>Ga0209473_1000339_pt1 | contig 29208 bp, 26 predicted proteins | sample GraSoiAngelo_133_FD_185890 | JGI IMG/M metagenome (GOLD analysis project Ga0209473, IMG submission 185890) | Grasslands soil microbial communities from the Angelo Coastal Reserve, California, USA - 14_0929_05_20cm (SPAdes) (version 2) | ecosystem: Environmental > Terrestrial > Soil > Grasslands ...
CGACGCAGGTGAGCGCGAGAAGCATCTGTCATCTCCCGTGGGGCGCGCACCCTACCACGCGCCTCCACGGGTCGCGCTCCTGTCTATTGGCACTGTGGCTTGTGAAGCTGGATATTGCCGCCCGCGAGGAAGTTGTCAGAGTTTACTGGAGCCCCGTTCAAGAGCAATTGGAACCTGTCGACTCCGCGGCCTGACTCAGCATTATCGGCGACGTCCGCCTCATATGATTCGGTGGTGCCATCGACGTCGGCCAAGCCGAGCGTCTTCCTGCCGTTCGATCCGAAAGCAGGGTACGCGCCGTAACCGGTCACTGCGGTTCCTTTGACGCGCAACGGCTTGCCGTGGTCGAGGTACATCAGGTGACCCCAGAACAACCCGTTCTTGATGCCACCCGCCACGGCGAAGTTTGCCTTGGCATTCGGATCTGACGGCGATGCAATCCATCCCCCACCGGTGACGAAGTCGGCGGCGGTCGCGTCGCACGGCGGCGGCGACGCAGGACAGGTGATGTCGGCATGTGCATGGGAGACGATCACCTCGGCGAGCGGCGCCGATCCCGACGCCGGGTTGTTGACTACGACGTGCAGGGCGTTGACGTCCATCGTGCCCGACTGGCCGTTGACCGAGCTCGACTGCTCGTTGATCACGACTGACCCTGCATTGAGCGGCAGTGGGACGGTCTGGTTGGTGGCTCCGGAAACGTCGATGCTCTGACCGTTGATGACGACTTTGGCCAGATCGGACCTGCCGCTGACGGATGGGCTTGTCCCTGTGCATTGGGCGCTGGCCTCCGACATCAGGAAGTCGGCGGCGATCGTGTTTCCGGCGGCAGTCAGGCTGAGATCGGCGACCGATGCCTCTGACCGGCTCGCGTTTCCCCGGCCGATCGTCGTGGCATGTGCAACGTCAGCTCCATTCAAGCCCCCGGCGGTGCCCAGCGAGATCGGCGGGACGTCCAGAAGGGAGGCTTCCTGCGCGCCTCCACTGGAAGGGAGGGGACCGGTGTCGGCGACGGTGATCGGCAAGAGCGGCGGGACGGTGGCCTGTACGACGTAAGCCTGCCCACTGAAAGTGGGCGTGGAGGATGTCTGCGCGATGCTCCTTGCGGGTGCAGCGAACAGCGACATCAGGGCGACGAGGATGAAGCGGCGCGAAGCATGACATGTCTTCTCGTGTGCCACAGACACAACCCAATCCTTTCTCTTTGCCAGCTGCCTGAGCGCAGCGGCGGTCGAAGGCAACCTGGGGCACTTCGCCGCAAGCGCCATTCGGCAAGATTGACGAGAGAAGAAGATCGTCCCGAAATCGCGGTCACTTAAAGGTTTCGCCAATGATGGAATTGGATTTTCAAGTCGAACTTTTCGAAATTTGCAGACTCATGCGAGCAAAGCAAAGCAACGATGCGCGCCGCCCTGGGCATCTATCCATCGAGGAGGGCCACCTGTAATCTGCCAGCGCAGATGACCGTGTGCCGGCCTGCTTCATCCACCAACGCGCGGTGCTGCTCGGCTCGTTTGCCGTGTGGGCTCAAGGTTCGAGGGACAGTCGTGGTCACGGACGCCGTCAACCGCGTGGCGATCGGTCGGACGCCGGGCGATCAGGCGCCGATCTCGCGAAGCGCGCGAGACTCTACGACTTTGCGAGAGATGCGAAGCGCCTGGCGTATTCCGTCCCGGCCGCAGAATCTTCGTGCTTGAAGTAGACGAAGACCTCGCCGGTGTACGTCTTCACGAACTCTGCCCATTTCAATAAAGCCGCAGAGTCGTAGTCCTGGCGGCGCAGACGCAGGTACCCGAAGTCCGCCGTGCGCACCGCGGGCGTCGCCAGCTCCTCGTTCTCCGCGATGCACAGCGCCGCCCCGGCGTCGCGCAAGGCTGCGTACGTCTCATCCGCGAACCAGCTCGCGTGGCGGAACTCGAAGGCCGCACGCAGGTCGCGAGGGAGCTGCTGGAGAAAGTTTCGTAGGAGCGGCAAGTCCGCCTTCAGATTCGGAGGGAGCTGGTAAAGCACGGGGGCCAGTCGCGCGCCGAGCGTACGAGCCGCGTCCACGAATCCTTCCACCAGCTCGCTGCTCTCCCGCAGCCGCTTCTGGTGCGTGATTCGCTGCCATGCCTTGAGCGCGAACCGGAACCGTTCCGGCACCTGCGCCGCCCATCCCTCGAGGATCTTCGTCGTCGGCTTGCGGTAGAACGAATAGTTGATCTCGACGGTATCGAACTGCTCCGCGTAGTACCCGAGCATCTTCTTTGACGAGAGGTCCTCGGGGTAGAAGCTGCCTCTCCAGGCTTCGTAGTTGTATCCACTGGTGCCGACGTGCACCGTCACGCCTGCACCAGCTTGCGATAGGTGCGCAAATGGCGCAGCGCCGCTGTTCCTTCGCCCCGCGCCTCGTAGAGTTGGGAGAGGTTGTAGTGCGCGTCGGCGCAGGCAGCGTCGGCGGCCAGCGCCGTCCGGTAGGCCAGGATCGCCTCCTCGGGCATCCGGAGGTCCTCGAGGGCGACGCCAAGATTGAACAGCGCGACCCCGTTGTCCGGGTTCAGTTCGATCGCCTTCCGATAGTGCTGGGCGGCAGCGCGAGCGTCTCCGGCTTCGTGGAGCAGCCGCCCGAGATTCACCCAGGCGCCCGCATGCGATGGATCGAGCTCCAGCGTCCGGCGGTACGCGGCCGCCGCGTCATCCGGTGCCGTTTCTTCCAGATCGCAGGCGCGCTCGTACCAGTCGGAGGCGTCGCCGCCGCGGGCCCGGATCTGCAGCGGCGCCACCTTGCGGGCCAGCTCCTTCGTCTCGAAGTCGAAGAGCACCTGTCCCGACTCCGGGCTCCACGAGGCGCGATCGTCGCCGACGACGATGCGATCTCCCTCCGCGTGGATGTGGACGCCGCGCAGCGGCCTGCCTTCGGGAAGCTGCTCCTTCAGCTTGCGCAATGCGCTGCGCACGCGCCGCGGCGCAATGCGCGCGGAGACCAGCCCTTGCGCCGTGCGCAGCAGCACCAGATCCTGGAAGGAGAACCGCAGCTCGCCGCGCGGCCCCCGCGTAGGCTCGAGGAAGCCCGCGCGCACGTACGCGCGCACCTGTGACACGGAGAGGCCGAGCATCTTCGCCACCTCGCGCGCTCCGTAGCCGCTCATCGCGGCCGAAGATCGCACGGAGGGCTACTTCCGGGAAGAAGCCTTTTTCTCCGCCTTGGCCTCGCCGGCGGCGCGCTTGGCCGGCTTCCGCTCTTCGGGCCTCGCCGGCGCGGGCGCGCTCTCCCTTGCCGGACCGAGGCCCTTGGCGGCCAGCGAAGCCTTGAGCGCCTCCATCAGATCGATGATCTGCGTCTGCGGCGCGGCGGGCTGCTCGATCTGGATCTCCTGCCCCTCGACCTTTCGCTGGATCTGCTCCTGGATGCGCGTGCGCACGTCGTCCTTGTACTTCTCGGGCTTGAACTCGTCGGTCGAGATCTGCTCGATGATCTGCCGCGCCAGCGCGAGCTCCTGGTCCTTCACCTCGGCGGGCTCGACACCGACTTCCGAGAACGGGCGGATCTCGTCGGCGTACATGAGATTCTGCATCACCAGGCCGCCTTCGGGCAGCGGCCGGATCTGCACCAGGTACTGCTTGCCGCGGGCGGCGTAGCGCGCCAGCGCGGTCTTGCCGCTGCGCCGCATCGCCTCCGCCAGCAGCCGGTAGGCGCGATCGGCGCCTTTCTCCGGTCCGAGGTAGTAGGCCTTGTCGAAGTAGACAGGATCGATCTTCTCGCTGGGAACGAATTCGGCGATTTCGATCTGCTGTGACGCTTTCTCCTCCAGCGCCTTCAACTCTTCCGGCGTGAAGGTGACGTAGCGGTCCTTGGCGAACTCATACCCCTTCACCATCTCCTCGCGCGGGACCACCGCATTGTCGTCGCGCGGGCAGATGTACTGCTGCTTGACCCGGCCACCGCACTTGGCGTGCAGCATGTTGAACGAGATCGCCGCCGACGACTCGGTGGCCGAGAACAGCTTCACCGGGATGGAAACCAGCCCGAAGGAAATGGTCCCCGTAGCAAGTGGCCTCATGGGGCGTGGATGATAACCTCGCCGCACGAATGTCCAAATTGCTGGACGAATACCGGCGCAAGCGGTCGGCCGATCGCACCCCGGAGCCGATGGGCGCGGGAGCAGCGCGGCCCGGCGTTTTTGTCGTGCAAAAACACAGCGCTTCGCGCATGCATTACGACCTGCGACTCGAGTGGGACGGCGTGCTCAAGTCCTGGGCGGTGCCGCGCGGTCCGCATCCGGATCCGGCCGAGAAAAGGCTGGCAATGCAGACCGAGGATCACCCGGTCGAGTACGCGGACTTCGAGGGGGTCATTCCGGACGGGGAATACGGCGCTGGTCCCATGATCGTCTGGGACCGCGGGCTGTGGCGTCCGGTCGGAGACCCGCCCGAGGGAGTCAGGGCCGGCAAGCTGCTCTTCGAGCTGAAGGGCTTCAAGCTGAAGGGGATGTGGACGTTGGTTCGGATCAAGGGCGAGACCGGAAAGGAGTGGTTGCTGATCAAGGAGACCGGCGACGGGCACGTGCGCCGCGGCGTCGCCGAGCCCTACGAAGACTCTTCCATCCTTTCCGGTCTCGCGGTCGAGGAGCTGCGCGAGCGCGGCAAGCGGGCGGCGGGGATGCGCGCGCACTGCGAGGCGCTGAAGGCCCCGCGGCGCCCGGTGGTTGGGGAGGACGTGCAGCCGATGCTGGCCGAGCCGCGCAGCGACCCGTTCGACGACCGCGACTGGCTCTTCGAGCTGAAGTACGACGGGTTCCGTTCCATCGTCTCCCGCGACGGCGCGCGTCCGCGGATCTTCTATCGCCGCGGAGCGGACGCCACGGCGGTCTTTCCGGATCTCGCGCGCGCGTTGCTGGCGCTCCCCGCCGAGCGGTTCATTGCGGACGGAGAGATCGCGGTGCTCGACGATACCGGCCGTCCCGTCTTCCAGCGGCTGCAGAAGCGCGCGCTGCTCACCGCGCCGCGCGACGTGGAGCGCGCGGCAGCGGAGCTGCCTGCGACGCTGTTCCTCTTCGACCTTCTGGCGTTCGAGGACTTCGATCTGCGGACGCTGCCGCTGATCGAGCGGAAGAAGCTGCTGCTGCAACTCGTCCCGGCCGCGGGTCCCATTCGCGCCGTCGATTACGTCGAGGGTCAGGGCCGCGCTCTCTATGCGAGCGTGCGCGAGCTCGGTCTCGAAGGAATCGTGGCGAAGCGGGCGCAATCCGCCTACCGGAGCGGCCGATTCCGCGACTGGCAGAAGATCCGCATCGACCGCGTGGGAGATTTCGCGGTGGTGGGGTTCACGCGCGCGGAGGGATCGAGGACGGGCTTCGGCTCCGTCCACGTCGCCGTGCAGAACACGGAGGGTCTCGTCTACGTGGGGAAGGTCGGCGGCGGCTTCAGCGAGAAGGAGCTCACGTCCGCGCGCGCCGAGCTCGAAGCGCTGCGGCTGGACAAGCCGCCCTGCATGGGACCGCTTCCGGGCGGCCGCGGGCACACCTGGGTGCAGCCGAAGCTGGTGGTCGAGGTGCGCTACAAGGAGATCACCGAGGACGGGCTCTTGCGACAGCCGACGTTCCTCAGGTTCCGCAGCGACAAGGCGCCCGCCGAATGCATCGAGCCGGGGGCGCCGCCCGTGACGCTGTTGCCGCGCGAAGTCCCGTTCAGCAACCTGGACAAGGTCTTCTGGCCCGAGGACGGTTACACCAAGGGTGACCTGATCGATTACTACCGCGCGGTCTCTCCGTGGCTGCTCCCGTACCTTCGCGACCGCCCCGTGGTACTGACGCGATATCCCGACGGGATCGCCGGCAAGAGCTTCTTCCAGAAGGATGCTCCCGATTACGTTCCCGCGTGGGTGCGGACCGCGAGAGTCTGGAGCGAGGAGGGTGGCCGGGACATCGACTTCTTCGTCTGCGAGGACGTCGACACCCTCCTGTACGTCATCAATCTCGGCACCATCCCGCTGCATCTCTGGGCATCGCGGATGGCGAAGCCACAGCATCCGGACTGGAGCATCATCGACCTCGACCCGAAGACCGCGCCGTTCGAGGACGTGGTGACGCTGGCCAACGCCGTGCACGAGTTGTGCGAGGAGATCGGACTGCCCAGCTTCTGCAAGACCAGCGGGCAGAAGGGGCTCCACGTCCTGTTGCCGGTGGGAGGCCAGCTCACGCACGCGCAGTCGACGACGCTGGCGGAGCTGATCGCGCGAGCTGTCGAGTCCCGGTTTCCGAGGATCGCCACCATCGAGCGGCACATCCCTTCGCGCAAAGGGCGCGTCTATCTCGACTACCTGCAGAACGGGCACGGCAAGACCATCGCGGGCCCGTTCAGCGCGCGGCCCGTGCAAGGCGCGACGGTCTCGATGCCGCTCAAGTGGAGCGAAGTGAACGGCAAGCTCGACCCGCGCAAGTTCACGCTGAAGACCGCGCCGGCCCGGATGAAGAAGCTGCGCCAGGATCCGCTGCAGCCGGTGCTCGAGCTCAGTCCCGACCTGCAGGTGGCCCTCGCACGGCTCGCAGGCAAGCTGAGATGATCCTCCGGCGCCCCGACGGCGCTTTCTGCCTGTACGTGCTCGCACATGGCGCTGGTGCCGGAATGCGCCATCCCTTTCTCGAAAAGCTGTCCGTAGCGCTGGCATCATTCCACATCGCGACGCTGCGGTACGAGTTTCCTTACATGGAAGAAGGGCGGCGGCGCATCGATCCGCCTGCGGTCCTGCACGAACGCGTCCGCGAGGTGGTGGCTGCCGCGGCGAAGGAAGGACTTCCGCTCTTCGCCGGAGGCAAGTCGATGGGCGGCCGGATGACCTCGCAGGCCCAGGCGCTCGCGCCGCTCCCAAACGTGCTCGGGCTCGCGTTCGTCGGCTTTCCGCTCCATCCGGCCGGCAAGCGCGGCGTCGAGCGGGCCGCGCATCTGCGCGAAGTCGCGGTTCCCATGCTTTTTTTGCAGGGCACGCGCGACGAGCTGGCGCATCTCGATCTGCTGCGGCCCACCGTGGAGCGCCTGCCCCGGACGACGCTCCACATCGTCGATGACGCAGACCATTCGTTCCATGTGCGCAAGAAGAGCGGGCGCGGCGATCCCGAGGTCCTGACCGAGCTGGCGCAGACGTTCGCGCGCTGGGCTCAGCGGACGATCGGCGACTCGTCGAGCCGCGCGAGCAGGTCGGCTGGATCGCGATAGATCGCGATGCAGCCCGCCTTCCGCAATTCCGCCTCCGGAAACCCGCCACAGAGCACTCCAAGGGTGCGCACGCCGAGGCGGCCGGCGGCAATGGCGTCCCAGGGCGAGTCGCCGACGACGAGCACGCGATCCTTGCGCACATCGCCGCCGAGTCCCTTGAGCGCAACGGCGAAGATGTCGGGATTCGGCTTGCTGCGCTCGGCGTCGTCGCTGCTCGTCTCCGCGTCGATCAAGTCGTCGATGCCGGCAATCTGCTTGTACCGCGCGAGTTCGTCTCCCTTGGCCGACGAGGCCAGCGCGATCCGGAGCTTGCGCCGGAGCAGCTCCTGGAAGAGCTCCCGTACGCGCGGGAATGCGCGCACCTGGCCGAGGTACTTCCGCTTGTAGAGATCGGAGCGCCACCGATCGATCTCCTCGCCGCGCTTTTCGAATTCCTCCGGCGGGAGCAGCGTCTTCAGCAGCTCGTCGGCGCCCTTGCCGATCTGCGCGCGAATCTTCGCTAAGGAAATGCGCCTGCCGAAGTGCTCGAACGCCTCCTCCCATGCACGGGCGTGCAGGTCGACCGAGTCCACGAGGGTGCCGTCGATGTCGAAGAGCAGCGCTTCTGCGGTCATGCATCAAATTACGGCTTCGCTCCGACCGCCGCGAAGAGGCCGCCTTCGTGCCCGAGGCTCCGCATCCACCGCACTTGCGCCACCATCCGCTCGAGCGCCCAGTCGTCCTCCTGCGCGAAGAGCTCGTTCGCCTCGTCGTCCAGCAGCGTGCTTGGATAGGCGCGCAACCAGGTGATCCCCACATCGCGAAACCAGCCGCGCACTTCGCCGAGGGTGTGCCGGTGCTCTTCGACGTGCCTGTACTGATCGCGGATCCACGCCTCGCGCCGATCCGGCTCGCGGAAGCGGTCGCGCAGGACGCGATCGCCGGGAATCCAGCGATAGTTGCTCAGGCGCGCTACCACGCGGCGAGCGCGAAGCGGCAGGCGCGCGAGCGCGTTGTAGAGCCCGACCACGATTACGCCGCCGGGGCGTACCAGTCCCGAAAGGGCGGCAAACGAAGCGCGCGGATCGGGCGTGTGGTGGAGAACTCCGTTGCACACCACCACGTCGAAACCTTCCTTGCGAAGGCCCGGCGCGTGAACGTCCGTCTCGACGAACCGGACGCCGCCGACACCGAATCGGTTCGCCGCGCCTTGCGCGAGCTCCAGCGCCGCGCGCGTCAGATCGGCGCCGATCACCAGGCGGCCAGCACCAGCCAGGAACAGGCTGAGCTGGCCGGTGCCGCACCCCATTTCCAGCACCGAGGCATCGTCCGGAATGGCGGCGTCGAGGCTGCGCGCAAATGCGCTCCGCGAAGCGCGCGCTCGCAGGCCGGCGTAGCTGTCGCGGGGCCCGTATCCGGGAAAGGGCGCCGTCGCATAGAAGCTGCGGACCTGCTCGGTTCGCGCGTCGCCGTCGAGCCGTAGAGCGGGAATGCCGCCTGGCGCGTCGTATTGGGCACCACACGCATCGCAGTGCAGCGCGCGGAGCGGGCCGCGGCAGCGCGGACAGGCGAGAAGATGCTCAAAAGATTGCATAGAGGAACGGCGCCAGGGCCTCGACGGTGGCGCTGACGATCAGGATGAGACCCGTCGCGCAGAGGAAGACGAGCAGCGGGGTTAGCCACTTGCGTCCCGATTCGCTTCGCCAGAGGCCACGCGCTCCGTCCGCGATGGTGGGCACCGCGTTCGCGAGCATGAGCCAGGTGCGAGCGAGCCTGCCGCGACGGCGGATCATGCGACCTCCGGAAGCGTCTGGGCCGAGCGGCGCTTCGTCACCAGGGCGTCCCCCGCGACCAGCAGATCGATGTCGCTGCGTCGGAACGTGGAATATCCTTCGACGGCGCGGTTCACGATGGGCTCACCCGAGAGGTTGAAGCTGGTGTTCAGCAGCACCGGAATGCCGGTCCGCGCGCCGTAGGCATGAAGCAACGCGTGAAAGCGTGGCGCCATCGACGGATCGACGGTCTGGACGCGCGCGGTCCCGTCGACGTGCGTGACGGCGGCCAGCCGCTCACGCCATTCCGTCCGCACCGGGAACACGCCGGACATGAAGCGCGCAAGCCGCGCTCCTCCCCGCGGAAGCTCGAAGTAGCGGTCCGCAAGCTCGATCGGGACCGCCGGCGCGAAAGGACGGAATTCCTCCCGGTACTTGATGCTGCGGTTGAGGTGCTCGCGCATGGAAGCGTCGTGGGGCGCCGCGAGGATGCTGCGGTTGCCCAGAGCGCGCGGACCCAGCTCGCAGGCGCCCTGCATCCAACCCACGATGCGCCCCTGCGCGAGCTCCTCCGCGATGCGCGGCAGCAGCTCTGGTTCCGTCAAGCGATGCGCCTCGAAGCCGTCTTCGGCAGCGATGTGCGCCAGCTCGCTCGCGTCGACCACCGGTCCCCAGTAAGGATGATCGGGAAACGCGCCGTGCCGCCTGCCGAAGTGGATCCGGTCCGCGTAGAGGGCCGCGCCGATGGCGCACCCGGCGTCGCCGGGAGCGGGTGGAACGTACAGGTTGCTGAATCCCGACTCGCGGAGGATTCGCGCATTGGCCACGCCGTTCAGCGCGACGCCGCCGCCGAGGCAGAGATCGGGGAGGCCGGTCTCACGCTGCAGCTGCCGCGCGAGGTCGACGAGAATCTCTTCCACGACGAGCTGGACGCTGGCTGCGACATCGGCGCAGCGCTGGCCTTCCGGTGTCGAAAGGTCGATCGGATCGCGGGGATCCCTCGGCGGCCCCAGAGCGTCGACGAGCTTGCGTGACCAGCCTCGTCGCGCACTCTCGTGATAGTCGAAATACGAGAGATCGAGCGCGATCCCGCCGTCTGGAGTGCGCCGCACGATCCGCCAGAGCAAATCCTCGAACGCGGGGCGTCCGTAGGCGGCGAGGCCCATCACCTTGTACTCACCCTCGTTCACGGGAAAGCCGAGATACGCAGTGAACGTCGAATAGAGCATGCCCAGCGAGTGCGGGAAGCGCAGCTCGCGCGAGATCCCGATTCGAGCCCGCCCGTCGTCGTCGATGTCGCCGCGGCCGAGGGTCAACGTTGCCCACTCGCCCACGCCGTCGGCAGTGAGGATCGCGGCGCGCTGCACAGGAGCCGTGAGAAAGGCGGTCGCGGCGTGGGACTGGTGATGCTCGCAGAACAGGATCCGGTCCGAGCGGACGCCGAGCCGCGAGGCGATGATCCCCTTGACCCAGAGCTTGCCGCCCAGCGCGTTCTGCATGGCGCGCGGAAAGCTGCGCCACGTGCGCGGGAAGCCGCGCAGGGCGATGGTCAGGATGCGATCGAACTTCAGCATCGGTTTTTCGTAGAAGACCACTGCGTCGAGCTGCTCCGGTTCGAGGTGCCCCTGCTCGAGGCACCACTCGATCGCGGAGAGCGGGAACGCGGCGTCATTCTTGCGGCGCGAGAGCCGCTCCTCCTGGACGGCGCAGATCGGCATCCCGTCGATCAGCAATGCCGCCGCGGAATCGTGGTAGTGCGCCGAGATGCCCAGGATGCGCATCAGTACTGGCTCTTCATCGGCATCGGCCGGCGCGCAGGGGCGAAGCCAACCGGCTCCGACCGCGCGGCGCGTTTCGCCAGCAGCGCGAACGGCGGCAGCAGAAGAAAGTATTGCACCAACAGCAGCAGGCGTCCGAGTACCCCGGCAACGGCGGACGCGAGGCGCAGATACGCGCTCCAGATCCTGGCCGCGCGCGCCTGCCACAGCCGAAGGCCTTGCTTCTTGGGGGAGAGCCGCGCGAGCTGCTTGCGGGTATACGTCATGTGAAACGCCTCGTCTTCGAGGATGCGCGCAAAGAGAGCACGGGTCTGCGGGTCCGCGTCGAGCACTTCCGCGTACGCGGCGAAGCGGCCGGCGGCCGCCTGTTCGGAAAGGTGCAGGAATGCGAGGAGCGTTTCGTCCGCTTCGTCCTCGACGCGCAGGTCATCGAGGCCGCGTTCGCCGGGCGCCAGCCAGTTCGCCTCGAAGCCGCGATCCGCAGTCGCTGCCGCCAACAGCTCGCGCCCGCGGCGAGCGAAGAGATCGGCGTGCCGCTGCTCATCTCCGGCATGGCGAAAGAAGAGCCGGCGCAACACCGGATCCCGCGTCAGCTCCGCGGCGCGCGCCAGATCGCGCCCGCCGTCCGCCTCGGTCTCGGCGAATCGGAGCAGCTTGCGCGCGCGCCGTCCGGCATCGGCCCAGATCCAGCGATGCAGCGGCTTCAGCAGCCTGTCGACCGGCGAAGGGACGGGATGCACGCCGCGGACGCTAGCATGGTCGCGTCTACGCGCCGAGAGCGGAGCGGAGCGCCTGTCGATACATGTCAGTCGGCACGGCGCCCATGATCGGCGGGAGTTCAGGAATCACCACCGCGGGAATGCCCGAGACGCCTGCGTCCTCGCCTTCCTCGTGCTCGGTGGTCGCACGCTCCCGAAGCGCATTGCTGGCGATGGCCTCGTCGACCTCCGCCTCCGGCACTCCCGCATCGCGCGCGCATTCGCGCAAGACTGCCGGATCGGAAACGTCGCGCAGCTCGCGGAACATCGCGCCGAAGATCGCGTCTTCCAGCGCATCGAGCCGCTCGGGGAAGATGTCAGACACGCGCATGGCCAGCAGCTGCGCGTTCCAGCTCGAGGACGGGTACTTCATCCCGGGTTGCGGAATGGCGAACCCGAGCTGGGGAAGCATCTGCGCAGCGCGGACCCGGTGCGAGATGACGTAGTCATCGTAGAAGGGGCGCTGCCCGTCGCGCGCGACGAGCAGGTACGCGCGCCGGAGGAAGCGCACGCGATCCGCGAATTCCTTCTGGACCTCCCGCCGGCGCCCGGCCGCGACGTAGCACCAGGGTCAGAGGAAGTCGTCCCAATACCGTACAGGCAACATGATCGCCGGAAGCTGTGCATTGCAATCCGCTGCCGCACCGGAGGTGCGCCCTGCGGCTTCGCTTTGGCTTGTACATGCTGAGTACGAGCCGGTGAAAGCCCCGCGCGCCGCTTCGGCGCTCGCCGTGCTGGCCGTCTGCTCGGCGCCGGCGGGAATCATCCAGCAGCTCACGCCAGTGGGCGCTCTCGGGCTGGGATGGCTGGTGTACGGCGATCGAATTCCGCCGTTGTCCGCGGCCGGCGCCGTGCTGGCGCTTACAGGCGTGAGCTGGGGCGCCTGGCACATCTCGCGCGACGTGCTTCCCGAAGACGCTTGAGCCGCAATCAGCGGTGCGCCAGCGTGGTGCGCAGTCGCGCCTCGAGCGCATTGGCGATGCGGATGCTGCCTCGCGGGCCGGGATGGCCATCGGCGAGCAGCTCTTCCTGCGGCACTTCGACGACGACGAAGTCCAGGGCGGGCACCTCGAACAGCTCGTGCAGCATCCACTGCGGCGTGCGCCCCGTCACCAGGAAGATGCAGGGCGCGCCGCGCGCCTTGGCCAAGGCGGCCATGTCGCGGAGGCTGGCTGCGACGGCGCGCATGCCCTCGTCGACGGCCGCGTCCGACCAGTAAAGATGCTTCCACAGCCGGTACAGGGCGGAGCGCTGGAGCAGGCTTGGGGCTTCCGGGGGGACGAAGCTGCGCCCCACGAGACCGGGCATGAAAATGCCGACGACGGCTACAGGATGCTCGAGATTCGGCAGCGCATCCTTCAGTCGCACCCAGGACTGAACGGCGCGATACGCCGGACTGGCGAGGTTCACGACCTGGAGCTGCAGCCGCGTTCCGACCAGGGCAGGAAACGTCTCTTCCCACTGCAGGCCGAATCCCGCCATGGTCGACTCGCCGGTGAAGATCAGCGACGGCGAGGTGGCGTCGATCGCAGCGCCCGAAATCCGCCGCCTCTCCGCATCCGTGCGGAAGCGGATCTCGCGGCCCGAGAGCGGCTGGACGCGATCCATGGAGGCCGTGAGCGTGCGCCCGTAGCGCGGATGCGAGGTGGTGAGCGCGTCCATCGCCGTGACCAGCTCGGGGCGTATCAGCCTGTGGACCCGCCATCCAATGACGACTTCCGCGGCAGGCAGCGTCAGGAGCACCGCGAGCAGCAGACGCCGGCCCGAAGCCCCGCGCGGCAGGAAACGGACGAGGATGAGCAGGAGCATCGCGATTGCGACGGCGGCTGTCCGAGACCAGACAACGATGCCGCGGCTCGCCGGGATGAAAAACTGCTGCGGCAGGAACACGTGCTTGTCGAACCAGGCCCCGTCACTGCGCCAGGCAAATACGAAGAGAGCCACGGCGGCCAGAACGATCATGCCCTGTGCAAGTCTGCGAAGCATCCTCAGCCCGCGGCGGAGCATATGCCGCAACGTCAAGGACCGCACCGTCGTGACCAGGCACGGAGCGGATGAGTCGGGGTGCTGTGGACCGACGGTACTTGCGCGGCTATCGGCCCGGCTTTGACCCGTCTTGTTCAATCGCCGCCATCTTGGATCCCAATGGGGACTGGAAATGCGGAGTCGCGTTCCTAACTTCGTCGACCACGAGGACCCGATGGATGCAAAGTCTCGCAGGCGACGTTCCAAGGCTCGGCCGCTCCTGACAGCCGGTGCGGGGATCGCAGTGGCGGTGATCACCGGATGCGGCGGATCGGACCAGCCCATCGTGGTCGGAAACTTGAAACCGGTGCCGACTTGCGACGCCGGCGTCTGCCTGCCGGACGGGGGGCGGCCCGACGGAGCGTTCTGCGCCTGTCCCGTCGATGGCGGCGCCGATGGCGGATCTTGAGCTGTTCGAGTTGTCGCTGCTCGGTGGCGCTGCGGAGCGCCGCTACCGCCGACTCCGGCCGGAGGTCGAAGATCTGCCTTGGGGGACGCTGGATCCCGCGGCCTTTCCCGACGAGCTGGTGCTCGCAGCCCGGAAGTCCTGGACGGAGGCTGCGTTCCAGGAACACCGGACCGGTGCAGCCTGCGCCGTCGCGCTTCGCGCATTGATGGAGGCGCGCGCGCCCCTGGACCTGGTCGCGTTGGCGGCGCGGTTCCCGCTCGACGAGATTACCCATGTCGAGCTCTGCTCCAGGCTCGCAACCGAGCTGGGGGGCGGCGCGCCCTTGCTGCACGATCCGGAGCAGCTCGTCCCGAGGCCGCGGCCAGGGACGCGCCCGCTGTTTCGGGCCGCCGATCTGGTCGTGCGGATCTTCTGCGTGGGCGAGGCAATTTCGATTCCGCTTCTTCATGGCACCTTCCGTGCGGCGACCCACCCGCTCGTGCGCGGCGTGCTGGGGCAGATCGTCAAGGACGAGGCGGCGCACGGCGAATTCGGATTCATGTTCCTAGATTGGGCAGCCGATCGGCTCACGCGGTCGGATCGGTGCCTCCTCGGCGAGATCGCGACGGAGACCATCGACGCCCTGGTCAGCGGCTGGAAACGCGCGCAGCGCCGTCCGGACCTGGACTCCCAGTCAGCCGCGGTCCATGCCCTCGGATGGATGGACACGGACGCGTATTTCTCGTTGGCGCAGACGTCGTTGCAGAAATGCGTCGTGGACCGGTTGCGCGAACGCGGCATCCTGGCGCGAGCGTGACCATCCGCGAAGTGCGGCTCAATACGTGAGCTCGCCCTGCGCGCGCACCGCGGTCATCGCCGCCAGGTTCACCACGTCCTGCACGGACGCGCCCTGCTGCAGGACGTTGACCGGCTTCGCCATGCCCATCAGCACCGGCCCGATCACTTCCGCGCCACCGAGCCGCCAGAGCAGCTTGTAGCCGATGTTCCCGCTGTTCAGGTCGGGGAAGATGAGCACATTCGCGTCACCGCTCAGGCGCGCGAAGGGAAACTCCGTCTCGCGCACCGAGCGCACCACTGCCGGATCCACCTGCATCTCTCCCTCGACCTCCAGATCAGGCCGCCGCGCGCGGACCAGCTCCACCGCGCGGCGAACCTTCGCCGGCGAGCCACCTCGGTCGGTGCCAAAGTTCGAGTATGAGAGCATGGCGACGCGGGGGGTGAGCTCGAAGGCCCGTGCCAGCTCCGCGGTGGAGATGGCGATGTCCGCCAGCTCCTCGGACGTCGGGTCCGCGTTCACGGTGCAGTCCGCGAACAGCTTCAGCGACTCCTTGAACGCGACGATGTAGGTGCCGGAGGCGCGCCGTCCCTGCTGCGTGCGCACGATCTCCAGCGAAGGGCGGATCGCCTCCGGATACGTCCGCGTCATTCCCGTGACCAGCCCGTCCACCGCGCCTTCGCGCAGCATCATCGCGGCATAGGTGTTCCGCTGCCGGATCCGATACAGCGCCTCTGCCCAGGAGATCCCGGATCGCTGCCGCAGCTCGTAGAACGCGCGGGCGTACGGCTCCAGGCGGTCGCTGCGAAGCGGGTCGACGATCTCGACGTCCTCGATCGCCGCCAGGTGCGCCTCGTTCGCCAGCTCCTGGATGTGCTCGCGGTTTCCCAGCAGCACCGGGGTGCAGATGTGCTCCTCGACGAGCTCCTGCACGGCCCGGAGGATCCGCGGGTGATTGCCTTCCGGAAACGCGATCCGCGTCATGCGCCGGCGCGCGCGGGAGACGACCACGCTCATCACTTCGTACGTCCGCCCCTGCCTCCGCCGCAGCGCCTCTGCGTACCGGTCGCGCTCCAGGGCGACGCGCGCGACGCCCGATTCGATCGCGGCCTCGGCGACCGCTGGGGCCACCGCGGTCAGCACCCGGGGATCGAACGGCTTGGGAATGATGTAGTCGCGACCGTAGCTGAAGATCTGGCCGCCGTACGCCGCGCTGACGCTTTCGGGCACGTCCTGCCGGGCGAGATCCGCGAGAGCGCGCGAGGCGGCGAGCTTCATCTCGTCGTTGATCGCCTTGGCGCGCACGTCGAGAGCGCCGCGGAAGATCCCGGGAAAGCCGAGCACGTTGTTCACCTGGTTCGGGTAGTCGCTGCGCCCCGTCGCCATGATGATGTCGCTGCGGACCGATTGGGCTTCTTCGGGGAGGATCTCCGGGACCGGATTCGCGAGCGCGAAGAGGATGGGGTTCGGCGCCAACGTCGCGACCATCTCCTTCGAGATCACGCCCTTCGCGGACAGGCCGACGACCACGTCGGCCCCCTTGAGCACCTCCGCAAGGGAGCGCGGCTGCGTTCCCTGCGCGAAGACGCCCTTCCATTCGTCCATGTCCTCCGGTCGCCCGCGATAGACGAGGCCGAACTTGTCGCACATGAAGATGTGCTCGCGGGGAACGCCTAGCTTGACGTACTGCTCGGCGCAGGCGACGGCCGCCGCGCCCGCTCCGACGAAGACCACCTTCACGTCCTGCATCCGCTTTTTCGCCAGATCCAGGGCGTTGATCAGGGCCGCTCCGGTAATGATGGCGGTCCCGTGCTGATCGTCGTGGAACACCGGGATCTGCATTTCGCTGCGCAGCCGGCGCTCGATGATGAAGCACTCGGGACTCTTCACGTCCTCGAGGTTGACGCCGCCGAACGTCGGCTCCAGCGCCTTGACCACCTTGCAGAACGTCTCGATGTCCTTCGCGTCCACCTCGATGTCGAACACGTCGATGTCGGCGAACTTCTTGAACAGGACGCCCTTGCCCTCCATCACCGGCTTGGAGGCGTAGGCGCCGATGTCGCCGAGTCCGAGCACGGCGGTGCCGTTGGAGATCACGGCGACGAGGTTTCCCCGGATCGTGTACTTGTACGAGAGGTCGGGGTCCTGCGCGATCTCCAGGCAGGGTTCCGCGACTCCGGGGCTGTAGGCGAGCGACAGATCGCGCGAGGTGGCAACCGGCTTGGTAGGGACGATCTCGATCTTTCCCTTGCGGCCGCTGGAATGGTAGTCGAGCGCGTCCTGCCGTGACGGGCGTCCTTTGGTCTCGAACGTGCTGGCCATGACGGCGCCTGTTTACCACGCATCCTCCTCGTGATACGCGCCGGCCCCGTGGCAGACGAGTTGGAGAAGTTGGTCCGGACGATGTTCCAGGCGCACCCGTGGCACGGCGTGGCCGCTGGAGATCCCGCCGGGGTGATCGAGGCCTACGTCGAGATCGTGCCCACCGACACCGTCAAGTACGAGCTCGACAAGCAGAGCGGCCATCTGCGCGTCGATCGGCCGCAGCGCTACTCGAGCCAGCCGCCGACGCTGTACGGATTCGTCCCGCAGACCTATTGCGGGGTGCGGGTGGGAAAGCGTTGCTCCGAGCGGACCGGAGTAGCCAACGTCCGCGGCGACGGCGATCCGATGGACGTCTGCGTCCTCACCGAGAAGACCATGGCGCATGCCAACTTCTTCCTCCGCGCGCGCCCGATCGGCGGCCTGCGCGTGATGGACGGCGACGAGGCCGACGACAAGGTGGTGGCGGTGCTGGAAGGCGACCTGGCATACGGCGACCTGCGGGACATCGCGGATGCGCCAAAAGGCTTGATCGAGCGGCTCCGCCATTACTTCCTCACGTACAAGCAGATGCCCGGCGAGCGGGCGCGCACCGTCCGCATCGCCGAGGTCTACGACCGCGTCGAGGCGGTGGAAGTCCTGCGCCGGAGCATCGACGATTACCGCGAATCCTTCGGCGACCCGCAGGCGCGCGCGACGCTGCTGGCGCGGCTCATCGGCGAACGGGAGTCTTAACGGTATTTGAGGCCGGTTCCGGTGTTGAAGACCACGACGCGGTCGCGTGGCTTCAGCCAGCCGCTCGCAGACAAGTCCTTCACCGCCGCCCACGCCGCGCCTCCTTCGGGGCAGACGTCGATTCCACTGCGCCGCGATAGCTCCTGCGCAGCCGGACCGATCCTGTTCTCGGCGACGGCCAGGGCCGTTCCCCGCGTCTCGCGCAAAGCCCGCAGGCAGATGAACCCGCCAATCGGATTCGGTACGCGCAGTCCATACGCTTCGGTGCGCGGCGATAGCCAGGGCTCCGTCTGTTCCGTACCCGACAGGAAGCCGCGGACGACCGGCGCGCACCCTTCCGCCTGTACGCTGACGAGGCGGGGCCGCTCCGGCCCGATCCAGCCGATGGCCTGCATCTCGTCGAACGCCTTCCACATTCCGATCAGGCCCGTGCCGCCGCCGGTCGGATAGACGATCGCATCCGGGAGCGTTCCCTGCATCTGCTCGAACAGCTCGTACGCCATCGTCTTCTTGCCTTCGACGCGGTAGGGCTCCTTCAGCGTCGACACGTCGAAGGCTTCGCGCGGACCATGCCCGGCGAGCCACTTGCCGGCGTCCGAGATGGTGCCGCGCACGAGGTGCGTATCGGCGCCATAATGGCGGCACTCCTCGACGAACGCGCGCGGCGTGTCCTCCGGCATCGCCACCGTGACAGGCAATCCAGCCGCGGCGCCGTAGGCAGCGAGGGCTCCCGCGGCGTTTCCCGCCGACGGGGCCGCGAGGGCGCGTGCCCCGAGGGCCTTCGCCATCGACACGGCAACCGCCATCCCTCGCGCCTTGAACGAGCCGGTGGGATTGCGCGACTCGTCTTTCACCCAGAGCTGGTCGTCGACGCGCAAAAGCGGAGTGAATCCCTCGCCGAGCGTGACCGCGCCCGCCGGATCGAGGGGCAGGACCGGCCCGTATCGCCACAATGTGGGAGGGCCAGCCGGTTCGAAGCGCTGGAGCGCATAGTCGACGCGCAACGGCATTCCGCAGCGCCCGCACACCGTGCGCAGCGCCCCCGGCTCGTGAAACGTTCCGCACGCGAAGCACGAGAGCCCTTTCAGATGCGGATTCAGCATTGGCGCCGTAATACAACAACAGCAGTGATCCCGTATCCGCCGATCGAGCCGCCGCATATCGCGGTGCGCTTTCCCGAGCCGCGGCGTGGCGAGGACGTCGTGGCGGTGAGCCGATCGCTCTCGCCGGCGTTGGTACTGGAGGCCTACCGGGGAGGCATCTTTCCCTGGCCCGTCCGTCAGGGCCTCGTGCCTTGGGCATCGCCCGATCCGCGCGCGATCTTTCCGCTCGCCTCGGCGGGGCCATGGCCGCGCACGGTGCGTCGCGCCTTCCGGTCGGATCTCCGCGTCTCGTTTGACGAAGCGTTCGACGACGTCATGCGTGCATGCGCGGATCGGCCGAGGGAAGGAACCTGGATCACGCCCGACATCCTCCACACGTATTCGGAGCTCCACCGCCTCGGCTGGGCGCACAGCGTCGAGGTCTGGCACGAATCGACGCTCGCCGGAGGGCTGTACGGCATCGCCATGGGCGCGCTCTTCGCCGGGGAATCCATGTTCCATCGTGTGAGCGGCGCATCCAAGGTGGCGTTTGCCTCCTGCGTGGATCGGCTGCGCGAGCGCGGCTTCCTCCTCTTCGACGTCCAGGTGCTGACCGCGCACCTGTCGCTTCTGGGCTGCAGGGAGATCTCTCGCGACGACTATCGTGCCCGCGTCCGGGAAGCCCTCGGGCGGTCAGCGCGCTTCGTCTGAAAGCCAGACAGGTCGGCAGTTTACACGGTACACTGCGTGCATGCGGTTCGGCATCGACTTCGGGACCACCCACACGGTCGTGGCCGTCATCGACCGTGGGAACTATCCGATCGTCTCGTTCGAGCATACCGACGCCATTCCCTCGATCGTCGGACTCGATCCCCAGGGCGAGCTGCGCTTCGGCCATGCCGAGCGCGGCTGGACGGTGCTCCGCTCCTTCAAGCGGCTCCTCAACGATGCTCACGTGGATACCGAGGTGCGGATCGGCGACCGGTCGATCCTGCTTGCCGAGCTCCTCACCCGCTTCTTCGCGCACGTCCGCGAGCAGCTCTTGCATCATTCAAACGCGGGCCTTCGCCGCAAGGACCGGATTGAGGCGGCCGTCAGCGTCCCGGCCAACGCCTCGACGGCGCAGCGCCTGATCACCATGGACGCGTACCGCCGCGCCGGCTTCGACGTGAAGGCGGTGCTCAACGAGCCGAGCGCGGCAGGATTCGAGTATGCCCATCGCTTCCGCGAGACGGTGACCGCCAAGCGCGAGTATGTGCTGGTCTACGATCTCGGGGGCGGAACGTTCGACGCGTCGCTCATCCACATGGAAGGACGCACCAACGAGGTCGTCACCTCGAGCGGCATCTCGCGTCTGGGGGGCGATGACTTCGACGAGGCCATCGCGCACCTCGTCCTTTCAAAGCGCAGAGGCCGCTCGCTGACTCCGCACCTGCTCGACGAGGTCCGCGAGCAGAAGGAGTCGCTCAATCCGAACACGCGGAAGTTCGTCGTCGACGAAACCGTGGTCCCCGTCGACGAGGTCTACGACGCCTGCGCCCCGCTGATCGAGCAGACGCTCTCGGCGATGGAACCCGCCATGCGCGATCCCCGCAGGGGAGAGGACGAGGTGGCCTGGACCGAGCTGGCCGGTATCTACGTGGTCGGCGGCGCCTCTTCGTTTCCGCCGGTGTACCGGCGGCTGCGCGAGAAGTTCGGCGCGCACCGCGTGCGGCGTTCGCCGCACCCCTTCGGGTCCTGCGCCATCGGTCTCGCCATCCACCTCGACGAAGGGGCGGGATACAAGCTGACCGAGAGGCTGACGCGCCACTTCGGCGTCTTCCGTGAGGACGAGCACGGCGGCCGCATCTCCTTCGACGTCCTGGTGCCGAAGGACACTCCGTTGCCGGCAGAGGTGTCCCGCCGGTATCGCGCGGCGCACAACGTCGGCCATTACCGGTTCGTCGAGTGCGGCCGCATCGACGAAGGACGCCCCGAGGGCAACCTCGCGGCCTGGGACGAGCTCCTGTTCCCGTTCGACCCGTCGCTGCGCGACCGCGATCTGGCGGCCGTCCCCGTGCAGCGCCTCGGTCACGGGCCGGAAGTAGAGGAAACCTACCGGTGCGGCGCCGACGGCACGGTCACCGCGAGCCTCCGCGTGCTCGACGATGGATTCGAAAAGACTGCGCGCCTTTCGCGGAGGTGAGGGATGCCGTATCGACGCGATCGTCGACAACCGGGAGCCCTCGCGGCCATTCCGTTTCCACATCGATTTCGTCGATCCCGACCATGCATCGCGCGACAGCGATGGCTCCATCCGGATGCCGCGGATCGAGCTCGACGAGTGCCTTCGGCGCTACGGGTGACCCACCGCGAAGGTTTCCCAGCCTCGCCGCCGCGCTTCCTCCAGCAGCAGCTTCACGCCGACGACCGTCGCGGGCCGTTCGTAGCCGAAGCTCGATCCGGTGCCGGAGTCGTGCAGGTCGAGAACCGCATCCATGCCGGCGCCGGCGCACTGCTCGACGTGCGCCGCCATCCGCTGGGCGAGCAACGGTCCGTCGGCTGGGCCCAGCGTCCAGTCGTCGAAGTCGCTCGTCCAGTGCTGGTGCGTCATCCCCATCGAGGCGATCACCGAGAGCCGGGGGTCCATCTGGTCGCCGGCGCTTCCCAGCGGAAAGCCGCCCGCGACGCGCTGAATTCCGTAGGGCAGCCGGAACGGAATGGGGCCGGAGCGCAGCAGGCGCAGCACGGCCTCGCCGCGGCGGACGTCCGCCGCGAACTCGCGCCATCGATCCGGCCGCAGATGCGAATAGGTGTGGTTTCCCAGCACCTGTCCTTCGCTCCGGGCGCGCTGCGCGATCGCCCGTGCTCGCCCCGGATCGCCACACCACGGCGCTTCCTCGACGTTGCGGCCGAGCAGGAAGAACGTGGCTGGGACGCCGAAGGCGAGGAGCACGTCGAGCAACGCTTCGGTGGACGGCCCGGGACCGTCGTCGAACGTCAGCGCGAACACGGCTCCACTATACTGCCGCCGTGCCGAAGCTCCGCCTCGTCCAGCTCCCGGTGCCTCCGCCGGCTGCGCTGGCAGCCACCGGCAACGTTCCTCTCGCCGCGGGATGCCTCGGCGTCGCCGCCCGTGTCCACGGGCTGGACAGGCGTCTCGAGATCGAGGTCCTCGAGCCGGCGGCGACCGACGTGCTCGGAGATACGCTCCTTGCCGACCGGATCGCGCGCGAAGAGCCGGAGTTCGTCGGGTTCTCGCTCTACCTGTGGAACAGCGAGCGCAGCCTGCATCTCGCCCGCGAGGTGAAACGACGGTCGCCGCGGACGAAGATTCTCATCGGTGGTCCGGAGGTCGGTCCCGACAACGCCTTCATCCTCCAGCAGCCCGGCGCGGACATCGCGGTCACCGGCGAGGCGGAGGATACCTTCGCGCGCGTCATGTCGGCGTTGCTGGACGGCAACAACCCTGCCGGACTTCCCGGCGTCGCCGTCCGGGGACCGCTGGGATTCACCGCGTTCGCGCCGCAGGCGGCGGCGAGCTTCCCGCTGGCCGACTACCCGTCGCCCTACCTCGCGCATCTGGTGCCGGTGGAACCGCATCGCTCGACGTACGTAGAGACCGTGCGGGGTTGCCGGTCGCATTGCACGTTCTGCTTCTATCCCCGCTCCTCGAGCGTGCTCCGCGTGCTGGATGTCGACGCGAGCGCCGCGCTGATCGGCGCGCTGCGCGACCGCGGGGCCCGCGAGGTGGTCTTCCTCGATCCGACCTTCAACCACCGTCCCGGCTTCGAGCCCCTCCTCGACGCGCTGGCTCGCGAGAACCCGTCGCGCGCGCTGACGTTCTTTGCCGAAGTCCGGGCGGAGGGGCTCACGGCGCAGCAGGCGAGAAAGCTCAAGCAGGCGGGATTCGATCGGCTGGAGATCGGGCTGCAGTCCGTCAACCGCGAAACGCTCAAGCGCGTGCGCCGCGGCGGATCGCCTTCGAGCGTCGCCGAGGCAGCGAGGATGCTGCACGCCGAGGGAATCGAGCTGCTCGTCGATCTGATCGTCGGGCTTCCCGGCGACACGCCCGAGGACGTGCTGCGCGGAATCGACTTTCTCGAGGAGCATGGCCTCGCCAGCGAGGCGCAGGTGTTTCCGCTGTCGCTGCTTCCCGGCACCGCGATGCGCGCCAGCGCCGTCGACGACGGGGTCGTCTTCGACTCCGCGCCGCCCTACCGCGTCCACCGGACGGCAACGTTCAGCGAGGACGAGCTGGTCGAGACGGTTCTCGCAGCCGAAGAGCGCCTGGGGCGCCGCCTGGACGAATGGCCCCGGCCGCATCTGGTGGATCCGGGCATCGACGGATTCGCGGCCCAGGCGGAGGGCGCGCAGCACGTGGCCCTCTGGTTCGACGCAAGCGATCTGTTCGCGCGCCGCAGCGACATCCTCCGCGCCATCGATGCGCGGCTGCGGCTCGATCCCTACGCGACGCTGGACATCGTCCTCCGGCCCCTGGCGCCGTTCCCGCTCGATCTCGTCGACGCGATCCGCCGGCGCCTGGACGACGCGCCCGCGAGCTACGCATCGCGGGCGCTGGAGCATCGCGGAGAAAACCTGCAGCGCCGCATCGTGGTCGTCGTGCGCGAGCCACATTACCCGCAGGACTGGATCGATGCCCTTCACCGGCGCGCGCAGGTCTTCCGCGACCAACCCGTGCACGAGGCGCTGCGCGAGGCGGAGAGGCTCGGATCCGATCTGCCTGGCGCGCGAGTGACCGGACCGGTGTCCGACGCTGCGCTCGCGGAGCTCGCGCGGCGCGCGGACGGGGACTTCGTCGCCTTTGCCGATCCGTCGCTCGAGCTTGCATGGACGCAGCGCGTGCTCGGATTCGGCGACGCGCGCTAGCCGCTGTGCGGCTACGGTTTGTGCTGTGCAGGCTATTCGGACTGAAGCACGGTCGACAGCCTCTCGCGGTCAACCGGCGAGATGGTGACGAACTTCACGCCGACGTCGTAGCGGGCGGGCGATCCTTCGGGGAGCTCTTCGACCCAGACGACCTCGACGGTGCACATGACCTCGGACTGGTCCGGCAGGAAGAGCTCCAGCTCGAGGCGGTCGCCGGACATGGGCGGGTCGTCTGCATAGACGCGCAGGCCGCCGAGGCTGACGTCGACGGCCTTGCGCCTGCTGAACAGTGGCTGCCCGACCGGCCGACAGAACACAGGTGCATTGACCCGGTGGAACTTGCGGCGATCGTCCATCGCCGCAGCGTACCGGGCGGTCCGGCGACCGTCGACTTTCGTGCTCAGGATCCGCTGCCGTTTTCGGGCTCGTCCCAGTCTGGAATCTTCTGGTCGTCGTCGGCGGGCGGAACCGTCGCCTTCGGTGGGTCTGCGGGCTTCGCCGCCGGCTGCATCTCGGCCCGCTGCGCGGCAGTCAGCTGCGCATGGGCCGCCTGCTCCGGCTCGGACCGGAGCACCAGAGTGCCCGCGATCAGGGCGGCGAGGCTCAAGCTGACGAACAGCGTCTTTCCCAGGGTCGTCATGGTCTGTCTCCTTCGTTGCGAGGGTTCGTTTCACCTCCCGTGCCATCGCGTTTCCCTCGGGGAGCCTCCGTCCGACCGGACACGATTCGTAGATTCGTAGCCTCGAGCGGCAGGGCATCCAGGCAGACGCCCGGCCTTGATTTCGCAGGTGCGGCTCGCCCACAGTGTGCTCCCACGGAGGCACCATGGGCCGTTATCAGGAGGTCTTCCGCCGGTCCTTGCAGGAACCGGAGGCATTCTGGGGCGAGGCCGCGCGCGCTCTCCGCTGGCGCAAGCCGTGGGAACGCGTGCTGGATCGCAAGGACCCGAAACGCCCGAACTGGTTCCAGGGCGGGGAGCTGAACACGTGCGAGAACGCGCTCGACGTCCACGTCGAGTCGGGCCGCGCCGATCAGCTCGCGCTCGTCTGGGACAGCGCAGTCGCAAACCAGACGCTGAAGTACACGTACCGTGAGCTGCTCCAGGAGACCGCGCGCTTCGCCGGAGCGTTGCGCCGCGTCGGCGTAGGGAAGGGCGATCGCGTCGTCATCTACATGCCGATGGTCCCGCAGGCCGTGATCGCGATGCTCGCCTGCGCGCGACTCGGCGCAGTCCACTCCGTGGTCTTCGGCGGATTCGCCGCGCACGAGCTCGCCGCGCGAATCGAGCACGCGCGTCCGAAGGCGATCGTGTGCGGCTCGTGCGGTCTCGAGCCGGGCCGGACGGTGCCTTACAAGCCGATGGTCGACAAGGCGATTTCCATCTCGAAGCACAAGCCGGAGAAGGTGATCGTTCTGCAGAGACCTCAGCTCGAGGTGGAGCTGCAGAAGGGACGCGACGTCGAGTGGAACGACGCCGTCGCAGGCGTGGAACCGGCGGCCTGCGTGTCGGTCTCCGCGACCGACCCGCTGTACGTGCTCTACACCAGCGGCACCACCGGTCGCCCGAAGGGAATCGTGCGCGACAACGGCGGACACGCCGTCGCCCTCAAGTACAGCATGGGCGCCATCTACAACGCGCGTCCTGGCGAGCCGTACTGGGCCGCGAGCGACATCGGCTGGGTGGTAGGCCACTCGTACATCGTCTATGCGCCGCTCCTGAACGGGAACACGACCATCCTCTACGAAGGCAAGCCAGTAGGGACCCCGGATGCCGGCGCGTTCTGGCGGGTGGTCTCCCAACACGGCGTGCAGACGTTGTTCACGGCGCCCACCGCGTTCCGCGCCATCCGCCGCGAGGATCCCGAAGGCAAGTTCATCCAGAAGCATCATCCGACGCAATCGCTGCGGGCGCTCTACCTCGCCGGCGAGCGCTGCGATCCGGAGACGCTGCAGTGGGCGCAGCAGAAGCTGCGGATCCCCGTGGTCGACCACTGGTGGCAGACCGAGACCGGCTGGCCCATCGTAGCGAATCCGATCGGCATCGAGGCGTTCCCGGTGAAACCGGGCTCGGCGACGAAGCCCGTCCCGGGCTACGACGTCCGCGTGCTCGACGAGACGGGAAACGACGCCGCGCGCGGCCAGAACGGCGCCATCGCCATCAGGCTTCCGCTTCCGCCGGGATGCCTGCCCACGCTCTACGACGACGACGCGACGTTCGAGAGCGCCTATCTCGCGAGGTATCCGGGCTACTACCTGACCGGCGACGGCGGATTCTACGACCAGGACGGGTACCTCTCGATCATGGGCCGCATCGACGACGTCATCAACGTCGCCGGCCACCGGCTCTCCACCGGAGCCATGGAGGAGATCCTCGCCTCGCACAAGGACGTGGCCGAGTGCGCCGTGGTGGGTGTGAACGATCAGCTCAAGGGTGAGGTGCCGGTCGGATTCGTCGTCCTCAAGTCCGGTGTGCAGCGCGTTGAAAAGGAGTTGGTCGACGAGCTCTGCAACCTGGTGCGCGAGCGCATTGGTCCCGTGGCCTTCTTCAAGCAGGCCGCGATTGTTCCAAAGTTACCCAAGACGCGTTCCGGCAAGATTCTCCGCGGCACCATTCGCAAGATCGCGGATGGAATCGAGTTCGCCATGCCCGCGACCATCGAGGATCCCGCGTCGCTCGAAGAGATGAGCCGCGTGCTCTCGCACCTCGGCTACCCGCGCAAGGCCTAGCCCGCCTCAAGGCGGATACCTACCCTCCTTGCATCGGAGGGTGGGGTGGCGAGCGAGGGGAACGTTCCGAGTGGATGGCGTGGCATCCGGTCCGATTTCGCACACTTTTGCGGCATCCATGGCGCCGTCGCCTTCGGCGAGCGACTGCGGTTTCTCTTCGCGTCGCGGGCATTCTGGGCGCTTGCCACCTACAGATTCGGGCGTTGGGTCTATGCACGCCCCCGCCGGCCGCAGACGCTGGTACTCCGCGCCCTCTACGTCCTGTCGTTCGAAGTTGGACGCCTGATCACCAAGACGAGCCTCAGCGTGCGCTCCCGGATCGAGCGCGAGGTCTGGATCGCTCCACGCGGTGAAGTCTTCGTCTCCTTCGGCTCGCGGTTGGGGCGCGGCTCGATGCTCCACGGCGGCAACACGCTCGGCATCGGCGGCAGGGCCGGCGCGCGCGGGCATCCCCAGGTCGGGGAGCGGGTCGTCTTCGCACCCGGAGCCTCGGCCATCGGTCCCGTGCAGATCCCCGACGGCTGCGTGATCGCAGCGAACAGCGTGGTCGGCCGATCGCTGCCGCGATCGAGCGGCTGGGCAGGGTTGCCGCCGAAGCCGGTTTCGCCGGAGCGGATCCCGGTTCCGGCGCCGCAGCGGTTCGACACCCCCGTGGACGAGGAGGAGGCGGAGATGCGTCCCGAATATTTCTGGCCCGCTTACAAGGCGGACCTCGAGCGGCACCTCGTGTACCACCCCGGCGCCGGCGTCCTGACCCGCCTGCGCCATGCGCTGACGCTGGACGGGTCGTGGGCGATGGCGGTGTACCGATTCGGACGCCGGCTGAAGACGGTCCCGATGAGCCCGTCGGTCACCCCGCTTCTCTGGATCCTGTACTCCATCGCCGAGGTGATCCTGGGCGTGCTCACGTCGATCTCGATCGACCTGGACGCGCACATCGAGCCGGGCTTCTATGTCGGGCACTTCGTTTCGCTCCGTATCGGCCCGGGCGTCCGCATCGGCAGGAACTGCTCGGTCGGGCAGATGTGCACCATCGAAGGAACCGGCGCCTATCCGGCGATGAACGCGCCGAGGCTCGGCGACCGCGTTTACCTGGGATCGGGCGCGAAGGTGATCGGCCCGCTGCGCATCGCGAACGGCGCGGCGATCTGCGCCAACTCGGTGGTCGTCGACGACGTGCCGGAGAACGGCGTGGTGCTCGGCATCCCGGGTGTCATCATCTCGACGCGCGGCAGCGGCGACTTCATCTACCTGGGCTCGGGAACGGGCGTGCGCGACGTACTGCCTGCGCCCGAGGTCCCGGGCGCCTTCACGACCAGCTAGGGAGGCGACCATGGTGCAACAGCGGATCAAGGCGGTCTTCGCGGAGGTCTTCCAGATCGATCCGGCCACGCTTCCGCCCACGGCATCGCCAGCGGACGTCCAGGGTTGGGACTCGTTCGGTCACCTCGCGCTCGTCGAGGCGCTGCAGAGCGAGTTCCGCGTCGAGTTCGAGGTGGAGGACATTGCCCGGATGGACAACCTCGCAGCCATCGAGCAGATCCTCCTTCGCCGGGGCGCGGCGTCGTGAACTTTGCGGATCGGCTGCTGGCGGGCAAGGACGCCAGCCGGCCGGCGTTGATCACGCTCGAGGCGGCGCATTCGTACGGCGAGCTGTCCGCCGCGGTGTCGTCGGTCGCCACGTTCCTCCTCGGAGCGGGCGCGGAACGCGGCGAATGCGTGGGAATCGTCGCCGACAACTCCTTCTTCTGGGTGGCGGCCTACCTCGGGGCGATGCGCGCCGGCTGCGTCGCCGTCCCGGTCTCCCCCGGGTTGACGCCGGCCGACTGCGGCGCGGTCGTCGAGCAGACCGGCATGCGCATCGCATTCGTCGAGACGCGGATGGCGGCGTCGTGCGCACGATGGCTGTCCCGACCGGCGCGCGTGATCCTCGACGCTCCCGGCCCCGCGCCGTTCGACGGCGCATCGATCTGCACGCTTGGCGAGCTGGTGGCGCAGCCAGGCGATGCGCTCGCGCGAGGCGGCGGCGACGATCTCGCCGCCCTTCTCTTCAGCTCGGGCTCGACCGGCAAGCCGCGTGGCGTGATGCTTTCGCACCGCAACTTCATCGCCAACACCGGCTCCATCGTCGAGGCGATTGGCCTCAGCGCCTCGGATCGGGCGATGGCCGTGCTCCCGTTCCACTATTCGTTTGGCGCCTCCGTCCTGCAGACGCATCTGGCCGTCGGCGGAACCGTCGTGATCGACAAGCGGTTCCTCTTCCCCGACAAGGTGCTGCAGCGGATGATCGAGACCCGCTGCACCGGCTTCGCCGGTGTGCCGAGCCACTACCAGATCCTGCTGCGCAAATCGCGCTTCAAGGAAATGGGGTTTCCCGACCTGCGCTGGATCCAGCAGGCCGGCGGCAAGCTGCAGGCGCCGTTCGTGCGCGAGCTGCGGGAAGCGAAACCAGCGCTGCGGCTCTACGTGATGTACGGAGCGACAGAGGCGACGGCGCGCCTGTCCATTCTCGATCCCGCGCAAGTGGATGCGCGGCCGGGAAGCATCGGAAGAGGCATTCCCGGAGTCACGCTGCGCGTGCTCGACGAGCAGGGACGCCCTGTCGCTTCCGGCGAGACCGGAGAGATCGTCGCCGAAGGGGAGAACATCGCCCGCGGCTATTTCCAGGATGCCGCGGAGACCGCGGTCACCTTCCGCGACGGGCGGCTGCACACAGGCGATCTGGCGACCGTCGACCGGGATGGATACGTGACCGTCCTGGGACGGGCGAAGAGCTTCCTCAAGTG
>Ga0209473_1000341_pt1 | contig 29158 bp, 27 predicted proteins | sample GraSoiAngelo_133_FD_185890 | JGI IMG/M metagenome (GOLD analysis project Ga0209473, IMG submission 185890) | Grasslands soil microbial communities from the Angelo Coastal Reserve, California, USA - 14_0929_05_20cm (SPAdes) (version 2) | ecosystem: Environmental > Terrestrial > Soil > Grasslands ...
AACGGCTTCTCCTTGCCGAAGCTGGTGGTCGTCAGGCGATTGGCTGCCACACCCGCAGAAATCAGCGCCTGCTTCGCAGCCTGCGCGCGGCTATCGCCGAGCGCCATGTTGTATTCGGTTGATCCGCGCTCGTCGCAATGCCCTTCGATCAGCACTCTCCAGTTTGGATGCTGATTCAGGAACTGCGCGTCTGCCTGCAGCGTAGCTCCGTCCTGCGGACGAATCTCGTAGCTGTCGTACTCGAAGTACGCGTCTTTAATGTTCTGCTCGAATAACTGCTGATCGGTAAGCGTCGGCTCCTGCGGAAGCGCCTGCACCGGCGCCGGACGGTTCACCGTCACGCGCGTAGTTGCCTCCTGCGTTCCGCCAGGACCGGTCGCGGTCAGGCGATAAGTCGTGGAATCGGTCGGAGTCACGGTCTGTGACCCGCTCGCCTGCACCTTGCCCACACCCTCGATGGAAACGTCAGTGGCGTTCTCCGTCGTCCACGTGAGCTGTGTGGACTGCCCAGCATTGACGGCGGACGGATTCGCCGAAATCGACGCAGTGGGCGCCGGCGGCGGTGGCGGTGGCGGCGGCGGTGGCACCGGCTTGGCCTTATGGCAGCCGGCAATCACCAAGAGTATGGACAACGCTGCGATCTGAGTCGCATGCATCCACTGGCGTTTATTCACGATCTCCTCCGAAAAAATAATGAATGGCTAAATATAGGCTTCACGAGAAACAACCGATCCAGTGATCAATTGAATTCGGAATGGGCGCTCGGCATTCGGCACTCCGCGTTCGGCCAATGTACAGTTTCGATGAACCACAAAACGTTTACAGGCCGAAAGCCGACAGCTGACAGCCTGGTTTCACTTCACCCGATCACCCGATCACCCGATTTCTCCTTCGTTCATTTCCTCCGAAAATGGGCGCTCGGCTCTCGGCACTCGGCGTTCGGCCAATGGGCAGTTTCGACGGAGTACCAAAACGTTTACAGGCCGAAAGCCGACAGCCGAACGCCGACAGCCTAGGTTTCACTTCACCCGATCACCCGATTTCTCCCTGGTTCATCATCAAAGTGAAAGTTTACTTCCAACTCCAGTTGGGTTGTGTGTTCTGGCTCGTATGAGTTAACTGGTGCTGCTGGGTGCCGTCGGCCAGCATGGTCCAGATTTGGGTCGTGCCGGAACGATTGGATTGGAAAACGATGTGCCGTCCGTCGGAGGACCATGACGGGAAGTCGTTGGAACCCGCGTCATGGGTTAACTGCGCCCACGTCTTGCTGGCCACATCCATTATATAAATGTCCTGCGCGCCGGGGATTCCGGGGCCGTACCTGCGCGACCACGCAAAAACCAGGTATTGCCCATTCGGGGACCAGGATGGCGACACCGCGTATCCCGTATCGGTCATGCGCTGCACATTGGTTCCATCCGACGCCATGGTGTAAATCTGCGGCAACCCTGAGCGCCCGCTTACGAACGCAATCTGTCCTCCCGTTTTGGGATTCCAGCAGGGCGAGACGTCCGGACCGTGAACCTCTGTCAAACGAGCAAGCTCTCCGCCGGAGGCGTTGGAGACATAGATTTCGGGATCTCCTGTGCGTGACGACGAGAATGCCAGGCGCAGCCCGTCCGGCGACCACGCCGGAGAGATGGTCGTGCCTCCAATATTAGGAAAGGTCACTGCCCGACTCAGATCGAGCGAGTACATGCGGATATTCACGCTCCGCTTGCCCAGTTCCACAAAGGCAATTCGCGAATTATCGGGCGAGATGCGCGGCGAGAGCGAGACACTGCCGAGCTTCGTGATTTGGCGCTCGCCGTTGCCGTCGTAATCCATCATCCAAATTTCTTTGGTCCCGGTGCGATTGCTGACGAAAACGATTTTGCTCTCGGCGATTCCCGCAATGCCTCCACCGAGACGGAAGATGATCTCGTCGGCAAAGCGGTGCGCGATCAGGCGCGCGTTATCCGGCGTAGCGTCTTCGCGGTATTGCTTGCCAAGCACCTGCGGCGAGACGCTGTTCTTGACGTCGAAGAGCCAGCCGGAGACGGAAACTTGCCCGTTGCTTACGCCGAGATTTCCGAAAGCGAGCATGGCGGCATTCGTCGGAGGATTTCCCCAGGCGTCGAGCGTGACCTCCTGCGGTGTGCCCGGCACCTGCAATGGATTGAAGCTCTTCGAAACTACGTCGAAGATTCCGGCGTTCTGCAGATCAGAGAAGAGGACTGTATTAAAGGTCGTGAGAAGCTGTCCCGCATTGGGATCGGCACTCGCGGGCTTGAAATCGGCAACAGCGATGCGGACGCGTTCGACGCCCTGGGTAACTACGCCTTGGAATTTGTCTTGTTGGGGAAAGGCGAGGGGGGATAACAGAATTAGGACAACTGAGAGCGCCAGGAAGGACGTATGACGTGTCTTAGGAAGGGATTTTGGCGCGAAGCGTGGTTTAGGGAAGGGCATCGGCTTTAGCAGCGATGGTTCATGGAAAGCCCCCGGTGGAAGCCCTCGACTTTCAGTCGGAGGAGCCGGGCTTCCAATCCGGCGGCAAAACAATGAAGCAATGAGTTGGGCTTTAGCCCCGGGCAGTCTGCGAACCAGCGCTAAAGCGCGACAATGTGGGATGCAGCTCCTCCGCGAGGCTTGAAAAGCCTCGCTCCCCCGACTAGAAGTCGGGGGCTTCCACCTCCGGATCCACCGAAACAGACTTTGCTTCGTGAAGACAGTGGACGTCGAGTAATTGTTGGATTCATTAATCAACTTCGTCATCTCTGAATTCGTCATCTCTTAATCGGCGTATACCGAAATTCGAATTCGGCGCCTACACTGCCGCCGCGATAATCGGTCGGCAGAGGCCCAAAGCTGTCGATGCGCTGCAGCGTTCGAACGGCAGAGGTATCGAGCGAGGGTATGCCGCTCGACTGGGTAATTCTGATGTTCGAGGGCGAGCCATCGCGGGAAATGTCAAAGGAAACGGAGACCGAGGCGTTCGGCATGGCGTGCGGATCCACCTCATACTTCAGCCAGTTCTGCGACAACGCCTGCGTCACCTGACGCACATAGTATGCGTAGCGGCTTCCGAAGTCTCCGCCCGTCGTCATAGCAACCGCACCCACGCCAAGCGCGCTGTTGAAGGTGGTGAAGTTCTGGTGAACCTGGCCCCCTGCGCCGTACTGCAGTTGGTTCGTAGCCTGCTGCACCGGCTCAGGATGCTTTTCCACGCTCCGTTTCGGCTGTTCCTTGGGCTTAATCTTTACCGTTTCGGGAATTTTTACCGCCTCAGGCACTGCAGGAGCAACTTCCTTGGGCTGCGAGTGCGTCACCGCTGGAGATTCGTTGGCCACGATGTTCTCCGTAGGCTGCTCGCGCGGAAGCGGGATCGCGCTGGCTCCTACCAATGTCGCCGAAATGGCTTCGCCAGTAACCCTCTCTCCACTGCCCCATTCATTTCGGGAGACGCCCACGATTGCGCCATAAGTGAGAACAGCTGCCACGATCGCTCCGTGAAATGCGACAGAGGCGCTGATCGGCCCCTTCCACGACTCGCGGATGTCGAAGATGTCAACGCGTTGCGACATTCTTATTCTGATAAGGCTGGGTAACGATGGAGACGTTGGTGATGCCGCTGTGCTTCACGATATCCATCAAAGCGGCAAATGCGCCGAAGGTCACGTTCTCGTCGCAGCGCAGGTAAATTGGATGATGCTCGGGATCCTTTACCCGGTCATGCAATATTTTGGGAAGCTCGGCCAGCTTAACCGCATCGCTTCCCAAAAAGACATTCTGATCGCGATCCATGGTGAGCACGAGCCGAGGCTCGGTGATCTCCTTCACCGTCTGCGTATGCGGAACGTTTACCTCAATCCCCGACTGGATGATCGGCGCCGTCAGCATAAAGATAATAAGCAACACCAGCACCACGTCCACAAAGGGCGTGATGTTGATCTCGGAAAGCGAGCTTTGTGTGCGACCTTGGGAATTGGTGAATGCCATAAAAACCTATTTCACCACGGAGTCAGGAAAAAAAACCAAACCGGGACTGAACACGGAGGACACAGAGACACAGAGGAAATGCAGGTTTTCCGCATATCATATCGACGCTCTGAATCTTTAGTGGAATGTCTGTTCCGCCAGGGCAAGCCTCCGCGACCTTCGTGTCCTCCGTGTTCAATCCCGTCTTTGCTGTTCTCCGTGACTGCGTGTCTCGGTGGTGAGTTCGTTATCTTTCTTCCAGAACGACGCTTTCCCGCATTCTTGCTGATTGCGGTGTCGGCGCGGAGCGGTCGACTGTATTCAGGAGTTCCAGGCCGAAGTCGTCCATGCGTGCACCGAATTCGCGAATCTGCTGCATGTATTGGTTATAGGCAATGACGGCCGGAATCGCGGTAAAGAGTCCGGCGGCGGTGGTGATCAACGCCGCGGAAATTCCTGGAGCTACGGCCCGCAGCGTCGCGGCGCCTGCATTGCCAAGTCCCTGAAAGGCATCGATGATGCCCCACACCGTGCCGAAGAGGCCGACAAATGGCGTGATTGCGCCTGTGGTCGCCAGCCACGGAAGGCGGGATTCCATCTGCGTCATCTCTTCGGAAGAGGCGATCTGAACGGCGCGTTGTACCGCACTCAGATTGCGCGGCGAGCCTGCTCCGCTCTGGCGACGATACTCGTCGAATCCGCCCTCGAAAACGCTTACCAGCGGACTTGGCTTGAACTGCTCCGAGACCGCGGAAACGTCCTGCAGACGTCCATTAGCTTTGCGGAATGCGCGCAGGAATCGTCCGCTTTGCGCACGCATGCGGCGGAACTTCGTTCCCTTCGACAAGATGATCGACCAGGAGAGAACGCTGAACAAAAGCAAGAGCGCCAGGACTGTGTGTGCGACCGGGCCGGCGTCGGAGATGAGACCACCGATATCAGTAGCAAACGCAAGGAGAGCGGGGGGAGACGTCATTTATACCTCTGCTAAAAGGTAGCAAACCGCAACTCTGCATGGCAAAGAGTCGAAGCCCTTAGTACCTCGTGAGTACATGTACTTCTGCGGAGTGTCTTCCTGTCATTCCGAGGGAGGCGCTGTTTGTGCGCCGAGAGAGGAATCCCTCGATGCCCATGCGGTCTCGTTCGACGAGGTTTTTCCATTGTGTTTACGTCAAAGCGCCTGGCGAGACATTCACATAAGCGTGCTCACCATTAGTTCCTTTCGCAGATCCTGCCAAGCCGGATTCATGCTGTTGATAAGCGCGACCTTCTTCTCTCTTCGCCAACTCTTGATCTGCTTCTCGCGCGCGATTGCCTTGACGATGTCACTGAAGTTTCGAAATAAGACTAGACGGTCAACTTTGTATTTTGTCGTAAAGCTACCCGCTCTTCCGATCCAATGCTCGGCTGATCTCCGCTGAACGTTGTTGCTGATTCCCACATACAGTGTTCCTGACAGACTCGCGAGAATGTAGACGAAATAAACCGTTTGGGATTGTTGGCACGGGCCGACATTCTAGCCGTCCGTAGGGATTCCTCACCGCCCAAAATGAGGGGCGGTTCGGAATGACAAACCCGCGAAACCAATTGTTTGGGTTCGCGAACAAGGCTATTCTGCGGCTGATGCTCGTCGAGCTTAGCGTCGAGAATTACGCAGTGATCGATCACGTAACAGTGGAGTTCGGACCTGGACTCAACCTCCTGACCGGTGAGACTGGCGCCGGAAAATCCATTTTGATCGATGCACTCGCGCTGCTTCTGGGTGATAAAGCGTCGCCGGAAGTGGTGCGTCATGGTGCCGATAAGGCGGTTTTGAGCTGCGTATTTCATCCTGCAAGCGCGCAGATAGACCGCATTCTTGACGCCAATGGTGTTGAAAGCGCGTCCGGAGAGCTGATATTGAAGCGCGAAATCGGCGCTAAGAGCCGCGTTTGGGTGAATAATCAGCCCGCAACTGTCGCTGTATTGAAGCAGTTAGCGCCGGAATTGGTGACTATTCACGCGCAAAACGAGACGGTATTGGCCTTTGATCCGCCCGCGAGGCTCAAATTATTGGATTCTTATGCCGGAATTGGCGTCGAGTTAGTCGCAAAAAAGTACGCCGAATGGCGCGAATTGCGGTTGCGAATCGAAGAATTGGAGCGCAGTGAGCAAGATAGGCTGCGTTTAGTGGACCTGTGGAGCTTCCAGAAGAAGGAAATCGACGCCGCTAAGCTCGAATTAGGCGAGGATTTGCGCCTGGAAACTGAGCGCAGAGTGCTGCAAAACGCGGAAAAACTGTATTCCGCGGCGATGGGAGCCTACGATTTGCTGTACGAATCGCCTAATTCTGCGCTCGCAACGCTGCGTTCTGCGGCGCGCCAGCTGGAAGAACTGGCGCGATTTGACGCTCAATTTGCCGAATTAGTGAAGACAATGGAGTCCGCGAGGGCCGATATCGAGGACGTTAGCGCCACAACTCGCGACTATGCAGACGGCATTGACGCCTCCCCAGGGCGCTTAGCAGAGCTCGCAGACCGTCTGGAAACCATCGATAGGCTGAAGAGAAAGTATGGAAATAGCGTCGAAGAAGTGCTCGCTTATGGCGCAGATCTGGCGCAAAAGCTGGATGAAATTGAGAATCGTGAGGAGATTTTGCGCGCTTTAAAGAAGCAATTAGCCGCCGCAGCCCAGGATTATCTGGCGGAAGCGCAGCAAATTTCGCGCAATCGAGCCTCTGCAGCGCGCAAATTAGAGAAGTTAGCGGAAGCAGAAATCAATGAATTAGCGATGAAAGCGCGCTTCCGAGTGGAAATAATGACCTCTGAGGATGACGCAAACTGGTCGCCTTCAGGCCTCGATTCTGTCGCATATCTGATAGCGACTAACCCCGGAGAGCCGCTAAATCCCATCGAAAAGATCGCATCTGGAGGGGAATTGTCGCGCGTAATGCTGGCTTTGAAGGCAAGCGTCGAGTCCGGACACTCCCGAACCAATGGCAATGGCAAGCCAAAGCGGCGAACGGCTGATCGCACCCTGGTCTTTGACGAAATCGATACCGGCATCGGCGGACGCGCCGCCGAGGCGGTGGGCAGGAAATTAAAGGCTTTAGGTGCTCATAATCAGGTGATTTGCGTGACTCATCTGCCGCAAATTGCCTCTTTTGCTGACCATCACCTGCTGATCGAAAAGCACGAATCCGGCGGGCGAACGCGTACCAGCATTCGCCAATTGGACACCCAAGAGCGCCGAGAAGAGATCGCCAGAATGTTGAGCGGCGCGAAGTTAACCGACGCGAGCCTGAAGCATGCCGAGCAGATGTTGAAGGCGAATGCGTCGTGAGTATTGTCATTGCGAGCCTTAGCCGGCAACTGCCTGGTTTCACGAAAGTGCATCGGCACGATAGGGATTCCTCGCTTCGCTTGGGAATGACACCCCAAACACTGCCCGAACGTGAACCCGCCATTCGCGTCCCCATAACCCCCGCCCAATGCTAATCCTCGCCATTTCAGGAAGTTGCGTTGACTGGCCAAGTTCCGCCTTGTAGTTTTGAAATCGGATTATTCGGTGTTCGCGGCTATACTTAGAGACAGGTAATGACCCCCAATTCCGAGAAGACAGTCCTGCTGCTCAAGCCGCGGGGATTCTGCGCCGGCGTGGTGCGCGCGATCGACATTGTCCGCATTGCGCTGGAGACGTTTGGCGCCCCAATTTACGTCCGCAAAGAGATCGTTCATAACCGCTACGTCGTTGATGATTTAGCTGCAAAGGGCGCAATTTTCGTGGATAGCGTCGAGGACGTTCCGGAGGGAGCACGTGTTATCTACAGCGCGCACGGAGTAGCTCCCGAAGTTCGCGAGGCCAGCAAAGCTCGGAAGCTGAAGGTTATCGACGCCACCTGTCCGCTTGTCACCAAGGTCCACGTAGAGGCGATCAAGTTCGCCAAGCAAGGCAATTCCCTGATCCTCGTGGGACACCGCGATCACGATGAGATCATCGGCACGCTAGGCGAGGCTCCGGATGTGACGCAGGTCGTCAGTTCGCCGGCAGAAGTCGAACGGGTTCATGTCCCCGATCCCGAGCGAGTCGCCTATCTGACGCAGACCACGCTGTCACTTGATGAAGCCAAGGACATCATCGAGGCCCTGAAACGCAAGTTCCCCAAGATTCACGGGCCCCATGCGCAAGATATCTGCTACGCCACCGAAAATCGGCAGATCGCGGTGAAGAATGTAGCTCCCCAAGCGGATCTGCTACTCGTGGTGGGCTCCGAGAACAGTTCGAATTCGAACCGGCTGGTAGAAGTTGCAACTCGGCTCGAGACTCCTGCGTATCTGATTGAGAACTTCCGCGCGATCCGTCCGGAGTGGCTCGAGGATGTAAAGGCGGTCGCGCTCACCGCCGGAGCTTCGGCTCCGGAGTGCCTGGTGGAAGAAGTGGTCGAGTATCTCTCCACGAAGGAGGGCTTCAATCGCGTCGAGGAAGTCGAAATTATGGCGGAGAACGTTCGTTTCGGACTCCCGCCGGAGATCGTGGCTGCCATTCACGCCGCACCCTCCACGACTGTCGTCGCCGCGGAATCATAAGCCATGGACGAAACCCCCCGTCGCCCTGTGCAGATGGTGTTTGGCAAGATCGATGACATCGCCAGCCGCGTAGCCGCGGCGGTGGACGGCGCGCGAAGGTTCCTCTTCGCGTTCCAGGAGCCGGAAGGATACTGGTCCGGCGAGCTCGAAGCCGACACGACCCTCGAATCCGATTACATCCTGCTGCATACCCTTTTGGGAACGCGCGATGAAGTGCGCCTGCAGAAGACCGCACGTGAGATCCTGCGCCATCAAAATGAAGACGGCGGCTGGCCGATCTACTACGGTGGACCATCGAACGTTAGCGCTACGGTTAAGGCCTATTTTGGGCTGAAGCTCACAGGCTATAAGACGGACGATCCCGTTTTGGTACGAGCGCGAGAGTGCATCGAGAGTCTCGGCGGGGTCACTGCGGTCAACACCTTCACCAAGATCTATCTGTGCTTCCTCGGCCAGTACGACTACGACGCAGTGCCAGCGATTCCACCGGAGATCGTACTGTTCCCGAATTGGTTCTGGTTCAACATCTACGAGATTTCGTCGTGGTCCCGCGGCATTCTCGTGCCGCTCTCGATCGCCTACGCCAAGAAACCCTTTAAGAAGATTCCCGATGAGATGGGAATTGAGGAACTCTTCCCTGCCGGCCGTCACAACACGGATCTTCATCTGAAGTGGAGCGAGAAACTCATCAGTTGGCGCAATTTCTTTCTCGTGCTCGACCGTCTCACACACTGGTTCGAGCGTGTACATGTGCGTCCGCTGCGTTCGATCGCGCTCAAGAAGGCCGAGAAGTGGATGCTCGAACGCATGGAGATGAGCGACGGTCTGGCGGCCATTTATCCGGCGATCATGAACTCCATCATCGCGCTGCGCTGCCTGGGATATTCGACCGATGATCCCCAGGTAATTCGCGCCATAGACGAATTCGAGGCGTTGGGTATCGAAGAAGAAGATACCTTCCGCATGGCGCCCTGCAAGTCTCCCGTTTGGGACACGGCTTATGCCGCGTTCGCTCTCGGCGAAGCTGGTCTGCCGCCCACCGATTCGCGCATGGTTGCCGTCGGTGAGTGGTTGCTGCAGAAGCAGGTGACACATAAAGGAGACTGGGCGGTCAAAGTTAAGAATGCCGCTCCCGCCGGCTGGTACTTCGAGTTCAATAACGAGTTTTATCCCGACGTCGATGATACGGCGATGGTCGCTCTTGGACTGAGCAAGATTCAGGTTCCGAACGAGCGCTACCAGCACGAATCAGTGCAGCGCGCGATTGACTGGATCTTCGCCATGCAGTGCAAGAATGGCGGCTGGGCTTCGTTCGACAAAGACAATGACAAGATGGTCTTTCAAAACATCCCGTTCGCCGATCACAATGCCATGCTCGATCCCGCGAGCGTGGACATCACTGGCAGGATCCTTGAATGTCTGGCAGCTTACGGATATACCCAGAACGATGCTCGAGTGAGGCGAGCGATTGAGTTCCTTAAACGGGAACAAGAGCCTGACGGTTCGTGGTTTGGACGTTGGGGAGTGAACTACATCTACGGCACAATGCTGGTTCTGCGCGGACTCGAGGCCATGGGTATTGATAATCACGAGCCATGCATTCAGCAGGCCGCGGAGTGGCTGCGCATGTACCAGAATCCCGATGGCGGATGGGGCGAGAGCTGCATGTCCTACGACGAGCCCACAACGAAGGGAATTGGCGCCAGCACGCCGTCGCAAACTGCATGGGCCGTTATGGGATTGCTCGCAGCAGGTGACACGCGCAGCGACGCCGTAGCTCGCGGGATTGCCTGTTTGCTGCGCACGCAGCGCAAGGATGGTGGATGGGATGAGCCTGAATACACTGGAACCGGCTTTCCTCGAGTGTTTTACCTCGCGTACCACTTGTATCGGGCTTATTTCCCGCTAATCGCCTTGACGGCATATGGGAAAACAGTGAGCACGGAACGACTGCAAATGGAATCGTTGCTGTCATAAAGAATTCTGAGCCGGCGCCGCAGGCGCGGAATTCTCGTAGGCCAGTCCCCTAAGGGCTGGGTTGAGACAGAAACAACCGAGCTCCGAAGGAGCGGCATTCGAGGCTTTTCTGGCGGCGATGCAAAAGATATTTCGGTGAGCGATAGATTCGCCGGGAACTTGAGGGAATTTTGCCGGGACCAATCTCACAGATGTGGACGGTTTCAACTTACGTCCTGAAACAGAGGCTGTCAGGGCGCAAGCGCTATCCGCTCGTCCTCATGCTCGAACCGCTCTTCCGCTGCAATCTTGCCTGTGCCGGATGCGGCAAGATTCAGTATCCCCCGCACATTCTCAAGCAGCAGCTCACGCCGGAGGAGTGCTTCCGCGCGGTTGACGAATGCGGAGCGCCGGTCGTCAGTATCCCCGGGGGCGAGCCGCTCATGCATACAGAGATCGACAAGATCGTCGAGGGACTGGTCGCTCGCAGGAAGTACATTTATCTCTGCACCAATGCTCTGCTGCTGAAAGAAAAACTCGATCTCTTTAAGCCAAGCAAGTACCTGACATTCTCAGTACATGTCGATGGACAACGCGAGCACCACGACTTTTCTGTCTGCCGCGAGGGTGGGTACGAATTGGCAATCGAAGGCATTCGTGAGGCGATCCGTCGCGGATTCCGCATCACCACCAATACCACACTCTTCGACGGCGCCGATCCGAACAGCGTCCGCGCGCATTTCGACGAGATGATGGATCTCGGCGTGGAGAGCATGATGCTTTCACCCGGCTACTCATACGACAAGGCGCCTGATCAAAAGCATTTTCTCGGACGCGCTCGCACCCGTCGCCTGTTTCGCGCAATTCTGTCGAACCGTAGGAAGAGCTGGCGGTTTAATCAGTCGCCGCTATTCCTTGAGTTCCTGATGGGCAAACAGCATTACGCCTGCACGCCATGGGGAATGCCGACATTCAACATCTTCGGCTGGCAGAAACCTTGCTACCTGCTGCAGGACGGCTATGCCGATACATTTCAGGAATTGATGGAAGCCACGGAGTGGCATAACTACGGTACCGAATCGGGAAATCAGCGCTGCGCGAACTGCATGGTACACAGCGGGTACGAAGCCTCTGCCGTGAACGATACGTTCAATTCCCTCGCCGGATTTGTGCGCACGATTCGGGCCACTTTCTCGCACTACGACGACAAGAGCGCACTCAAGCTGCTGGAGGAGTCGGTGCGTCCCGTGCATGCCTTTAATTCTCTGGTCCAAATTGAAACTGGCAGCCGCGAACTTGAAGGGACTCGGGCATGAACGAAGTATCCCAATCCACGGTTGCTGCGCAGCACCTGCCTGCCAATCCTGACTCGCTCGAAGTAGCTCCGGGAACATCCCACGAGCGCCTCGAAGGCTGGATTCCCCAACTCGCAAATGAAAACGATGTCCGCCTGGCACTGGAAAAGGCTTTCGATTACCGCGGCGATATCGCGATTACGCGCAAAGATGGCAGCAAGGTGGAAGGCTACATCTTCGATCGTCGCACGGGGAACGACCTTTCCGAGTCCTTCGTTAGAGTGATCCCCAGCAACGCTCGTGAAAAACTCTCCATTCCCTATTCTGATATTGCCGCACTCAAATTCAGCGACCGCGATCCTGCAGCGGGCAAGAGCTTTGAAGCCTGGGTCAAGAAATATTGGGAAAAGAGAGCTGCTGGAGAAAAGAATATCCAGATCACGCCCGAAGCCCTGGAGTAGGAGAAGCTCTCTAGCTTGCCAAAACGGGAAAACAGTCTGCCCATTATGGACTTCGGATTTCTTTGGACAGGCGAGCTTATTTTTTTCCAAATCAGTCTGAGTAACGCTCGCCAGTTACGACCCCTTCGGCATCCCATCAGCTGGAGCACGAAATGCGACCTGTTGAACAGCTCTATAAGATTTTCTGTGCGCGAATGGCACAGCTATTGGAAGGCGAAGCGAATGCTTACGCGCGACACCCAGCGTTACAGGACGCAGATCAACAAATTATTCGGTCACTTCGTGAGAACTGTCGCCAATGGAAGCACCAGATTGAAAAGCTGGATCGCGCATATTCCAGCCGACGGCTCGATCCTTCGTGACGGCGCTTGAGGTTTAATCGAGTCCGAGAAACTTGTTGATCCACTTCCGCACAATCTGGCGTGCTGGATCAGACTCCTGAAACTTGAGCCCCACCAGGGAGTCCTTCTGCCAACAGACCTCAGCTTCTATGGTCACGGCAGATTTTTCGGGCAGTGTGAATGCGAGCCGCAGCTTATCTGACAGGGAAGCCATGCGCGCCAGTTGGACGGACATACCTCCTCCGCTGATCTCTCGGGTGGAGCCAGACAGATCTCCTACCAGACTCGCAATGGATATCTCGATTACGAGTGGAATGCGGACATAGCGACGCAGTTCGTTCAGCAACAACGAACAAGTAGAGCGAGCAACGTGCACCGCGTTGCTACGCTCTACGGGAGACTCAATCAGAGTATTGATCCCAAATTTGGAAAAGCGCCGCACATCACTCTCTCGCGGCAAGATCCCATACAGGAGCATTCTGTGGTTAGACCGTGAGGACCGCACTGCTTCGAGAACGGCGGGTGCGTGCTCGTCCAGCAGCACGACGCATCCCTGGAACTGCTCCATCCCAAGGCGCCGGGGAAACTCTTCGGCTATTGGAACTGCCTGAACGCCATATTGGGCAAAGGCTCTCGTTAAGGTCTCGGTTGACGAAGCATCGAGCTGTACTAGAGCTACTTTGGGGACAGCATGGGCGCTGGATCGGGGAACGGGAGCTGAGCTCATTGTGATTACCGGAGAAGTGCCCTCGCAGTACCAATGATTGTTACTTCAGGGGAATTCGACAAGGTCACGAGGGTAACCTGTTTTAGGTATGGTGTGATCATGAGCATCTTGGTCGACGCTGCGACACAGCCGTCTTTTGCTGGTGGCGCGACCAAACGATCTTGGCAGTCCCTGGCTGCGCAACATCGGAAACCGCAATGAGGGCTGAGAGTTAGGCACCCTTAAAATTTATGACGATCTTCAGTCGCTCGTTGGACTATCGGCGGTTGGCGTAAGGAACGACGAGTTTTCCCGATGTGAGACGACACCTTTGTCATAGAGGAGGACTTTCTTGTGCGGTCCCCCAACTAACACGCCCACAATCGTGCCAACCGCGGCGCCTAAAGTTGCACCAATGGCTGCGCCTTCGCCGCGGCTGAAGCTGATGATGCAGGCATCGCACGGTTGCGTGCCGATGGCGCCGACGGCGGCTCCGCTACCGGCGCCGATTACGAGACCAGCTAGCGCTCCTCCTTTGCGGGACCGGCTACCTCGGAGGTACACCTTTCGGACATCATCATGCGAGATCACGACAATCCTGCCTCCGTGCTGAATCAAGCTGAGTGAGACGAGTGAGATTTGCTCCAGTTGTCCAATTTCGGAATGACCATTGTTATGCACAACGGCGATGCTTTTTCCTTGTGCCTGTTTAATAGCTTCCCAGGAAGCTGCAGTCTGTTGCGCGAATGCCGCTGGTGACATCACGGAAAACAGCAACGCAACAGCTAGCGAATTCGTACACATGACTAACACCTCCGTCTCTGAGAGCTGACGATTTGGGCGCTTCCTTGATTTCGGCCTCGTTTACGGCGTTATTGTCAGTGCCAGCTCCTTTGAGGTTCCGCTGCCGCAGCCGTCCTTCGGGGGTGGCGTGACTACAACTACCTTAGCAACGCCCGGCTGCGCGACATCAGATGGCTCAATCAGCGCCGAGAGTTCGTGTTCGCCCCCAATCATCGTAGTGCGCTGCTGGCCATTGATCATGAGGAACGACGCTGAGTGAAAGTCCTTGCCGGTTACCTGGAGCGCAAACTCGGGCGAACCAGCCTTCACTTCAGCCGGACTGATCGTGTTGAGAGTTGGCGCAGGAGTGCAGATCGACGGCAGCTGGAACCCTCCTGGCACACAAGCAGTCCAGGAAATAATGACAATGGCAATGGCGAAGAGCGTAGTCCATTGAAGTCCATCTAGACGTTGGCTGAGCATTTCCACCTCCCGTCGCCCATATGCGACAAATTTGCCCCGTAAAACATGATGGGCCGTTTACGTCCTCAGTTACTGCACGGTCAAAAGCGCCTGAATCATGCCGCTGCGTGATCCGAGCGGTAGCGGCCGCCTATGATTTCTCCGGAGCAGGTGACCCGGTTGGCGCAGCGCATCGCATATCCCGCCTTCGAGCTGCTGGTTAGCAGATCGCCGATGCGATCGCAGCTGCCTCCGCAGTCACCTTTACCGGAACTCGGCCAGCTAGAGCCAGGAGAGCGCGCTCATCGCCTGTGCCGGAGCTCGAAATTGATCTTTCCCTTTTCGAAATCCGGCAGCGGGGATCGGGCCCGTCGCCAGGCTGGAGTGCGCCAATCAGATTCTGAATTGCAGTCACAATGCTTTATCTCGCTCTACTATCTCTCAGCTCACCGGCGTCAATCTCGTTATGGAACTAATTCGCCTCCCTGCGGCTTGTTGGCCGCATTTGCGATCCACTTCGCGAGCGCAGCGAAGGCATTCAGCTTCAGCGTGGGATCGGCATCGGTGTACGCGCCCTGGGGAGCATTGGGATCATTGCCGAATGCGCAGTGCCCGAAACGATTCAGCGTCTGCTGAACTACCTGCCCTGATGCTCCTGCCTGGGCTGCGAGTCCGGCATAAATGCCTTCGTGGAAATTCGGCACCCTGGGATCTCGAACGGTATGGAGCGTCAGCATCGGAATCTGCAGATTGCCCGTCGGGTCGTAATACTTCTGAACAAAGTTCACGGCTTGTGGATCAGAGGCAAATCGCTCGATACCGGCGTTTAGCGCCGCATCTGTGTAAGTCGCATCATTGAACGTGCCGCTATAGTTGAAGAGCGTATTGTCATAAGGAATGCCGCCGTGCGTTCGCTCCAGCAGATCTGTATCAAAGCGAACGCTGAAACCCACGCCTTCCAGCGCGGTTTGAATGATCTCAGCGGGACTAATGGCATCCAGCTTGGCTACCCTCGCAAATTGCAAGGTCTTGAAGTCTTGTTGAGGAGTGAATCCGTTCAGCAGCGCGAAGTATGCTGAGAGGAAGATCGGGCGGGGTGGAGCGGGGTTGAAGTCGAGCAATGGAGTATGGAACGCATCTCCAGGAACGGCACCCGGGAAGAAATAATCGAAAGCTGCTCTTTCATCTGCCAGGTATTTGATCTCAGGCGTGCCACCACCAATGGCTCCGCACAGGGACAGTACTCCGTCATACTGCGACGGGTACTGCTCGGCCAATTTAACGACTACCAGTCCGCCCAGCGACTTGCCAATCAGGATGGTACGGTTTGGTTTTCCGAATTGGGATACGAAAATTCCCTTGAGCTGGTGTGTGCGTTGCACACCGTCCTTGACGGCGTATCCATTGGTCGACCAGCTTGAGGAAGCGACCGCATACCCAAGAGCGACCATTCCGTCGCGGAAGGGGGCAAAGTCGCTGTCCTGGCTGGGTACCACCAGCGGTTCCTGGGGATCGTTGATGCCATGGGCATATAGGACCAAGTCCCCATTCCACTGTGCCGGCACGGCGATCTCATAGGATGAACCGTCTTGACCATTACCAGTGATAATCTGCTGCCCCGCCGCAAAGCCTCTCAGGACCATGACCATTGCGGTTATGAGCAGCCATCCATAAATCTGCACGTTCTTCCTGTGTCGCTGCATCTCTGCTCTCCTTTTTTTGCTCGAACCAATTTCGGTCCGGCACGCAGAACGTACTTCGAACGAAGTCGCGTCTCAAGCGGCAAAGGACGGTCAGGGAATGCTGCCGCGTGTTGTCGCGGAATGTGTACCTCTGCCGTAGAGCAATGACCGGCAAGACACGCCCGCCGGGAAAGTTGGGAATTCACCTTAAGCCGCACTAGCCCTGCCAATGTGAAGAGCCTGTGGCGTTTGCCGCCAAATGTCGTTTTTTGTCGTGTCAGTTAATCCTTTCCGGCATACAATCGACACCATTTCCGCAACAATATGGCGCCTAACATCATCACCGAGCGCTTCGACTCCTGGAAAGAGATCGCCCTTTATCTGAATAAAGATGTGAGGACGGTCCAACGCTGGGAGAAAAAAGGCCTGCCGATCCATCGCCAGCGGCAGACGGGGGCGATCTTTGCTTTCAAAGCGGAAATCGATATCTGGATGACGTCCGAGGGAGCATTTCTCGAGAGCGACGCGTCTGAGGTCGAAGCTCCTCCGGCTCAGCCCGCAAATGGGTTGGATTCCTTGAAACAACGGCCCTTCGATGATGTGGAAGTAGAAATAAAAGAGATTGATACTCCGATCGATGAGGAGCCTTCCAAACGCAAGAAAGCTCTCACCCTTGCCGCAGCCCTGTTAATCGTTGCCATCGGCACTTTCCTGATTTGGAAGTGGATCTCCACTGCGACAATTCCGCTCCCCGCCCGTGTACTGGTCCTTCCCTTCGAGAACCTTAGTGACGACCCAAAGCTGGACTATCTCGCGCGCGGCATCTCGGATGATGTGATCTCCTCCCTGGCCCAATTGCAGTCGTCCAAAATTAGCGTTGTTGAACGCGTTACCGCTGCTCGTTACGAACAGAAGACGGTTGATCAGATCGGGCGCGACTTGCGTATCGATTTCGTAACCAAAGGAACGGTAAAACGGCAGGTCGATCGTGTCCGTATCAACGTGCAGCTTGTTCAAGTTTCGGATCAAACAGAGGTTTGGGCGAACAGTTACGACGACGAGATACAGAGCATTCCGAGTGCCTCGTCGAGAATCGCCGCGGACCTGGAGCACAAGCTTTCAGATCTGCTTACGCCTCATCAAAAATCGAGCAACACGTCATCGCCGCCGCGACAGGCAAGAATCGGGACGAAGAACTCACAAGCCTACGACGACTTTCTCCATGGTCGATATTTCTGGAGCAAGCGCGGCGTCGCCAGCATGGGAAAAGGGATGAACTACTTCAAGCTGGCGATAACCGAGGACCCCAACTTTGCCGCTGCATATGCCGGACTCGCTGACGGTTTGGCTCTCCTTGGCTCCGCCCAATCTGGTGTCCTGCCGCCGACAAAGGCTTTCCCGGAAGCGAAAGCGGCGGCGGAAAAAGCGCTCAGTCTCGATGATTCATTGGCTGAAGCTCACACTTCACTTGCGTACATCTCGCTCGTTTACGACCACCATCTTGGCAGGGCGAAGCAGGAGTTCGATCGCGCCATCCAGCTAGATCCCTCGTATGCCACCGCACATCAGTGGCTCGGCCTTTACTACTACGCGATCGGAGATACCAAGAGCGCGATCGCTACTGTGACTCGAGCCAAAGAACAGGATTCGCTTTCCCTCGCGGTAAACATCGCGCTGGCCGAGGCTTACTATTTCGCGCGCGATTACGCCCACGCCGCCGATCAGGCGAAGGCAGCGCTTGAATTGGATCCATCCTCTGCTCTTGCGCACTACAATCTGGGACGCGCGTACCTGATGGAGGAGCGCAATGCTGACGCAATCTCGGAGTTTCAGCAGGCCAGGGCGAATTCTCCCAATGCCGCCACACTTGCGCCAGTAGGCTATGCCTATGCTCGTTCTGGCAATACAAAACAGGCGCAGCAGTACCTGGACCAGCTCACCCAACTCTCGAGGACTGAGTACGTCCCGGCCATCTACTTCGCATGGATCTACACCGGCATGAAGGACAAAGATCAGGCCTTCCGATGGCTGAACAAAGCCCTGACTGAACGTTGCGACTACCTCGTGTTCGTGAACCAGGACCCAATGGCCGACGTGCTCCGCGATGACGCCAGGTTCAAAGATCTCTTGAGTCGCCTCGGAATCGAATCACAAAGGTAGCTCACCTTCGACGCTGCGCCGACTCTCGCATCGCATTCATACGCCTAGACGCATCCTTTGCTGCTCGCCCGATTCCCTGCCTCAGGAAAAGGGCAGGAAATTTCTCCGTGCAGAATCTTTTGATTCTGGAACCCGCATGAATACCGACGATTCGCGAGTATCAGGAATTCTGAAGGATATGCTGACGGTGGGAAAAATTGGCTGAGAGGCAATCGGCTGGAGCATTTCGACGTCAGTACCGTCTGCTGTGGAGTCATAAAGACCCATCCATTTGCAACCGCGAAAGTGCTAGTGCACCGAATTTTGGCAGCAACGCGGTGGCGCATCTTGGCGTCGTATTTACTGAAAGGCAGAAGCGCCAGGAAAACAGAGCCGCAAACGCTCGGGCTCACTTCTTCTTCTTCGAAATCAGCAACAAACGATTTTCTGATTTTCTTTTGAGGCATGCGATGTCGGTCCCCCCACTGATCGACGCCAGGAAGGCCGCTTGCGAACTTGAAAAGCTGAGGCTTCTTTCGGCGCGCTTAAATCGTGAATTATTCGAGCAATGCTGTCAGTTGCAGCATGATGCAAGGTCTGTGGATCTTGAGTTGCTCGCCAGCCTCTCTGGACGTGCGAGAGAAGCCGAACGGCGTAAGCGGGTGCTGGAAGACCTGCTGGATCTTCAGGCGAACTTTGCAGCAGTAGCCAGTCAGAAGCAATAAATCTGGAACATAACACCAAAGGCCTGCCGAGAGGCTGCCGGCGGTCCCTCTAGGTCCCTTATTATTCTGGCGCTTAACTCATTTGGTTCCTTAATCAGCTACTGAGTCAGGAGCTACCACCGGCCGAATTGATAAACCAAACGCCCTCTCTGGCAGTAAACCTCCTCGCTGTGCCTGTCCGCTACCCCCGATTCACTGTCCTAAGTGGTATGCCTCGCGCGTTTTAGGGCTGACTTACGAAAGGGCTCGGTCTTCTTTCCGTCCAATGTGCATCAATACCACTACGGATTGTGATCGGCCTTTGCGAGAAGCACAGTATGTCGCCGGGAGCACCAAGGTACATGTACGAAAATCCGAAGAAAACGGGATAAAACCCGGAAGAAACACGGAACTCTCCCTTGACACACCCCGGAGCAACCGGGGTATAACACGCCTACCTTAAGTTTCCCCCCCGAGAAAGCAGAGGACTCTTCCTCTTCAGGCCCCAGTCCGATGAGGCAATTCCCGTGGAGTTCGATTCAGGGAAGCAACATTCGTGGAAAGGTCTAGGCATTTATGGGTGCAGATTCGCGTGAAGTGATGAATATTCGCCAGGCTTCGCAGTACCTGGGCGTTAGTCCCGACACGCTCTACAAATACGTTTACGAAGAGAAAATCCCGGCTTTCAAACTGGGCAACCGCTGGAAATTCAAGAAGACGATTCTCGACCAGTGGATGGAAGAGAAGAGCTCAGTCGGGGAAGCGAAGAGCACGACTAAGAAGAGGCCGCGGGCCGCACGGGCCGCCATCGGCCAATAGCGAGGCAAAGAATGTTCGGATTTGGATCGTCGAGAACAATTGTTGGGTTGGATATCGGCTCCAGCAGCATTAAGGCCGTTGAGCTGAAGAAGGTCAAGGGCGAGATCCAGGTGGCTCACCTGGGTATGGAGCGGCTCGGCTCGGACATCGTGGTGGACTCCATGATCGTCGACTCAGGCAGCGTCTCGAGCGCTATCTCCAAGCTCTTCTCCGAGCGCAAGTTCGGGTCGAAGCTGGTCGCGACCGCGGTTAGCGGTCACTCGGTAATCGTAAAGAAGATCTCGATGCAGACCGTGCCCGAAAGCGAAGTGCCTGAGCTCCTGCAGACGGAAGCTGCGCAGTACATCCCGTTCGACATGAACGACGTGAACATCGACTACCAGGTGCTCTCGGAGAATGCCAATGAGCCGCAGATGGACGTACTGCTGGCGGCAGTGAAGAAAGACAAGATCCTTAACTACACGAACGTTCTTTCGCTCTCTGGGAAAATTCCCGAAGTGGTCGATATCGACGCCTTCGCTCTGCAGAACTGCTACGAGTACAACTACGAGCCCTCCCCCACTTCTACCGTTGCGTTGCTGAACATTGGCGCGAGTGTGATGAACATCAACATCGTCAAGGGCAGCACGCCGTTGTTTACGCGCGATGTCAGTGTTGGCGGCAATCAGTACACGGACTCGCTGCAGAAAGAGCTCGATCTCAGCTTTGACGATGCTGAAGCTCTGAAGATGGGAGAGACGATCGGGAAGGTGAGTCCCGATGCAAAGCTTCCCATATTGAAGCAGGTGACGGAAATCATCGTTCTCGAAATCCAGAAGACGTTTGATTTCTTCCGTGCTACAGCAGCGGGGTCGCACATTGAAAAGATTTATCTCGCGGGCGGTTCCTCAGCAGTTCCCGGTCTGACAGAGGCTTTGCGCCAGGAATTTTCGATGCCGGTGGAGATCCTGAATCCGTTCCAGCGCATTCAGGCGAATGGCGCTGGAGATTTTGTTGGGGAGAACGCGGGGCAGCTCGCAGTGGCCGTGGGACTCGCCCTTAGGAGTTTTGAGTCGCTATGATTCGCATCAACCTTCTTGGCAAATCGAAACCGAAAAGCAGACGTTCCGCGATGGCAACAACGGCCATCGAATTCGAGAGTGGAGGCTCGCCGAATTCTTCGAATGCAATGGCGGCCATCATCGTTCTTGCCATCACCGTCGGCTCGATCTGGTGGTATCAAACTCAACTGAACAACCAGGCGCTCGAGATCAAGAAGCAAATGGATGCTGCTCAGCGGGAGGCACAGCAACTGGCGCAGACTAAGGCTCGATTCGAGCAGCGTCAGGCAGTCAGAGACGAGTACGAACAACGCGTCAAGATTATCGATTCGCTGCGCGCCAGCCAGTCAGGTCCGGTCGACTTACTGACAACCGTCAGCGCCACCGTGAACAACACCGATGAAGTGTGGCTCGTTGCCATGAGCGACGCTGGAAACAATGTGAATGTGGAGGGTACAGCGCTGAGTTCCAATGCGGTGGCCAACCTGATGACGAATCTGATGAAGACCGGATATTTCAAGACGGTCGAAATCAAGGAAGCCTATCAGGATGAGGCAGAGAAAAAACTGCAGGCATTCAATTTCAGCTTAATTTGCGAGAAGCTGCCGCCGAATGCAGCCGGAAAGAAGTCGTAGCGGCACGGAGAATCATCATGGAAAAATTCAATCAACTTCCATTCTTGGCACGCTTCGTGATCTTCGCGGTGGTGGGCGCCGCAATTTTTGCCGGCGCCTGGTACGGTCCAGTTCCAGGATTCGAGGCAATGCGCGCAGCGAACGATGCATCCATAGCGAAATTGAAAGTGCTGCAGGCAGAAAATGCGCGCATGAAACCTTATGAATCGCAGCTCAAGGAAATCGAGCTGCAGATCGAATCCTTGCAGCGGCAGATGGACCGGCAAAAGCAGATCGTTCCAGATCAGAAGACAGCGGACCAGTTCATGCGTGACTTGCAACAGAACGCTCAGCAGGCGGGAGTTGAGATTCGCGATTATCTGGCGAAGCCCATTGTGGCCAAGCAGTACTACACCGAAGTTCCGTTCGATTTGGAACTCGATGGGCCGTATTTCGCCATGTTGAAATTCTTCGAGCGCGTAGGAACCAGCGAACGAATCATCAACGTTGACAATCTGCGCATGGCCGGAATTCAAAGTAAACAATCTGCTGTGAGACGGAAGTATGACTATGCTCCCGGGGAAACCGTAACAGTTTCCTGCACGGCGAAGACTTTCTTCAGCTCTCCGTCTAAGCCTGCGCCAGCCGCGCCTGCAGCGACGGCAGCGGCTTCCGGTCAGGCGCCGGGAAAGAAAGCGAGCTAAACAACGAGGAGACACATGAAAGTCACAGCTCACATTGTTGCGACTGCACTTCTGGCAGGAGCGCTAGCTGCCCAGACGGCTCCCGCTTCTCAGACGGTACAGCCGAATCCTCCTCAAATACAGGCGCCAAAGAAGGATGCAGGCGCGACGAAGTCTCCAGCCAAGAATCCATTCAAGCCAAAGGCGAAGTCCGCGCAGCCCCCCACGCAACCGGCAAAGACGCAAGGCAAGTCGGCTGCGCAGCCAACCCCAGCTCAACCCGCCAAAGCGCAAGCGAAAACTTCTACTCAGACTGCGAAAACACAGGCAAAAGCCGCTGCTCAACCAGCAAAGACGCAAGCTGCCAAGCCGCAGGCAAAGACGCCGGCGTCGCAAAAGGCAGCGCCGAAACAAGCCGCACCAGTGCAAGCCAAAGCCGCTCCGAAACCGGAAAACACCAAGCCTGCGGAAGTGAAGAAAGAGCCGTCCTCCGAAGTAGTTGAAAGCGCGCCGAGGAAACTGCCGAGTCCGGGCAAACGCGATCCCTTTGTGAGCCCACTGGCGTCGGGCGCTCACGGCCCGGGTGCGGGCTGCACAACGGGAAAGAAATGCCTGATCGTCGATCAGATCGTGCTCAAAGGCATCGTGCAGATGAAGTCGGGAAATTTTGCACTGGTCGAGAACATCTCAAAACGGCCTTATGTGCTGCATGAACGTGATTCGCTGTTCAACGGTAGCGTTGTAAAGATCACCGGAGATAGCGTGGTGTTTAGAGAAGAGAGTAACGACATCCTCGGACGGCCCATCTCCAAGGAGGTTGTCAAGAAGGTTTCTGCCCCGGCGGTTTAGTAAGCGCGCAGGCATCAAGTATGTAAGAGTGCTTTCATGTCCCAGTGCGGACTCTGGAAGCGGAACCAAGTTAGTACACATAGATGGATCCTGCCTGTGAATCGCACGAAGGCTCGCGTCGGGTTTCAAAGCAGTTGCAGCAAATCCGCTTGAGAGTGGAGTCCGGCCAAAGTTCCTGGGATGGTAGTAACCGCGTGCTTCATAACCTGGATTGCGCGGTGGGCAAATTCCAAAAGCGGTAGCAGGTCCTAAATGGGAATGTGATTCCTGGGCCTTCAATCCGCGCCGCGTTCGGTAGAAATATCGGACCGTGAGGAGAGATAGAGATGAGGCTGAAGCAACTTCTGAGTGTGGCGCTGGCGGTTCCCTTGCTGACCGCGCTTGCCGCTGCCGATTCGCGGTTGACGGACATCAGCGTTCAAAGTAATGGCAACGCTGCTGTCGTCACCATCCGCGCGAATGGCGCTCTTACTCACAACGAATATAGGCCAGTCGACAACTTATTGCTGGTCGATTTCCCCGGCGTAGATGTCGGCACACTCGACACTAATACTCATACCGTCAGCATTCCCGGAATCAGCTCATATCAGGTCCACTCCTACAAAGCCGCCAATGGAAGCCAGATCGCCCGAGTTGAGTTGACTCTCGCTTCACATGCCAGCGTACAGCTGTCCAACGAACAGAATGCAGTGCTGGTGTCAGTGAGTACCGACTCGCTGCCAATAGCTTCGACAGATAAAGCTGGAGAAACTGCAAGCACAAGCTTCTCGCGCCCTTCCCCAGTGAAACCCGCAGCAATGTACGCGAATGCACCAGTTGCGCGGGTCCGGGGAATCTCGGTGGTTCGCGGACACGAGGGCACGAATGTAGAAATTCGAATCAGTGGAGTCCTCACGCCGAAGGTGTTGACTCTGAAGTCGCCGGATCGCCTGGTGATCGACCTTCCCAACGCCGTACCAGAATCACGTCCGCATAACATTCCTGTACACGCCGCCGATGTGAACATGGTGCGGATGTCGCAGTATCAAGCCGAGCCGCCTACGACGCGCGTAGTACTGGATCTGAAATCGCCGCAAGATTTTCAGCTCGCGAATCTAAGCGACAAGCTAGTGGTTAAGCTCCGGCCGCTGGCGGCTCGAGGAGCGGCTTTGGCGGATGGCAGCATGCCTTCTATGCCGGGCACGGTCACATCCAGTCGTCGCAGTAACGGGACATCCGCCACTGCTGCAGTGAAGCCACAGGCTCAGGACTTTGTGGTCGTACAGCCGCAGTATCACGAAGTAACTCGAGAGCAGCAGCCGGCGCAGGAGAAAACAGCCACTGAGCGGGCTTCAGAGGCAGCTAAAATTCTGGGTGCTGCGCCTCAGGTCGAAATTCCTCTTTCTGCAGGTCCGAGTCACGCCGAGATAAAGCCGCAGGTGCTGCAAGCTGCAATGATGCAAGCAGCGCAGCCCAGTGGCGGTCAGGCAATGGCGGCAGCGGCGGCAACTCAGAATTGCAACACAGGTCGTTACACCGGCGAGCCCATTTCGGTAAATCTGAAGGACGTCGATCTTAAAGACTTCTTCCGCCTGATTCATGAAATCAGCGGGCTGAACGTAGTTCTGGATCCCGGTGTCAATGGAACCTTGACAATCGTGCTTGATGACGTACCTTGGGACCAGGCGCTCGCCATCGTGCTGCAGAATAATGGGCTGCAATGCCAGTTGAACGGCAACGTGCTGCGTATCGCGCTACCCGACACTTTGCGCAGGGAAGCCGACGCTCTGCGTGCAACGCAGGAAGCTCAAGCACTGGCCGTTGATCGCGTCACAGTCACCCGTTATCTAAGCTATGCATCGGCCAAGACCATTGTCCCGACTTTAAAGGCATTCCTCTCCAAGCGCGGCGACATCATAGCCGACGATCGCACGAATTCGCTGATTATCCAAGATATCCCGAGCGTAATCCCGGGACTCGATCGGCTGGTAAAGGAACTCGATCGTAAGACACAGCAGGTTGAAATCGAGGCTCGCGTCGTGGCTGCTACACGCAGCTTCGCACGCGATCTTGGAGCTCAGGTTGGATTTGGGTACGGAAACAACGTCTCGGCTGTGGGCGGGGCCGGCATAGTGGGATCGTCGCCACTTCAGGCCACGGGAATCACTGCGCCGAAATACATCATCGTTGGAGGCAACCAGATTCCACTGTTCAGCAACTTTCCAGCAGTGGGCGCAACCACTGGCCTAAGCTTCATCAACGCCACGAACAATTACCGGCTTGATGTGATTCTTACAGCTGCAGAAGACCGTGGGTTGATCAAGATTCTCTCGCGTCCGCGAGTCGTCACTCAAAGCAACATTCAAGCGCTCGTTCGTCAAGGCGTCCGCATTCCGGTTGTGACTGCAGCGCAATTGGGTGGTCCGCCTACGACCACATATGTGGATGCATTCCTCCGGCTGCAAGTCCAGCCGCAGATTACCTCTGACAATACGATCTTCCTGAACGTTGATGTGGAGAACACCACTCCGAACTTCGGACAGCAGGTTGCCGGCAATCCTGAGCTGATCACGCAACAGGCGACCACGCAGGTACTCGTATCAGACGGTGGAACGGTCGTAATCGGCGGCGTGATCCAGACCGCAGATACCATCTCCCGCCAGCAAGTTCCTCTGCTTGGGGATCTTCCGATATTGGGAAATCTGTTCAAGCGGAAGGCAGTCAGCACCTCGACCCAGGAACTGATCTTCTTCATTACGCCAAGAATCCTTCAGTCCTAAACCTGGGCAGCTCGTTCGCCGAGGGCCTCCGGTACAGTACTGGAGGCCCGATGTTTTGTGGTCACGCCATCCATCAAATGAACCATCTTGCTCGCCTGAAAAAGCTCCAGACTCAACTCGAGCGCGACCGTCTAGATGCTGTCTTTATACTGCACGGCGCAAATATTCGATACTTATGCGGATTCACCGGGAGTTCCGGCGTCCTGAGCTGTTGCCGCGGAGACTGGGAGTTCTTCACGGACGGACGTTATACGGAGCAAGCGAAGAAGCAGGTCAAAGGCGCAAGAATACGAGTAGACGCCGTTCCTCCGATTGCAAGTGCTGCCCGATTGATGGGAGCGAAGCTTAAGCGGAGTCGGAGTGTCTCCCGCATTGCAATCGAGCGCGAACACGTAACTCTGGCGATGGAGGCACGGCTAAGCTCCGAACTGGAACGAGTCGCGTCGAAATCTCGCTTCCGAATGATCGAGACCGTCGGGTTGGTGGAGCGGCTCAGAATAAAAAAGGATGAGAACGAACTCGATCAAATCCGTAAGTCGGTCAATCTTGCCTCCAGCGTATTTCCCGAGGTCCTGAGGGTACTCAAGCCTGGAGAAACAGAAAATTCTCTCGCGGCGGAGGTCGAGTATCTCGCGCGCCGAGCGGGTGCGGAAAAGATGAGTTTTGACACGATCGTTGCGTCAGGCTCTCGTTCCGCGTTGCCACATGCGCGACCGAGCTTGGCCCGAATCGGACGCGGGTTCGTCGTCCTCGACTATGGTGTTATAGTAGGCGGTTATTGTTCAGACATGACGCGCACCGTATGGCTGGGTCGCGCGGATAGGGCGATGCGAAACCTGTATGCGGCAGTGCTTGAAGCGCAGCTTGCAGGAATTGCCGCCGTTCGCTCCGGGGTAGAAGCCCAACAAGTAGACGCGGCCGCACGGAAGATATTGCGCGGGCACAAACTGGATAAATATTTTACCCACTCGCTGGGACACGGGGTGGGAATTGAGATTCACGAGTCTCCACGTTTGGCAAAGGGCGAAATGCAGAAGCTGGAGGCTGGAATGGTGATAACCATCGAACCAGGAGTTTACGTTGCCGGTAAGGGAGGCGTGCGAATCGAAGACATGATCCTGGTCACCGACACTGGCTGTGAAGTGCTCACCCCGACATCGAAAGAACTCGTAATCCGCTGATCCCAGACTCCCACGAGAGCAAATGAATCAAAAAGAGCTTAGAGAGCTGATCGAGTTCCTAAAAGAGCAGGACATTGCCGAGTTCGAGCTGGAACGCGGTGATGTAAAGGTTCGGATCAAACGTGGAACAATAATTACGACGCCTGCACTACCGATTCATGCTTCCCCTGGGGTTACAACCTCTTTGCCGGCGGATATTCCAGCGCAGCCTCCCATTGGACACGCGGGAACAGCAAAGCCCGTGGCCGCCGAGGAAGGACTGCATGTAGTTAAGTCGCCCATTGTGGGAACCTTCTACGAGTCGCCATCACCTGGATCTCCACCTTTCGTGAAACCAGGCGATAAAGTCGATGCCGGACAGGTGCTTTGCATTATTGAAGCAATGAAACTGATGAACGAAATCGAGGCCGACGTAGGGGGTGAAATCGTGAAACGCTTAGTCAATAACGGACAACCGGTGGAATACGGACAGCCATTGTTCAGCATCCGCCCGCACTAGTCGGACGAGGCCTGCAGTCTTCGCATGTTCAATAAGATCCTAATCGCTAATCGCGGAGAAATCGCTCTTCGCGTCATTTGTGCCTGCAAGGAGCTCGGAATCCGAACCGTTGCGGTATACAGCGAGGCTGATCGCAATTCTCTTCATGTTCGGTTTGCAGATGAAGCTGTCTGCATTGGCCCTCCCCGTTCGGCTGAAAGCTATCTCAACATTCCTGCCGTGATTAGCGCAGCAGAAATCGCAAATGTCGAGGCCATCCATCCTGGATATGGCCTTCTAAGTGAGAACGCAAACTTCGCCGAAGTATGCGAAACTTCGCGTATCAAGTTCATCGGTCCTCCGCCGGAAGTCACGCGTCTGATGGGAGAAAAGGAAAAGGCGCGCATCGCGATGAAAAAGGCTGGTGTTCCAATTCTGCCCGGATCGGAGGGTGTCATTCAGAGTGAAGACGAGGCTCTCGAATGGGCGAAGCAAGTTGGATATCCCGTAATTCTGAAGGCATCTGCTGGCGGCGGCGGACGCGGAATGCGTGTGATTCGCAGCGCCGAAGAATTGCCCAGGCTTTTTCAGGCAGCGCACTCCGAAGCCGCGAACGCGTTTGGCAATGGCGACCTGTACATGGAGAAGTTCATCGAACGCCCCCGCCATATTGAGTTCCAGATTCTTGCTGACGAGCACGGCAAAGTGATGACGCTTGGTGAACGTGAATGCAGCATCCAGCGCCGGCATCAAAAACTGCTTGAAGAGTCGCCATCCACACGCGTGACTCCGAAATTGCGCAAGCAGATTAGTGAGAAATTAGAGTCATCGCTGACTGACATCGGGTATCAGAATGCTGGAACCATCGAGTTCCTGATGGATGAAGATGGCAGTTTGCACTTCATCGAAATGAATACTCGTATTCAAGTGGAACATCCAGTTACTGAAATGGTCACCGGAGTGGATCTAGTAAAAGCGCAAATACGAATCGCTTCTGGGGAGAAGCTGAGCGAAATCATTTCCGCTCCCATTGAGATGCGCGGTCATTCCATCGAGTGCCGAGTTAATGCTGAGCATCCCGAGAAATTCACTCCTTCGGCTGGCAAGATCACGGCCTTCAACACGCCCGGCGGTACTGGAGTGCGCGTCGATACAGCTGCGTATGCTGAAGGAGTAGTTCCTCCGTACTACGACTCACTGATCGCAAAATTGATCACTCACGGCAAAGACCGCGATGAGGCGATTGCTCGGATGTCTCGCGCGCTCGAGATGTTTATCGACCATTCCGCTACATCGACGAATCATGGAAAATCCGGACTTTCGCGCCGCCAACTTCGACACGAAGTTCATGGAGCGATTCCTGGAGAACAGTAGGAACGGAAGCGGCCGCTAACGTCGCCTGCTCCACTTTTTGACAACTACTCGCAAAGCTTCCTTGGAACTCCCGCGCTTCTATCCCATTCTGGTACCTTCGCGAATTGGCTCAGGAAGCATGGCAGAGAGTTGCGAATTTGCGCGCGAACTCGTCGCTGCAGGTGCGACGCTAATCCAATTGAGAGAAAAGCACGCATCGGGAAGGGAGATCCTCCGATTAGCTCGAGAGCTGCGTCGTGTACTTCCGAATGAAGTCACATTGATTCTGAATGATCGGCCGGACCTAGCAATCGCCGCGCACGCAAAT
>Ga0209473_1000342_pt1 | contig 29108 bp, 22 predicted proteins | sample GraSoiAngelo_133_FD_185890 | JGI IMG/M metagenome (GOLD analysis project Ga0209473, IMG submission 185890) | Grasslands soil microbial communities from the Angelo Coastal Reserve, California, USA - 14_0929_05_20cm (SPAdes) (version 2) | ecosystem: Environmental > Terrestrial > Soil > Grasslands ...
ACCCGTTCTACGAAGCGGCCTATATCGGTGGGGCGACGACCGTACGAGGCTTCGTCGAGCATCGCTTCGCGGGTGACGCTGCCGTGTACGGGAGCGCGGAGCTCCGGCTGTCGGTGACGAAGTTCTTCTTCCTGCTCCCCGGTGAGCTCGGGGTGTTCGGCCTGGGCGACGCGGGCCGCGTGTATCTGTCCGGCGAAACGTCCGACCGCTGGCACGCCGCGGCCGGCGGCGGACTGTGGCTCGCGTTCCTGAACCGCGCCAACATCCTGTCCGTGGCGGCAGCACACGGCGGCGAGGGTACGCGGATCTACGCGCGAGCGGGGTTCGCATTCTAGCCATGACCGCCGAGTGGAAGGGCGAGGTCCCCACACTGGAGCTGTTGAACCGCATGGTGGCGGAGTCGCTGCCGTTGGGAATCCGCTCCGGTCCGATCGAGCAGTCGTTTCAGCGGGACGTCTATTTCGATTCGGCCGACTGGACCCTGCGCCGTCGTGGCGTGGCGTGCCGGTTCCGTACCCGCGTCGACGACCGGCGCATCCTCACCCTGCGCGCCGTCGGCCGGTGGGAGGGCGGCGCGCCGCTCGTGGTGCCCCAGACGTTCGAAGCGGACGTCGCGGAACTGGAAGGGGAGCAGGCACTCCGGGGCATGTCCGACCCGGCGCGCCGCCTGCGTGCACTCATCGAGCCGACCCTGCTCATGCCCCGCATCGCGTTCGAAACAGAGCGACGCTGGCGGCACACCTATGCCCGATGGTTTGCGCGCGGGCGCTACGAGGTCGTGTACGACGTCGTGACCGTCCGCAGTCGGGGGCTGGCACGGACGTTTCAGGAGCTGAAGCTGCGGGAGCTCGCTGCCGGGCGACCCGGGATGGATCGTGTCGCGCGGGCGTTGCAGGAGCGGTACGGCCTGCGTCGACTGCTCGTGGGAAAAGTGGATCGCGCCGAGAAGCTGCTCCGCGACCTCGAAGGCGAAGGCCTGGCGCAAGTGGCGCGCGGCAGCCACGAGGTGGCGGTGGTCGTCGTGGCGGAGGGATGCGTGGCGATGCTCGCGGACGCGGGCGCCCTCACGCTGCCGGTCCGGGGCGGCAACGGCGAGGATACGTGTCGCGAGGTCTTGCGCGCGCATTTCGGGAGTGCGGACGGCCAGATCCGCCTGCTCGGTACGGCGCCCGCGGGGGCCACGCGGCCCGTCCTCGAGGTCTGGCTGGCCCGGCGCGTCTCCGGCGCGCGGGATGCCGACCGCAACGGCCGTTTGCAATGGCTGCCGTTGGGTGAGCTGCTCGCCAGCGCGGGCTCGCCGTCCCTGCGCGATCCGCGCACCCTCGCCGCCCTCACCGTGGCCGCACGGTCGGACGCGTTCTCGGAGCGGGCGCCCCGCGCCACGCTCACCACGGCGACGCTGCCCGGCGGCAGCCAGCGACGAGTGCGCCTGTCCGACTTCGCGTTGCGCTCCCCGCTCTCCGATCTCGACCGGGCCGGTCCGGATCATTTTCTGAACGGCGATCTCAGCCTCATCGAGTTCAACGCGCGCGTGCAGGATCTGGCGGATGATCCCGCCGTACCCCTGCTTGCCCGCATCCGGTTCTTGGCGATCCTGAGCGCGAACCTCGACGAGTTCTTCATGGTACGCGTGGCCGCGCTGAAGCGCGCGAGCGGCCGGGGACCGACGCTGGGAGGCGCGGACGGACCGGCGGCGGAGGAGCTGCTCAACGCCATCGCGATCCGTGTGCGCGCGCTGCTGGAGCGGCAGGCCCGCTGTTTCAGCGAGGTCTGCCGGCCGGCGCTCGCGGAGCACGGCGTTCCCATTCTCCGGTGGGACGAGCTGTCCGCGACGCAGCAGAAAGCGCTACGGCGGTACTTCACGGACCAGATCTTTCCGCTCGTTACGCCACAAGCCTTGACCCGCGCGCCCGGGCATCCCTTCCCGCTAATGCCCAATCTGCGGCTCTCGCTCGCCGCCCTCGTCAGAGACTCGCGCGCCGGACCGGTGCACTTCGCCTACCTGAAGGTGCCGGACACCCTGCTCCGGTTCGTGAACTTGGCGGATGGCGGCGGGCTCGTCGCGGTCGAGGACGTCATCCGTGCCAATCTCGGCATGGTGTATCCCGGGCGAGTGGTCGAGGAGGCATACGCCTTCCGCGTCACGCGCGGCGCGGACCTCGAGCTCGACGAGCACCACGCGGCGAGCCTGCTGCAGGTGATCGAAGAGGAAACGAAGCGCCGACCCTTCGGCGCCACGGTGCGAGTGGAGGTGGCGGCGGATATGCCCCGGTCCGTACGGGAGCTGCTGCTGCGCGAGCTCCAGTACGAGGACGCGGCGTCGACGAGCCCGCTCGGCTCGGACGACGTGTACGAAGCGCGCGACTTCGTGGACCTGGGAAGCGTGCGCGAGTTGGCTCGGCTGCCGCTCCCGGGGCTCGACTATGCGCCGCACCAGGGTGGCACGCCCATCGAGGCCGGCCGGTCGATCTTCGCGGTACTGGCCGACCGGGACGTCCTCGTACATCACCCGTACGATGCGTTCGAGACGACGGTGCAGCGCCTGGTCGCCGAGGCGGCGGACGACCCGCAGGTCGTGGCGATCAAGCAAACGCTGTACCGCGCGGGCGGGCGCTCCGACATCGTCGACGCGTTGGTGCGCGCGGCCGCGCACGGCAAAGAAGTGTTCGTGTTCGTCGAGCTCAAGGCCCGGTTCGACGAAGAGCGGAACATCGAGTGGGCCCGGAAGCTCGAGGAAGCGGGCATCCGGGTGGTCTACGGTCTGGTGGAGCTCAAGATCCACGCCAAGGCGGCCCTCGTCGTGCGCCGCGAAGCCGGCGGCATTCGGCGCTACGTGCATATCGGCACCGGCAACTACAACGCCGCGACGGCGGCCCAGTATACCGACCTGGGCCTGTTGTCGGCGGACCCGGCCCTCGGCGCGGACGTGAACGACCTGTTCAACGAGCTGTCGGGATCCTCGCGGCCTCCCCAGACGCCGTTTCGGCGCATCCTCGTGTCACCGACCTACCTGCTGAACCGTCTGATCGCGCTGATCGACCGGGAAGGGGAGCATGCCCGGGCGGGGCGGGCAGCGCGCATTCGTGCCAAGCTCAACGGGTTGGCCGATCCTGACATCATCGAGGCGTTGTACCGCGCGTCGCAGGCCGGCGTCGAGATCGCGCTGTTGGTGCGGAGTGTGTGTACGCTCCGGCCCGGGGTGGCGGGCCTGTCGGACCGCATCCGCGTCGTCAGCGTTCTGGGGCGGTTTCTCGAGCACGCTCGCGTCTACCATTTCGCCAACGGGGACGATCCCGAGTACTACATCGGCTCCGCCGATTGGCGGCCGCGCAATCTACGGCAGCGGGTGGAGGTGGTCACGCCCGTGCTCGATGCGGCGTGCCGAGCCCGGCTCGACCGCATCCTCGAGGACGAGCTGGCCGATCCCACCGCCTGGGAGCTGGAGCCGGACGGCGCCTATCGACGCCGCACGGCGACGCCGGGCGCGGATCCCCGCAGCTCGCAGGAGCGCCTCCTCGCGCTGACCGGTGCGACGACCTGACGTCGCGGCGAGCGTGATCGGGCTCGCGCTGGTGGGTCTGCATGGCGTCACCGCGGAAGCGCAACGGTGCCGCGAGCCTCACTACCGTTGGACGCAGAAGATCGACACGGCACTGGCGGACCTCGCGCCGCGGCCGGCCTCGGTGGCGGCGATGCTCGCGACCTGGACGCCGCCCGACCTCGGGCCGCGAGACCGGTGTGCGCTTCGCTCGGAGCGCGAGCGCGAGGTGTACGGCATCAGCGCGTGGGTACGTCGGGTCGTCAAGCACAAAGACGACGGCGACTGGCACGTCGAGCTCACGGAGCGGTCCGACAGTCCCTCCGACTCCTGCATCGTGGTCGAGATCCCGGCCCCGCAATACAGCCTCCGCTACGCGCGGGCGCGGGCGGCGCTCGACTCGCTGATCGGCGACGGAAGGATTCGTCGCGGCGGCGTCATCGCGCGACCGTTTCGGGCGCGCGTGAGCGGAGCAGCGTTCTTCGATGGACAGCACCGGCGTGGCGGGCGACGCAGCGACACAATCGACGGCGAGCACGGGCGCTGCAACGCATCGGTGCGCGCCCTGTGGGAGATCCATCCGGTCTATCGCGTCACCGCTCCGTGAGCCCGCTCCACGCGATTCCGGCCCCCCTGCTTCGCGGCGTACAGCGCCGCGTCGGCCGCGCCCCGCAGGTTGGCGAGGTCGCGTACCGTATCGGGGTAGCTCGCCACGCCGCACGACAGCGTGAGCGGATGCGCTTCCCCGCTCCAGCGCCACGCGGTGGACTCGACCGTGGCACGGATGCGCCCGGCCACCTCGAGGCCGACTTCGATGGGTGTGTGCGGCATCCAGATCGCGAACTCCTCTCCGCCGATCCGTGCCACCAGGTCGTTGTCGCGCACCGCGCGACGCAGGATGTCGGCCACGTGACGCAGCGCCGAATCGCCCGCCTGATGTCCCAGCGAGTCGTTCAAGCGCTTGAAGTGATCGATGTCCACGAACACGAGCGTGACGAGCGCCGGCGGCTTGCCGGCGGCGACAGCGGACCGGTGGTCGAACTCGCGGCGGTTGGCGAGCCCGGTGAGGGGATCGCGCACCGCGCGCTGCTCGGCCTCGTGGACCGCGCGGGCCGCCGCGAGCCGGGAGCCAAGGTCCGCGACCAGTCGCTGTAGCAGGTCGGCCGCCGGCGTGGCAGGCGCGATCGGCGGCCCGGTGACGACGAGGGCGCCGATCACGAAGTGCCCGTCCCGCAGCGGATAGGCGGTGCCGGCGCGCTCCGCGCGGCGGCGGTCGGGAATGGCGGCGCCGAAGATGTCATCGGCGCGCTGGGCGGCGACGGGGACACCCGAATGAATCGCCCGCATCACCGGCGCCTCGGACGGCACCGCCAGCTTGTCGAGCCGCCCGTCCGCGCCCGCCGACAGCGCCACCACGCGCCCCCCGGACCCGGCGCCGGCGGCGGGCAGCACGATCGCCGCCCCGCGTTGCGCCACCTGGTGCGCCAGCTCGACTCCCGCCTTCGCGATGCCCTCGAGTGTCAGCGCTCCGCCCGCCAGGGCCGCGAGCTGCCGCGACACGACCTGCTCGGGCTGCTCCCCCGGGTCGTGCTGCTGGGCGAGCCGCATGCTCGCGACCAGCCGGCGCAGCTCCGCGGCGGCCGCCGCCGCCACCTGGGGGCCGCCGTCGCCCCGCGGCAGCAACAGGCCCGCGCCGAAGGGGAAGTCACCTACGGCCACATAGGTGCCGGCGGGCTCGCGCGCCACGTGGGCCCGGCCGTCCGCCGACGCCAGCTGCACCAGCGCGGCACCGCGCTCGCGGATGGCGCGGTCGAGCTCGGACCCAGCCCCGACCTCGAGGTCGCCGGCGGCCAGTCCCACGGCCCAGCCCGCGCTGGCGCCGTGCGCCCGGCGCAGCAGGTCGAGCGCGTGCTCGAAGTCCGAGGGCACGGTGGCAGGCTGGTCGGCGAGCCAGGAGCGGACGATCGGCCCGAGCGCCAGCCCGGTGGCGCCCACGAAGCCGCCCAGCGCGGCCACCAACGCCCACACGTCGGCCGCCTGGACCGCGCGCACGACGGCCAGCAGGCCGAGCGCCGCCAGTCCGCGCCCGACCCAAACCCCCGCGGGGGACAGCTTCATGTGTGATTGATGCGGCTGGCAGCGGCGGCGGCGCCGAATCCGTTGTCGATGTTGACGACGGTGACGCCCGACGCGCACGAGTTGAGCATCCCGAGCAGCGCGGCGATGCCCCCGAACGAGGCTCCGTACCCCACGCTCGTGGGCACGGCGATCACCGGGACCGGGACCAGTCCCCCGACGACGCTCGGGAGCGCCCCTTCCATCCCGGCGATCACGACGATCACCGCGGCACTGCGCAGCAGGTCGGTCTGACTCAGGATGCGATGGATCCCGGCCACGCCGACGTCGGTTAATCGCGCGACACGATTGCGCAGCGCGCGCGCGGTGACGGCGGCTTCTTCGGCGACCGGCAAGTCGCTCGTTCCAGCGGTGACGATCAGAATCGTGCCCCGCCCCGTCGGCTCGGGCTCGGGCTCGGGCGGCAGGTACACCGTGCGCCCCAGCTCGCCCACCTCGGCCCGGGGGAACCGGGCCGCCAGGGCGGCGCGGTGCGGCGGCTCCGCGCGCGTCGCCAGGAAGCTGCCCGACGCGGCGACGAGCCGCTCCGCGATCGCCACGACCTGCTCGGCCGTTTTCTCCTGGCACAGGATCACCTCCTCGTGCCCCTGGGTGAGGGGTCGGAGGTGATCGATGGTGGCGAACGGCAGGCGCTCGATGAAACGGGACAGATCGTCGAGCTTCACGCCGCCTGCTCCACCGCGCTCCCGGCCAGATAGGCCGCGAAAATCGTTTCCGCCTCCCGCATCGACTCGATCTGGAACAGCCGCTCGCGCAGGCTCCCGGCGCCGGGCACGCCTTTCGTGTACCAGCCGAAGTGCTTGCGGAACTCGAGCGCGGTTTTGCGCGTGTCGCCCTGGAGCGCGAGCGCCAGGCGCGCGTGCTCGAGCGCCACGGCGAACCGCTCCGCGGCCGTGGGGGCCGGGCGTGGCGCTCGCCCGGCCGCGAGGTCACGCGCCTGAGCAAACAGCCACGGGTTGCCGAACGCGCCCCGGGCGATCATGACGCCGGCGCAGTTCGTGTGATGCCGCATGGCGACTACGTCGGCCGCGGTCGTGATGTCGCCGTTGCCGATCACCGGAATGTCGAGCGCCTCGACCACGCGGGCGATCTCGTCCCAGTTCGCGGCACCCGAGAACATCTGGGTGCGGGTGCGCGCGTGCAGCGTGAGGGCCTGGGCGCCCGCCTCGCGGCAGCGCAGCGCGATGGCGACCGGGTCGCGCTGGGTCTCGTCCCAGCCGCTGCGGATCTTCACGGTCACCGGGAGGTGCGTTGCAGTTCGCACCGCCCGGATGATCTGCTGCACAAGGCCCAGATCCTTCAAGCACCCCGACCCGCCGTTGTTCTTGACAACCTTCTTGACCGGGCAGCCGAAGTTGATGTCGATGAAGTCGGGCTTGACGACTTCGGTCACCATCTCAGCGGCGCGCGCCATGATCGTGGCGTCCGCGCCATACAGCTGGATGCCGATGGGTCGCTCGGCCTCCTCGAAGCGCATGTCGTCGAACAAGTGCTCCAAGCCGCGCGCCACGCCGACCGCCGAGATGAACTCGGACACGACGACGTCGGCGCCGAAGCGGCGGCACAGCAGCCGGAAGGGCGATTCCGACACGCCCGACATGGGCGCGAGGAAGAGCGGGAACGCGTGTCCCGAGCGATACGGGAAGTCCATGGCACACAACGTAATGACGCGTTGCGCGAGGAGCAACCACTCATTACGTTTCGCCGCCGTTCACGCACTGGAGACCGCACGTGCGCTTGCGCGAGTTCTTTTCACAAGACGCGATCAACCTGCAGCTGCAAAGCGGCACCAAGGACGACGTCTTGAAGGAGCTGGTTGCCCTGCTCAGTCTGGACGACAAAGCCGAGCAGACCCTCGTGAAGATGCTGAAGCGGCGCGAGACGCTCGGCTCGACGGGGATCGGTCACAACATCGCGATTCCCCACTGCCGTGCGCTCGCCGTGAACCGGCTGCGCGTCGCTTTCGGCCGCAAGCTCGAGGGGGTCGACTTCAACGCGATCGACGGCAAACCGGTCCACTACTTCTTTCTGATCGTGGCCCCACCGCTCGAAGTGTCCAACCAGTACCTACCGGTGCTCGGCAAGATCGCCCAGTTTGCAAAAGAATCAGACGTACCCGACAAGCTCGCCAAGATCGGCACCCCGCAGGAGTTCCTCAAGTTGCTGGAGGACAAGAATATCTAGGGTGAGGCGTTGTCGGGTGAGGCGTTCCCGGATGACGCGTTGCCGGATGAGGCGTCTACTCGGCGACGCAGAACCCGGCAACGCAGTACCCGACAACGAATCACCCGACAACGCCTCACCCCACGACGCCTCACTCCCATTCTATCGTCGCCGGCGGCTTCGAACTCACGTCGTACGTCACCCGGTTCACCCCCTTCACTTCATTGATGATCCGGCTCGAAATCCTCCCCAGCACTTCATGCGGGAACGGGAACCAATCCGCCGTCATCCCGTCCCGGCTCGTCACCGCCCGCAGCGCCACGACATGATCGTACGTCCGGAAGTCGCCCATCACGCCCACCGACTTGATCGGCAACAGCACCGCGAAGGCCTGCCAGATCTGGTCGTACAGGCCCGCCGCGCGGATTTCCTCGATGTAGATCGCGTCCACCCGACGCAGCAGCTCGAGCCGCTCCGGCGTCACGGGGCCGAGCACCCGGATGGCGAGTCCCGGGCCGGGGAACGGATGCCGCCCCACGATCTCTTCGGGCAGACCCAGCTCGCGGCCCACTTGGCGCACCTCGTCCTTGAACAGCTCCCGTAACGGCTCGATCAGTTTCCACGGGAGATTGGGCCGCAGCCCGCCGACGTTGTGATGGGTCTTGATGGTGACGGACGGCCCCCCCGAGGGCGACGCCGACTCGATCACGTCGGGATACAGCGTGCCCTGGACCAGGAATCCCACGTCGCCGGGGACGTGCTGCGCGGCATCCTGAAACGCGTCGATGAACGTATGGCCGATCCGGCGACGCTTCTCTTCGGGGTCGTCCACACCTTCCAGGGCTTCGAGGAAGCGCGCGCTTGCGTCCACTACCCGCAGATCCATGCCGAGGTGCGCGCGGAACGTGTGCTCCACCTGGTCGCGCTCGCCCTGCCGCAACAGCCCGTGATCCACGAAGATGCAGGCGAGCCGGTCGCCGATGGCGCGGTGCACCAGGCTCGCCGCCACCGCCGAGTCCACACCGCCGGACAGCCCGCAGATCGCGCGGCGCTCGGGCCCGACCAGCGTCGCGATGCGCTGCACTTCCTGGTCGATGAAGTGGCCGGGCGTCCAATCCGGCGCACACGCGCATACGTGGAACAGGAAGTTATGGAGGATCTCGCGCCCGCGCGGCGTGTGCGCGACCTCGGGATGAAACAGGATGCCGAAGACCGGCTTGGTCTCGTGCTGGAACCCGGCCACCGGGGCATTGGCGCTCGAGGCCGTGACCCGGAAGGCGGGCGGCGGCTGCTCGATGCGGTCGCCGTGGCTCGCCCACACGGTGATGCACGCCTCCGGCTCGAAGCCCGCGAACAGACCCACAGCCTCGCGCACCGTCACGTCGGCGCGGCCGTACTCCCGCTGGCGCGAAGGCTTCACCTCGCCACCCGCGAGGTGCGCCACGAGCTGCATCCCGTAGCAGATCCCCAGTACCGGCACGCCGAGGTCGAGGACCTTGGGGTCGGCCGTGGGAGCGCCCGGATCGAAGACTGAATTCGGGCCGCCCGAGAAAATGATCCCCTTGGGATCGAACCGCCGGATGAAGCCCAGGTCCGTGCCGCGGGCCGCGGGGTGGATCTCGCAGTACACGTGCGCCTCGCGCACCCGGCGCGCGATCAGCTGCGTGAACTGCGATCCATAGTCGAGGATGAGGATGCGGTTCATCCCGTGCCCTTCCCGCCCGCGGGGCCAGCGTGATACCACGTCGTCGGCTCCAGCACTTCACCCCGCAGCAGGTCGTCCAGGGTCTCGCGCTGGCGCGCCACGTAGTAGCGATCGCCTTCCACCAGCACCTCGGGCGGCCGCGGTCGCTGATTATAGGTCGAGCTCATGACGAAGCCGTAGGCTCCCGTGCCGAGCACCGCGAGCAGCTCGCCCGGCGTCACGCCTGGCAGTTTGCGATCGAGCGCCAGGAAATCCCCCGACTCACAGATCGGGCCCACCACGTTGACCAGCTCCTCGGGTCGGGTCCCGTCATCGAGGGGGACCAGGTCGTGATGGGCGTTGTAGTGGCTGGGCCGCACGAAGTCCGTCATGCCGGCGTCCACCACAACGAACTCCTTCCCGCCCGCGTGCTTGCGGTACAGCACCCGAGTGAGCAGCACGCCGGCGTTCGCCACGAGGTAGCGGCCCGGCTCGCATATCAGGGCGAGCCCCGCCTGCCGGATGGGCGGCGCGACGGCGTCGGCGAACGCTTTGGGCGTCGGCGCCTTCTCGTTGTGATAGCGGACGCCCAACCCGCCTCCCACGTCGAGCGCGTCGATCGTGCCGATGCCGGACGCCCGAATCGCCGTCACCAGCTCGAGCAGCTTCACGGTGCCGCGATGGTACGGCTCCACATCGGTGATCTGGGAGCCCAGGTGCATGGCCAGGCCGCGCAGCGTGAACAGCGGCTCGGCCGCGATGCGCTGCGCCACGCTCACCACCTCGTCGTACGGGACGCCGAATTTGGCCGTCTTCTCACCGGTCTTGGTGTAGGGGTGCGTCTCGGTTGCGACGTCGGGGTTCACGCGGATGCCCAGGGAGGCGCGCCGCTTACCGCGCCGGGCCACGGCGATGGCGGCGTCGAGCTCCGCCGACGACTCGATGTTCAAGTACCCGACGCCCGCTCGGATTGCCTCGTCGAGCTCGGGCGCCGTCTTGCCGACGCCCGAGAACACGATCGCGCCGGCCTCGAAGCCGGCCGCGAGCGCGCGCCGCAGCTCGCCCACGGAGACGATGTCCGCGCCGGCGCCGAGCGTGCGCAGGACCTTGAGGACGCCGAGATTGCCGTTCGCCTTCACCGAGTAGCAGATGCGGTGGGGCACGTCCTTGAGGGCATCGTGCAGCGCGTGATACTGTGCCCGGATCAGGTTGGCGCTGTAGACGTATGTGGGCGTGCCGACCCGCTCCGCGATGGAGCGGAGCAGCGCCGGATCGAACCCTAGTACGCCTGCGCCCACACCGCCTCCGCGACGCTCGGTTTGCCGCACCACATGCACGTCCGCGGCGCCTCGGGCGAGCGGAACTCGGGATCGGGCAGCACACGCACGGTCGCGGCCGTCTGCTGCTTGATCTCGGCCTCGCAGGCCGCCGCGCCGCAGAACCCGCCGTAGGCGAACCCGCCGACGCCCTGCATGAACTCGAGAAACTGCTGCTTGGTCACACCCCGGACGGAGTGGGCCTCGCGCCGCTCTCTCGCGGCGTTGAACAGCCACGCCTGGATCTCGTCCAGCGCGGTGGCGACGGTGCGCGTGAGCCCGTCGAGCGTGAGCGGCGCCTTGCTTCCCCCGCGCCGCGCCGTCATCACCTGTCCCGCCGCTACGTCGCGCGGCCCGATCTCGAGCCGCAGCGGCACGCCCTTGGCCTCCCACTCGAAGTACTTGGCGCCCGGTTTGAGGCTGTCGCGCGCATCGAGCTCCACCCGGAAACCGGCGAGCGTGAGCTCGGCCCTCACCTTGTCCCCCACGCCGAGCACCTGAACACGCTCTTCGTCCGACTTCCAAATCGGCACGATCACCACTTGCACCGGTGCCAGCTTGGGCGGACACACCAGGCCGTTGTCGTCCGAATGCGTCATCACCAGGCCACCGATCATGCGCGTCGAAACGCCCCAGGACGTATTCCACACGTGCTCCAGTCCGCCCGCCGCCGTCTGGTACTGGACGCCGAACGCCTTGGCGAAGTTCTGGCCGAGATTGTGCGACGTGCCCGCCTGCAGCGCCTTGTTGTCCTGCATCAGCGCCTCCAGCGCGTAGGTGCGCAGCGCACCGGCGAACTTCTCGCTCTCCGTCTTCAGGCCCGTGATCACGGGCATCGCCATCCATTGCTCCTGGAACGTGCGGTACACGCCGAGCATCTGGCGCGCCTCCGCCTCGGCTTCCGCCTCCGTCGCGTGCGCCGTATGTCCCTCCTGCCAGAGAAACTCGGTGGTGCGCAAGAACAGCCGGGTCCGAAACTCCCAGCGCACAATGTTGCACCACTGGTTCAGGAGCAGCGGCAGATCGCGGTAGCTCTGAATCCACTTGGCGAACATCGCGTAGATGATCGTCTCGGACGTGGGCCGTATGACGAGCGGCTCCTCGAGCACCGACGCGGGGTCGGGCATCACCGCCTGGGCGCCAGCCTTCCCGGTCGCCTTGAGGCGAGTGTGCGTCACCAGCGCGACTTCCTTCGCGAACCCCTCGACGTGCTCGGCTTCCTTGGCGAGGAAGCTCATCGGGATGAACAGCGGGAAGTAGGCGTTGCGATGACCGGTCGCCTTGAACAAGTCGTCCAGCGCCCGCTGCATCAGCTCCCAGATGCGGTAGCCGTGCGGCCGGATCACCATGCAACCGCGCACCGGCGAGTAATCCGCCAGCTCCGCCTGCATGATCACGTCGTTGTACCACTCGCTGAAATCCTGCGCGCGTGGGGTGATCTTCTGGGCCTGGGCCTTCACTTGAACACACCCTTACGGACCTTCGTCAACGCCACTTTGCGCTGCCGCCCGCTCGTGAGATCCCGCACCACGGCCACCTTGGCCTTGCGCTCGTCGGGTCCGACGATCACGGCGCGCGGGGCGCCCCGCGCCACGGCGAGCTCGAGCTGCTTGCCGATCGGGGCGTCCCGCAACGCGTACTCGACGGCGATGCCGCGATCGCGCAGCTCGTGCGCGAGCTTGAGCACGGGAGCCACGTCTTCGCCGCCCACCGCAATCAAAAAGGCGTCGAGTCGACTCGGCGCCTCGGCGGCTTTCCCGTGCTCCTTCAAGAGTTCTCCGAGGACGACGTCTCCCATCCCGAAGCCGACGCAAGGGAGATCGACCCCGGCGATCTCCTGGATCAGTGAGTCGTATCGGCCGCCTCCACAGATCGCCCGCAACGACCGCTTGGCATCGAACAGCTCGAACACGAGCCCGGTATAGTAGGCGAGCCCGCGCACGATGCGGAAGTCGACCGTAACGAAGTCTCCGAGACCCATCGCGTCGAGCCGCGTGCGGCACTCCCGCAGCGGTTCCGCCGCCGGAGCCCCCAGCAGCCGCTCTACCGTCGCGGAGTCCTCCTTGGCCAAGAGGCTCAAAAAAGCAGTGACCGAGCCCTTCCGTTCAGGGGAGTCGCCCAGCGCCCGCTGCAGCCGCCGCTCCGTCAGCGCCGGCTCGTCGCCCCACTTGTCCAGCGCGCTCAGGACCCCCAGCATCTCGCCGGCCGCCACCGCGTGCCGCTCTTGCAGCTCGTGCACCAGAATCCGGCGGTCGGACACCCGCAGGCGGACGTCGGCCGGCGTCAGCCCGAACGCTCGCGCGATGTCGATCACGGCCGCCATGATCTCGGCATCGGCCGCCGGACCGGCTTCGCCGATCACGTCCATGTTGAGCTGAAAGTGCTCGCGCAGGCGGCCCCGTTGCTGCCGCTCGTAGCGGAACAGCTGGGGAATCGAGAACCAACGGATCGGCTTCTTCAGGGCCTGCGCGCGGGCGCCCACCATGCGGGCCAGGGTGGGCGTCATTTCGGGCCGCAACGCGACCTGACGCTCCCCCTTGTCCCGAAACGCGTACAGCTGTTGCACGATTTCCTCGCCGCTCTTCTCGGTGTAGAGCTCGAGCGGTTCCAGTGGGGGTCCGTCGTACTCCTGGAAGCCGTAGCGGCGCGCCACGTCGCGCCAAGTGGCGAAAATGTAGTTGCGGAGCGCTAGTTCTTCAGGATAAAAGTCGCGAAACCCTGGTAGGGCTTGTCCTTGCATCGCAACAATTTACGCGACCGGCGCGAAGCCGGGCAAGCGGGCCAGCGCGTCGCCGACGGTGTGAAACGACCCGGTGACGATCACCGTCGCCGCGCCCACGCCGACCCGCTCGAGCGCGCCGGCGAAGCTCGGCTCGAATGCGCGTGCCACCGCGAGCCCGCCCAGCTCGCGCTCCAGCCGTCCCAGGTCCCAACGCCGCCGCTCCGGCGCGGTGTCGGGGACGGTGAACACGAACGCATCGACCTGCGGCGCGAGCGCGTCGATCATGCCGAGATAATCCTTGTCGCCGAGCACGCCGACCAGGGCGTGACGGGGGCGCGGCGGGTTGCAATCGCGCAGGGTCTCCGCGAGCACCAGCGCGCCGTCGGGATTGTGGGCCACGTCGAAGATCCATTTGCCGCGCACATCGAACCGGCCGGGCACATAGGCGCGCCCGAAGCTCTCGGGCCAGGTGTCGCCGGCCGGTCCGAACGGGGGTGGCAGGCGGTTCAGGGCCTCGAGCGCGACCCACGCGTTGGCCTGCTGGTGGCGCCCGACGAGCCCCAGGCGTCGCGTCGGAGGTCGCGTAATGTCGACGAGGATCACGGGCGCCGCACCCCGCCGGCCCGCCTCGGCCGCTAGCTCCTGTCGCACCGCGGGGTCCCGCTCCCCCGTCACGAACGGCACGCCCGACTTCGCGATGCCCGCTTTCTCCCGGGCGATGTCCGCGAGGTCGGTGCCGAGGTAGTCGGTATGCTCGCGCGCGATCTTGGTCACCACCGAGACTAGGGGCGTGATCACGTTGGTCGAGTCGAGTCGCCCGCCCAGTCCCACTTCGATGACGGCGATGTCTACGCCCCGCGCCGCGAGGTCGGCCAGGGCGATCGCGGTGGTCGCCTCGAAGAAGCTGGCATCGAGACGCTCGATCTCCGGCTGCAGGAAGCTCGTCCACTCGGCGAACGCCTCCTCGCCGATCGGCACGCCGTCCACCTCGATGCGCTCGCGTACCGAGACCAGGTGGGGCGACGTGTACAGCCCGACCTTGAGGCCGCGGGCGCGCAGCTCCGCCGCCACGAAGGCGCAGGTGGACCCCTTGCCGTTCGTCCCCGCGACGTGCACGGAGGGGAAGTGCCGCTCGGGATGGCCCAGCACGTGCAGGAGCCCCTCGGTCGGTCCGAGGCTCCATTTGATGCGACTCCCTTGTCGTGCGAAGAGAAAGCGGCAGGCGTCCTCGAAGGACAGCAGACTCAGTCGGCAGCCTCCGCCGGTCGCCGGCCAGCCATATGGCGCAACAGCTGGCCCGTGGTGTCGCGCAGCTCACTCCGTGGCACCACGGCGTCCACCATACCATGCTCAAGCAGGAATTCGGCGGTCTGGAAGCCCTCCGGCAGGTCCTGCCCGATGGTCTGCTTGATCACGCGCGGCCCCGCGAATCCGATCACCGCGCCCGGCTCGGCCAGGATCACATCCCCCTGCATGGCGTAGGAGGCGGACACTCCCCCGGTGGTGGGGTTGGTGAGGATCGAGATGAAGGGGACACGCATCGTGCGCAGCCGGGCGATCTCGACCGACGTCTTTGCCATCTGCATGAGCGACAGCACGCCTTCCTGCATCCGTGCCCCGCCCGAAGCGGACACGATGATCAGCGGCGTCCGTCGCTCGGCCGAGCGCCGCGCGACCCGGGCGAGCTTCTCCCCTACCACCGAGCCCATGGAGCCACCCATGAAGTTGAAATCCATCACGCCCACGCCCACCGGTACCCCGTCCAACCGGCCGTAGCCGGTGCGCACGGCCTCGAGCGGCCCTGCCTTATGGATCGCGGTCTCGAGGCGCTGCTTGTAGTTCTCGAAATGCAAAGGATCGGTGGACCGGAGCCGGGTGTCGAGCTCGTGCCACGAGCCCTCGTCCACGAGGAGGTCGATGTATTCCTGAGCGGAGATGCGGCGATGGTGGCCGCAATTGGGGCAGACATTCAGGGCCCGAACGAACCGATCCTTGATGTCGATATGGCCGCACTCGTCGCACTTCTCCCACGCGTCGGCTGGGATCTCCAGTTTGACCCGTTCCGACGTGCGCGGTTTGCGCTCTTTCTTGAACCAGGCCATTCGCGCCATAGAGGGGGGGTAGAAGGCGACAATTTGGGAGCGGGCCTCGATCAGCGCTAGCCCCGTTCGCGTAACTCGTTGTCATAGCTCGGCATAGCCTGACTGGCGCGATTCCCATGCGACCCGGAGCGAGATTCCCACCGCCAACGAGCAGGCGAGCAGAAACGAGCCGCCATATGAAAAGAACGGCAGCGGGATGCCGGTGATGGGCAGCAGGTTCACCGTCATGCCCACGTTCTCGATGATGTGCGTGAACAGGAGCCCCGAGATCCCGAAGACGCACAGGCTCGAGTACGGATCGGTCGCCCGGCGTGAGACGCGCAACAACACCAGCACGAGCGCTGTGAACAGCGCCAGCGCCACGATCACCCCGACGAAACCGAGCTCTTCGCCCACCACCGGAAAGATGAAATCGGTGTGCTGCGCCGGGAGAAACGCGAGCCGCTTCTGTGGCCCGTGGGTGAACCCCTGGCCCAGGAACCCACCCGATCCGATGGCGATTTTCGACTGGATGACGTGCCACCCGGTGGCGCGCGGGTCCACCTCGGGGTTCAGGAAGGCGAGCAGGCGGTTCTGCTGGTAGGGCGCGAGGCGACGCCAGAACGGCACGGCGATGACGCCCATGACCACGTTCGCGAGCATCACCGCGAGCCCTTCCCAGACGTACGGACGCCACCACAAGAGCAGTGCGAACAGCACCACGATCCACGCGCCCCATGCCACGGTCGAAAACGCCAGCACCAACCCGATCACCGGCGATCCGAGCAGCACCAGCAAAGACGGCTTGGTGCCCGCCCAGTAGAGCATCGCGAACAGCACGGTGATGAAGACGATCGCGCTCCCCAGGTCGGGCTGTTTGGCGACGAGCAGGGTCGGCACGCCCGCGATCAGGCAGGGGGGGACCAAGTCGCGCAGCGTGGCGGGCGCCTCGCGGCGCTCGGCCAACCAGCGCGCCAGCATCAGGATCACGGCGAGCTTCGCGAGCTCGGCGGGCTGGCCCAGGCGCACCCCGCCGATCGAGATCCAGGAGCGCTCGCTCGCCGCCGTCCCGGCGCCGGTGCCGGTCGTGAGCGTGATGAGCAGCACCAGAATGCCGATCCCGTAGGCGTAGGGCGTCGCCCACTCGAGCAACCGCGGCGACGTGCGGTACATCAGGAGCAGCGCCACGAGCCCCACCCCCAGCCAGATCAGCTGCTTATGCCAGATGGTCGACACGAACGTCGGCACGTCCGTCTGGCCGGCGGAATAGAGCGCCGCGAGCCCGTACGCCGCCAGCGCGACGGTGACCGCTACGAGCGGCTTATCGATCTCGCGGAGCGGGGGTCGCATTGCCGGTATCGGGGGGTGTGACGCCCGTGTCGGTGGGCGCGATCGGCACGATCGTGGAATCCTCGACCGACGGTGGGCCCGGGAGCAGCTGCCTGGAATGCGGCGCGGTGTCGGCGGGGAGCACGATCCGGACGTTCGACGCCGCCGTCGTGTCGACGCCCAGGTAGTGCCCGATCACGCGCGTGACGAGCGGCGCCACATACGGTCCCTCGCGGGCGAACTCTATGATGGCGCCCACCACGATCTCGGGCTTGTCGGCGGGCGCGAACCCGATGAACCAGCCGTGGTCCGGTCCGTGGGAATTCTGCGCCGTGCCGGTCTTGCCGGCGATGGCGATGCTGCCGCCGAAGCGCCCGGCGCCGCGCGCCGTGCCCCGCTCCACCACGCTGATCATCGCCTGGCGCAACCCGGCGAGCTGCTCGGGCAAGAGCCCGAGAGTTGCGCCCGAGCCGGCGGCGGGGTGCACTAGGTACGGGGGCCGGGCCCGCCCATCGCTGGCCAGCATCTGGTAGAACCGCACCATGTTCGCCAGCGTCTGCGCGTTCTCCCCCTGCCCGATGGCGAGGTTGAGCGTCACGGCCGACGTCCAGCGGCGCGGCCCGTAGACGCGGTCGTAGTAGTCGGTCCCGCCGGGAAACACGGCCGTGATCTCGCCCGGCAGGTCGATCCCCGTGCGCGAGTGGAACCCCAGCCCGCTCGCGTCCTCGAGCAGCGACGTGAGCCCGACCTTCAGGCCGAGCTGGTAGAAGTACACATCGCAACTCTGGGCGATCGCGTCGGTCAGCGTCAGGTCGCCGTGACCGGTGGCGTTCCAGCAGCGGAAGAAGCGATTGCCGTACTGTAGCCCGCCGCGGCACGGGATCGGCATGTGCGAGCGCAAGGTGACGATCCCGCGGCGCAGCGCCATGGTCGCGATCACCAGCTTCCAGGTGGAGCCGGGCGGATAGAACGTCTTGATGGCGCGATCGAGCAGCGGGTGCGCTGGGTTGACGTTGAGGGAGCGCCAGTACTCGGGATCCACGCCGCCCACGAAGGCGTTCGGGTCGTACCCCGGCGCACTGTACAGCGCGAGAATCTCCCCGCTGTTGGGATTGAGCGCGAGCACCGCACCACGGTGGCCAGCGGGAAAGATCTGCGCCACGTAGCGCTGCAGGTCCAGGTCGATCGTGGTGGAGAGCGCCCGCCCCGGAATCGGCAGCAGGGTCGAGGCCGCGCCGGCGTCCCGCACCACGCGTCCCAACGCGCTCACCTCCACGAAGCGCACGCCATCCGCGCCGCGCAACGAGTCGTCGTACTCCCGCTCCAACCCATCCTTACCGAGCAGCCCGCCGAGGCGCACCGGCGCCAGGCGCCGCTGCGCCCGCTCGGCCTCGGTCACCTCCCCGATGTAGCCCACCAGATGGGCCACCAGCGTGCTGTCCGGGTAGTGGCGCTTCGGCTCGGGCTGAATCAGCAGGCCCGGGAAGATCAGCCGCCGCTCCTCCAGCGCCGACACGATCGCGAACGTCGCATTGGGGACTACGGTGACCGGCAGGTAGGGCGTGCGCCGGTAACGGGCCAGGACGCGTTCGATGCCGACGCTGTCGAGCTTCACGATCGGCGCGATGTGCCGCAGGGTCGCATGCAGCGAGTCTTCGTCCGCCCCCGGGAGCAGGGAGACGGTGTAGCCCGGCACGTTCTCGGCGAGCACCTTGCCGTTGCGGTCGGTGATGATGCCGCGCGGCGCCGGCAGCGGGATCGGACGCAGCCGGTTGGTCTCGGACTGGAGCTGGTACTTGGAGTGCTCGAGGATCTGCGTGCGGAAGAACACGATGACCAGCGCCGCCACCGCCACCCACACGACCAGGCGCACCAGCCGCAGCCGGCGATCGAGCAGGTGCGGGTGGAAGGAGCTCATGCGTCGCTCAGCCGCACCGCGATGCGGCGACCCACGAGCCAGAGCACCAGTACGCCCGCGACCGCCGTGGTCAGGCTCTGGATCGGCGACCAGACGAGGAGCTCCCAGCCGAGCATGCCGCCCTTGAGCTTCCCGGAGGCGACCGCCACCGCCAGATTGCGACACCACGTGCCGGCGAAGAACAAACAGCCGTTCACGAACAGGTTCTCCGCGAAGAAGACCGCCTTGCTCCAGGAAGCCAGATACGCCACAAGCGTGTGGGCGAGCGCCCCGGCGCCGAACGAAGCGGGCGTGAGGGCGTCGCGCACCAGCCCCACAACGAACCCGGCGACGGCACTCGGTCCCGGGCGGGCCCGGATCGTGTAGATCAGGAGGGCGAGCAGCAGGAAGTCGGGCGCGACCCGGTCGCCGCCGAGCCAGCGCCGCGCTGAGAACTGCAGCACGACCAGCACCGCCAGGATCACGTAGAAGCGGTACTTGTCGCTCCGCCTCACGGCGCGTCCCCGCTCGCTTCGAACACCGACCGCAGGTCTCCCCGCGTCGCGCCGCCCAGGATCATGACGTGGGTGACGGCCGCCGGATGCACGGCGGGGCGCAGCAGGTAGGTGCGCTCCCACCCCTCCGCCTCGCCGGCGACGCCCACCACCACGCCGACCGGGATGCCGCGCGGCATGACGCCGCCGAGTCCCGACGTGAGAATCAGCGTGCCGTTGGCCACGAGCTGTCGATACGCCACACCCTCGAGCTCGAGCAGCCACACGCGTGGCCCCTCGGACCCATGGGGCGCGACGATCCCGTACACGCTCCCGTCCGCCGCCATCGCGCTGGCGCGGAATTCGGGATGCGCCCACGTCACCACCACGCTGGTCTGCTGGTCCACCGTGCTCACGATGCCCACCAGCCCTTCGGGGCTCACCACGGCCGAGAGGGGCTTGACCCCCTGCTTCTTGCCGGCGGAGACGATGAACGTGAGCGGACTGGTCGGCTCGGACTCGCGCAGCACTTCGGCGGGGATATAGCCCGTGCCGAGCCGGGTCCCCAGCCCGAGCAGGCTCCGCAGGCGGGCATTCTCCCCCCGCAGCTCGGGGAGAAAGGTGGCGACCAGGGCTGCGGAATCGCGCTGCGCCACGACCGCATCGTAGCGCGCCAGCGAGGCGGAGAGGCGCTCGATCTGCTGCTGCAGACTCAAGAACGGCGCCAGCACGGTTCGGCGCAGCGCCCCCGCCAGAGGATCCCGCAGCCGGCCGGGCAGGCTCATGGCCGCGGCGGAGAGGAGGACGCACGCCAGGAACACGAGAGTGTCCGCCCGCGATGCGTAGCGGTCCGCTCCGAGCGCCATCGCCTAGTGCCGTTCCAACTTGGCGCGGCCAATCATCGTGTCGTCGACAGCATGACGCGCGGACGTTGGAACGGCACTAGGTGGTCAGGACGTTGCGGTATTTCTCCGGATCGTCGAGGATCCGCCCCGTCCCCCGCACGACGCAGGTCATCGGGTCCTCGTCCAGGTGGATCGGCAGGCCCGTCTCCTGCTGCAGCAGCACGTCGAGGCCGCGGATCAACGCACCCCCGCCGGTCATTACGATGCCGCGGTCCACGATGTCGGACGCCAGCTCGGGCGGCGTGATCTCGAGCGCCCGGCGCACCGCGTCGACGATCTGTTGGATCGGCTCCTGGACCGCCTCGCGGATCTCGCTCGAGTGCACCCGCACGATCTTGGGGATGCCCGAGACGAGATCGCGACCTTTCACTTCCATCTCGCGCTCCTCCCCCACGGGCGCAGCCGACCCGATCTGGATCTTGATCTGCTCGGCCGTCGGCTCGCCGATCAGGAGGTTGTAGTTCTTGCGCATGAATTGCACGATGGCCTGGTCCAGCTCGTCGCCGCCGGTGCGGATCGAGGTGTCCGACACGATTCCCGACAACGCGATCACGGCGATTTCCGTAGTCCCCCCGCCGATGTCGATGACCATGTTCCCCGTTGGCGTCTCGACCGGGAGGCCCACGCCGATCGCCGCCGCCATCGGCTCGGCCACCATGTAGACCTCTTTTGCTCCCGCCGACTGGGCCGAATCGCGCACGGCGCGCTTTTCCACTTCCGTGATACCCGACGGCACGCACACGATCACTTTGGGCTTTACGCGGAACAGGTGGCGGTCGATGATGGTCTTGAGGAAGAACCGCAGCATCTTTTCCGTGACGTCGAAGTCGGCGATCACGCCGTCCTTGAGGGGCCGTACCGCGAGGATCCCGTCCGGCGTCCGGCCCAGCATGCGCTTGGCCTCGAGCCCGATGCCTTTGATCTTGCCGGTGGCCTTCTCGATCGCGACGACCGAGGGCTCGTTCAGCACGATGCCCTCGCCCTTCACGTAGATCAGCGTGTTGGCGGTGCCCAAATCCACGGCGATCTCATTCGCCGGACTCCAGGCACCGAGCGTCCATTTCGGCCAGCGTATGGGCACGAGGTCGTCGGGTGAAAGTCGTTAGGGGGGCGCGCGCGAGCGCATCAAGCTAATGAAAAGCGTAACTCCAAGCAAGGCTGATGCTTGACGCTTCTGACGGGGACCGCTAGCGTTCGCCCATGCGACCCGCGCCCGCCCGCTCCGAGATTGCGGTGGTGGATCTCCAGGTGTGCGACCGCTGCGGCCTGTGCCTGCCGCTCTGCCCTCCCGAAGCGATTCACCTGCAGTTGGCCGACTTGGTAGTAGATCGCGTTGCCTGCACCGGCTGTCGCAAATGCATCGCCCCCTGCCCCGTCGGCGCGCTGACGATGGTCGCGGCGTGATGCGCGACACCGATGTCTTGGTCATTGGTGGCGGCCCGGCCGGCAGTGTCGCGGCGTGGGAGGCCAAGCGTCACGCGCCCGAGCTGGACGTAGTGTTGCTCGAGCGCGACCCTGCCGTCGGGACGCCCGTGCGCTGCGCCGAGGGGGTGGGGGACGCCGGCCTGCGCGAGTTCGCTGATCCCGAGGGAGCGACGTGGGTGGCGCGCAAGATCACGCGGGTGATTTTCCTCGCTCCCGATGACACTGAGGTCAAGGTCGCCGAGCGCGACGTCGGCTGGATCCTCGATCGCACACGCTTCGACGCGTTCCTCGCCGCGCGGGCCGCGGAGGCCGGCGTGACCGTGCGGGTCGGCACCGAGGCGGCCGGGATGAGCCGTGACGCGGCCGGTCGCTGGCGCGTGCAGCTGCGCGGCGCCGACGGCGCAGAGACGTGGCGGGCCCGCATCGTGATCGGCGCGGACGGGGTGGAAGCGATGGTGGGCCGCTGGGCCGGCCTCGACACCCGCGTGCCGGCCCGCGATATGGAGTCGTGCGCCCAATACGTGCTGCAGGGCATCGACTTCGACCCGGACGCGATTTACCTGCAGTTCGGCGAGCAGGTCGCGCCCGGCGGATACGCCTGGCTGTTCCCCAAAGGACCGGGGGTCGCGAACGTGGGGCTCGGGCTGGTCGCGCTCAAGGCCGACGGCCGCAATGCCCGGCAATACCTCGACGGGTGGATCGCGCGGCGTTACCCGGGCGGCGCCAAGACCGCGCACACGGTGGGCGGCGTCATCGTGCACACGACGATCAAGGCCACCTACACCGACGGCGTCTTATTGGCGGGCGACGCGGCGCACATGATCAACCCGCTCTCCGGCGGCGGGATCGTGAACGCGATGAAGGCGGGCCGCCTCGCGGGTCAGACCGCCGCGGCGGCGATCTGCGCCGGCGACACGGGCGCCGGTCGGCTGAGCGCCTATCACGCCGCGTGGATGGAGCTGCTGGGCGACGACCACCTCAAGTACTACCGCATCAAGCGCGCCCTGGAAGAGGTGGACGACGCGTTTTTCAATTCGCTCGCCCGCACCGTGAACGCCATCCCGCTCGAGAAACGGACGTTGGGTCGCATCTTCGTGCACGCGCTCGTGAAGCACCCGCAATTGATCCCGGTGGCGGCGCGGTTTTTCTTGTGATTGCGGATTGGGGATTGCGGATTGCGGATTGAAAACCCGCCTGCAGAATCCGCAATCCGAAATCCGCAATCCGCAATTGTGGGGGTCGATGCTGAGCATTGATCTGCGCGGGAAACGGGCTCTGGTGGCCGGGATAGCTGATGACGCCGGCTACGGCTTCGCCATCGCCAAGGCGCTGGCCGAGGCGGGCGCCACGGTGTGCACCGGCACGTGGCCTCCGGCCCTGAACATCTTCCTCAACCTGCTCGAGCGCGGCAAGATCGACGACTCGCGCCGCATGCCCGACGGCTCGCTGCTGCAGTTCGAGAAGATCTATCCGCTCGACGCGGCCTTCGACATCCTGACCGACGCGCCGGAAGAGATCCGCGGCAACAAGCGCTACAAAGATGTGGGCGACTTCTCGGTGGCGGGACTGGCGCAGCGCCTGGCGCAGGACCTGGGTGAGCGACCGCTCGACATCGTCGTCCATTCGCTCGCCAACGGCCCCGAGGTCAAGAAGCCGCTGCTCGAGACCAGCCGACCGGGGTACCTGGCGGCGGTGAGCGTGAGCGCCTATTCGCTGGTGTCGCTGGTCGCCCGGCTGGCGCCGCTGATGCGGTCGGGCGGATCGTTCCTCTCGCTCACCTACATGGCGAGCGAGCGCGTGATCCCCGGCTACGGCGGCGGGATGTCCTCGGCCAAGGCGGCGCTCGAGAGCGACACGCGCACCCTCGCGTTCGAAGCGGGGCGCAAGTACGGCGTGCGCGTGAACACGATCTCGGCGGGTCCACTCGCCTCCCGCGCCGCCAGCGCCATCGGGAAGATCGAGAAGATGGTCGACTACTACGCGGCGAACGCGCCGCTCCCGGAGCCGCTTACGGCCCGCGAGGTCGCGACCACGGCCGCCTTCCTGGCGAGCTCGTTAGGAAGCGGGATCACCGGGGCCACCATCTACGTCGACAAGGGATACCACGCGATGGGCGCGGCCGTCGCGACCGGCAACCTGCTCTAGGGGAGCTCTGCACGAGTCATCGTGGCGCTGGGGGTCGGGGCTAGGGGTGCCTACACGCGAGGGCACTCCGAAACACGCCACGGGGACAGGTGCCTGCCCGAGCCTGCTCCGCGCCTCCAAGTCGGCTTTCGCGGCGCCCTCGCGTGTAAAGCGCCCTCCGCCCCGACCCCCAGCGCCACGTACCGAGTTGTGCAGAGGTCCCCTAGCGCTGGTCGGTGTTGCTGACGAACGCCACCCGGCGGCTGTCGGGCGACCACGAGGGCACGTTGATCGTGCCCTGGCCGCCGTACAGGTAGGCGATCACGCGCGGGCTCCCGCCCGCGGTGGGCATGAGGCGCAGGTAGACCGGCTTATAGAAGGGATGGTCGTTCGGTGCGACGTCCGGCATGAACGAGAGAAACACGATCCAGCGGCCGTCGGGCGACACGTGGGGGAACCAGTTGTTGTACCGGTCCTCCGTGAGCTGCTGCTGTGCGCTGCCGTCCGGTCGCATGCGCCAGAGCTGCATGGTGCCGCTGCGGACGGAGTTGAAATAGATGTACGCCCCGTCGGGCGAGTACTCCGGGCCGTCGTCCAGCCCCGGGGCAGTCGTGAGGCGCGTCTCCTCCCCGCCGTCGACCGGGATCCGGTAGACGTCGAACTCTCCGGCGCGCTCCCCCGTGTAGACCAGGAACTTCCCGTCCGGGGACCAGCCGTGCAGGTACGAGGGGCCGAGCGCGGTGACGCGCCGCGGCGTTCCGCCGCCGACCGGCACGGTGTACACGATCGACGCGTCGTGATCGGCCGCGCTGTGGTTGCTGATTCCCAGCGTCCGCCCGTCGAACGACAGCACGTGATCGTTGTTGTTGCTGGTGGCAAATCCGGTATTCACGCCGACCGGTCGCCGATCCGTCAGGTCGAAGCGATACAGGAGGCCCTGGCTGTTGTAGATGAGCGCGCGGCCGTCCCTGGTCCAGTTCGGCGCCTGGAGCGACGTGGGAGAGCGGTACAGGATGGTCCGGTCCCCCGTCGCGACGTCGAGGATCTCGAGATTGCTGCCGAGGTAGTCCCGGTACGGCACCAAATCGGCCCGGGCGGGGACGGTGATCCGGACGTCCCGGAACGCGGCCTGCTCGACGACGCTGTCATTGTGCGCGCACACGAACAGTCCGACATAGACCTGGTCGCCCAGTGTCAGGTCCGCCACGCTCACCGTCGCGAGGGTGTCCCCGAAGCGCGCGACCGAGAGCGTGTAGCGGTTCCCCGCGCGCTCGAGCTGGATGACGTCCGGCCCGGTCACGGGCGAGCGCACTTCCTCGGTGAGGCCTCCCGCGGTGCGACGGAACTGCAACGCGACGAGACCGTCGCCGTGAACCGCGGCCGTCACGTGAGGTGCATCGGTCGCGCGGGTCGAGCGCACGGTCCAGCCGAGCTTGCGATGCGGCTCGACGCCGGCGCCCGTGAATTGCGCCCGTGCCGTCAGGATAAAGTTGCCCTGCAGCCGCTTCCATGCGAAGTGGAAATCGTCATGGTCGGCCCACATGTTCGCGCCGGCGCCGTGGATGGTGTACACATCGTGCACGGCGTCGTAGACGACCGAGCCCGGGTTGCGGGTCCGGCCGACGTCACCGTGGCCGTCGAACACGCCGAGCGAAGGCTCCTGGGCGGGGGCCTCCCCCCCGGTGGCGATCGCCAGCAGCAGCAGAGTCCAGGTTCGCATCGCCAGAGAGGCTAGCACCGATCACACCACGGCGCCACCCGAGCGCAGCTTCAGCATCCAGCTCGTCCCCACGGCGCAGCGGTTGGCGATGCCCGCCACCAGTCGCCCCAGGGTGCCGGTCGCATCCCGCCGCAATCCGAACGGCGTCGGCCCCCTATCCCACATGTAGACCGGGACGCGCCCCAGGGCGAGCGCCGATCCGGTCGCCCGCATCCCGCCGAATCCGATCTCGTACCCCGCGGTGCGCGCCAGGCCTTCGATTCGCTCGTCGCGCGCGCCGAACGGGTACGCCACCGCCCGACCCGCGTCCGGTCCCAGCCGGCCGACGAGCGTCTGGCGTGAACGTCCCAGCTCGTCGGCGACTCGCTCGTCCGAGAGCCAGGTGAGCCGGGCGTGCGAAGCGGTGTGCGAGGCGAACTCGAGTCCCCGTCCGCGCCAGCGCTCGATCGCATCCCAGTCGAGGTGCGGCAGCCGGCGCCAGGTGTAGCGCACGTCCCAGGTGTTCGTGCGGCCCACGAAGTCGGTGACGAGAAAGGTCGTGGCGGTGAAGCCCACGTCGACGAGCACGGGATACGCGTTGTCGGCGAGGCTCGCATAGCCGTCGTCGAAGGTGAGAAGGAACTCGTTGGGCGGCGCCGGGACGCGACGCTGCACCCGGGTCACGAACTCGCGTAGCGGGACCGTGCGCCAGCCCGATCGGGCCAGCGCGTGCATCTGGCGCGCGAATACTGAGTGTGCCACCCGCGTCACCCCCAGCTCGGGCGGGCCGCCGATACGGTGGTAGCAAAGGACGGGCGGCAGCGTGTGAGCGGAGCGCATGGGGCGCCGGGAATGTGTCCGTGGCGTAGCCACGGTGCAACAGCCGAGCGCCCGCCTCCCCGCCTCCGTGCCCGCGTTCGGTGCTGGTCTGGTGCGCCCTGGTTGTGGCGAGAACGGCGCCCGTCGCTGCGTTTTGGTGCGGTTCGCGCAGCGGTTCGCTAGGCTCGACAAGGCATGCCGTTTGCGCGAGGTCCCGCCGAAGTCGGAAACCCGATTTCACTAACGGCTCTTCATGGAGGTGACATCATGAAGCACCTGAACCCTGCGCTCGAGAAACTCGAGCAGCGGATTGCACCTGATCTCGTCGGGGGTATCTCCATCGGTATCGATCTCGGCGACACCCACGACACCCATTCCCATCACAGCAGCGGCGACTAGCTGCGGAGCTCGATGGGCAACGTTGGAAAGGCCGTCGGAGACCTTCCGGCGGCCTTTCTCATCGTCCCGGTCGCGTCGTGAGCCCGGGCGCGCCACGGCTGCGGCAGGATTTGATCGTGCGCGAGCTGCACACCGCGGACGGCCCCGTCGCGATCGTAAAGGACGCGCGCACCGGCGACTTCTTCCGTTTCGGCGACGTCGAACGTTTCATCACGCAGCAATGCGATGGCGAGACCCCGATCGAGACAATCCGGCAGCGGACGGAAGCGCGGTTCGGCGGGGCCCTTGCCCCGGAGCGTCTGGGGGCCTTTCTCCACCGACTCGCCAAGGCCGGTCTGCTGGAAAACGCAGCGGCGGCCGGCTCCGCTCGGCGCGACCGCCGTATCCGCGGAAGCCTGCTCTACCTGCGGTTCAAAGTGGCGGATCCGAACCGCTTGTTCGACCGACTCGCGCGCGCCCTGCGGGTTTGCTACACGCCCCATTGCTGCGTCCTGTGCGCCACCCTGATTGCCGGAGCCGTGGGTACGGCGGTCGCGAACTGGAGCGACATCACACAGGACCTGTCGCGACTGTACCGGCTCGAGGCGATCCCGCCTTTCCTGGCGATCACGTTCATCGCCGCGTCCGCCCATGAATTCGCGCACGGTGTCACCTGCAAGCACTTCGGTGGGGAGGTGCACGAGCTGGGCTTCATGCTGATCTACCTGCAGCCCGCCTTCTATTGCAATGTGAGCGACGCATGGCTGTTTCCGGAGAAGTCGAAGCGGCTGTGGGTCGGGTTCGCCGGGCCGTACTTCGAGCTCACGCTCTGGGCGCTGGCGGTGTTCACCTGGCGCCTGACGGACGTGGACATTTGGGCCAATTACGTGGCGCTGATCGTGATGGCGGGTTCCGGCGTGAAGACGCTCCTGAACTTCAGTCCGTTGCTCAAGCTCGACGGCTATTACCTGTTGAGCGACTATCTCGACGCACCCAACCTCCGGAGGAGATCGTTTCGCTATATGGGAGACCTCATGCGGCGGCTGTGGGGCGGAGTCACGTCGCCTATCGCGGAGGTCACGCCCCGCGAGCGCCGCATGTACCTCGCATACGGGCTCGTGGCGGCCCTGCCGTCGCTGGGATTGCTGGCGGTGGCGAGCGTCAAGACGCTCGGCTTCCTAATGGCCAGCGGTCAGCCCTTCGCCCTCGCGGCGTTCATGGGCCTGCTCAGCACCAAGGTCCGCCGCCGGGCCCGCAAGCTCTTCGGCAGGGGCTCGGACGATGACGATTGGGACGGCGACGGCGACGACGATCCCGCCGAGGGGGAGTCGAGCCCGCCCGCGACGTCCTCCGACGGGTCCTCGAGCCCTCCCAAACCGGAGCGCCGCCGGCGTCGCAAGCGCGCCGTCACGGGGCTCGTCCTGGCCGCCGGGGCGGGCGCTATCGGCGTGTTCGGACACGCCCGGCTCCGGGTCGCGGGGCCCTTCTCCATCCTGCCGGTGCGCAATGCGGACGTCCGCACCGAGACCGACGGCCTGGTCGAGCAGGTGTACGTCACCGAAGGGAACGAAGTGCGGGCCGGGGACCTCGTGGCCCGCCTCTCCGACCGCGCCCATCGCACCGATCTCGCGAAGGTCAACGCGCAGATCCGAGAGACACGGGCTCGCTTGCAGATGCTCGAGGCCGGTCCCACCGCCGACTCGATCGCGCTGGCCCGCACCGCGGTGGCGCAGGCCAGCACGCGCCTCCAGTACGCCCGCGCCCGGCTGAGCCGGAACCAGCAGCTCGCCGACAGCGGCGTGCTGACGCGGATCGACCTCGAGAATTCGAAGGAGCAGGCGGCCATGGCCGAACACGACGAAGCCGAAGCGAGCCGCCGCCTCGCGGCGTCGCTGCACGGGTCCCGCCCCGAGGAGGTCGAGCAGGCGAGGGCGGAGCTCGCCGGCCTCGAGGCACAGCGCCGGTACCTCGAAACCGAGCTGCAAGAGGTGGAGGTGCGCAGCCCGGTCTCGGGCATCGTCGCCACGCCGGCTCGGGAACTGGCCGACTTGGCGGGCCAAAACGTTCAGCAGGGCAGCCTGCTCGCGAAGGTGTACGACCTGAAACGGCTCACCGTCGAGGTAACGGTGCCGGAGCGGGAGATCGCCGCAGTCCGCGTAGGGGAGCCCGTGGCGCTGAAGGCGAGGGCGTATCCCAATCGCACCTTCCACGGCGTCGTGACCGCGATCGCGACCAGCGCGGACGCCGGGCCCGCACCGACGGAAGGCGCGTCGGCGGCCGCGAGGAGTCCACGCTCGATTCTCGTGATCACGGAGATCGACAACGATTCGCTCCTCTTGAAGCCGGGAATGAGCGGCGAAGCCAAGGTGTACGGCGACCGCCTGCGGATCCTCGACGT
>Ga0209473_1000346_pt1 | contig 28707 bp, 24 predicted proteins | sample GraSoiAngelo_133_FD_185890 | JGI IMG/M metagenome (GOLD analysis project Ga0209473, IMG submission 185890) | Grasslands soil microbial communities from the Angelo Coastal Reserve, California, USA - 14_0929_05_20cm (SPAdes) (version 2) | ecosystem: Environmental > Terrestrial > Soil > Grasslands ...
GGGCTGCCGCCGGGCTGGATCGCGCTCCAGGCCGCGCATCACCGCGGCCTCGAGGGCCGGTGCGAACCGCAGCCCCGGCGCCGCCTGGTTCAACGGCCGCGGCGGCTGCGTCAACAGTTGCTGGAACAGCTCCCGCGGCGTACGGCCCGTGTGGGGGTGCTGGCCCGTGAGCAGCCAGTACGTGATCGTCGCCAGGCTGTAAATGTCGGCGCGCCCGTCCACCAGTTCCCCCGACAGCGCTTCCGGCGCGACGTACTTGAGCGTTCCGACGAAGAAGCCCGTGCGCGTGAGCCGCTCTTCCGGTGGCAGCTCGGCGTCCCGGGCGATCCCGAAATCGAGCAGTTTCACGGTTTGTCGCGTGGCGTCGTAGACGATGTTCTCCGGCTTCAGGTCGCGATGGATGATCCCCGCCTGGTGTGCCGCCATGAGTGCCGCGGCCAGTTGCTGGACCACGCCGGCAACCAGGGAGGGAGCGAGCGGACCCGCGCGGTGTACGTACTCCGCCAGCGGCTTGCCATCGGCCCACTCGAGGGCGAGGTAGTACAGGCCGTCCGCTTCCCCGTAATCGTAGGTGCGGACCACGCCCGGGTGTTGCACCCGCGACCCGTAGCCCGCCTCTCGCAGGAAGCGCTTGACCACCGTGGGGTCGCTCGCGAGCCGCGACCGCAATACTTTGAACGCACAGGCACCGCGCTCGGGGTGCTCTGCGCGGTACACTTCGGCGGTGCCTCCCTCGCCGACGCGCTCGAGGAGGCGGTAGCCGGCGATGGTCCGACCGGCCAGGTTCTCGCTGGGCATGGGAACGCGCGAAACTAACGCCCGGATTTGAGGTTGAGCAAGTGAGACCAGCGGTGGTGGCATTCCTCCTGTGCGGCGCGGCGGGTTGCAGCTCCGCGCCGCGCTCGGCGGCGGGCCCGCGCCCCGATCCCGGGGCGGTTGCCACGCTGTTCGACGCCGGCAGTGTGTACGGATCCATGGGACTCCTGGTCGGTGGTCCCTCGCTCCCGTTCGTCGCGACCCTGCGCTACTTCGCCGATGCCGTGCCGGACTCCACGCTGGCCATGTTCGCGCTGTCTCTCGCCAACCATGCGCTCACCTTCCAGCGCGACGGCGCTGGCTTCGCCGCCCAGTACCACGTGGAGGTGGCGTTCCGTGGCGACAGCGGCGCCACCCGACAGTTCGCCACCGACGAGACCGTGCGGGTGCGTACCCTGCAGGAGACGGTCCGCGCCGACGAGAGCGTGATCTATCAGCAGTTCATCGCCGTGCGTCCGGGGATCTACCACGTCGACGTCACGGTCCGCGATCGCAACGGACCGGCGGTGGCGCACGGCCAGCGTGCCGATACCGTGCCGCGGCTGGCGGGGCAGGGGATGAGCGAGCCGCTCGCCGTGTATCAGGGGCCCGGGCGGACCCGGCTCGCGGACATGCCCAAGTTCTTCCCGAATCCCCGCGCCGCGCTCTCCTACGGTGCCGATTCGCTTCGCTTCTACGTCGAGACGTACGGCCTGCCCCATGGGGCGCGCCTCGCCGCACGCGCCCTCGATCAGAGCGGGCACGAGGTGTGGCACGACACGGTGGCGTTGACCGGCACGGACGCGTTCGCCAGCGTGCTCGCGGTGCTGCGCCCGGGCGACGTGCCCGTCGGTCAGGGCCGGTTCGAGGTGAGCACGGTCGGCGCGGGTGCGACCACCACCGGCGCATCGCGCTCCACCCCGTTCCTCGTCAGCTTCTCGGACCAGTGGGCCATCACCAACTACGACCAGATGATCAGCCTGCTGCGCTACTTCGAGCGGCAGGACTGGGTGGACAAGCTGCGTCAGGCCGCCGCCGAGCAGCGGCCGACGGTGTGGCGCGAGTTCTATACGGCGACCGACCCGGTCGGGGGCACGCCGGAGAACGAGGCCCTGGAGGCGTACTTCCGTCGGGTCCAATTCGCCAACCAGCGGTTCCGCGAATCGGGCGACGCCGGCTGGCTCACCGACCGTGGCGAGGTGTACGTCACGTTGGGTGAACCGGACGACGTGTTCGATTTCAGCACCGATGCCTCGCGCTCCGGCGTGCGTGGTATCCGCTGGACCTACAACTCGCTACGGCTGACGCTGTTTTTCCAGGATCAGAACGGCTTCGGCCGCTTCCGCCTGACTCCCCTGTCGCGGGCGGAATTCCAACGCGCCGCGGCGCAGGTGCGTCGCCACCAGTGACGCGGGCGGGGGTCCTCATCCGGGCCGGCGCCGCCGCGGCCCTGCTCTCGGTGCCCCTCGCCGCGGTTGCGCAGACCACTCCCGACCTCGCGTCGCAGCGCGCCGAGTCGCTGCGGCTGTCGGGCAGGCCGTGGCACGCGGCGGAGACGTTGCTCGCGGCCGCGGCGCGGGAGCCGCGCCTCAACGCCACGTTCATCGTGGAGGGAGCCAAGGCCGAGCTGCGCGCCCGCCGCTACGACCGCGCGCGCAGCCTGCTCGTCGGGCAGCCATGGCTGGAGGACTATGCCGGCGGCGAGGCGCTCGCGGTGCTCGCCGAAGCGGAAGCGCGGCTCGGGCTGGCCACGGCGGCCGGCCGCTACGCCGCGGCGCGGGCACGTACCACGGGTGTGCGGGCGGCGTTGCTCGCCGTCCGCGAGGGACTGGCCTGGGAGGTGGTGGGGGAGCGCGATTCGGCGGCGGCCGCGTACGCCGCGGCGCGCGCGGCTGGCCTGTCGTCCATCGAGCCGTGGCTGCGGGTGCGTCAGGCGCGAGTCACGCGCGACACGGCGACGGCTTTCCGGCTGCTCGCGAACCTGCCGGCCCCCGTGGCGCGGGAGGCGGGCGCCGCGCGCGCCCAGGCCCTGCTCGCGGCGGGAGATTCGGCCGCCGCGCTCGAGGCCTTGGCGCAGGCCGGTCGCTCCCTGGATGTCGCGCGGTTGGCGCGAGCCCTGGGCGACTCGACTCGCGCGCGCGACGCCCTGTACGCGCTGATGGCGCGGGCGCCCGAGTCGGACGACGCCGCGGCGGCGGTGGGCGTGGCGCTCGGCGGGCTGGCGCCACGCACCCCGCCCGAGTACGTCGCCATCGCGCGCGCGATGAAATCGCACGGCGGGGCCGCCGACGCCCGCCTCGAAGTCGAGCGCGCGCTGCGCCAAGGAGACTCGAGCGCCGCCACGCTGGTGCTCGCGGGCGAGCTGTTGGCGGGTGCGGGCCGGTACCGCGAGGCCGAACGGGCCTATCGCGCCGCCGCCCGCGACTCCGCGCTCGGTGCGCTCGCGATCTACCGTCGCGCCCGCATCCTCGCGCGGCTGGGGGACGCCGGGGCACCCCAGGCGCTGTCCGGGTTCGCGCAGTCGTTCCCCGCCGACACGGCGGCGCCGACCGCCCTCTACGTCCTGGGCGACATGCTGGCCGACCGGGGCGAATGGCCGGGGGCCGCGCGCTGGTTCGACGAGCTGATCGCGCGCTATCCCGCGGACCTGCGCGCCTCGCTGGCCCGGTTCCGCCTCGCGGCGCAGGCGGTGCGCGACGGCCTGCCCGACAGCGCCAGCGCGTTGTTCCGGGCCGAGGTCGCCGCCGGGGGCCCGCAGCGGATGAGCGCGCGCTTCTGGCTCGGCAAGCTCGCCCTGTCGTCGGGCGATACCGCGGAGGCGCGTGCGTCCTGGCTCACGCTGGCCCGCGAGGATTCGATCGGCTATTACGGACTGCGCGCGCGGCGCGAGGTGAACCTGCCGCCGCTGCGGTTCGCGGCGGCGCCGGCGCCCGCCCCCTCCGCGACGATCGCCGCGGCACTGGGCCGTGTCGACACGCTGCTGCTCGCCGGCCTCGACACCGCGGCCCAGGCCGAGGTCCGGGCCATTCTCGGGCGGGCGCCGCAGCAGGACCTCGACGCACTGCTGGCGTGGAGTGACGGGCTCGCGCGCCGCGGCTTCGGGCCCGCCGCCGTGCGGCTCGGCTGGCAGGCTGCGCTCAAGGCTCCCAACGATCCGCGCGTGCTGCGCGCCATCTTCCCGTGGCCGAACCGCCGCGCCGTCGAGGGGGAGGCGGCGGAGTTCGCGGTCGACCCGTTGTTGCTGGTCGCCATCGTCCGCCAGGAGAGCGTGTTCGATGCCGAGGCCCTCTCGCCCGCCGGCGCCCGTGGCCTCGCGCAGCTGCTCCCCGGCACGGCGGCGCTCACGGCGCGCGGACTCGACGTGACGTTCTATCCGGAGTGGATCACCGTCCCCGACTTGAACCTCCACCTCGGCGCGGCGCACCTGCAGGAGTTGCTGGAGCGCTTCCCGGGTCGCGTCGAGGCGGCCGTGGCCGCGTACAACGCGGGCACCGCGCCGGTGACGCGGTGGCTCGCGCGTCCCGGAGCGGACGACCCCGACCAGTTCACCGAGTCGATTCCCTATCAGGAAACGCGGGGCTACGTGCGCTCGGTGCTGCGCAACCGGGAGCTGTACCGCGCGCTGTACGTCGTCCCAACCAATTGACGATCAGAGACTTAGCGACAACGCCTCCGGGGCCGTCCGGCTTTCTTGACAACGTTTGCGTGACGCGTCATTTCATAGCGCGCCCGACATCGGTGCCGGGCCGGGTGCCACAGCGCCCCACGGGAAAGGATGACTCCGCAGGAGGCAGAACGAATGGCTAAGGGAAAGGTGAAGTGGTTCAATGACGCCAAGGGGTACGGCTTCATTGAACAGGAGGGCGGCGAGGACGTGTTCGTGCACTTCTCGGCCATCCAGATGGACGGCTTCAAGACGCTCGCTGAAGGGCAGGTAGTGGAGTTCGAGGTGCAGGCTGGCGACAAAGGGTTGCACGCCGCGAACGTGGTTCGCGTCTAGTCGGCCTCCGCGCCATTCGGTATCACCCCCGCCCGCGCGCTCGTCGGGCGGGGTTTTGTTTCTCCGGAGCTTCCCCGCCCGCGTTATTCTTCGCCCCATGCCGACGCTCTATCTGGTCGACGGGTACGCCCTCATCTACCGCGCCTTCTTCGCGATGATCGCGCGTCCCCTCACCACGCGCCGCGGCGAGAACACGTCCGCGGCGTGGGGGGTCACCAACTTCCTGCTGCGCCTGCTCGAGCGCCGCCGACCCGACTATCTCGCGTGGGTGCACGACGTCGGGGAGTCGTTCCGCCACCGGACCTACCCCGAGTACAAGGCCACCCGCGAGAAGCTCACCGCGGAGCTGCAGCAGGACTTCGACCGCTCGGTCGAGCGGATCGAGCAGATCCTCGATGCGTTCCGCGTGCGCGTGGTGGGGGTCGAGGGCTTCGAGGCGGACGACGTGATCGGCACGCTCGCGACCGCCGCGAGCGCGCGCGGTCTGCAGGCCGTGATCGTGTCCGGCGACAAGGACTTTTACCAGCTCATCGCGCCTGGCATCGCCCTCCTCAATCCCGGACGGGGCGGTCCGGCCGCCGTCGAGGAGCACTGGGTGGACCAGGCGAACGCCCGTGAGCGGCTGGGCGTCCCGCCCGAGCGCGTGGTCGACTACCTCGCCCTCGTGGGCGACACCTCGGATAACGTCCCGGGGGTGAAAGGCGTCGGCGACAAGACCGCCCTGGAGCTGCTCAAGACGTTCGGCGATCTCGACGCGATCCTCGCCGGCGCCGCGCGGATCTCCGGGAAACGGGCGCGCGAAGCGGTGCAGCAGCACGCGGAGCTCGCCCGCCTGTCGCGCGACCTGGTGACCATCCGTCGCGACGTCCCGCTGCCGCTCGATTTGGAGGCGTTGCGTGTCCGTCCGCCCGATGCCGCACGGCTGACGGAGCTCTTCACGGAGCTCGAGTTCCGGTCCCTGATCCCGAAGCTGGAGGCGCTCCGGGAGGTCGTCGCGGGAGCGCCGGATACGTCCGCTCCGGCAGCCCCGCGGGCCCCTGCCGTCGCGGACGTGTCCGGCGTTCCCGCGACCCTCACGGCGGCGCCCGCGGACCCCGTCATCGTGGACGATCCGGCGCTGCTGGCGGCGGTCGTGGCGGAATGCCGGCGGGCGCCGCGCGTCGCGCTCGATACGGAGACCACGTCGCTCGATCCGATGCGCGCCGATCTCGTGGGCATGTCGCTCGCGGTGGCGCCCGGGCGATCCTGGTACTTCCCGTTCGCGCATGTCGCCGCCGAGGGTGAGCTGGCCGGCGGAACGGCGCCGCGCAATCTGCCGTCGCTCACGAGCGCGGAGCTCGCGCCGCTGCGCGAGCTGCTGGGCGATGCTCGCGTGCCCAAGGCGGGGCACAACCTCAAGTACGACTGGCTGGTGCTGCGCCGCGCGGGCGTGGAGCTGGCGGGCGTCGCCTACGACTCGATGCTCGGGAGCTTCGTCCTCGACCCCGGGCGCCGCTCACACGCGATCGACGAGCTGGCGCGCGAGCGCCTGGCGCTCGCCATGCGGACCTACGCGGAGCTCGTGGGGCGGGGCAAGGCCGAGCGGCCGTTCGCGGCGGTGCCGGTCGCCGACGCCGCCCGCTACTGCGCCGCCGACAGCGAGATGGTGTTGCGGCTGTTCGCGGCGTTCCAGCCGGAGCTCGAGGACCACCAGCTCGTCCGGTTGCTCGATTCGATCGAGCTGCCGCTCCTTCCCGTGCTGGTGGATATGGAGTGGCGCGGCGTGCGGATCGACGTCGGGCGGCTGGGCGAGATTTCCCGCGGCTTCACCCGCGAGCTCGCGCAACTCGAGCAAGCGATCTACCGCGCCGCGGGGACCGAGTTCAACATCAACTCGACTCCCCAGCTGCGGCACATCCTGTTCGAAAAAATCCAGCTCCCCGTCTTGAAGAAGACCAAGACCGGCGCCTCGACCGACTACGAAGTCCTGGAGCAGCTCGCGGCCGCCGGCCACGACGTGCCCAAGCTGCTGATCGAGTACCGCGAGCTGTCCAAGCTGAAATCCACCTACGTGGACGCGCTCCCCGGCTTCATCAACCCGGCGACCGGCCGGATCCACACGAGCTTCAACCAGACCGGCGCCGCGACGGGACGCCTGTCGTCGTCGGATCCGAACCTGCAGAACATCCCCGTGCGCACGCCGCGCGGCGAGGCGATCCGTCGCGCCTTCGTCGCGCCGCCCGGCGCGCTGTTGCTCACGGCCGACTACTCCCAGATCGAGCTGCGCCTGCTCGCCCACCTCTCGGGCGATCCGGCCTTCGTCCAGGCGTTCGAGCAGGGCGGCGACATCCACCGCCAGACCGCGGCCATCATCTTCGGCGTGCCGCAGGAGCAGGTCACCCCCGAGATGCGGGCGCGCGCCAAGACGATCAACTTCGGCACGATCTACGGGCAGGGACCGTTCGCGCTCGCCCGCCAGCTCGGCATTACCCAGGAAGAAGCGCGCGCGTTCATTCGCGAGTACTTCACCCGCTTCGCCGGTGTGCGGGCCTGGCTCGATCGCACCGTGGTGGAAGCGCGGGAGAAGGGATATGTCGAGACACTGTTCGGAAGGCGCCGCTACGTGCCGGAGCTCAAAGATCGCAATTTCAATATCCGCTCCTTCGGCGAGCGCACGGCGACCAATTCCCCGCTACAGGGGTCGGCGGCGGACTTGATCAAGATCGCCATGGTGCGCATCGCGGCGGCCCTCAGAGAAGGCGGTCTCGCGTCTCGCATGATCCTGCAAGTGCATGATGAGCTTGTACTTGAGGTGCCAGCCGAAGAGGCGGGGATCGCCACTGAGCTGGTAAAACGCCATATGGAGCGGGCCGCCGATCTGCGCGTGCCACTGGTCGTAACTGTCGGCGCTGGAATCAATTGGGTCGATGCCAAGGGATAAGCATGGCTCTTGCAGGAACAGCCGTCGGGGCACTATCCTGGGGCACCGAGTGGTGGTGAACCGCTCGGCGCCCCTTCGCGCCCGGAGGGTTACGCAGGTGATGTCTCGACGCGGTTTTACACTGATCGAACTGCTCATCGTGGTGGTGATCATCGGGTTGCTGGCGGCCATCGCCATCCCGAAGTTCGCCAACACGAAGGAGAAGGCGTACGTCGCTGCGATGAAGTCCGACCTTCGCAACTTGGCGACGGCGGAAGAGGCTTTCTTCTACGACAGCGCGAAATACACGACGAATTTTGCCATGATGGGCAACTATATCTCTTCAGTAGGCGTCATCCTGAACATCACCGAGGCCAGTCCGGCGGGGTGGTCCGCCACTACGACCAGCCTCTACGCGCCGGGGCGGCAATGCGCCCTGTTTTCGGGAGGCGCGACACCGGTGGCGCCGGCGACGTCGGAGGGCCGTATTACCTGCCAGTAGGGCCCCCCTATCAGGAGTTCATGCGCCGCCGCGAGGGGATGTGCTTCGCCCTCGACGGCGGCGTGTGGCTTCACCGCCACACCATCCGCGGCGAGCCCATGGTTCACCTGGTGAGCGCCGACAAGGAACGGCTGCTGGCGCTGGGCCAGACCCTGGAGCTCCGGCCAGAGTGGCTGCAGTACAAGCCGCTGAAAGATCCCCGCACCGGCGTTCGAGTGCCGGCGTGGCACTGGGATGTATGGGGGGAAAGACTGCGGCGGCTCGTCTAGCCGTCTGCCGGCCTCTCGAGCTTCGGCGCGCGGACACCGGGCCACCAATTCCATCTGCCGGCGATGTGCATGATCGCCGGCACCAGGACCATGCGGATCAGGGTGGCGTCGAGTAGTACGGCGGCCGCCAGGCCGAAGCCGATCAGCTGCACGGCGAGCACTCGCGTGAACGCGAATGTCCCGAACACCAGGATCATGATCAGCGCCGCGCTCGTGATGGTGGACGCCGTGGCGGAGAGCCCTTCCATGGTGGCGTGGTCGTTGCGGCCGGTCTTGTCGAACACCTCTTTGACGCGGGTGAGCAGGAACACCTCGTAGTCCATCGACAGGCCGAACACGATGGCGAACACCAGCACCGGCACGACGGCCCAGATCGCCTCGGTGGGTCCCTCCAGTCCGAAGAACCGTCCACCATAGCCGTGCTGAAATACCAGCACGGTGAGCCCGAACGCGCCACCGACGGAGAGCAGGTTCAGAAGGACGGCTTTCACGGGGACGAGGAGGGAGCGGAACGCCCAGAACAGCATGAAGGCGGTGATGCCGAGGACCAGGCCCACGGTCTTCGGGAACTGACGCATCAGCTGGTGTTGTGTGTCGACGTTCGACGCGGCGAAGCCCGCCACCAGAATCTCCGCGCCGGCGAGACCCCGGATGCTGTGCCCCACGATGCCCCGCACGCGCCGCACCACGTCCATCAGCCCCGTGAGAGAGACCGTGTCGGACGGGATCACGTCCAGCAGCGTGACGCGATTGTCGCCGCTCAGGTACGCGTCGAAGAACTTCGGGTTCTTGGCCCGCACCTGCTCGGGATCGCTGTAGTAGATGGCGAGCTGCAAGGTCGACATCGTCGACTTCACGCTCGCCACGCCGCGCACCTCCCGCACGCGCGGGTCCTTGCGGATCGAGTCGGTGAGGGCCTTGAGCCCGGGCAGACGGCGCGCCGAGAGGGCGGACTCGCCTTCGGGGAGCTGGACGACGACGCGCACCGGCTGAATCACGCCGCTCGCGCCCATGTCGCGGAGGGCCTCGAGGCCCCGGGCCGATTCCGACTCGGGGGGGAACCAGTTGGTGGCGGGGAGGCCGAGACGGATCTGCGTGAGGGGAGAGGTGAGCAGCGCGATCGCGGTGCCGCCCACGGCGACGGCCCGCCACGGGCGGTGCCCCAGCCAGCGCGCCCAGCGTTCCCACCCCGTGGGCGCGTGAAACCGCGCGAGCGGGCGCGCCAGCCAGCGCGGGCGGTCGATCCCGCGTCCCAGTATCGCGAGCGCCGCGGGAAGAAACGTGGTGGCGAGCAGGACCGCCATGGCGACGACCAGCAGGCCGCCCACGCCGACCGAGCGCGTGTCGGAGAGCGGGGTCGCCACCAGCGCCGCGAACCCGACGACCACCGTCAGTCCCGACGTCACCACGGCCGAGCCGGCGGTTTCGACCGTGCGGATCGCGGCGTCCACCGACGACAACCCGCGATTCAGCTCCTCGCGAAACCGCGTGACGATGAGCAGCGAGTAATCGATCCCGACGCCCAGCCCCACCATGGTGGTGATGTTGAGCACGAACACCGACATGGCGGTGTAGCGGGCGGCGATGGTGACGAGTCCCAGCGCGACGGTGATCGCCAGGACGCCCACGATCACGGGCAGCGCAGCCGCGACGAGCGCCCCGAACGCGACGATCAGCACCAGGAGTGTGAGCGGCAGCGCCCGCTGCTCGCCGCGCTCCGTGTCTTCGGCGCTGACCGTGCGCACGTCGTGGTCCAGCGCGGGGAACCCCGTGACCATCACGTCGAAGCCCTCGGCACCCGGCACCCGCCCCAGCGCGTCGCTGATCGTCGTGCGCAGGTCGGGTACGTAGCTGCTGCTCAGGTCGCGGCTCGACTGCGGCGTGAGCGCCGCGATCAGGAACGTGGTGCGGCGGTCCTGGCTCACGAAGCTCGACTCGCCGATGGAGCGGACGGAGATCACCTGGCCCACGTAGCTGCGGCGCTCGACCGCGGCGGTGAGCGTGTCGAGCACCGCCGCGAACCGCGGGTGGGTCCAGCGGACGGGACCGTGCACCACGATCCCCACGTAGTCGGCGAACGGCGTGCGGAACGCCTGCTTGAGGAGCTCGGTCCCGCGGCTCGCCTCGGTCGTCTCGCTCGTGGCCCCGCGCAGCGCGAGGACCTGTTGGACATGGCACGCCCGCGGCGCGAACAGCGCAAACAGAGCCGCCCACGCCGCGAGCACCCACCCGCGCCGGCGGATGATGGAAGCCGCGGGTAACGCGATCACTTACCGGCCAAGCATAAGCAGGCCACAATCATAGAGACGCCGGCGAGGCAAAGCTAGCGGCGCGACGCCGACCGCTCACATATTGCGCGCATGGTCGTGGAGCGTCGCTTGTCCATCCTCATCTCCGCAGCGGCCGCGTTCATCCTGCTGACCGCGCTGTGGAATGTCTTCGTGCGGCCGGGGCATCGGGTGCGCGCCGGTCCCGTGCCCGACGTGCCCACGATCGTGGAGAGCGTACACACGGGCGACAGCGCGGCCCGCGCGGCGGCGGCCGCTCCCCCGCCCGTGCCGACCCCCGCCGCTGCCGCACCCACCTCCCCGCCACTCGCTCTCCAGCCTCCGAGCGACGAGGGCGGCCCGAGCTACATGGTGCTGCTCGCCCGCTCCGAGATTCGCCGTCGCATCCGAGCGAGCGCGGGGCTCACGTATCTGAACGACGTCGTGGCCGCGAGCGCCGATTCGGGGCTGCATCGCTGGGACAACCGCAGGGCGCAGCCGGTCCGCGTGTACCTGCCCACGGCCACCGTCGCGAACTTCCAGCCCGCGTTCCTCGATGCGGTGCGCAACGCCTTCCAGGCGTGGGAGCAGGCGGGCGTACCCGTGCGCTTCGCGCTCGACGCCGACTCGGCTTCCGCCGAGGTGCGGGTTCTGTGGCGCATCCAATTCGAAGGCGAGCGCACCGGGCAGACCGACCTCGAATGGGACGCGGACGGACGGCTGACGGGCGGCGTGGTGACGCTCGCGACCTTCGATCCCAAGGGACAGCCGCTCGCCCCGGACGACGTGCGGGTGATGGCGATCCACGAGATCGGACACCTGATCGGCCTCGATCATTCGCGCGATCCCGGCGACCTCATGTACGCCGCGCCCAAGGTGCGGGAGCTCTCGGCGCGGGATATCGCCACGGCCCTGCTCCTGTACCAGCTCGCGCCCGGTTCGCTGCGCGTGGGCGGCTGAGCCCGCGCCGATCGGGCTATATTGATGAAGGGAAGGCAGGGCAGGTCCATGACGCCCCGCGGTATCACGTCGTTTCTCACGCACGCTACGCCCGACGGAGGGGTCGCCACGCTCTCCCAGGCGCTCGACGCCCGGGTGCGCGAGGGCGAGCTGGTCGAGCGGCTGCCGGACGGGGGCGGCGCGGTTCGCTGCTTCGCCTGCGGGCACCGCTGTCTCGTCAAACCGGGCCGCCGCGGCATCTGCAAGGTGCGCTTCAACAAGGACGGCACCCTGTACGCTCCCGCCGGATACGTCGCCGCCCTGCAATGCGATCCCACCGAGAAGAAGCCGTTCTTCCACGCCCTCCCGGGCTCGGACACGCTCACCTTCGGGATGCTGGGGTGCGATTTCCACTGCGGCTACTGCCAGAACTGGCTCACCAGCCAGGCGCTGCGCGACGCCGCCGCGGGCGTCCTCCCGACGGACGTGACGCCCGACGGCCTGGTGCGGCTGGCGCTCCGCCAAGGCGCCAAGCTGGTCGGGTCGTCGTACAATGAGCCGCTCATCACCGCCGAATGGGCCGTGGACGTGTTCAAGGCGGCGAAAGCGGGCGGCCTCAAGACGGCGTTCATCTCGAACGGCAACGCCACGCCCGAAGTGCTCGACTACATCCGTCCCTGGACCGACTGCTACAAGATCGACCTCAAGGCGATGGATGACCGGCGCTACCGCGAGCTCGGCGGCCTATTGCAGCACGTCCTGGACGCGATCCGCATGGTGTACGAGCGCGGCTTCTGGCTCGAGGTGGTGACCCTCGTCGTGCCCGGCTTCAACGACGACGGCGCGCAACTCCGGCGCGCCGCCGAGTACATCGCCGCGGTGAGCCCCGAGATCCCCTGGCACGTCACCGCGTTTCACAAGGACTACCGCATGACCGACCCCGACGACACCACGCCGGAGATGCTCGTCCGCGCCTGCGAGATCGGAGCGGAGGCGGGCCTCGAGTTCGTGTACGCCGGGAACGTCCCGGGCCGGGTCGGCCGCTGGGAGAACACCTGGTGTCCCGATTGCGGCGATCTGCTCGTCGAGCGGACCGGGTACGTGATCACGCGGCAGCGGATCGGCGCGGACGGGCGCTGCCCCGCCTGCGGGCGGCGCATTCCGGGCGTGTGGTGCTAGGACTGATCCTCCTCCTACAAGCGGCGTCGGCAGCACCGGCAGGACCGTCCTTCGACGCGGCGACGTTCGATCCGCTCGTGTTGGAGGGCATCCGGCAGGGGGCCTACGCCGGCGCGGCGCTGGTCGTGGGGCGGCGCGACACGGTGGTGTTCGCCAAAGGGTACGGGCGCCTCACCTGGTCGGCGGCGAGCCGGGCGGTCGACCCCGAGAGCACACTGTACGACCTGGCGTCGCTCACCAAAGTGATCGCGACGACGCCCGCGCTGATGCTGCTCGTCGAGCGCGGCCGCGTGCGGCTCGATGCGCCGGTCGCGACCTACCTGCCGGAGCTCCAGGGATCGCGAACGGCGGGGGTCACCGTGCGCCAGCTGCTCGCCCACAGCTCCGGGTTGCGGGCGGACATCCCGGACGCCCAGCTCAAGGCGCTTCCCGACAGCGCGGCCGTGATGCGACGCGTCTTGTCCGAGGCGCCCCGGGTCGCGCCGGGTACGCGCGTGATCTACAGCGACTTGAACGCGATCCTGCTGGGCGCCGTGGTGCAGCGCGTCACCGGGGAGCCACTGGACGTCTTTGTCGCACGCGAGGTGTTCGCGCCGCTGGGCCTCGAGGCCACGATGTTCCGCCCACCTGTTCGCCTCCGGTCCCGGATCGCGCCGACCGGCGTGTGGCGCGGGCATCCGGTGGCGGGCGTCGTGAACGACGGCAGCGCGTTCAAGCTGCGGGGCGTGTCGGGCAACGCGGGCCTGTTCGCCAGCGCGATGGACCTGGCGCGCTTCGCCCGATTCATGCTGCGCGAGGGCGCGCTGCCGGACGGCCGGCGCCTGCTCAAGCGGGAAACCGTCCGGCTGTTCACCGCCAAGGCCGCGGATTTCGGCCACGGCAGCGAGGCCCGCGCTCTCGGCTGGCAGGCGCTGCCGACCGGTGAGACCGTGTCGAGCGCGGGAACGCTGTTCGGGCCGCGCAGCTACGGGCACACCGGCTGGACCGGCACGTCGCTCTGGATCGATCCGGACCGCGACCTGTTCGTCGTGCTGCTCACCAACCGTGCCTACGCGCCGCGCGCCCGCCGGCCGTTCACGGTCCTGAAGGGCGTGCGGGGTCGGGTCGCGGACGCCGCCGCGCGAGCCGCCGATGCGTCCCATGCGCCCTGACCGGGCCACCCTGATTTACGACGGCGAGTGCGGCTTCTGCCGGCAGGCCGCGGACCTCGTGCGGCGCTGGGACCGGGAACAGCGGATCGCGCTGGTCCCGTTCCAGGACCAGGCGCGGGTGGCGGCGTTCGGCATTCCCTTGCCCGCCCTCGCGGCGGCGATGCACTTGGTCCTTCCTGCCCCGGACGGCCGGGTGTTCGCCGGGGCGGACGCGGCGCCGGAGATCCTCCGCCTGCTGCCAGGCCGGCGGTGGCTGGCGTGGCCGTTCCGGCTGCCGGGCGTGCTGCCCGTTGCGCGCCGGGTGTACGGGTGGATCGCGCGCCGCCGCCGCTGCCTGGTGCGTGGCTACGCGGCCCGCTAGGTTCGGCAACAGGAGATGGAAGGAGCAGCGCGATGACGGTGCCGACGGAACTCACGGAGGAAGCGGTGCGCCAGGCGCTCCGCCAGGTGAAAGATCCTGAGCTCGATATGAACATCATCGACCTCGGCCTGGTGTACGACGTCGAGATCGCCGGGGGTGACGTGCGCGTGAATATGACTCTCACGTCTCCCGGATGTCCCGCCGGTCCCATGATCACCAACGACGCCTACCGCGTGCTGCGCGCGCTCGGCGGCGTGAAGGACGTAGACATCGAGATCGTGTGGGAGCCGTACTGGACGCCCGAGCGGATGGACCCCAAAGTGCGGGCGTTGATGGGCCTCTAGCCGAAGGCCGCCAGCAGCGCGTCCCCCAGCGCGTCGATCTGCCAGCGCCGGAGCTCTCCGATTCGGGCGAGCCCGGCGCGGTCGTTTGGGAGCGGGAGGGCGCGTGCGACGGCCTCGAGGGTCGAGCGGCCGCACAGCACGCCCGGCTCGAGGCCCAGCTCTTGGGCGACGCGGTTGCGCGCCGCCTTGAGACGCTCGACGCGCGCCTCGACGCTGGTGTCGCGCGGTGGCCGGGGAGTGCGCTCCACGCGCGGCAGGTCCGCCTCGCCGAGTGCCAGCGCCCGGCGCACGGCGTCCAGCAGAGCGGGGCCGTGGCGCCCGGCGAGCGCACCGGGAAGCTGGCCCACGCGCGCGAGCTCCGCGGCGGACTGCGGCAGGGCGCGGGCCACGGCGAGGAGCGCGTCGTTCCCGATGATCCGAAACGTCGCCCGGTCTTGCTCCGCCGCCACGCCCTCGCGCCAGCGATACAGCTCTCGCAGCGCCGCCAGCTGGCGTGGCGGCAGGGCCTTCGCACCTTTGACGCGGAGAAAGGCGTCGGCGCCGGCCCCCCCCTCCGGCGGTCCGGTCCAGCGCAGCTCCTCGAGTCCCGTGAACTCCTCTTCGGCCCAGGGCAGGCGCCCGAGCGCCGCGAGACGGGCGCGCAGCGCCTCTCGCAGGGCCGGCAAGTGCTCCGTGTCGGCGGCGGCGTACGCGAGCATGGCGGGTGGCAACGGTCGGCGCGACCAATCGGCCTTCTGGTGCTCCTTGGCGAGCTTCACCCCCACGTACTTTTCGAGCAACGCCGCGAGCCCCACGGCCGGCTCGCCCGCGAGCTGGGCGGCGATACGAGTGTCGAACAGCCGGTGCGCCCGGAAGCCGTAGTCCCGGTCGAGGATCCGGAGGTCGTAGTCGGCATCGTGGAATATCTTCTCGACCTTCGGGTCGTCCAGCAGCCCGCCGACGGGTGAGAGGTCGGCGATCGCCAGCGGGTCGATGATCGCCGTCAACGACGGGCTCGCAAGCTGGACCAGGAAGATGCGGTCGTGGTAGCGATGGAAGCTCGCCGCCTCGGTGTCGGCGGCGACGAGGGGCTCGCGCCGCAGCGTCGCAACCGCGTCGGCGAGCGCCGCCGGCGTCTGGATGTAGGTCACTCTTGCTTGCTGAGCGCGTCCAGGCCCGCGGCGATTTCCTCCAGCGCCTTGGCCAGCGTCTTGTAGAATTCGGCGTCCGGCGCTTGGGAAGGGGGCGGGCCACCGAGCGGGTCGCCCGCGTACTTGCGGGCGGTGCGCGCGGCGTGGCGGATGTAGTCCGTGGCAACCTGCATCGGCATCCTCGGGATCGGGGTTCAGGTGGCTGATCCGGCGCTGCTGAGCGAAAAGATACGCGCGGCGCTCCAGCCGCGTCGCCTGGGCGAATGGCCCACGCCGCTCGAGCCCGCGCCGGCCCTCGCGGGTGCGCTGGGCGTGGCCGCCCTCGGCCTCAAGCGCGAAGACCGGGCGGCGGCGTCGGGCGGCGGCAATAAGGTGCGCGGGCTCGAGTTCCTGCTGGCCGGCGTCCCGCACGGAACGGTCTTCGTCACGGCGGGTGGCACGGGCTCCACGCACTGTCTCTGCACCGCGGTCCACGCCGCGGCCTTAGGGCACCAAACCGTCCTGGCCCAGTTCCGCCAGCCCGACACCGTCGCGAGTCGCGCCGTCGCCGCGGCGTGCGCACGCCGGGCGGCCCTGATCGTTCGCGCGCCCGGCCCGGCGACCCTTCCCCTCGCCGTGCTGCGCGCCTGGCGGCGCGCCGGGGCGTTCGGGGCGCGGCGCTGGATCCCCGGCGGCGGGGCCCACCCGCGAGCGGTGGCGGGACATCTGCTTGCCGGACTCGAGCTCGCCACCCAAACGCCCGAGCCCCCGGACACCGTCGTCCTCCCCCTGGGCACGGGGGGCACCGCCGCCGGCGTGGCCCTCGCGATGGCCGCGCTCGGCTGGCCCACGAGGGTCGTCGCCGTGCGGGTAGCACCGGTCATCGTCGCGAATCGCTGGCGAACGATGTGGCTCGCGCACGCCGCGCGGCGGCTGCTCGCACGCCATGGCATCCGTATCCCGCATCCCGCATCCCGAATCCCGCTGGTGGTGGTGGACGGGTTGGGTCCGGGCTACGGTTACCCCTCGGCGGAAGGCGAGGCGGCGCGCCGTCTCGCGGCCGAGCACGGGCTGACGCTCGATCCGACCTACGGCGCGAAGGCGCTCGCCATTCTCATGGAACGTGGAACGTGGAACGTGCAACGAGTGGTCTTTTGGCATACGTTTGCGGCCTCGTGACCGCCCCCTTCCCGCCCGTCGAGCTGACCGTCTACCCGTATGAATGCGACGCGTTCGGCCATCTCAACCAGGCCGCGCTGCTGACGCTGCTCGAGCGGGCCCGGTGGGATGCGCTGGCCCGCGGCCCCGGGATGGATCTGTTCGACCGCAACGGCGTCTGGCCGGCCGTGCGCAAGGCGGTGGTCGAGTACAAGGCCGCGGTGCTGTCGCGCGATGTGCTGCGCATCGAGACCGTGCTGACGAACCGGGGCACCACGAGTATCACGCTGCGTCACGCCGTGCGGCGTCCCGCGGACGATGTGCTTGTCGCCGAGGCCGAGATCGTGTTCGTGTGCATCGACCGCCTTGGGCGCGCGACGCCGATCCCGGAGGAGATCGTGCGGTTTCTCGGTCCCCGTCCCTCGAGCGGCCACGCACCGATCCGGGTGCCGGCGGGCGACGTGGAGCTTGGCGTCGAGCTGCGAGGCGAGGGCCCGCCCGTGCTCTTCGTGCACGGCTTCCCGTTCGACCGTACGGTGTGGCGCCACCAGCTCGCCACGCTGTCGCGCGTGAAGCGCATCGCGCCCGATCTGCGCGGCGTGGGGACCTCGGGCGCTCCCGCGAGCGACGGCTATACCCTGGCGCGCTATGCGGACGATCTCGTGGCCGTGCTGGACGCGCTCGGCATCCGGGCGGCGGTGGTGTGCGGGTTGTCCATGGGTGGGTACGTCATTTTCGAGCTGCTGCGGCGTCACGCCGAGCGGGTGCGGGCGATCGTCCTGGCGGACACGAAGGCGGAGCCGGACTCCGTTGAAGGAAGGCGTGGCCGGGACGAGCTCGCGGCGCTGGCCGGGCGCGAGGGGCCGGATGCCGTGATCGATCGGCTGCTGCCGCGCTTGCTCGCGCCGGCGACGCTCGCCACGCAACCGGAAGTCGTGGCACAGGTCCGCGAAATGGCGCGTCGCTGGACGGTGCCGGGGCTGGTCGGCGCCCTGCACACCCTGCGCGACCGGCCCGATTCGACCGCCACGCTCCGCGCGGTGCGCGTCCCGACGCTCATCGTGGTGGGCGAGGACGACGCGGTGTCACCCCCGGCCGCGGCGCACGCCATGGCGGCGCTCATCCCCGGCGCCCAATGCCACGTGATTCCCGCGGCGGGCCACCTCGCGCCGCTCGAGCAGCCGCTCGCGACCGGTCGGCTCCTGGCGGATTTTCTCGGCGGCTTGTCTTGAAGCGGGCTCGGTCTCAGGATCCTTTGCGCTGCGGCTTGCCGGGCGGGCTGGCGCTCTGGAACACGTCCCGGTTCTTCGCGATGTAGGACTTCCACTGCGGCGGCGTGTCCTCTTCGGGGAAAATCGCCGTGACCGGGCACTCCGGCTCGCAGGCGCCGCAGTCGATGCACTCGTCCGGGTGGATGTAGAGCATGTCTTCACCCTCGTAGATGCAGTCCACCGGACACACATCCACACACGAGCGGTCTTTTACGTTGATGCACGGCTCTGCGATGATGTACGTCATCCCGGCGCTCCAATGGATTCACGACCGAACGGCAAACATAGTCGATTGGGACCCACTCGAGTCAAGTCCCGCGCGCGCACTCGGTTGCCTACCGGGCGACCCCCGGGACGGCGCTCCATGTCAGGAGCGACAAAACAATCACCAGCAGGCCGTACCGCGCGAGGATGGTCGGATCGGGCTGATCCGCGCTGTCGGCGAAGCCGGCGCTCGCCGCCGCGGCCAGCCCGAGCAGCACCAGCAAGCTCTCGCCGGTGAGCAGCCACATGGAGCCGATCAACGCCGCGGCGATCCAGCGCTGGGTCCGGATGAGCGCCCGGAATCCGCGGCCGCCGTCGAGCTGCCACACAACGTGCTCGCCTTGGTGAGCCCGAGCAGAAGCAGCTTGGCCTTCGTGCGGAGGAAGATGAGCGCGAACTTGAATTTGACGGCCCCTGCGGCTCCCGATCGAGCGCGCGACTCAGCTCGAGGACGCGTGGGGACACCACGTGATGTTGAGTCGAGTCGCGCGGCAACAGGTCGCGCGCCTCACGCCAGACGCTTGAGCTCGTCCGCAATGCACCAGGCGATGGCACGACTTGCACGCTGGCGAGACGTGTTCTGAGGCTAGAACAGATACCCACGGGTATCCAAACTGCCACTTCCAGCGCTCGTTTTGCGACAGACGATTCTTATCGGTATCATTGATTCTCATGGGTATCGTGCGTCAGCGGCGCAAGGCGGAAACGCGCGCCATGCTGCTGCAGGCTGGTCTCACCGTGTTCGCCGAGCGAGGCATCGAGTTCGCCACGCTCGACGAAGTCGCCCGGACCGCGGGCTTCACCAAAGGCGCCATCTACCGGCAGTTTCCGTCGAAAGGCGGATTCCTGCTCGCGCTGTTCGAGCAATACGCCGCCGTGGCGCGCGCCGGCACCGGGGCGCGGCAGGCGCGGTGGTTCATTCCCCTCACCATCCAGTTTGCCGCCCAGGCGATGCGGGACCCGCTGCTGCGCCGTCGGTTCGCTGTGGTGCTGGCCGAGGCGCCGGATGGCGGGTCGCCCGACGGACAGCTCCTCAAGGCGCTCGGCCGCGTACTGCCCGCCGCGCACCCACCCGTGTCATGACGGTCATCCTGGCCGCGGCGGTGCTACTGGGAGTCGGGTTCCTCCTTGTCTCCGCCGTGCTGCGTCGCATCCGCGCGGGCCCGTTGCGGCTGCCGAGCGACCCGATCCCCGACCGGTGGCGTGATATCGTCGACGAGAGCGTTCCGCTCGCTCGCAGCCTGAGTTCCGACGAGCGAGAGCGGCTGTTGCGCCTGGTGCAGCTGTTTCTCTCCGACAAACATTTCGAAGGATGCGGCGGTCTCACCGTGACCGAGGAGATCAAAGTCACAATCGCCGCGGAGGCTTGCCTCCTGCTGCTCCACCTCGAGGGTCCGTGCTATCCCAGCCTCCGCACGGTGCTCGTGTATCCACACGGCTTCGTCCCCAAGTTCGCGCACACGCCCCGCACCGGCGAGCTTCCCCCCGCACCTGAGCCGTTGATCGGGGAATCGTGGGGCGACGGCGTGGTCGTGATCTCCTGGGACGATGCGGTCCGCGGCGCTCGCGATGCATTCGACGGTTCCAACGTCGTGCTCCACGAGTTCGCGCACCAGCTCGATTCCGAAGATGGCTTCGGTGACGGAGAGCCGGTTTTACCGGGGAGTGCTGTGCGCACGTGGGGTCGCGTGCTGTCCGAGGAATACCAGCGATTACGGGCGGACGTCGCCGCCGATCGGGACTCCGTGCTCGACGGGTACGGCGCGACGAACAAGGCGGAGTTCTTCGCGGTCGCGACCGAGACGTTCTTCGAGAAGCCGGTGCAGCTCGAGCGGGATCATCCCGAGCTGTACGCGCAGCTCCGGCAGTTCTACGGGCAGGATCCCGCCCGGCGGGCGCCGCCGCCCGCGTCATGACGCGAGCGCGCGGCCGCCTGATCGACCTGAGTCATACGATCGAGCACGGCATGGTCACCTACCCCGGCTTGCCGGCGCCTGCGATCGGCGACTGGCTGTCGCGCGCGGCGTCGCAGGCGCGTTATGGGCCCGGCACGACCTTTCAAATCGGGAAGATCGAGCTCGTCGCCAATACCGGGACCTACATCGATGCCCCGTCCCATCGCTACGAACACGGGAAGGACGTCGCGGATTTTTCACTCGACGCGGTCGCCGATCTGGAGGGCGTGATCGTCCGCGTCACCGAGCGCGACGGTCGCGCGCTCGATGTCGAGACGTTTCGCGGGCGGGAGGTGAAGGGCAAGGCCGTGCTCGTGCACACGGGCTGGGACGTCCACTGGCGCACCGAGCGGTACGGCACCGGCCATCCGTTCCTGACCCGCGCGGCGGCGGAGCAGCTGGTCGCGGCGGGCGCCGCGTTGGTCGGCATCGACTCGCTCAACATCGACGACGCGGCGGACGGTGCGCGGCCCGCCCACACGCTGCTGCTCGGCGCCGGCATTCCGATCGTGGAGCATCTGTGCGGGCTGGGAGAGCTGCCGGACGGCGGGTTCCGGTTTTTTGCCGTGCCCGTGAAGGTGCGGGGGATGGGGAGTTTTCCGGTGCGGGCGTTCGCGATCGCCGACCGCTAGCGAAGGGGCCCGGCGAATGGTCGCCGGGCCCCGGTGCATGTCGCCAGCAACAAGCGAAACGGGGCTAGGGGAAGTTGGGGTTGTTTTGCTTTTCGACATCTGGCAGAGGCAGGCACAGTTGCGTGCCATACACGCCGCCGCCGGCGTAGGGCGTCCCCGCTGCCGGATGTGGAGTCTTGTTGAAGCGCCTCAAGTCGAACAAATGCTGCCCTTCGAGGAAGAACTCCCGCCGGCGTTGATCGAATAGCGAGTCAGCCACGGTGGCCGAGTCGACGCTCGCGAACGCGCTCTGGCCGCCGCGCGCGCGGAAGTTCGTGATGATGCTGTCCGCGCCGGGGAAATCGCGTGCGTCGAGATCGGCCTCGGCGACGATGAGCCGTGCTTCATCCCCGGAGGCGAGCCTCAGAGGGGTGGAAGCGCTGGTGTCCTTGAGCTGTCGGTACAGGTGGATGCCGGTCACGCTGTTCTTGCCCTTGTCCGCGAAGGGAACGCGGGGGTCCGCCATCGCGCGGTAGACCGAGTCGAGCGAGGTGTTGTCGCTGGTGACGCTGTTTTCCTGCCACACCCGGTTATTGCGCCGGGCGTTGATAGCCGATGCGGTGACGACCTTGCGATACGCGGTCGGTACCAGCAGAGCATCCGCCTTCGCGAGCGCCGGTTGGTCGAGGTCGAGGTAGGCGCGCGCCCGTCCCACGCGAGCCATGTTGACGATGTTGGGGTCGCCGAGCGTGATCGCCTGGCCGAACGCGGCCACGGCGAGCGCGAACACGCTATCCGGAGAGATCTCGCCCCCATACACGACCTGCCGGTTGGCATCCAGCCCGGACACGACCATCGTGCAAAAACCCTCGCCCAGCATGACCAGACTGTATCCCTCGTAGGCCGAAACCGTGGCGATCAGGCTGTCACGGCCCGGGACCTGAGCGGGGGTCCAGCCGTTCAAGAGAGACAGGATGTTTGCGGCGGAGAAGCGCGCTGTCTGGAGCGGTGTGTAGACGCCCAGGCCGATGCAGTCGTTGACCGCGTAGCGGCGGTCGCTCGACAACGTGGTCCGAAGTTCGTACGGGTACCGATCGGCGGTTTGCGTGGCGTCGATCAGCTCGTCGGTAATCAAGCCACTCATCACGGCGTAGGCTCCCGCGGCACACTCGAAGTCCCCGATCGCGCCGTTTACGAGCAGTCTCGCGTTGTCCGGTACCTCCAGGCCTCCAGCCGGGATGGTGCTCGGGCTCTGGACTTCGAGGGCGTTGTTGAACAAGTCGCACCCGGTGGCGGCCATGAGCCCCACGAGCACGACCATCGCTGTGTGTCTCATCGGTCCGCCTTTCAGAATGCCAGGTTGACGGTGACGATCCATTGCGTCAGCTGGGGCAGGTCGGCCTGCTCCCACTGGCTGAAATTGCCGCCGCGGCTTCCGCCGAGGAACATCGCCTCCGGGTCGAGCCCGGTATAGCCGGTCCAGGTGTGTAGGTTCCGTCCGGCGAGCGAGACCGTCGCTTGGCTTGCGCGCATAGCGTTCGCCCAGGCGTCGGGCAAGGTGTACACGACGGACACTTCACGCAGCTTCATGAACTTCGCGTCGTCGATGAGGAAATCCACCAAGCTGCGGTTCGACTGAATTCCCGCGATGCGCTTCGGGTCGAACTCGAGTGGGTAGAAGTTCTCGCGGCAGACTTGACCAAAGAACGTGCAGCGTACTCGCGTCGTGCCGTCGAGCTTCCGGTAGCCCGTCTTGAAGTCGAGCAAGCCATACACGCGCAGGCGGTTCCACAGCGTCAGAGTGGTCGAGAACCCCCCCTCGAAACTTGGCGTGGTTCGGCCGATGTAGACGACCGGGGCGTTGGAGCACGCCATCGCGCCGCCCTTGCCGTCGTCGCACAGGATGTTGATCGCCTGTCCGGTGGTCGAGTCGAAATCGGCACGCACCACCTTCTTCGTGAACCAAGAGCCGACGGGATAGCCGACGCGGTGCTGCAGGTTGGTCCCAGCCGTCACGAAGGTCACGCCCGGACTCAGGCTCAGGATCTTGTTGCTGTTGGTGGCAAGGTTCAGCGTCATGTCCACGCTCACCTGGCCCCTGTCGTAGGGGCGTGCGCGGGCCAGCAGCTCGATGCCCTTGTTCAGAACTGCGCCCGCGTTGAAATACTGCCCGCCCGGAGGCACGGGCGGAAATCCCCTCGACGGCGCGATCTCACCCAACAAGATCTCATCCACCGTCTTCTTGCGGTAATAGGTGAACTCGATGCCCGCTCGGTCGTTCCACAGCCCCGCATCGAGGCCCAGTTCGATCTCTTTGCCGCGCTCCGGTCCCAGATCGGGGTTGCCGATGAACAGTGGTGTGACGGCATCCACGTCATTTGGGCCGGTGGCGGCCTGATAAGACCGAACAGCGGCGTTCTGCGGGGGCGCCCGTCCGGACTCCCCGTATGCAGCCCGCAGCCGCAGCTGGCTCACGAACCGGTACTTCCAGAACGGCTCCTCGCTCAAGAGCCAGCTCGCGCTGAACTTCGGGTAGTACACGCGACTGAAATTGGCGCCAAAGGTGCTGTGATCGTCGGAGCGAAGGCCCGCGGTCAGGAACAGCCGATCTCGCCAGGAGATCTGTTCTTGGCCGTAGGCGCCGATGCTCTTGGTTTCTTCAGTCCCGTTTGAGTTCGAGCGCGGACCCGTCGTCGCGCTGATCGCGGAAAGCCCCGGGGCCGGGAAGAACAAGCCATCGGCAAAGACGGTGTCTCCCAGGGTGTGGTAAAACTGGAGTCCTGCAGAAGCGCTCGAGTGCAGCGTCGGCGACAAGTCGAACGCGGCGGTCGCTGCATAGTCAACCGTCGTGTAATCGACGTTGTGATTCTCGATGGAAATGTAGCCAAGCGCGTCCGACCCGAACGTCGGGTTGGAGACGAGCGAATCGATCCGCGGCTGGTACAACGTGTTCACTTCGCGCGTACGGTCGACGCCGAACGTGACCCGGTGGGTGAACCATTTCACGGGGTGGTGTTGCAGCTGCACGGAACCCGTGAACCGATCCAGGTCCTGCGTGAAGTGATACACTTGGTCGTATTCGGGCGGGAGGCCGCTGAAGAAGCCGAGCTGTGATGTGCCGAGGTTGCGGGGGTCGGCGAGAACCGTCGTCCAGACCCGTCCGCCAAAGCCCGCCTCGGCGCTCAAGTGGGTGGGCCCCGAGACGTAGCCGACGCGCGCCGACAGCGTGACCTTGTCGCTCGGCGTAATCGTGAGGTTGGCACGGCCGGTCGTGTGCCGTATGTCGTTGTTCGGCTCGGCACCGCCCTGCAGCTCGGTGCCGCCGGCCGCATAATACCGCACCGTGCTCGAACCGCCGCTCACGCTCAGTTGATAGTCGGCCGCATGGCCCGTACGGAAAATCGATGCACCCAGCTGGGACTCGAGATCCCGCATGCTGACTGAAATGACGTTCCCCAGGCCATCTCGCTGGTAGTTGGTCGGGAACCGTCCTTCGGGGTTGCTCAGGAAGTTCGCGCCTTGCCGCAGCGTGAGGTTCCACCGCGCCGGACCCGGCGTGCCCTGCTTCGTGATGATCTGCATGACGCCGCCCGAGGCCTCGGTGCCGTACAGCGTCGTGGCCGCCGGTCCCTTCACGATCTCGATGCTCTCGATGTCGTCGGGGTTGAAGTCGTTGTAGCGCGAGATAGAAGCCGAGCCGAACGCCTGGTTCGCCGGTCCCGTGGCCGGGTCCGCATCGACCCGCACTCCGTCCACGTACATCAGCGGCTGGTTCGAAAGGGAGAAGCTCGAAGCGCCCCGGATGCGGATGCGCGAGCCGCTCCCTACGGCACCCGTGGCGCGCTGTATGACGACGCCCGCGGCGCGGGCGTTGAGCAGGTCCTGCACGCCGTCGATGGGAGCCCTCTGCGTGACGTCGGCGGCGTTGATCGTGGAGACTGCGTTCCCGAGCTTACCGATTTCCACGGCCACCGGCGTGCCCGTCACCACCACCTGCGACAACTCGAGGAGTTTCTGCTCGAGCGCGACCCTCAGGTTCGTGTCGCCAACGTTCGCGGTGTCCGTCACTGCGCGGAAGCCGATCCGGCGCACTTGGAGCACGACCGTCGTGCCGGGGAGGTCGTCGAACTGGAAGCGACCCCTGGCGTCGGTGAAGACCCGCAGGGCGGTTCCCGCCACCGTGATCTGCACGTCCCCGATGGGTGCTCCCGAGGACCGGCTCACGACGGTGCCGGCCACGGAGCCCCCCTGCGCGTCGACCGCGCAGGGCGCCGCTATGCCGAAGAGGAGAGCAAGACCGCAACAGACCGAAGACAATCGCATGGCGCGCCCCAAGAGAGCAGAGGCTGCCTATACTACCGGCACGCGTCGGAGCCGCAAGTGTTCATGGCGAGCCGCACAATGAAACGATATGTTCCCCGACTCAATTCCGGTCGGAGCAGGCGATGGCCGTCTCGATGGCTCGTCGTGGGATTGTCCTCGGGGCCGCATTCGGTCTCGCGGTGGCCATCGCCTGCGACTCCCCGTTCGAGCCCCGCGGGGAGGGCGAGCGCGTCCCGGTCGGTACCGTCATCGAGCAGGAAGTGACCGGCGACTCGACTCGCCGGTACTCGTTCGCGGCGCAAGCGAACAGCGTGTACGCCGTGTTTCTCGAAGCCGTGCAGGGAAGCGTCTTCCTCGGCGTGGTCGATTCGGCAAACCACACGCCGGTCGCGAGCGTCACCGCGAGTGAAGGTGGCGCGGGGCTCGAGGATAACCCGACGGGCAACTTCGGGGCGCGGGCGGGGGCGGTCTATGAGCTGAGGGTGAGCACGCTACCGGCAGGCGCCAGCGCGCGCTTCCGGTTCATGGTTTACGAGATCAACACCGCGCCGGAACACGTGCCGGCCCGGTTCACGATCGGCGACACCGTGGCGGGCGAAACGATCGATCCGATCGTCGACGGAGACCTGTTCGTCGCCCACGGCACCGCGGGGCAAGAGGTCGTGTTCGTCATGGAGACACTGGGTCCGCCGGGGTCCGGGTCGGTGAGCCTGGACGTCGTGGATCCAGCTGCGAACAACTTACTCGGCTACGTGTTCGGCGATGCCGGACCGCCGACGCTGACCACAGGTCGTTTGCGTCTCCCCACAACGCAGGACTACCGGTTTTCCGCCTGGTCGGTCACGAGCAACGTGTACCCGCGCTACCGGGGCCCTTACCGGTTCTGGTCCTACCTTATCGATCGGGCGCCCGAGCATCGCTCAGCGGCGATCTCGCTCGGTACGGAGCTACGTGGCGAGAAGGTCGATCGCGCAGGTGATGTGGACGAGTTTACGTTCACAGCGTCAGCCGGCGCTGAATACAATGCCTTCGTGCAGGCCCCGCGAGCGGTCCAGCTTGACGTAGCCCCGGTCTCGGGTCCGGTATTCGCCGTGGCGACCAGCAGCAGTGCCGACACGGGCCTCTTCACCCACGCGACCGGTCGGTTTCAGGTACCGGCCGCCGGTACGTACGTCGTGCGCGTGACCGGTACCGCTCCCTCGCAGATCGCCGACACGGGCGCCTATCGGCTCTTCCTTTATCCGATCGACCGCCGGCTGGAGCACGTGGGCGCCGCCATCACTCCGGGCGACACCGTTTCCGGGGAACGGATCGACCTCCCTGGGGACATCGACGAGTTCACCTTTTCAGGCGTCGCAGGCGAGGAGTTCAACACGTTCTTCCAGGCCGAGAACGGATCGCCCGAGACGTCTCTCCAGCTCGACGTCGTGGACGGAGCGGGGACGGTGCTGCGGACGGTCCAGAGCGTGGGCACCGACACCAGCTTGCTTCGCCAGGTGACGGGGCGATTCGCCCTGCCGGCCACGGGAACCTACCGCCTCCGCGTCAGCGGCGTCGTCCCGGATTACCCTTCCGACCTCAACCACGGCGCGTATCGGCTTTTCGTGTATCGGATCAATCGGCGGCCGGAGACGCTGCCCGCGACGCTGGCATTTGGCGACAGCGTGAGCGGCGAGGCGATCGATCTTCCTGGCGACGTGGACGAATTCCACGTGACCGTGCCCGACTCGAGCGGCGCCAATCTGGCGTTCGAGCTCGAGAGCGCGTCCGGCGGCGGGCAGCTGACGGTTGAGCTCGTCGACTCGGCAACGGGGCATGTTATCACGACGGCGTCCACCTCTCAGGCGGGCACGCCCGCGGCGACCGGTCGCATCCGCGTGGCTCCCGGGAAGTACGTCGTCCGCGTAAGTACGAGCGACTACTATCAGGACCGCGCCACCCTCCGAGGCCCCTACCGCATTTGGTTCTATCGATTCGGCTTCGGGCCGGAGGCGGTGTCCGACACGTTTGCGATCGGCGACACGGTATCCGGCGAGGCGATCGAGCCGTGGGGAGACGACGATCAGTTCCACTTCTACGGGGTGAAGGGCCAGCACGTGAATCTCATGCTCCAAAACCTCGTCGCCTCCTCGAGCGGGGGGTTTCAGGCAACGGTCACGCCACCGGCGAGTGCGAACGCGTACCTGCTCTTTCTCAGTAGTGGCACCACGGCAGGGGCCACCCTGGAAGATCACCAGACCACGCGCGTGGAGCTCCCCGGCACCGGCTGGTACACATTCGACGTCGCCGGAGGTGCCGGCGGATTGGCAGAGCGCGGTCTCTATCGCTTCACGGTGCGACCGGTCGACGCCGGACCCGAGCACGTCAGCGCCGCGTTGGCCGTCGGTGATTCCGTCACGACCGAGCCGATAGACGAGCCGGGAGACTGGGACGAGTTCACGGTCACCGCGACGCCCGATCAGGACATCAGCATCCTGTTCGACGGCAGGCCGGGGTTCTCAGGACCGTTCATCTCCGTGCGCGCCTACGACCCGACGAGCGGTGACACGTTGGCAAGTCAGGTCGGCCAGTTCCGCAGGATGGCGGGACCATTCCGCGCGCCGGCGAGCGGCCTGTTCAAGATCGCGGTGTACCAGCCCTCAGGCTGGTCCCGCATCTGCTACGACGCCACGTGCGGCGGCCTCTACAATTTCGTCGGCCCGTATGGGTTCCACGTCGTCGCGATCAATCGCGCCCCGGAGAACAGCCCCGCGGCGTACACCGTTGGCGACACCGTCCGCGGAGAGCCGATCTCGCCCCTCGGCGACATCGATGAGTTCACCTCGTCCGGAACGCCGGGTGAGCAGTTGACTCTGTTCGATCGGCTGACCGTCACATCTTCCCTCGACAGCGCTATCGTACTCGAGGTGATCGATCCGGGGACCGGCACGTCTCTGGTGGGCGGCAACACGGCCGTTTTCGGCAGCAGCGCGTTCTTCTCGGTGGGATCGTTCACGGTCCCGTCGAGCGGCACGTTCGTGGTGCGCGCGCATGTCTACGGCGAATGGGGCTACGGCGTCGGCACTACATCCTACGAGTTCTTCGTCAAGCGCGGACCTAGTCCGCCGGCACCGCGTCCCTCGTCCCGAGCTTCCGCTCGATCTCCCGCGTGATGTGCATCGAGCAGAACTTCGGCCCGCACATCGCGCAGAACTCCGCGCTCTTGAAGTACTCCGCCGGCAACGATTCATCGTGCAGCTCACGCGCGCGCTCCGGATCGAGCGACAGCCGGAACTGCTCGTTCCAGTCGAACGCGTACCGCGCGCGTGAC
>Ga0209473_1000349_pt1 | contig 28560 bp, 21 predicted proteins | sample GraSoiAngelo_133_FD_185890 | JGI IMG/M metagenome (GOLD analysis project Ga0209473, IMG submission 185890) | Grasslands soil microbial communities from the Angelo Coastal Reserve, California, USA - 14_0929_05_20cm (SPAdes) (version 2) | ecosystem: Environmental > Terrestrial > Soil > Grasslands ...
CGTGACGAACGACGCTTCGATATCTATTTGAGTGAACTCCGGCTGCCTGTCCGCGCGCAAGTCTTCGTCGCGAAAACATCGCGCGATTTGAAAATATTTTTCTACGCCCGCTACCATGAGCAGCTGCTTGTATTGTTGTGGCGCTTGCGGCAATGCATAAAACTTGCCGGGCGTTAACCGGCTCGGAACTAAAAAGTCGCGCGCCCCTTCCGGTGTGCTCTTCGACAAGATCGGCGTCTCTACTTCGACGTAACCCTGGCTGTCGAGGTAATCGCGCGTTGCCTTGGCCACGCGGTGCCGCAGGCGCAAGTTTCGCGCGAGCTGCGGACGCCGCAGATCGTAATAGCGATAGGTCATTCGCAGATCTTCATTATGAATCTCGGCGTCGATCGGGAACGGTAAGGCCTCCGCCCGATTCAGAATTTCAAGACGATTCGGAATAACTTCAATGTCGCCGGTTGCCAGTTTGGGGTTTTCCGTTCCGGGCACGCGTGCTGCAATCCGACCCGAGACTTCAATCACGTCTTCGCTGCCCAAGCTACGCGCTTCGCTGGCGACTTCTGCATTCTCCTCCGGACGAAAAACCACCTGCGTAAGTCCCTCGCGGTCGCGGAGATCGATGAAAATGACGCCCCCATGATCGCGCGAAACGTGCACCCAACCGGCGAGTGTGACTTGCTTGCCGATATCAGTTTTGCGCAATGAATTGCAGTCGTGCGTGCGATACATGTGAACGAGACTAGCTTGTCATTCTGGGCGAAGCGAAAAATCACGCAAGCGATTAGGTAGGGATGGCTCTCCGAGCCGTCCGACTTGGTGCCGAAGAGAATTCGACGGACATCCCGGACGTGCGTCCCTACCTGAGCAATGAATCGATCTGCGCGAAAAGATCACCGTGCGCGACCAGCTGCTGTTCGGCATGCGCGAGGTCTTTGATCGCGACCTGAGGCCATTCGTCGCCAAATAAAATGGCAAGTCGCGCGCCGAGTTGCTCGGCGGTTTGAAATTGCTTGGCGACTTTCTCGGCTGCGAGTGGGTAATCGACGCGGTAACCGCGATCTCTAATTTGCTGGACATGCGCGAGCGCATCCGGACGGCGTTCCTCTTTAGCGATCACAATGTAGATGTCGATCTTGTGCTCGGCCGCGATTGCTTGCTGCATCCTCTCTCGCGCCCCTTTGTGGTCGCGAATCAATTCACCCAGAACGACGTCGCCCATGGCAAAACCGAGCGCGGGCATCGACACTGCGCCGTCGCTGAGTTGCGCGATCAGATTGTCGTAGCGGCCGCCGCCGGCGACAGCGCGAAGTTTTCTGGCGCGATCGAAAACTTCGAAGACGATCCCGGTGTAATACGCGAGTCCGCGAACAACGCCTACATCGACAACGACGAAATCGGCCAACCCTCGATCGCGCAAACCGTGGACAAGCTTCTCAAGTTTTTCGCTTTTGCCGCCATTGCTCAAAATGGCGAATACCGGATCGGCCAACTCGCCAAGTTTCGCCCGCGTATTCTCCCGAGACTCGCGTCCGGACTTGTCGATGATTTGGAGCAATTCGTCCCACCGATCGGGCGGAACGCTTTTCCTGCGCAAGAAATCCGTCCAAAATTCCCGATCGCTGATCCGGATAACGACATCTTTTTCTGTGAAACCGAAAGCGCGCAGGAGGTCAATGCAAAGGGCGACTAACTCGATGTCCGCGGCGACCGCACTCTCTCCAACAATGTCGCAATTGAGCTGAAAATGTTCGCGCAGGCGGCCGCGTTGTTGCTTTTCGTGGCGAAAAAACCGGCCGATGGAGAACCATTTCAGCGGCTTTTTGAATTCGCGCTCGTGGGCGGCAATCACGCGAGCCAACGTAGGCGTGAGCTCTGGACGCATTGCCACTTCGCGCTCGCCTTTGTCGGCGAAGTTAAAAAGCTGGTCAACGATTTCGGCGCCGCTCTTTTTTTTATACAATTCAGTGGGTTCGAGGATCGGGCCATCCCATTCCACAAAGCCATAACGTTGGGAAATTTGACGCCAGCACGCGAAGATGTAGTTACGCGCTGCGCAATTCTGGGGTAGGAAGTCACGAAAACCGGGTAGTGCCTGCATCGGTTTATTTAGCTTTGGCGCAAGACAGGCAAATACGCCCGTCGATGCGGCCACGTGAGGCGGAATTTACGATAAACAGACACAGTTGAATAAAGTCCGGCATTAAGGGGCCGGATACATGGATGGAGGACATCCATTCAATCAAAGCAGAGGGACAAATATGAAACAAACGAGATTAGTGAAAATATTGGCAGCGGGAGTGGCATGCGCGGCAGCGTTTGGCATCGCCCTTGCGCAGGAGACCACAACCACGACAACGACCGACCCTGTGACAGGCACGACAACAAGTGCCACGACCACAACCACAGGGACGATTACGGCTTACACGCCGGATTCGGATTACTTTACGTTCCGAACGTCGCCGGATGTGGCACCTGTTCGATATTACTATACGAGAGACACGACCATTCTTGACCCAGAAGGTCACACCGTGGCCTGGACGGCGATTCGGCCGGACATGCCAGCGACCGTGTATTACACCAACGAAGGTGACCGCGTCGTTGTTCGCAAAGTCGTGTTGAGTCAGCCAGCAGCGGTCTACGAGAAGAGAGAAACCACCACAACAACAACAAGGCCTTAATCGCGAAAAGTCGTTCGTTTGGTAAAGTCGAAAGCGCTCGCGGAAGAATTCGCGAGCGCTTTTTCCCGGTAGCGAGGTCGCTATCTGCAGCGTGGCACTGGGAAGCTGATCTTGCACGGCTACAGATGTTCAATCTCCGTAGCCCTCAGGAAATTTCTGGTGCCATTTCCAAGCGCTCTGGATAATGCGATCGAGCGATTGAAACTGCGGCTCCCAGCCAAGCTCGCGCTTGATTTTCTCCGAGGAAGCGATCAACCGCGGAGGGTCGCCGAGCCGGCGGGGCTTTTCGACGGTGTCGATCTTTCGTCCGGTGATTTTCCGGCAAGCAGCAATCACTTCATGTACGCTGGAGCCGCCCCCGGTACCAAGATTATAGAATACACTCTCGCCGACGCCTAGAGCCAGAATGTGCGCCCTTGCGAGATCGATAATGTGGATGTAGTCGCGAACGCAGGTGCCGTCCGGCGTCTCATAATCGGTGCCGTAAATTTCCAAGTGCGGTTTTTGACCGAGCGCGACTTTGAGCACGTTTGGAATCAAATGGGTCTCGACTCGATGATCTTCGCCAAAATTCTCGGATGCGCCGGCCGCGTTGAAATAACGCAATGAAACGAACTTCAAACCATGAATCTCATCGTACCACCGCAGAACGTTTTCAAAGGCGAGCTTCGATTCGCCGTACGGATTGATTGGACGCGGCTGCGCACCTTCCTTGATGGGCAGGCGCTTTGGCGGACCGAAAATCGCGCAAGTCGAGGAAAAAACGAGCCGCCCGATGCGCGTTGCAACCATGGCATCGAGCAGGTTCAAACCGTTGGAGATGTTGTTGCGAAAATATTTGGACGGATCGCGCATTGACTCGCTGACGAGCGCGTTCGCAGCGAAATGCATTACTGCGTCCGGGCGCGTGCTGGAAAGCGCGGCCTCAATTTGTTTGCGATCGGCCAGGTCGCCTTCGATGAACTTCGCTCGCGAATCCACCGCGCGGCGATGGCCTTCGCCGAGATTATCGAAGACCGCAGTGTTATGGCCTTCATCAAGAAGCAATTCTGTGCAAATGCTCCCGATATAACCAGCGCCGCCAACAACGAGAATTTTCACGCGTTGGGAAAATGCGGCGTGCCTCGCTTTAAATCAAAGCGACCTGAGAAGAGTAGTTTGCTGCGCGACAGTTTTCCCTCTTTTTTTCTCAAGAGCGGAGACCATCTGCCGCACGCAATGGTTTTTGCAACGCGGCGCGAGCACTTTCAGGCTTCGTTCCTCCGACCCCCATTGCAAAATATCGATATCAACGTAGCGCACACCCCAGTGTCTCATGTCGAGGCGGCTGGACTTGTAAAGATCGATCGTGTCCGTCCCGACCAGCGCCATTCCGTAGTCGTCGATCATGTATTCTTCGTTTGTAGTGGCAATTCGAAACCGCGTCCCGAGTGGAAAGCGCGACCAGTCCGACGCGGCGCTCATCACATGGCGCCCGGAGAGGTAAGTGCCGAGCGCGTTGTGCGCTCCGCCTCTCTCGGTATGTGTGTAAGCGGTTGTCCGCACCTTTGGCATGCGATGCGCGGCGGTGAGTCTCGGCTGCGTTGCACAGCCAACGACCAAGCAAGCGACAAGCCCTGCAAATGTAAGGTTAAGGCATTTCGGCATTTGCAATACCGCGCCCTCAATAGCAATTGAAGCGATGGTAGGCAAGCGCTAATTTCCGCGCTGCCCTTACCGACCTTCCCATGTACGCTGCGTCATCGAGCCCAGTTGCTGTTGGCAAAGATGTCTTGCTCGATGGCCGACTCGCTCTTTTTCACAAGCGGGAAGGCTGGCTCGCGGTGGCCGATCTTCATTTTGGATACGAACTGAGCCAGCGAGCCGCTGGGAATCTTTTTCCGTTTTGGGGAATGCAAACAGTCGAAAAGCGACTCGAAGAATTGCTGCGCGACTACAATCCTGCGCGTCTAATTGTGGTCGGTGATCTCGTCCATGATCGCACCGCGGTGGACGAAGCCAGGCGTCTGATCAAGCAACTCAGCAGATATTGCAATGTTCTACTGATCGCAGGCAACCATGACCACGAACTCGGTGCCGTTGTTGGACTGGTGGATTCGTGGAAGACGAAGCGATTTCATTTTCATCATGGTCATCGGGCGATCGATCGCTCGGACCGCGTGCAAATCATCGGTCATTATCATCCGGCGGGTACGATGGCTGATGGCGCGGGATTGCGATTGAAGCTGCCTGCCTTCGTGCAGGAGGGGAATCGGTGGATGCTGCCCGCATTCTCCCCGTGGTCGAGCGGTACGGACTTTACGCCAGATCAGCGGAGCCGTGTCTGGCTGTGCTCGCCGCAAGGCATCTTCCGTCTCGAGGCAAACTAAGCGCGCATTAGGATCGCGCGCTGTCGGACAGCTGCGTCGTGCAATGTGGACAGCGCGTCGCCTTGAGGGGGATCGTCATCGCGCAAGCTGGACATTCCTTTGAGACGGGCTCTTTCTTTGTCGATCGGTTCATCTTGTTGATTGCGCGCACAAGCAGAAAAACCGCAAACGCGACGATCGCGAAATTAATCAGGAGAGTGATGAAATTGCCGTAGTTCCACGTGACAGCGCCCATTTTTACCGCGTCTGCCGGCGTGTTAAATGCAGTCGTTCCGTCTTTCGCAGCTTTGAGAACAACAAACTTGTTTGAAAAATCGAGGCCGCCTGTGAGCAGGCTGATCGGCGGCATGATGAGGTCTTTGACTAACGAGCTAACGATCGAACCAAAGGCCGCGCCGATAATCACGCCGACCGCGAGATCGACGGCGTTACCTTTGATCGCGAATTCTTTGAATTCTTTCCAAACGTGCTGGAACCAGTTCATGCGACAATCCTAACCAATTTTGGGCTTTGTTTGATGAATTACTTCGTCACGAAGTTAACGACTTTCTTTGGCACGACGAGAACCTTAATGTAACCATCCGTTATCCGCTGTTTCACTTTGGGTAATTTCTCGGCTGCATTTATGATTTCCTCCTTGGTAGCTGCAACGAAAATGTTCAGCACCCCTTGAAATTTCCCGTTCACTTGGACGGGAATTTCGATTTCGTCCTCCGCTAGCAGTCCTTCATCGTAAACCGGCCATTTCTGTTCCGTGATATCGCCGCGAACGGGTTTGAAGTTTATGTTCAGTTTTTCCCAAAGCTCGGACGTGAGATGCGGAGCAAATGGGTTGAGCAGCGTCAAGAATGTTCGCATCGCAGACACCGGAATCGTTTCCGCGTTTGTGAATGCGTTCACGAAAATCATCATCTGGGAGATCGCGGTATTGAAAGAGAACGATTCGATATCCTCAGTCACTTTCTTGGTCGTGGAGTGCATGATTTTCTGCTCCGCTTTATCTGGATCAACATCTTTGAGCTTGGGGGACAATTCCCACTCGCCCGCCTGGTTTTCAGTCGTGAACAAACGCCAGACGCGGGCCAGAAAACGCGCCACGCCTTCGACGCCGCGCATGCTCCACGGTTTCATCTGCTCGAGCGGCCCCATAAACATTTCGTAGCAGCGAAATGCGTCCGCGCCGTACTGGTCGATCACGTCATCCGGATTGACGATATTACCGCGCGACTTCGACATTTTCTGGTTGTCTTCGCCAAGAATGATCCCTTGATTCACCAAACGCTGAAATGGCTCTGGCTTCGACAAATAGCCCAGATCAAAAAGCACCTTGTGCCAGAAGCGCGCGTAAAGCAGGTGCAACACCGCATGCTCGGTCCCGCCAACATAAAGATCGACACCGCCGGGCTGGTCGCCGCTCATCCAGTAACGTTCCGCTTTTTCGCCCGCGAAACGTTCATCATTCTGAGGATCGCAAAACCTCAAGTAATACCAGCATGAGCCCGCCCATTGCGGCATCGTATTTGTTTCGCGCAATGCCTTCGCCGAATAACACACCCATTCTTTCGCCTTTGCCAGTGGCGGCTCGCCAGTACCCGTCGGTTTGTAATCGTCGAGCGGTGGCGGAACCACCGGCAGCTCGCGCTCGTCGAGAGCGCGAGGCTTGTTATCCTCCCAAACGATCGGGAGAGGTTCGCCCCAATAACGCTGACGCGAAAAAAGCCAATCGCGCAGTTTGTAGCTGATCGCGCTTTTGCCATGATTATGTTCTTCCAGCCACGTGATGATCTTCCTTTTTGCTAGTTGGGTAGGCAGGCCGTTTATGACCGGCGAGTTAATCGCGACGCCGTCGCCGATAAATCCGATCGATTCCTTCGGCGTCTTACCTTCGGCCTGAACAACTGGCAAGATCGACAAGTTGAATTTGCGGGCGAATTCTAAATCTCGCTCGTCATGGGCGGGCACGCCCATGATTGCGCCCGTGCCGTAACCGAGCAGAACGTAATCTGCGATCCAGATTGGAATCTTCTCGTTGCTTACAGGGTTGAGTGCGTAAGCCCCGGTGAACGCCCCCGTTTTCTCTTTCGCAAATTCAGTCCGTTCCAAGTCGCTCTTGCGTGCGGCGCGCTCGCGATAGTCGCGGACCACCGGCCAATGTTCTTCGGTGACAATTAGATCGACGAGTGAATGCTCGGGCGCGAGCACCATGTAAGTCGCGCCGTAAAGTGTGTCTGGTCGCGTGGTGAAGACGCGGACTTTTTCTTCCTTATCGATTTTGAAGTCGACTTCTGCCCCTTCACTGCGGCCGATCCAGTTTCGCTGTAACAGTTTGATTCCTTCTGGCCAATCGAGATCGTCCAGTTCCTTGATCAGCCGGTCGGCATATGCAGTGATGCGTAACATCCATTGACGCATCGGCCGGCGAACGACGGGAAATCCGCCGATTTCGCTTTTCCCGTCGACGACTTCTTCGTTGGCTAAAACGGTGCCGAGTTCCGGACACCAATTCACCGGCACGTCGGCGACATAGGCGAGTCGAACGCTGTCAGGATTTTCTCCGCTGTAGGTCGAGATCGGCTCGGCCTTGTTCGTCTCCGGATTAAACCACGAATTATATATCTGAAGAAAGATCCACTGCGTCCATTTGTAATACCGCGGATCGGTTGTGTTGATCTCTCGCTGCCAATCGTAGGAAAAGCCTATGCGTTTCAGCTGCGATTTGAACTTGGCGACGTTCTCGCGGGTGGTCAGGGCAGGATGCTGGCCGCTCTTGATCGCGTATTGCTCGGCCGGCAAACCGAATGCGTCCCAGCCCATCGGATGCAATACGTTGAATCCGCGCATTCTCTTGTACCGCGCGACGATATCCGTGGCGGTGTAGCCTTCGGGATGTCCCACGTGCAAGCCTGCGCCGCTCGGATAAGGGAACATATCGAGGATGTAAAATTTTGCCTTGGCCGGGTCGAAGTTTTTCTCGGCCGGATTTGGGGCATGAAAAATCTCCCGCTTTTCCCAAATTGCCTGCCATTTTGGCTCGATCTGATCGAACGGATATGGTTTGCGGCGCTCGCTCATGAAGCTTTAGACAGAATGAACAGAATGCTCAGGATTGTTACGCGTTAGATACAGTCGCTCCAAAAGTAACGCACTTGATCCTGTAAATCCTGTCAAACATGCAGCAATTAATTGTGGCCACGCACAACCGTAATAAGACGCGCGAGATTCAGCAGATTCTTGGGCCGAAGTTCGAAGTACGCCCTGTATCGGCGTATCCTGAAATTTCCGAAACGGTGGAAAGCGGAAAGTCCTTCGAAGAAAATGCAAAGCTGAAGGCGATCGCGGTCTCAAAAAAATTGTCCGGCTTAATCATCGGAGACGATTCGGGGCTGGAGGTTGCGGCCCTCGACGGCGCGCCTGGAATTTATTCGGCGCGTTATGCCGGCGCCAAGGCAACGGATAAAGAAAACATCGACAGGCTACTGGAGGAGCTTACGCGAATCGGTGCGAAACGCGATCAACGTCGGGCCCGATTTCGTTGCGTCCTCGCGCTTGCGCGCAATGGTCAGATGCTTGGCACGTTTCAAGGAATCGTCGAAGGATCAATTGTCGATCAACCGCGCGGGTTGCACGGGTTCGGTTACGATCCGATTTTTGTTCCGAACGGCTTCGAACAGACTTTTGCTGAGTTGCTTGCGGAAGTGAAGAACAGGATCAGTCACCGGGCGAAAGCAATTCGCGCCCTAGCCGCTAAACTTGCAGCTCTTATGCCGAGCGATTAAGGCTTCGGCGGCGGGGGTGGTGCTGGAGCGCCTGGCGGAGCCTGAGCGGCGGGGCCAGCAGCTGCTCTGATCTGATACCCAACTTTTGTGATTCCGACCGACCGAACCTTGTCGAGGACCGCAATGACATCGCCATACATGGCCATTGGAGCTGCGCTGATCGAGATTTTGATGTCCGGATTCGCCCGGTGGAGTTGATAAACGCTAGGGAGGACTTGGTCATCTGCTACGTACTGGTTATCGAAGAACACAGCGTTTCCTTCCAGCACTTTTATGGAGACAAAATCCTTTACCCCGCTTGGCGGAGGACCCACCGCAGCCGGCAAATTGACGCGAATACCTTTCATGTGGGTTTGGCTCAAGCTCACCATCATAAAGCTGGCAAGCAGAAAGAACATGATATCGATCAATGGAATGATCTCGATCCGCGCTCGTTTATGCGGAACTGGCGAAGATAGTCTCATAGCTCAGATTGGTAGAATTTAATACGAGGCGCCCGTCATCGTGAATGTAATGGGAATTCTGACCTGGGAAACGGTCCCAGGCCTAAATCGCCACTGCCGGAAAGCACTGAGGGCGGCGTTATCCAGTATCGGGCTACCAATACTTTGTGCCATGGAACCTCCGGTGACGTTGCCGCTCCCTGGATCGACCGTCACGACGCAAACCCCACTCCCGGTGATCTTACGAGAACGCGCCTCGTACGGATACTGGGGACGCGGCGCGTTTATGGCGAGGGCTTTCGCTTTGGACATTGTCATCGCTTGGGCTTTGACTGGCGTGAATTTTTGTTGCGCCGCCGCTGGTGGTGGCCGTGGTGGCGGTGTTCTTTCTTCGACAAACTCCGGCTTAATCTCTGGCGGCGGAGGAGGCTCGGGGAGCGGAATATCTTCTGGCGGCGGCGTGGCTTCAGGTGGCGCCAATGTCGCCTCAACGACCGTTGGTGCGTTAGGAGGAATCTCTACCACCGGTGCCTCGCGCCTTTGAGCAAGTGCAACCGCGGTGAGGTGAATCGCCACTGCACCACCCAGAGCCGTCCACAAATGCCAACGCGGGGCTGGCTGGAAAAGTAACGGTTTTACTGGCGCTTTAGCCATATCAAAAAATTACCCCCCGGGCCCCCCCGGGACTCCCTTGAGCGCCTCGCTCGTAATTTCAAAGGAGATTTTGTAGAATCCCGCCGAGCGGAGCATATCAAGCAAATGGCTAACGTTTAGGTGAGCCGTGTCGCGATCACCGCGCACAAACACTTTCGCTTCAGGTGACGACTGATGCACCTTTACCAGGCGCTGTTGCAGATCAGTGTCTGTGACTTCGTCCTTGTCGAAGAAGTAATGGCCGTCTTTATCAACCGACACGCTGATGTACTCGCGCTTTGTCTGAGTTTCGCCTGAGCTGCCTCTGGGTAGATTCACTTTAATCCCCTTCATGTGCACCTGGCTCAAGCTCACCATCATGAAGCTGGCCAGCAGAAAAAACATGATGTCGATCAACGGGATAATCTCGATCCGCGCTTTCTTGTGCGGAATTGGCGAGCTTACGTACATTGGATACCTTTAGATTGACGCGCCTTTCCCAGAAGCGTGGGTTGCCCCAGCGATCTCCATCTCGCGCGCTTGTGCTCCTAACATCACTTCCAAGTTCGTGGCTGCCGTCTGCAGTTCGAACTCTAAGTTAGACACTCTGGAAGTGAAAAAGTTAAACGGCACGAGCGCAAAGATGGCGATACCGAGACCACACGCAGTGGCAATGAGCGCTTCTGCAATACCGCCGGTGACTGCCTGCACCGCGAGCTCTTCATTGCCAAGGAAGCTAAATGAACGGATCAAACCTGTGATCGTGCCCAATAGACCAAGCAACGGCGCCAGCGTGACCAATGTGTCCATGACCACAAGAAAGCGGCCGGCGCGTTTGATCTCAATGCCAGCAGCGACTTGCAATGCACCTTGCAACGAAGTGTGTTGATGATTGAGACCATTCCACATCATGCGCAAAACCGGATCGCGTGATCCGCGGGAAAGCCTGGAGGCCTCGGCGACATCGCCGCTTTCAATCGCCGTGAACACTTTCTCGATCCGCTTTGGATCCCGCCGAAACCAGCGGCCGCCCCACCAAAAGATTCGCTCGATCACCACCGTGAGGCCGACGATCGACACAATCAAAATCGGCCACATAATGGGGCCACCCTTGCGGAACTTGTCGATCAACCAATTACTGCCGAGCACTCCGCCGCTGGCTTTCTCTTCGGCAGTCGGCGAAGGACTCTGAGCGGCTGCCGGTGCAGGGCTTAACGTAGCGCTGATCGTCGCGCCCGGGGCAGCTGGTGAAGTGGCCGCACCCGGAGATGCCGGCGCGGCAGGCGCCCCTGGCGGCAAGTTTGTAGTCGGCAGCTGTGCTGGCGCAGCGGGATTCGCCACAGCCCCCGGACTCACAGCTGGAGGAGGAGCTGCGGGCGGAGGTCCGGCCGGAGATGTTCGTGGCGATGCGGGAGGAGGAGATTGCGCGAGCGAAGTCAACGCAACCGCGAGTGAGCATAGGCAGGCACTAAGTAGTGTTTTCATAATTTAGGCAGGGTTTGGTGAATTTGGTGACCGGCTCGGTTCCGGCACGAGTTTTCCGTTATCGCAAACGGTTTACTTGCAAGTCGAGCAAAACTTTTCACTTTCTCAGGTCGACACTTCGCTTTTACGAGAGCCGTATCTGTAATTCGCATTATCCGCACTCGCGGGATGTAAGGCAAGTCCGCCAAATTCGCGCACCGGCAAGATTCAGCGAATTTTCGGACTGGATGAAATCTCCCGCGCGTTCGTGACCCTGTTTCGCAGTGGCGGCCAGTCGCCGATCCTCGTTTCCAATTCATCCCCCGCGCGAATGGCTCCTACACCGGAAGGTGTTCCAGTCAGAATCACATCGCCTGGCATCAGAGTCATCGCCCGGCTAGCGAATGAGACGATTTCTGCGACCGAATAGATCATCTGACTTGTGCGCGCTTGCTGTCGCACCTCCCCATTTTGCCGGAGCTCGATCGGCAGATCGCTAACATCGATACCGGAATAGACGAACGGTCCAACCGGCGTGTAAGTATCAAAAGATTTGCAGCGGCCAAATTGCTTTTCGCTCTTTTGCAAGTCGCGGTCGCTGATATCGAGCCCGATGGTGTACCCGAAAACATGATCGAGCGCCCGTTTCGTAGGCACGTTTTTCGCCAACCCACCTATTACGACCGCAAGCTCGACCTCAAAATCGGTTTGATGCTCGGGAAACGCGATCTCGATTCTGCCGTTATGCGGTAGGAGCGAGCTCGGCGCTTTGAACCAGATCAACGGAGTACCCAACGGCGTCCGCTTCATTTCCGCGATGTGATCTACGTAATTCAATCCAACGGCAATTAATTTTGATGATGCAACCGGAAGATCGATATCTACATCCGCGAGTTTCCGCACTTCGCCCGTTGGGTCGATGTCGATCCAGTGCGGTTTCGCCAAAACGTGCACGTGGTCACCACGCACTTCGCCGTAAAAAGATTCTTCGCCCGATTTAAAGCCACCGAATGTGCGCATCTAATGAAGGTAGGGATGGTGGTTCACGTGAGCCGTCCGCGATCGTGGGAATGGAGCTAAAAGGCGATTGGGGTCAATCGCCGCTACCTCGCGGCACCACCGCGACAAAGTCACGCACGCTCTTTTGTTCCGGAATCGAAAACGCTTTGCCAGTTTCACGCCTAACCCAAAATGCACTCGACGAGCCGCCATCAAGATTGAGGGCACGGGAGATTTTGAAGCCATCTGCGAGCTGCACGGTCGCGAGAATCTTTGCCAAATCCGCCAGCGACACCGCTGTGCAAAATCCGAGCGCAGCACGATCCGATTTTGCGATTGCAGCGAAAGTTCGCCTCGCCTCGCGCACCCCCTCCAGACCCCGGACGGGTCGGTCAAGATCGACAAGAAACGGTCCGCATTGAACGGCGGCGTTAAGCTTTTGTTGGCGTGAGAATTCGCGGGTCCGCATGATTTGCACTCCGCGCGCTGATGCAGTGAGCATGCCGGTGACCAATCGGGCGCGTTGAAGTGGCCCAATCGTTCTCCCATCGACAATGAGCAAGCCGATCGGCGCGTAATCAGGGTCGAAGTATCCGCCGTTTACACCGGCGAAACAACTTTGTTGCTCCATCACCTGCGCAAGCTCGCGGCGTGGCCCTGTCGGCTGGTCGATTATCCGTAGAGTGCATGATCTCGTGGAAAACAATGCAAGATCGACAGTCGCATTCGAGCTCGCTTCAGGATCGGTTAGAACAATGTGTCGATGCTCCACCCCATCGCGCGCTCCTTCAGTCTGCGCGGACTGAATCGTCCAATCCGCCCGCCCGGTTGTCGCTGCTGCGACAAGAAAAACAAGCGCGAAGCTAAGCTTTCGCACCGTACTTGTCGATCAACGCTTGAAAACGCGAATCGTTTCGCAACGGGTCCCAAATTGGATTTATTTTTAGACCTTGCACGGTGACACCGCTCGGTCGGCCCAACAATCCATCCAGAATTTCAATCACGCGAGCGTTGTTGCCAAGAATGGCGTGAACTTCGGCCACCTCAGCCGTGATTTCCGGACCGCCAAACGCGTCCTTGCTTTCGGGCTGCAATTCGGTGGCGCGTTGCGCCTCTGCTAGGGCGGAGTCCTTTTCGTTGAGGTACGCGAGCACTTTTGCCAGCTGAACGTGCGTGTCCGCGGCGTCGGGGCTTCGTTTCAGTTGCTCCTCGATGGCGCCTTTTGCCTTTAGAAAAGCCGCGCGCGCTCCGGCCTCGTCATGAAGCGCTTTTCGCGCAAAGCCAACGAGATAATATTTGTCGCCCAGGCCTTTGGAATGACTTGCAAGCATATCGTCCGGCAGGCTTTCCGCTTCCTGCAATCCTTCTCTGTACTTACGTTCCAAGATAAGGACGTCCGCACGCTCACTGGCGATCTTCGCTTTCTGCTCGTTGGTCATGGGGATCGATTTCACAGCCTCAAATGCGTTCTCGGCGACGCTGAAATCACCTTTCTCAGCGATGGCCAGCTTGGACTTGACCTCCAAAGGTTCTAACGCATTGGGGTCAATGGCGAGCGCGCGGTCGATGGTTTTGTTGGCCGCGTCGTAATTTCGCAGCATCGCGTAATTGAAAGTGAGATTTTGCAGCGGCCAGATGTCTTTCGGATTTAAACTAACAGCTTTCTCGAGATTAGCGGTCGATTCGGCCCATTTTCCCTGCCGACGCTGGATTGCGCCGACGGCGAGGTAAGCGTCCGATTCGTTAGGCAATCCACGCTGGGCGATTTCGAATTCTCTCAGAGCCGCGTCATAATTGTTGTCGCCATAATAATATGAGTATCCCACGGCCAGATGCGCCTCCGGGAGGTCAGGCTCGAATCGCAGAGCGCGTTCGGCAAGAATGCGCGCTTTTTCGCGGCGCTCCCGCGTGGGATCGTAGGTGTGCACGATCCAACTTTGCAACAGCGAGGAGCGCGCCAGGGCGACCGCAAAATTAGGGTCAAGTTGAACGGCGCGATCGTAAAGCTGCTCACTTTGTTTCAGTTTGTCGAAATCCTCGAGGGCGCACCCGAGATTATTTGCCTGGACAAAGGCGAGATAAGCTTCGCCATTTTCCGTAGGCTTGCGTTCCATTTGCGCTTTTTCAGCGGGTGACAATTTGGCCTGCAGTTCGCCAGTTATTTTTTTCGCGAGATCGGTTTGGATCGCGAATACATCGGTTAGGTCGCGATCATAATCCTCCGCCCAAATGTGCTCGTCGTTCTCGGCGTTAATCAATTGCACGTTCACGCGCACACGATTGCCAATGCGGCGAACGCTGCCTTCGAGAATAGTAGCCACACCCAGCGCCTTTCCGATTTCACGAAGGTTGGATGCTTTCCCCCGATATGGCATAACCGAGGTGCGGGAAATCACTTTGAGATCGCCAATCTTTGACAAATTGGTGAGCACGTCGTCCTGAATGCCGTCAGCAAAATAGGCGTTCTCTTTTTCGTCGCTCAGGTTCTCAAACGGCAGCACCGCAATCGACTTGTCGATCTTGTGCGCGGAAGCGCGGGGCAGGAGAAAGAATCCTGCGACCGCCGAAACGATCACGCCTGTTGCGACAAGCATAATTACGTTGCGCCGACGGTGCGTTCCTGGCAGAGCCGTCGGTGTCGTCTTTATACCTTGCGGCGTGACATCAAACGCCCATGCGAGAATGAGCGCGATGGGAAAACCGATGAGCAATGCCACGATGACGAGACGCAGCGTCCAGTTTGGCAATTCCCACGCTGGAAACGCAGCGGAGGCCAGCTGTATAATGCCGCCGCCAGCTATGACATAGGCTGCGGCCACGCGGTAAACCTTCCGCCGTTTCACTTCCTCGAAGAAGCCGCTCATAACAAGAGATTGGGAATTGTCGCGATTATAGTTCAACGGCGAAGGTACAGACACGAAAATGAAGCCCGGCGTTCACTTTACGCCTGTCCCGAAAACGGTTTGAAAATGCGGACTCTGCTTCTCGCGCGCGACGACGCTCACTTCGATTCCCCGGAAGCCGCTTTTTTCCAGAAATAGATGCAACTGCACTTCGCTAAATCCGAGCCAGTGGTCGGCATATAATTCACGGGCTCGTTCGAACCGATGGCTCAAAAGATCGAGAATCGCCAACCGGCCGCCACGTTTCAAAATCTGGTGCGCGGCCGCGATGGCTCGCTGCGGATGAATGGCGTGATGCAATGCCTGGCTCAGAATCGCAAGATCGACACTGTTTTTCGCGATTGGCGGATCTTCGATATCGCCGAGCCGGTATTCGAGGTTCTTGAAGCCATGCTTTTTTGCGAGTTTGGATCCGAATTCGACCATCTTCGGCGAATTATCAATTGCGATAACTTTGCGCGCGTTTTTGGCTAGCAATTGCGAAAGCGTCCCTTCGCCGGCACCAAGATCCGCTACGGTGAGCCGTGGTAGCAACGTTATCAGAGCGTGGGCCAGAGCCTGCCACGATCGCCCCGGGCAATACCTCCGGCCAAATTTTCCCGCGAGCTCGTCGAAGTATTCGCGCGCCTTGTCCTGGCGTTTACGTAAAACAAGCTTGAGACTTGTGCGATCGCGCGAGGTTTCCGGTAGCTCGCGCGCGAGCGTCCGGCTCAACTCCGCGACACGCGCCCGGCGAGACCCCTGTCCATTTTCGCTGGCACCGTAGTAAACATTTTTTCCGGCCCGCCGATCTTCGACCACACCGGCTCGTTTGAGCTGCGCGAGATGGCTTGAAATGCGCGATTGCCCCATACCTAGGATTTGTTGCAGCTCCGCTACCGAAAGTTCTTCCTGCTCGAGAAGAAGGAGCAGGCGCAAACGGGTCGGGTCGGCCAGGAGTCGCAGGAAATTAATGGTTGACGACATTGTGACCGCCTACGATATATCGACGTATCATGATTGGTCAATATGTTGACTGCCTGACTTTTCCGGGTTCAGATTTCAGGATTCAGCTTTAAGCTTCGGTTCAACATTTCAACTTTCCCATGTCGCATCGTTATATCTTTTCCTCCGAATCCGTTACCGAAGGTCATCCTGACAAAGTTTGCGACACAATCAGCGATTACATCCTCGACGCCTGTCTCGAACAGGATCCGCTGAGCCGCGTTGCCTGCGAGACGCTCGCGAAAGGCAACCTGGTTGTGCTTGCTGGCGAGATTACCAGCAATGCGAAGTTTGATTTTGAAGAACGCGTTCGCGACGCGATTCGCAGCATTGGATATGTCAACGGCGATTGCGTTTTTCACGCCGACACTTGCCGCGTGATTTGCGAAATGACAGAGCAATCGCGAGACATCAAACAGGGTGTCGATCAAGCCGCAGCGGAGGGCAAAGGCACCGCCGAGCAAGGGGCCGGGGACCAGGGGCTGATGTTCGGTTTTGCCTGCAACGAAACGCCAGAGCTCATGCCGGCACCGATTTCTTTTGCGCACAAGCTCGGGCGCGAGCTCACGCGCTTGCGCAAGTCCGGTGAAATCCCGTGGCTGCGTCCGGATGCCAAGACGCAGGTCTCGATTGAATACGACGGTTACAGACCCCTGCGCGCTACAACCGTGGTCGTCTCTTCGCAGCACGCGGCCGATATGAAACAAAAAGAAGTGCGCGAGACCTTGATCGAACTCCTCATCAAAAAAGTGATGCCCGCCGAGTGGCTGGACGAGAAGACGACTTACTTGATTAATCCCACCGGCCGCTTTGTCATCGGGGGCCCGGAAGGCGACGCCGGCATCACAGGACGCAAGATTATTTGCGATACCTACGGCGGGATGGGCAGGCACGGCGGTGGCGCGTTTTCTGGCAAAGATCCCACGAAGGTCGATCGCAGCGCGGCTTACATGGGACGTTGGATCGCGAAGAATGTGGTCGCATCCGGGCTGGCGGATCGTTGCGAAGTCCAATTCGCCTATGCGATTGGCCATCCGGAACCGGTGAGCGTCAGCGTCGATACCTTCTGCACCGGCAAAGTGGATGAGGAAAAATTGGAGCGCGCGATTTGGGAAGTTTTCAATTTCAAACCCGCCGATATTATCAGGCAGCTCAATCTGCTTCGCCCGATCTATCGCAAGACAACCAACTACGGTCATTTCGGTCGCATCGATGATCTGGATGCGCTGACTTGGGAGCGAACCGATAAAGCCGAAGAGTTAAAGAAAGGAGCAAGCTAGTTTCCCGAGTTAGCATTCACGGTTCAGCAGAAATGAAAACATCGACAATTGTTCCAACGAAAAGCGATTACAAGGTTCGCGATATCAATCTGGCGGATTGGGGCGGTAAGGAAATTTCCATCGCGGAGAAGGAAATGCCGGGATTGATGGCGATCCGGAAAAAGTACGCCTCGGAGAAGCCGCTCGCGAGTGTGCGAGTGACCGGTTCATTGCACATGACCGTTCAAACCGCCGTTCTTATTGAAACACTTGTCGATCTTGGCGCGAATGTTCGCTGGGCAAGCTGCAACATCTTCTCAACGCAGGATCACGCTGCGGCTGCGATCGCGAAAGCCGGTCTCGCGGTCTTCGCGTGGAAAGGCGAAAGCCTCCAGGAATATTGGTGGTGCACTTACCAAGCGATCTCGCATCCGAACGGCAAGGGTCCACAGCTCGTGGTCGATGATGGCGGCGACGCGACGCTCCTCATCCACAAAGGTTACGAACTCGAGGAAGGAAGCGATTGGGCAAAGACCAAATCCGCGAGCAAGGAAGAACAAGTGATCAAAGATTTGCTCCTCGAAATTCAGCGCGAGAATCCGTACCGCTGGCATGAGATCGTGAAGGATTGGCGCGGCGTTTCCGAGGAGACGACTACCGGCGTCCATCGTCTTTACAAAATGCATCAGGAGAGTCGCCTCCTTGTTCCCGCCATCAACGTCAACGATTCGGTCACGAAATCGAAGTTCGACAACCTCTACGGCTGCCGCCATTCGCTAGTCGATGGTTTGAACCGCGCGCTCGACGTCATGATCAGCGGTAAAGTCGCGGTTGTGTGCGGCTACGGTGACGTCGGCAAAGGCTGCGCGCAATCACTCCGCGGCCAAGGCGCGCGTGTCGTCATTACCGAGATCGATCCGATCAATGCGTTGCAGGCTGCGATGGAAGGCTACGAAGTCACCACCATCGAAGACACGCTCGGCCGCGGCGACATTTACATCGCTGCTACCGGCAACCTCGACATCATTACGCTCGAACACATGGAACGGATGAAAGACCAGGCGATCGTCGCAAACATCGGCCATTTCGATAATGAGATTCAGGTCGACGCGCTGAATTTTGCGAAAGGCGTGAAGCGCGTCAACATCAAGCCGCAGGTCGATAAATACAGGTTCCCCGATGGCCACGAGATCTTTCTGCTTGCCGAAGGCCGGCTGGTGAATCTTGGCTGCGCCACCGGTCATCCCAGCTTCGTCATGTCGAACTCATTTTCCAATCAGGTGCTCGCCCAGCTCGATCTCTGGAAAAATCGCGACGCCTACAAACCCGGCGTTTACGTTTTATCGAAGAAACTCGACGAAGAAGTCGCGCGTCTTCATTTGGAAAAGATCGGTGTCAAACTTACCAAGCTCAGCCAGAAGCAAGCCGATTACCTCGGTGTTCCGATCGAGGGTCCGTTTAAATCTGATCACTACCGCTACTAAGACTGGTCGAGTGATACTCTGTCGAGCCAACAAGAAATTCTACCGCTCAGCGGAGCTTCGCCTTACCGGCGACTAGACTGCGGTGGCGTGATGAAGAAGAGGGGCGTGAGTGCGTAAAGCACGAACGCGACATGCACATTCAATAACGTCGCGGCGGCTCCTAGTAGATACGAAATCACACCGACGAAAGATTTACGCGTTAAATGTGGGACGACTGCACTCACCAGCTCTGGTTTGAGCACGTTTCCTATGATGTAGCTCTGTAGTGCGATAAAGAGCAGCGTGTTCACCGCCATAACGGCTCCGAAAAGGCTTACGGCGAGCGGATTTGTCGGAAATTCTCCCATCAATGCCGTCGGAAACGGAATGAACGCTTGCCCCATCAAAAAGATCGAGTTAAGCCAGACCATTCCGTAAGTCGCGTGACGCGCAAACGTGAGAAGATGGTGATGGTTCAACCAGAATTTGCAAACAATGACGAAGCTGATAAGCCAGCTCAGGAATTTCGGGACAAGATCGATAAGTCGATGGTCGAGTTCGCTGACGCTAGCGCGATCGTGTAGAATCGGCACCTTCAGTGCAAGAACCAACAAAGTCACCACAATCGCGAAGACACCGTCGCTGAACGCCTCGGTCCGGTTCAGCCGCAGTCCCCCCTGCGCAAAGCGCTTGAGAAACCGCATCATATAATTCCGGAGGTCGCACCAAGGAAAGCGGATCCCATCTCTTAAATCGATAGCTAGATCCTGTCGTTCTTCTTGAGCAGGCCGCGAATCAACCGCATTCGTGCTTGCGCTTTTCGGCTGGAGCGAAGTTGAGGGACGCTTCTTTGCATTCGCCGTGTCCAATTTAAATTTGCCGCTGTGCCTGGAACGTTGAACCGGTATCTGCGTGCCAGCAGATCGGTGATCATCACGATCGTAATCCAGGCCTCGCTTTTGAAAAGCGCTTCCATGATCGCCGGATAGAAATCCTTTTCGAAATCGACCTTGTCGATCTTCGGATCGAAGCCGGCGAACAGCGCGATTTTGGCCAACTCGAATCTTGATTGTTCCGATGTCGCCGCGGGACGCTCGAACGCTTCCTCCCACAGAGCTCGAAGCGGTTTGTGATCGTGGGTGGTGTAAGTGGCAACGGAAAGCCGCTCATACTTGTCTCCGGGCGTAACTTGTTCATGGTAAACTTCCCATTGCGGAATTTTAAATCCCGCGATGCCAAGCGAGCGCAGGCTCGGCCGCACGTACTCAGGAACGGCGCCAAGGTCCTCGCCAATGACGCGCGTTGCGCCAGCTTCTTCCACAGCAACGCGCAAATATTCCTCGCCCTCGCGTTTATTCGCGTCGCAGTTTTCTGATGTTTCGTCGTTTCGTGGTGCGAAATGCGGTGCGCGACCGCCCGTTCGCTCGAGCATCTCCTGCCGATCCAGCGGCAGAAATTGTTTGTTCTTCCGCGGTCGCCACGGAAATGCGTAGATGCGATAAAATCCGAGCACGTGATCGATGCGAAAGAGGTGAAAAATGCGCCTGATGGCACGCACACGCTCACGCCACCATTCGAAATTATTCGCCCGCATCCGGTCCCAGCGATAAAGCGGGATGCCCCAATTCTGCCCCCATTTCTGGGTAAACTCATCGTCCTTGAAATAAGGTTCGGGAGGTGCGCCGCCAGACCAGTCGAGCGCGAATTCATCCGGCCGCGCGAAAACGTCGGCACTGTAATAGCTGACGCCAAATGGAATATCCCCCATCAGTGCAACATCCCGGTCTTCGGCACACGATTTGATCTCGCGCCATTGTTGATGGGCTATCCACTGCACATAACAGAAGAAATTTTGGCGAGCCTTTAGGGCTGCCCTTTGATCTTGGGGCAGATCGTGCAGCCAGGCGCGCGCTCTTTTAATTGATTGATGTTCGGCTGACCATCTGGTCCACGTAGCGCTCTCGCTGTTCTCCTCCATCAGAACACGAAAAAAAGCGTAATCGTCCAGCCATACTGCTTCCTCTTGGCAAAATTTTTCAAACCCCAACCGTCGTTCTTTTCCGGCGCGACCAGAGAAATTCGCGAATGCTTTCTCAAGCAAACGCCGTTTCAGTTTTTTGACATGTCTATATTTCACCCCGCCACGCCAGAGTCTCCCAAGATCGACATCCGCAACGACCGAATTAAAATCGTCGCGCGTTAAGTCCTCTGGAGAGTCAGGCCCAAGCCGCAGTGTGGTTGGTTCAATCGCCATCGCGCTAATGGCGTTATAAGGGCTGTTGTCGGCGCCGGTCTCGTTGATCGGTAAGAGCTGGACAAGTTTAAATCCAATTTCGCTGGTCCATCCAATAAACTCCCGGAGCGCGCCAAGGTCACCAATTCCAAGATCGTTTTCTCCTCGCAACGCAAACAGCGGCACAAGAATTCCCGCGATTCGCTTTTCCGGCGACAAATTCATTCACAAAAAAATGACGGATGACCAACGACGAAGCACGAAGGAATGATGGAATCCGAATACAGTTTCGTCATTCGGCCATTTTGCTTCCTTCGTCCATTTGTCATTCGAGCTTCTGATCTGCGTCAGCCTCGCTGCACTTGCCAGTCTTCGACGAGTTGGTTCGGAATTTCTTTCAGAAAACGCGATGGCCGCTGGAAAACGTCGCCGTAGCCTCCACTCAATCGCATCTGCGGAAAGGTGAGATAAAGTTCATCGCGCGCGCGGGTGATCGCCACATAAAACAGACGCCGCTCCTCCTCGAGCGCGTCGCGTCTGTCGAGCGAGCGGCTGCTCGGAAACATGCCGTCAGTCAACCAAATGATGAACACGGTATTAAATTCGAGCCCTTTGGCTTGATGGACGGTGGAAAGATTGACCGCCTCCTTCTCGGCCGTTTGATTTGGCGCAGCCTCTGCATCGACATTGCTGATCAAGGCCAGTTGGGCGAGAAATTCGTGCACGTCTTTGAACTGGCGCGCAAACACGGCAAGTTGATTCAAATCTTCACGGCGCAGTTCGTAATTTGTGAAATTGACCTTTGCGTAGTCATCGTAAATCGCTTCGACAACCGATGTGATCATTTCCGACGGCGGATTGGGCTGCCCGCCCGGAGCGATCTCATCGAGCGTATGCGCGAGCTGCTCCCACGCTTTTTTTGATCTCGCGCTCACGTTCATGGCGAGTAAATGCTCACCCCACGCTGTAATTTCACCTCGTTCGTTCAGCGCGTTTTCCCAAGCGCGCCAAAGACTTTCCGCGCTTCGATTGCCAATGCCGGGGAGCAGTTTCACCATGCGCTTGAATGCGACCTCGTCGCGCGGATTCGCCACGAATCGAATAAAAGCCGTGACATCTTTGATGTGGGCCTGTTCGAAAAAGCGAATGCCACTCGTGATTTGATAGGGAATACCACGACGCGAAAGCTCAAGCTGTAGTTCGATCGCGTGATAATGCGCCCGGTAGAGCACGGCGATGTCGTTTAGATCCACATCTTCATCGCGCAGTTCCAAGATTCGTTGCGCGACGAATTGGGCCTGCTCGCTTCCGTCATTAAGTGCGACCAGCGCCGGCTTCACGGCGTTGGATTCGCGCGTTGGGCTCAAATGTTTGCGGAATTGCTGAACGTTCGCGGCGATGGCAGCGTTCGCGACTTCCAGAATTTCTGGGACGCTGCGGTAATTCATCTCGATCTTGAAAACCTGCGCATCCGGATAGCGTTTTGGAAATTCGAGAATGTTCTGAAAATTCGCGCCGCGCCACGAATAGATCGACTGCGCGTCATCGCCCACGACCATCACGTTTTTATGATCCAGCGCTAGCGTATCGACGAGATCAGCCTGGATTTTGTTCGTATCTTGATACTCATCGACAAGGATGAATTGGAATTGCCGGCGATAAAATGCCGCGATGCCTTGGTGTTGCTGTAACATCGACAATGTCTTTTCGAGCAAATCATCGAAGTCCATCGAGTTGGTCGCTTTTTTCTTTCGGTCATAACGGGCCTGCACGTCTTTGATCTGGTCGAGCAACGGCAGGAAATACGGAAACTTTTCCGCGAGCAATTCTTCGAGCGGGGTCTCTGTGTTAATGACGAAACTGAAGATCTCGGCGAGCACATCGCCCTTTGGGAACCGTATTTCTTTCGGGTCAATACCCGCGCTTGCGACAACGGCGTTGATTAAATCCTTTTGATCTTCGCGATCCATAATCGTGAACCCGCTTGAAAAACCAAGGGCGCTGCCGTGTCGCCTCAGCATTCGATTCCCCACCGAGTGGAACGTGCCGCCCCAAAGCCCGCTCGCATCGACCGGGAGCAAATTCGCGACCCGATCCAGCATCTGCCGGGCAGCCTTATTCGTGAAGGTAAGCAGTAAGATGTTTCGCGGATCGATCCCGTTCTCGAGCAGGTACGCCACGCGGTAGGTGAGCGTGCGCGTTTTGCCGCTGCCGGCGCCCGCGATGACGAGCAGCGGACCGGGTGGCGCCGTCACTGCCGCGAGCTGCTGCCCGTTCAACTCCCCTGCGTAATCGACGTGGATCGATGTCGATGTTGGCGCGCGCTGCAACGTGTATTGACGAGACATAATGCCTGTCCGGCTCGAACCGGTTACGCTCCTGTCGCGACGCGCACTGTTCAATCGGAAATTGGTTGAAAATAGTTACCGAATGCGATCATGATTGGAAATCTCATATCGGCTGGTCATATTCGGTCTCGCTCTCTGGTTTTGCGGCCTTCACTCGTTGGGCGGCGCTGATGTTTCGCAATTGCGCAAACAGCTCGTGGTTGCAGAAGAAGCCGACGATAAGCCAGCGATTATCGAATTGAATCGGCGCATCGTCGCGATTGTGCCGAACGATTCCGACGCCTGGAAGAATATCGTGCAGGGGCAATTCGAAATCGAGGACTACGACCGTGTCGGTGAAACTCTGGAAGCGTGGCAGAAAGCGGTGAAACGACCGCCGGCCGCGATTGAACATTTTCGCGGCGACCTTGCCGTGAAGCTGAAGGATTACGCAAATGCCGAACGACATTGGCTCGCGTTTCTAGCGCGGAAACCTTCACCCGGAGACGCCGCGGCGATTTACGACAAGCTGGCAAGCCTTTGCGCGGATCAATCGCGCTGGGCGGATTGCGCGAGCTACGATGCGAAGGCGATCGCCGCCAAGGATTCCGCGTCGCGTCGCGTCGCGCGCGCGTGCGTGTTACTGCGGCTTCGCCAATGGGACGCTGCCTATGCGGAGATCGCGAAAGCAAACAAGATCGACAGCACCGATAACGAAGTGAAAACGTGGCTGCCGCAATTTGAACGGCTCGAGGAGTTTCTTCCGCAAATCCGAGCGCTCGATGTGCAGATTGCGAAATCGCCGAACGATTCCGCGCTTTTGCTCGATCGCGCACGGCTGTTCACGTTGGCGGAGCGCCCGAGGCTCGCGCTCGATGACTGCGAGCAGGCGATGAAGTTGCAGCCGGCGTCGATGCGCGCGCGCATTCAGAATGGCGAGGCGTTGTTCGATGTTGGTCAGCCAGACGATGCGGCAAAATTGCAAATCAGTTCGAATCTCGCTCGCGGCAAGGACAAGCATGTGAGCGACCAGGCATTGCGCGAACTCAGCAACGAGGACACGCAGATCGCGCAAGATTCCGGCAACGCCGAGCCGCTCGCCGCGCGCGCAAAAACGTTGCGCGATCTGCGCCAGCTCCCGCTCGCACTGGTCGATGCGCGGGCTGCGCTGGCGATCGACGACAAATTGGCCGCGGCCCATTTCGAAGCTGCGCACGATCTTGATGCGTTGGACCAGTCGAAAGAAGCGCTGATCCATGCCGTCAAGGCGACGGAATTGAATCCGAACGATGGGGCGGCGTGGTGCTACCGGGGCGTGCTCGAAGCGGAGCGCGCGGATTTTCCAGCGGCCATCGAATCGTTAACGCGCTCGCTGAAGCTCGGCGAAACGCTGGAAGCACTGCGCAAACGCGAGAACTGCCAGCGTCGCATTGGCAGAGTCGATAATGCGAACGCGGACCTGAAGCGAATCCGCGAATTGGAATGAGACGCGCGACTTTCATTCTGATTTCTGTTTTCACTGCGGCGAATCTCTACGCCGCGCCGAAAGAAACGAAATCGAACACGAAACCGGATGCGGGCGGCGTGTTGATCGAACCCAGCGAGGGTGAGATCGCAGCTGGCGCCGAACTCACGATCACATTCCCGAACGCGATGGTCGGCACGGACAAGATCGACATGAGCGGCCAACCATCTCCGTTCATGAGCCAGCCGAAAATTGAAGGCGAGTTTTTGTGGAAGAGCCAGACCGAAGGCGTGTTCACGGTCAAAGCCGTGCTTGCGGGTGCGAAACATCGGCTAACGCTCGTCCGCGATCTTAAGGACGCGAGCGGCAAACGCGTGGCCGCGCCCGGTTGGAGCGCGGAGTTTAGCGCGGCGCCGTTTTCGATCACGAGCGATTTTACCGAGCAGGAACAGCTCGGTTCACAACCGCAAATCCCGCTTGCTTCCACCTACAACGTGCGACTCACCGAGGTCGCCGAGCACGTTTATTTTCAAGACCGCGATTCACATCAGCATTTTCCGGTCGATGTGATTTTGCGCAGCGATGAGAAGCTTTCGGAACAACCGGAAGCGCAAGAGTTTAGCGTTGCGCCACGCCAACCGCTGCCGATGGAACGCACCTACGATCTCGTCATTAACGGATTGCTCGATGCAAAAAGCCGCCGCCCTTTACCGTATCTAAAAGTTTTGCCCGCGGGTAAAACAGCTCCGCTCAAAGTTGAATGGGTCGTCGCGTACAATACGCCATTCGAAGAACCGACGATCGATATCAAATTCATCGACGCTGTCGATCCAAGCGAAATCACCGCCGACCGGATTCACATCGAGCCGGCGGTGAAAGATATGCAGCTGCTTACCAGCGGCGATACCGTTACCGTAAAAGGCGAGTTCGATCTGACCCAACGCCATCGCGTCACGATTTCGCCCGAGATTAAAGGCGAGCGTGGTTACGGACTGGCCGAGCAATCGCGCTGGGGCGCGACATTTCATCCGCAAGAGCCGACGATTTTGTTTCCGGGGTCGCAGATTTTTCTACGCGCGCGTCCGGAACTGCGGTTCACATTTTTCCAAGTCAATACCCCAGCGGTCACATGGAAACTGGCGCGTATTCCGCTTGAAAAATTGCCCGCGGTCAACATGCGTGTTCGCGATTTCGAGAAAAACGCTCTCGATCCGGTAACTGGAAAGGTAATTGTCGATCCTCGCACTGGCTTCAATAAGCAATTTCAAACCGAGTTACTCGTCAATGCGTTCAATCTACCGGTCGTTGCGAGCGGGACCACCGAGCCGGCGAGCGGTGATGGAAAGAAACAGCGCGACATTCATTGGACTTCCCCCAAAGGGGAGCCGCTCAGCGGCGCGTACTTAATAGAGGCGAGCGCGACGCTCGGCGACGGCCGCATCATCGGGAATCGCTCGATCATTTGCACGAGCGATTTCATTCTCACGCAAAAACGAACTCCGACCAAAGTGATCATGCGCGTGACCAAAATGTCCGACGTGCAGTCGGTCGTCGGAATGACCGTGCGCACGATCACGAATGAAAACATTGAGATCGCGCGAGCAACCACGGATGCCAAAGGCATGGCCACGTTTGACCGGGACAAAGTTCTCCCGGCGAAAGGTTCGAGCCCGCATCTTTTCATCGCTGACACACCGAATGGACCGGCGGTTCAATTTGCCGAAGCCGGAAGTTATCCGTCCGGCGAGCGAAGCGGTCTCGCGGCAAAGCCGCACGCGGAAATCATCACCGATCGCAATCTCTACCGGCCGGGGCAGACCGTAAAGATGAAGGGGATTGTGCGCGATGTTTCCGACGCACGCCTCGCTATTCCAACTGCGACTGATGCGCAATGGCGCGTAATGGAAGGGGACGGCAATCGAGTTGTCGGCGAAGGCAATGTTGCGCTTTCCTCCTATGGCGGATGGGAGGCGGAATGGAATGTGCCGGAAAAAGCTAAGCTCGGGCATTACATAATCGATTGCCGCGTGAGCGGCAAGGATTACGAGGGCTCGACCAGGATCAGCATCGAAGAATATCGGGTGCCGCTTTTTTCCGTCGTGGTTGAGGCGAAGCCCGAGGTCGGGCAAACCGCGCACGCGCACGTTTCATCCGCTTATTTTCATGGCGCCCCAAACGCGGGCGCGCGCGTGCATTGGAAAGCGAACTGGACCGTGACTGCCGAATTCAGCAGCGACGGCGAAAACAATGAATACAAAAAGCGGTACAACGCCTTCGCCGAAATCGGATCGCGTCTCGATCCGCAAAGCGAGGAAACCAAGACGATCGAAGGCGACGCCAAGCTAGATGAGCACGGCTTCGCCAATTTCGGGTGCGAGTCGCCATTCAAAGACAACGCCGCGATTAGCCGCGCGAATGTTTCCTGGCGCGCCGAAGTCACTTCGCTCGATGGCCAAACGATCGTGGGCGGTGACATGGCGCCGCTTTTTTCGGCGGAAATGCGTCTCGGCATACGCGCGAACGAAAAGCCTGGGAAACCCAGCGGGGTCGATGTCAGTATCGACGCGATCGACAAGGACGACGCGAAGGTCGAGGGCGTCGCAGTGCATGTCGATCTTTTCCACGTCACGACGAAAGTAGCGAAAGAGCAACTCGCGCCGTTCGTTTATCGCTATCGCAACACCGATCAGTTTGCCAAAGTTGCGTCGCAAGAAGTGAAAACGCCGGCCGCGTTTGTTTTTCCGGCGATGGAAACCGGCCGCTATGTGGTCGCCGCCAGTGCACCTGCTGCGAAAACGCCGCTCGTAAGTGATGAAACTACGGTCAGTGGCGAACAACCGGCCGAGCTTGCCGTCCAAAACGAAACCAGTTTCAAAATCGAACATCGTCCCGAAGCATTCACGCCCGGTGAGAAAGCGGTGTTGTCGATCCAGGCGTCATTCGGCGGTGTCGCCTGGGTTTCGGTCGAAACCGATGAAATTCTCGACACGCTGCTTGTTCCGCTTTCCGGTAACGCTGGTCGCATCGAGGTACCGGTCAAAAAGGAATATGCGCCCAACGCAACGGTCTCGATCTATCTGGTTAAGCCGGGCGGCAAGAACGAATTGCCACGCGAGCGTTTTGCTTCTTCGGAAATAGAAGTGCGCCGGCCGGATCGCGAATTAAAAATCGAGCCGCATCTGGCAAATGCTTCGGTAAAGCCGGGCGAAACTGTTCGGGGCGACGTGCGCGTCACTTCGGAAGGCAAGCCAGTAGGAGATGTCGATCTTGTGGTGTTCGCCGTGGACGACGCAGTCTTGAAACTTGGCGACTGGACACTGCCGAAGGTCCTCGAAAATTTTTATCGCCGAAATCCATTTTCGGTCCGCAGCTATCAATCGCTCGAGCGCTACATCGAGGAAATCAAACTGCCGAGCCTGACCGAAAAAGGGTTTATCATCGGCGGCGGCGAAGAAGAAGCGGTCCCGAACGTGACCAACGTGCGAAAGGAATTCAAAACGCTCGCGTTTTGGCAGGGCAGTTTGAAAACCGGCAAGGACGGCAAAGCGGAATATAATTTTACTG
>Ga0209473_1000350_pt1 | contig 28442 bp, 27 predicted proteins | sample GraSoiAngelo_133_FD_185890 | JGI IMG/M metagenome (GOLD analysis project Ga0209473, IMG submission 185890) | Grasslands soil microbial communities from the Angelo Coastal Reserve, California, USA - 14_0929_05_20cm (SPAdes) (version 2) | ecosystem: Environmental > Terrestrial > Soil > Grasslands ...
CTCGCCTGCCGGCCGCACCCGGCGAAGCAGGATCACGAGCAGTAGCGCGGCCCCTGCGAAGCGCAGCAGCCCGAGCGGGAGCGCCGGGATCTCCATCAGCGCGCGCTTGGCGAACAGATAGGTCCCCGCCGAAACCAGCGTGTGCGCCACCAACGCGCCGTAGAGCAGCACGGCGGACGGGCGGGCGCGGGCGTGCATCGGCGGAACCGTTCTGCGTAGATTGCGCTGCCATGTCAACCATCGAGAGACGGTGTGTGGTCGTCACCGGAGCATCGGGAAATCTCGGCGCCGCGGTCGTCGCCCGGCTGCAGCGCGCGCGAGCCGCCGTCGTCGCGCTCACGCGGAAGGAGGCGGACCTCGCCGACGAGGCGCAGGTCGAGAGCGCCTACGACAACGCGGTCGAGGGCCATGGCCCGCTCTGGGCGTCGGTCCATTGCGCGGGCGGTTGGGCCGGCGCCACGGTGGCGCAGACCTCGGTGGACGTTCTCGAGAGGATGCTGGAGATCAATCTGCGCTCGGCGTTCCTCTGCTGCCGCGCGGCGCTGCGCCGGATGCGCGGCGAGGGCCGCATCGTCAACGTCGCGGCGCTCACCGCGGCAACCTTCCAGGGCATGGCCGGCGCGGCCGCGTACAACGCGTCGAAGGCGGCGGTCATCGCGCTCACCAGGAGCATCGCGGACGAGGGTTCTGGCGTGCGCGCGAACTGCGTCGCCCCCGGCACCTTGCGCACAGCGGCGAATGGCAACCTCGCCGGGCAGGTGCCGCTGGAGGACGTCGCCGAAGCGATCTTCTATCTCGTCTCTCCGGAAGCGGGCGCCGTGAACGGCGCCGTGCTCACCCTGGCGGGACGCTGAAGCTGAGCTGCCTGCGCGCGCACGCCCGGCGCGGCATCCGTGGCAAATGCCTGCGCGCGCGCCGCTGATACCTCCGCGACGGCCAATGCCGTCCGGACCAGGCCATCGCGGCCCGCGCGCAAGAGAGGAGTTCCTTCGAACCTCTGCCGGGCTTGTGCGTGCGTCAGCGAGAGCACGTCGTCGACGCGGAGCGACGCGATGTGCGGACGAAGCTGCACCAGGGTCGCCGGCGCGGCGCGGCGGTTCCACGGGCAGACGTCCTGGCAGGCGTCGCACCCGAACAGACGCCTTCCCGCACGGCGCGCAACGTCCTCCGGAATCGCGCCGCGGTGCTCGATGGTGTGGTACGCGATGCAGCGCGCGGAATCGACGTAGCGAGGCTCGCGGATGGCCTCGGTCGGACACGCAGGCAGGCACAGCGCGCAGTCGCCGCAGCGATCGGGATGCGGAACGTCGGCTTCCAGCTCCGCATCGATGATCAGGGCGCCGAGCAGCAGCCAGGATCCGAATCGCTCGTGGATGAGGCAGCCGTTCTTGCCGATCCATCCGATTCCGGCTTCCTGCGCCCAGGCCTTCTCCATCACGGCGCCGGCGTCGACTTCCGCGTAGACGGACGCGCCATGATCGCGCAGCCATGAGGCCAGCTTGCGCACCGGCTTGAGGACGACGTTGTGGTAGTCGCGGCCGCGGGCGTAGCGCGCGATGGTCAGCTCTCCGGCACCCGGCTCCGGGTCCTGCGGCGCAGGCCCGTACGAGGAGGCAACCACCACCACGCTGCGGGCGCCGGCGACGAGCCGCGACGGATCGAGGCGCTCCAGGCGCCGGGCGCGCACGTATTCGAGCCCCGCGTCCCAGCCGCGCTCGAGCCAGTGGTCGAGCCGCTCTGGCGGCAGCGGATGGGCACGCGCGATCCCGCAGAGGTCGAACCCCAGCTCGCTGGCGCGCGTTTTCACCTGCGCGGCGGTGACGTCCACCGGCTACCTCTTCCACGTGATGGCGAGGCCGTCCCGGATCGGTACGATGGTCGAGACGATGCCTTCGCTCCCGAAGATCAGCCGAGTGTATTCGCGCAGCCCGGCGGTCGCCGCATCGCTTTCGCCGCGGGCCACGGCGCCGCCCCAGAGCACGCTGTTGGCGAGGACGAGGCCACCGGCGCGCAGCTTCGGAAGCGCGATGGCAAGCGCTTTCGGATACTCCGCCTTCTCTCCGTCGAGGAAGACCGCGTCGAGCCCGGCCTCGCAGCGGGCCAGCGCCTCCAGGCCGTCGCCCGCGGGCTCGAAACGGCAGCGGTCGAGCAGGCCGGCCTTGGCGAGCCATGCGCGGGCACGGTCCAGGTTCTCGCGGTCGAAGTCGGTGAGCGTCACCGTGCTTCCAGGCTCGAGCACGCGCGCGAACCAGAACGCCGAGTATCCGAATCCGCTGCCTACCTCGAAGATCCGCCGCGCTTTGGCCACCAGCGCGTATTGCGCGAGCAAGGTTCCCACCGTCTGGCCGACGATGGGAAACCCGTCGCGCTCGTCGGCGTACCGGCGCATCTCGGCCTCCACCGGATCGGGCGATCCGGCGAGACGCGTCAGGTAGTCGTCGATCAGCGGATCGACGATGTCCATGTCGCCTTGCATCCGGGCAGTAACGTAGCGCAAATGGGCAAGATGGCGCGTTTCCTCTACCGATTTTGCTGCGGCGGCCTCGTCGGCGCGCAGCTCTTCTTCGCCGCGGTGGCAGCCCAGGTGGTCTTCCCGCGAGACGTCGCCGCGCTGCCCCGCGACCATCCGCGCCGGCAGCTCGCCGCCGATCTGGTGGGAAGCATGCTGGCGCGTCTCGACGCTGCGACCCTCGCGCTCACCGCCGTGGCGGTGGTCTGCGCGCTCGTCCTCTCGCGCCCGCGGAGCGCCATCGCGCCGCTGCTCGCGGGGGTCTGCGCGGCCGCATCTTCGCTGCTCGTGACCCCGTCGATCCAGGCAATGCGTGAGGCGGGTACGACCGCTTCCGGACGTTTCGCCGCGCTGCACGGCGTCAGCTCGGCGCTGCTCGTTCTGGAAATGATTCTTCTCGCAGTGGCCGTCTGCCGCGCGCCGGGACCGTGAGGTTGCCGCGGACAAGGCAACAGGCTACTAAGCTCGCCGCCCATGTCGATTCGAGTCACGCTCATCCCCGGCGACGGCATCGGTCCGGAGGTCGTCAACGCCGCCGTCGAGGTGATCGAGGCCGCCGGATGCAAGGTCGAGTGGGAGCGGGCGGCGGCGGGCGCCAGCGCGGTGCCCACCCATGGGACTCCGATTCCTGCGGAGACGCTCCAGTCCATCCGGCGCAACAAGCTCGCGCTCAAGGGGCCGCTGGCCACGCCCATCGGCGAGGGCTATCGCAGCGCGAACGTCGCGCTGCGCAAGGAGTTCGATCTCTACGCGAACGTGCGCCCGGCACGGAGCTTCGCCGGCGTCGAGACGCGATACAGCGGCGTCGATCTGGTGGTGATCCGCGAGAACACGCAGGGCCTCTATTCCGGCGTCGAGCACTACATCGACGACGAGCGCACGGCCGCCGAGAGCATCTCGATCATCACCCGCAAGGGGAGCGAGCGGATCATCGAGTACGCCTTCAACTACGTGAAGCAGAACAAGCGCCGGCGGCTGACGCTGGTGCACAAGGCGAACATCCTCAAGTGCACGAGCGGCCTGTTCCTCGAGACGGGCCGGGGGCTGGCGGCGAAGCACCCGGACGTCGAGTTCAAGGAAATGATCGTCGACAACTGCGCCATGCAGCTGGTCAAGAATCCGAACCAGTTCGACGTGCTCGTCACCACCAACCTGTTCGGCGACATCCTGAGCGACCTGACCAGCGGCCTGATCGGGGGTCTGGGCCTCACCGCGGGCGCGAACATCGGCAAGGACGCGGCCATCTTCGAGGCGGTGCACGGGACCGCGCCGGACATCGCCGGCAAGGGCATCTCCAATCCGACGGCGGTGATGCTGGCAGGCGTGATGCTCCTCGAGCACATCGGCGAGCGCACCGCGGCGGATCGGCTGGTGACGGCGGTCCGGGAAGCGATTTCCTCGAAGGAGGCGGTCACCCCAGACCTGGGCGGCTCGGCAACGACGCGGATGTTCACCTCGGCGGTGCTGAAGCGTCTCAAGTAGCGAAGGCGCTCAAGAATCCGGTGGCAGGTTGAGAGGCGGGGGTGCAGGCAGCAACTCCGGCCTGAGCAGATAGATCATCGCTCCGAGCGGAAGAGAAACCGCGAGTATCCAGTCGCCGGTCAGCATCTGGAACACGGATCCGCTGAACAATTGGATCGCGAGGAGCTGGACCGCGATCTGTCCCGTGTTCCAGTTGACCATCAGCTTCCCGATTCCCAGCAGGATGAACAATGCCCAAGGCCATTTACGGCTCCGTGGCGCCCGCCACAGCCGCACCAGCGCGATGAGCGTAACCATCGGCGCGAGGATAAGGCTGGTCAAGACCAGGACGGCTCCAACTCCGCGACGTGTCATCGGTGGAGCTCTGCCGCCGGTGGTCAGGCCGCGGACATGAAGGCCGACCAGAATCGGTGTTGCGCCTCTCAAGAGCGTCACTCGTACCAATGCGGGCCCATCTCTTCCCGTCACGGCAAAGTCGAAGAAAACCAGCGTGCGATCGTCGGGCCCGTGCATTGAACCCACCCCGACGCGTTCTGCCGATGCTGCGTCTACTCCATGCAGTTGATCTTGCAGAACGGCCAGCCGGGCCGAGGCTTCCGGGGTTCGCAACGAGGCGTCTGTTCTCGCCGGTGGAATCGGCTCACCCCGCGCGACGTGTGCGAGGAACTCGCGTCCCGTCCGCTCTTCCTCCTTGGACGCCAGTCGAGAGCAACCCAACCAGACCGCGGCGGCAACGATGACGAGAACAGTTCGGTCGGGGCGGACGACACCTGCGAACACTAAGTGGCGACCGTAGCGCACGTCCAAGCGGCTCCCTCTCGTTGCTCTATCGTCAGTGCCGTGAGTCCTTGGCCCGCGCAGGGTCCACCGAGACACGCGCCGGTCGACGGATCGAAACGCGCGCCGTGCGCCTGGCATTCGATCTCTCCCGAATCAAGCCAGAGACGGCCATCGCCGACGTCGACCGGCTGGGCGCGATGGGGACAGATGTTGAGGTAGGCGCGGACCGTTCCCGTCGCGTCCAGCACCGCGAATCCTTCGCGCCCCAGGCCGAGAGAGAAACGAACCGATCCGCGCCTGCGCAGCTCGGCGAGCTCGAACAGCTTCATCTCGTGGGGACCCAGGGGATCTCGCGCCCCCCCGCGCGCAGGTTGGCGGCGCGGGCCATCACGAACAGCAGGTCGGAGAGCCGGTTCAGATAGGCGAGTGCCTCCGGCGGGACGGGACCGGACTCGGCGAGCTCGACCACCTTTCGTTCCCCGCGGCGGCAGATCGTTCGACACAGGTGGAGCACAGCGCCGGGGCGCGAACCACCGGGGAGGATGAAGGTCTTCATCGGAGGAAGCTGTTCGGTCAGTCGATCGATCTCGGACTCGAGCCGCGCGACGTTCTGCGCGGTGATCCGCGGGATTTCCTTCGGCGCGGCCTCGGTGTCGGGCGTGGCGAGCTGGGCCCCCAACGTAAACAGCTCGCTCTGGAAGGAGTCGATCAGCGCGCGCAGGTCGCCTTCCGGCACTTCCTCTCGCGCGACGCCGAGCGCGGAGTTGAGCTCGTCGACGTCGCCGTACGCGGCAACGCGCAGGTCGTCCTTGCGGACCCGAGGTCCTCCGAAGAGGCCCGTCGATCCGTCATCGCCGCGCCGGGTGTAGATCTTTGCCAAGCTGCCTCCTGCGCTCGCTGATAAGATCGAATGCCGATGCGCCGCAAGTGCTTGCACGGCGGACCCTTCGTTCTTTCGCTGGTGCTCCTCGGCTGCGGCGGAATGAAGGACCCGGCCTCCGTCGCGGACAAGTTCGTCGACCGCTACTACGTCGAATCTGATCAGGACGGAGCCCTCCCGCTCACCACCGGCGTCGCGTCACTCCGACTGAAAGACGAGCTGAAGCTCACGCGCGAAGCGCGTCTGGGCAACCCCGGGATGCAGCTGCGGCCGGTGCGCGTCTATTACTCGCGCAAGGCCCTGACCGGCGACGACGCCGAGCGCGTCGCCAATTACGAGCTGGACATCCGGCCGCAGGGCGGCGGCACCCTGCAGCGCGGCGCCACGGTGACGCTGTCGCGGCAGCAGGACGGCACCTGGAGGGTGTCCCGCTTCTCCGAGAGCCAGCCGAAATGAAGGTGGACTTCAAGGTCAGCGCGGACGCCGCCGGCCAGAGGCTGGACAAGTTCCTCCGCAAGCGTCTCGAGAACCTGCCGCTCAGCCATCTGTACAAGCTGGTGCGGACGAAGAAGGTGCGCGTGAACGGCGCTCGGGCGGCCATCGCGCAGCTGCTCAAGCCGGGCGACGAGATCACCGTCCACGTGCTCAAGCCGACGGAGCGACCTCCGGCGCGACCCATCGAGGCGGTCGGGCAGGACTTCAAGGTGCTCTACGAGGACGAGCACATCCTGGCTGTCGACAAGCCCGCGGGCCTCGCCATCCATGCGGGATCCGGCATCACGGGCGAGACGCTCGTCGACCAGGTCCGGGCCTATCTCGCGCGGCAGGGGCGGGTCACGCCGGAGGGCGAGTTCAAGCCGAGCCCCGCGCATCGCCTCGACCGCGAGACGAGCGGCGTGGTGGTGGTGGCGAAGACGCGGCAAGCGATGGTGCGGATGACGGAGATGTTCACGGCGGGTGAGGCGGACAAGACCTATCTGGCGCTCGCGAAAGGGCGCTTCCAGCGGCAGGAAGGGAGCATCGATCTGCGTCTTGCCGAGCACCAGCAGACGTACGCCTCGAAGCAGCAGCGCGGCGTCAATCTCCAGTCGGCGCTGACGCGCTGGAAGAAGCTCGCCGGCGGCGCGGAAGCGACCTTGCTCGAGCTCACCATCGAGACGGGACGCACCCACCAGATCCGGCGTCATCTGGAGGCCATCGGCCACCCGGTGGTGGGCGACACGAAATACGGCGATTTCCCCTTCAACCGGATCGCGCAGCGGCAGTGGGGACTGCGGCGCATGTTTCTCCACAGTACCCGACTGGCGCTGGCGCACCCGGTGACGAAAAAGCGGCTGGTGTTCGAGTCGCCGCTGCCGCAGGATCTGGCCGAAAGTCTGCCCCGCGCCCAAATCCAATGGAAAACACACGCTTCCGTCGTCGGATTCAGCAAGCGAACGCCCGACAGCAACTTGCCAGGATGAACCGCCCCGGTTCTGATGTTCCGCCGTAGGACCGACCGATGCTCAACGAACCGTCCCCTCTTCGCCGCCGCATCTACGACCGCCTGGTCGCCGATCGCGGTCCCGGTCGCAAGAAGCTGTGGGTCCTGATCGCCATTCCGCTGGGGATCCTCGCCGGCCTGGCCGGCATGGCCCTTCTCGGGCTCTACATCTGGCTGGCGCGGGGGCTGCCTTCCATCGAGTGGGCACGCCATTACCGCCCGCCAATCGTCACCACCATCTGGAGCGGCGACGAGCAGATGATCGGCGAGTTCTACAACGAGCGCCGGGTAGTGGTTCCCTACGACCGGATTCCCAAGCGCCTCAAGCAGGCGGTCATCGCCAGCGAGGACAAGGACTTCTTCGAGCACGGCGGTGTCAGCTTCACCGGGCTGATGCGAGGCATCTACCAGACGTACGTGCGCCACGCCCGGACCGTCGGCGGCTCGACGCTCTCGCAGCAGACGGCCAAGGCGATCATGGCCTCCGTCGAGGGCGAGGAGAGCGTCCGCATCCGTTCCGGCTGGCCAGGCGTCCGGCGCAAGGCGCGCGAGTTCATCCTCACCCGGCGGCTGGAGAACAACTTCGACAAGGAGCACATCCTCTGGCTGTACCTGAACGAGGTGTACTTCGGTCACCACAGCTACGGAGTGCAGGCCGCGGCGGAGAACTACTTCCGCAAGAACGTCTGGGAGCTGTCGCTGCCGGAGATTTCGCTGATCGCCGGGCTGCCGCAGGCGCCGAGCAAGTACTCGCCGTTCGCGCATCCGGAGCGCTCGAAGGCGCGCAGGATGTACGTGCTGCGGCGGATGTTCGAAGAGGGGATGATCACCGCGCAGGAGCGGAAGGAAGCGGAGGACGCTCCCATCCAGGTGTACCCGGTGCAGGACATCTTCCGCGAGACCGCGCCGTACGTCACCGAGCACATCCGCCGCGATCTGGTGGCCCGGTACGGCAACGACCGCCTGCTCGACGAAGGTCTCAAGGTCTATGCGACCGTCGACCTCGAGCGCGAGCACGACGCGGTGGCGGCGACGATCAAGGGAGTGATCGAGGCGGACAAGCGGCAGGGTTTCCGCGGGCCGCTGATGCAGCTGAAGAAGAAGGACTGGGACGACTTCAGCAAGAAGGAGCAGGCGTTCCTCGAAGGCGACGGCAAGCGCGACGAAGTCATCGCGGCGCTCGTCACCTCGGTGGAGAAAGAGTCCGTCAAGGTCCGCATCGGCGCCGAGGAGGGCGTGATTCCGCTGGAGCAGGCGGCCTGGGCGCGCAAGCCGAATCCGGAGTTGAATTCCGAGTACACGAAGATCACTACGCTGCGCCCGGTGCTCTCCTCCGGCGACGTGGTGTTGGTGCGCGCCACGGAGACGAAAGGCGTGTGGGCGCTGGAGCAGGACCCCAAGCTCCAGGGCGCCTTGATCAGCACCGACCCGAACAGCGGGTACGTGGTGGCGATGATCGGGGGCTACGACTTCGAGAAGAGCGAGTTCAACCGTGCCTTCCAGGCCTGCCGCCAGCCAGGGTCTGCCTTCAAGCCGGTGATCTACAGCGCGGCCATCGAGCAGCAGGGGTTCACCGCTTCGACCATCCTCCTCGATGCACCCATCGTCACCGACGACGACTCCACCGGGCGCCGCTGGAAGCCGCAGAACTACGAGGAGGAGTTCAAGGGCGAGGTCCCGGTGCGGCAGGCACTGATCCATTCGATGAACACACCGGCCATCCGCACGCTGCAGGCGGTAGGCGTCAAGGCCGCAGCGGCCTGGGGGCACAAGCTGGGCCTCAGCACCAAGATCAACGAGGACCTCTCGATGGCGCTGGGGTCCTCGTGCGTGTATCCGTCCGAGCTCACCGGAGTCTTTGCCACGCTGAACCGGATGGGGAAGAAGGCGAAGATGATCTACCTGCGCCGCGTGCTCGATCGCGACGGCCGCATCCTCGAGGACCACAGCTCGTTCTACGATCCGTGGACGGAGCTCGACGACCGCGTCGCCGCCGGCTACGCGAAGCTGTTCGAGGTGCCGGACCAGGTGATGGCGCCGGAGACGGCCTTCCTCATGCAGCAGTTGATGACCGAAGTATGCAAGCCGCCCGGTACCGGCGGCCGCGCGGCGGCGCTCGCAAAGCCCGTGGCCGGCAAGACGGGTACGACCAACGACCTGTTCGATGCCTGGTTCCTCGGATACACGCGGGACCTCGTGACCGGCGTCTGGGTGGGCTACGACACCTACGAAACGCCGATGGACAAGTACGCCACCGGCGGTCACTACGCGTTGCCGATCTGGCTCGACTACATGACGAAGGCGCTCAAGGGCGTCCCCCAGGGCGATTTCGAGACGCCGAACGAGAAGATCGTCTGGGTGAACATCGACGGCGACACGGGAAAGCGCGCGACCGCGGACACACGGCAACCGGTGCTGGAGGCGTATCTGAAAGGGAGCGAGCCACCGGATGAGAGCGGAGCAATCGCGACTGCGCCCGGCCAGCCGCAGCAGCCCCAGCAGGCGCCCAACGCGGCGCAGGCGGCGGACCAGATGCTGAAAGGCGGCCTCTAGGGTTTTAAGCCCCCGGCTTACGTCTCGAACGCGCGCAGTGGCGCGCGCGAGGTGTTAGAAAGGGCCCATGCTCGGCGGCCTCTCGATGACCGAGGTCATCATCATCCTCGCCCTTGCGCTTCTGCTGCTGGGGCCGGATCAACTGCCGTCGCTCGCGCGGTCGCTGGGCAAAGGCCTCCGCGAGCTGCGCAAGGCGACGGACGACATCAAGGGACAGTTCGAGTCCGAGATCGCGCGGATCGATCTCGACCAGCAGCCGCAGAAGATGATCGCGCCGGTGCCCGATGCGCCGAAAGCGGAAGAAGGCGCGAAGCCGGCGGAGCTGCCTGCCGCTCCGACGAATCCCGCGGATGACCCGGGCGCCGCTCGCGCCGCCGCGCGTCGTGCCGCAGCGGAATCGCAGCTCAAGCTCGTCGCTCCCGAGGGCGCCGTGCCGCGGCAACCGGAATCGCCGCCGCCGGCTCCCGCACCGGAGCCCAAGGCGTGAGCCCGGCACTGCTGCCCAAGCCCGCAGCCGCCAGCGCAGGACCGGAAGACGACGTTCAGCTCTCGCTGCGCGATCACCTCATGGAGCTGCGCAAGCGGCTCAAGTGGGCGCTGATCTGGCTGCTGCTCGGCTTCGCCGCTTCGTACTACTGGTCGCAGCAGATCTTCCACTTCCTCATGCTGCCGGTCTTCGCGGCGCTCCCCGAGGGAGAGAAGGCGCTGCACTTCGCGTCCTCCATAGAGCCTTTTCTCATCTACCTGAAGGTCGGCCTGTATGCCGGACTGTTCGTCGCCTCGCCCTTCATCTTCTGGCAGATCTGGTTGTTCGTCGCCCCGGGCCTCTACCGCCGCGAGCGGCGCAAGATCGTCCCGTTCGTGGTCGCAGCGACCCTCTTCTTCCTGGGTGGCGCCGTCTTCTGCTACGTGGTCATTCTGCCGCCGACGTTCGATTTCCTGATCAAGAACACGGGTCCGAACATCACGCCGGTGCTGATGATGGACCAGCAGCTCGGTCTGGTGATGCTCCTGGTGCTCGCCTTCGGCATCATCTTCGAGCTCCCGATGATCCTCACGCTCCTCGCGATGATGGGCGTGGTGGACTACAAGTTCCTCAGCAAGTACCGGCGGCACGCGATCATCCTGAACGTGATCATCGCCGCCTTCGTCACGCCCACGGGCGATCCGTTCAACCTGGCGCTGATGGCTCTGCCGATGATGATCTGCTACGAGCTCGGGGTGCTCGGGGCGCGGATCTTCGGGAAGAAGGACGAGACGGCGCGCCTCACCGCGTGATGATTCTATTGTATCACCCATGATACAGTAGCTTCATGCTGCGGCAGGCGGTACGCCGGCTCCGTGCCGCGCCGGCGTTCAGCGCAACGGCGATGGCGCTCCTGGCGATGTCGATCGGCGCCGCTGCCTCGATTGGCGGACTGTTCGAGGCTGTCGTGCTGCGGCCGCTGCCCTTTCGCGATGCAGACCAGCTGGTCTGGATCTGGGCGAGCCGCGTCGACCGCGACAAGGCGTTCTTCTCCGTTCCGGAGTTCCTGGACCACGTCGCCGCCACCCGGGGAGCGGATCTCGTCGCGTGCGCCCAATGGGACACGACGCTCTCAGGAAGGGGAGAGCCGGAGCGCGTGCAGGGAGCGAGAATGTCCGCGAACGGGATGACCGTCCTCGGCTTCACCCCCGTGGCTGGGCGCGCCTTCGATTCCGCCGACGAGCAGCGCAGGGTGGTGGTCCTCTCCCACGATCTCTGGAGGCGCCGGTTTGGCGCGGACCCGCGCGCAGTCGGACAAACGCTGACGCTCAACGGCGATCCCTACGAGATCGTCGGCGTGCTGCCGCCTCAGTGGGTCTTGCCGAACTTCGACGCCCAGGTGTGGGTCCCCTTCGATCTGCGCAGTGACCCGCGCCGCGCGCAGCGCGGAAACAACTTCATTCGCGCGTTCGGACGCCTTCGGCCCGCCGCCACCCGGGTGTCCCTCCAGGCGGAGCTGAAGGCTACGCAACAGCGCCTCAAGGCGGAGTACGCCGAGGCGGTGAAGACGGCGCCACCTCGCGCGTACGCCTTCGTCGACGAGCTCGTGGGCGCCGTGCGGCGTCCACTGTGGTTGCTCGCGGGCGGCGTGGGGCTCCTGGTGTTGGCCGGCTGCGCGAATCTCGCCGGACTGTTGCTGGCGCGGGGCGCTTCCCGCCGCGAGGAGTTTGCCGTGCGTGCGGCGCTGGGGGCACGGCCGCTGCAGCTCGCCAGCGAGGTGTTGGTCGAGACTGCATTGGTCGCCGCGGCCGGTGGCATTCTCGGCATCGGCCTCGCGCGGTGGCTCATCGCCGTGCTCGTCCAGCTAGGGCCGCGCGACCTGCCGCGCGCTTCGCATGCTGGAGTCGATCCCTGGGTGGCTGCCGGCGCGCTCCTGGTCTCCGTGCCGGTGGCGCTGGCCGCAGCGCTTGCGCCCGCGCTTCAGGCAGGTCGGGGCGACGCCCGCGAGGCTCTCGCCGAAGGGATCGGGTCGCACACCGCCGCGCGTGCACGGCGAGCAGCGGTGCTCGTCGAGGTCGCCCTCACCGGACTGCTGCTGACCGTGGCAGCACTTCTCGGTCGCGGCTTCGTCCGCTTGCAGGGTGCCGAGCCTGGCTTCCGTCCCGAGGGCGTCCTCACGGCGCGCATCTCGCTGCCTCGGGAGGGATACGCGAGCGCGGCCGACGTACAGCGCTTCGCGGAGCGCCTCCTGTCCCGCCTCGAAACGCTTCCAGGTGCCCGAGGCGCCGGAATCGGCCAGGTGCTGCCGCTGACCGGCCTCAATGTGCGAGCCGACTTCGCCGTCGTCGGCCGGCCGCCCCTGACCGCCGCCGAGGCTCCCGCGGCGCAGACGCGCTGGTCTTCGCCGGGCTGGATCGCAGCGCTCGGGATTCCCCTGCTCTCGGGGCGCCACTTCGATTCCGGAGACGACGCGCGGGGACGGAAGGTGGCCATCGCCGACGCGGCGCTGGTCCGCAAGTACCTCGGCGGCTTGGACCCGCTCGGTACGCACCTCGTATTCGACGACGGCCGCGACGTGGAGATCGTCGGTGTGGTGGGCGAAGTCCGCCATTTCGCCCTCGACGAGGAGCCGCTGCCGACGTTGTACATGCCTGTGGCGCAGCTTGCGCCGGACGCCGTCCCCTACTTCACGTCGCGATCGTTCGTCGCCCTGCGTGCGCCGGGGCTTGCGGCTTCCGCCTTGCGCGAAGCCATCCAGGAGGTGGACGCGAACGTCGCCGCTGACGTGCGTCCCTTCGACGAAGTCGTGGGCGCAGCCCTGGCGCCACGGCGGTTCCAGACGCTGGTGATGGCGTTGTTTGCCGGAGCGGCACTGTTGCTGGCGGCGACCGGTCTGTACGGACTGCTGGCATGGTCGGTGATGCAGCGGCGCCGCGAAATCGGAGTCCGGCTCGCGCTCGGAGCGACCGCGGGTCGCGTGGTGCGCATGGTGATCGGTGAGGGGCTGCGACTCTCGCTGGGAGGCCTCGCCGTTGGAGCGGTGCTCTCCGTGGGAGCTGCGCGGGCGTTGCCGGCGATCGTGCCTGGTCTCGTTGCGACGGACGCCACGAGCTTCATCGCCGCTCCGTCGCTGCTCATCGCAGTGGCGTTCGTGGCGAGCTGGATCGCGGCCAGGCGAGCAGGCGCCGTCGATCCCATGCACGCCCTGCGAACGGGTTGAAATCGACGTCGGCCGATATTTGAATTTGTAGATGCGCATTGGTTGGGCTCTGCTCGCCCTCTCCGCGTGCGGGGGGCCTATGGCTCGCTCGCCCGGTGACGCCGGTTCCGTCGCGTCTCCCGACGCTTCCGTGGTCCCGCCAGAGGACGGCGGCGTCCCGCAGGCGGACGCTGGCGTGGTGTCTCGCGGTCCGACGCTCGCGGGTTGCCCGGTGTTTCCTCCCGACAACGCGTGGAACCGCGACGTGTCATCAGAGCCGGTCGATTCGCACTCCGCCGACTACCTTGCGTTCATGGGCGCCTCTTCGCTGTATCTGCAGCCCGACTTCGGCGGGCAGTATGGCCAGCCGTTCGTCGTCGTCCCCGCAGATCAGGCGCGTGTGCCGATGTCGTTCCTCTATGCGTCGCAGAGCGAGCCTGGTCCTTATCCGTTTCCGCGAGACCTTCCCATCCAGGCGAACGAGGATCGACACGCGACCGTCCTCGTCCGCGACGAGTGCAGGATCTACGAGACGTACAACACCTACGCTTCCGGTTCCGGATTCCACGCCGACTCTGGCGCGATCTTCGATCTGGCTTCGGGCGCACCGCGACCCGACGGATGGACGTCGGCGACCGCTGCCGGCCTGCCCATTCTTCCCGGGCTGGCGCGCTACGACGAGGCGGTCGATCAAGGCGAGATCCGGCACGCGCTCGCGTTCATCGCGGGCGGAACCGCGCACGCGTACGTCGCGCCGGCAACGCACTCGTCGGGCAGCACCAACGCGACTTACGCGCCGCCGATGGGCCTGCGCGCCCGGCTGCGGGCGGACTTCGATCTCTCCCGATTCAACGGAGCCTCGCTGGTGATCCTTCGCGCCCTGCAGAAGTACGGCATGTTCGTCACCGACAGCGCAGGTGGCCAGTTCTGGTCGGTGGCCGGTGCGCAGGACGCGCGCTGGTCGATTCCCGACCTCGATCAGCTGAAGACGGTGCCCGCGAGCGCGTTCGAAGTGGTGCAGCTCGGCGCTGTGCACAGCGGTCAGTAGTTGTGCTAAACGGGCGCGCTCGACGTCCCCATCGTCTAGAGGCCCAGGACACCGCCCTTTCACGGCGGTAACCAGAGTTCGAATCTCTGTGGGGACGCCACCTAACCTGCCAGACTTCCTTCAGTTCTGTTTCTCTTCAGCCTTGGTTGCCCCGCTGTTGCCCCCGATCGGACCGCGCTGCTCGAGCAACCGGATCGCCTGGTTGAGCGACGCTGGCGACAAGTGCATGTAGCGCATCGTGGTCGAGAGGTCCGCATGGCCGGCCAACTCTTGAGTCGCTTTCGCCGGGGCTCCACGCATCGCGAGATGCGAGCAGAAGGTGTGTCGCAGCTGGTGGATGTGGCCGGTCACGGCAAGGCCACCGGCTCGCTCCGCGCGTTCCATCCAGTTCCGCAGGGCGTTCTCGCTCACCGGCCCCGCGTTGCGGTGGTAGAGCATCCTCGGCCCTCGAAGGTGCCTGATCGCCTGCAGGGCCGCAGTGAGACGCGTGGTCATCGGGACCCGTCGCGTCTTGCCTCCCTTGGTCGTACCAATCTGGCCGCACCAGTCGGATCGGGCGATAGTGAGTTGGCCGCGCCTGAAGTCGGCATCGGTCAGATCGAATGCGATGATCTCGTCTCGCCGAAGCCCCGCCTCGCCAGCGAGCAACACGAACGCGAGCACGGCGGGAACCGCTTCTGAGATGAACACGGAGCTGGTCTTCGCTGGCCTCGTGACGGTGGTGCTGATCGACCTCGTGGTCGAGAACCTTCTGTTCCGCTGGATCGAGCGGCACACCGTGGTGCGGTGGGGCATGTCGACGCCGCAGCGGTAGGCACGTCTCGCGTCACACGTGCGTGCACGAAGTCCCGACGCGCCGTTCCGGTAACGAACACCGCGGCGATGGCACGCCGCGCGCACAATCTGACGATGGCGTAGATCGCGCACTTTTGCAGGCGCCGACTGCGAATTGATTCAATCGCGTCTCGCCGTTCACGTCCGCACACGCGCAGTGTTTGAACGTCGAGTACCGGTCAGCATGACGACTCCTCCTGCGCGAGGGCTCGCTTGCTCGCGGTACTGCACCCCTCGCCTTCACCGGGAGGGGATCAATGAACAAGTGCGCGTTGGCAATTGCTCTGGCGGCTTTCGCAGCCGGTGCGGCTCGCGGCGCGTCCGTGACCGTTGTGTGCTCTTCACTCAAGGTGTTGCCCAGGGCTGCGCCGCCGGCGGTGACGAGCTGCGCGCAGCTCAAGGCCGCGCAGAACGAGTTCGAGGCGCTCCAGGTCGTCGTTTCCGGTGGTGCGACCGGGCTCGTGGGATTGAGGGTCGATAAACCCGTGCTGACCCGCGACGGAACGACATCCACAATCCCCGCCGATTCGATTCGGCTATATCGCGAGGAGCTCGTCAACCTCACTGCCCCGACGAACAACGAGGGCGCCGTCGGAGCGAGCGCGACGAATCCAATTCCCTACCCCGACCCGCTCATCCCTGCTCAGGAAACCACAACGACGGCCTCGCCCTGCTCGGCCGGAACCGCCGGATGCCAACCGAACGGATGGCGGGAAGCAGTCACGACGGAGACCAGGAGCGCCTTCCCGTTCGCGGTACCCGCGAACGAGAACCGCGTCGTTCTCGTAGACGTGCACGTTCCGGACGGGACCGCCGCCGCGCACTACAGCGGGTCGGTGAACGTGTCGGGATCCTTCCCGGATGGAACGCCGTTCAGCGGCTCGGTCGCAATCGGCCTCACGGTGCGTCCGTTCCGGCTTTCTTCGACGAGCTCCTTGCCGTCGTTCTTCGGCTTTTCGGTGGACGCGACCTGCGCCGCTCATGCCGGAGGCACCTCGTGCGCAACGGTGGATTCATTCCACTTCTGGAGCCGTTTCTATGGTCGGTTCCTGCTCGACCATCGCATAACGATCCGCCTGCCGGACGACAGCAACACCGTCGGATCGCTCGACTACGCCAACGTCGAAGCGCGCTTCACGCGCGACTATGCAGGTCTCATCAACGGCACGGACGGCAACGCGCGCCAGCTCGCCGGCGCCAGGGCCACAAGCTTGATCTACCCGTGGTTCAACGCCCGTGACACGGATTCCGTCAAGCGCGACAAGGCACGTAACTGGGGGCAGTACGCGATGGGACAAGCGTGGTTTCCGATCATGTTCGACTACACCGGGGACGAGCCGCAGGTCGGCAGGCTCACGACTTGGGACATGACCGCCGCGCGAGCGAACATCATCCAGGCCGCCTTCCCGAACTTTCGCACGAGCGCGAACGCGCAGCTCTCGGACTACACGAACTTCGTTCAAGTGCATGGCGGCGGCAACTTCCTCGACATCCTGATTCCACTCTGGGACCAGCTCGACAAGCCGCAAACCGGGAACCTCGCGCCGACCTATGGATCGTTCCTAGGACGACCTAACAGGTATCGCTGGGGCTATCAGAGCTGCTCAACTTCGAACGGGTGCGGCGATCCCACCCATGTCAACTGGATCAGCTTCGTCGTCGACGCAATCGGCGTGCAGAACCGGGCGGAACCATGGATGCACTTCATCTACAATCCGGACAACGCTCCTTCAGGAATGATGTACTTCGATGTCGCGCAACTAATCGGCACGGCGTGGAACACCGGCGGCCTCTCGGGGTCGACGGGGAACGGCGACGGGACGTTCGTATACGCTGGCACGCCCGCAACGATCGGCGGCAGCTCGCATGAGCCCGTCGCCAGCTATCGCCTTAAGATGCTTCGCGAGGGACTCGAGGACTACGAATACCTCCGGATGTGCGCGCAGAAGGATCCTGCACGCGCGCGGCGGAACGCGCTAAGCGTCTTCCCGATGAACGCCAGCAATTCCGGAAGCACCTACCACGCCAGCAACTATCCCGATCCCGCCGCGCCCACGGCGTACACCACGAACCTGGAGACAGCGCGCGACGATCTAGCGGCTTGCATCGGCGCGCCGTCCCTGGTGCGAAATCCCGCTGCGTCGATCGTCAAATCGGGCGATTACAACGCGGACGGGCGAAGCGACTTCGCCATCTGGCGACCGACGGACGGGACCTGGTGGATCATGGACAACGCGACCGGCGCCTCGTTCACGCAGCAGTGGGGTCTACCCGGCGACATACCGGTCCCCGGAGATTACGACAATGACGGGATCACGGATTTCGCGGTGTGGCGGCCTGCCGAGGGGAACTGGTACTTCGTCCCCAGCAGCATCGGGTATCCCTTTTCGGACGTGGTGCAGTGGGGCGTCCCGGGCGACATACCGGTCCCGGGCGATTACGACGGCGACGGGAGGACCGATTTCGCCATCTGGCGTCCCGCGACCGGCGAATGGTGGGTGATGAGCAACGCTACGCGTATCGCCACCGTCCGGCAGTGGGGGCTTCCCGGAGACATCCCGGTGCCCGGGGACTATGACGGCGACGGCAAGACGGACTTCGCGATCTGGCGCCCGAGTGCCGGGGATTTCTGGATCGTGAATAGCTCGACCGGGGCGACAGACGTACGGCGCCTCGGCATACCGGGTGACGTGCCGGTTCCCGGCGACTACGACGGCGACGGGAGGACGGACCTCGCGGTCTGGCGTCCGGCGGACGGCAATTGGATCGTCCTGAGCAGTTCCACCGGAGCGCAAACGATCCAGCAGTGGGGAGTGGAAGGCGACATTCCGGTGCCTGGTGACTACGACGGCGACGGCAGGACCGACGTCGCGATCTGGAGGCCGACCGACGGCAATTGGTGGATCATCGGCAGCGGCACGGGCATGCGCATCCAGCAATGGGGGATCCCCGACGACATTCCCGTGACAAACACGCGCGCGGCCGCCTTCATCCACCGGAACGCGCTCAAGGTCAGCTCGAATGATTTCGAGGGTCACCGGGAGAGCGACTTCGCGATCTGGCGACCGAACGACGGCACCTGGTGGATCCTCGACAGTGCCAGGTTGACTCCACGCGTCCAGCAATGGGGCCTCTCGGGGGACGTCCCCGCTTCCGGCGACTACGACGGCGACGGCCGGACGGACTTCGCCATCTGGCGTCCTTCGGACGGAACGTGGTGGGTCATCGACAGCTCCAGCGGCAGGAGTCGCGTCCAGCAGTGGGGCCTGTCGGGCGATGTCGCGGTCCCGGGTGATTACGACGGGGATGGCAAGACCGATTTCGCCATCTGGCGTCCATCCGATGGGAACTGGTGGGTGATCGATAGCTCGAGCGGCCGCGGTCGCGTGCAGCAGTGGGGAGTGCCAGGAGACGTTCCGGTGCCGGGCGACTACGACGGCGACGGCAAGACCGATTTTGCGATCTGGCGACCGTCGGACGGGACCTGGTGGGTCATCGACAGCTCGACCGGGCGCGGTCGCGTGCAGCAGTGGGGTGTGCGTGGCGACATCCCCGTACCGGGGGACTACGACGGCGACGGCAAAACTGATTTTGCGATCTGGAGACCGTCGGATGGCACCTGGTGGATCATCAATAGCTCCAACGGAGCGACTCCCGTCCAGCAATGGGGACTCTCAGGCGATGTGCCAGTACCGGGCGATCATGACGGTGACGGCCGGACAGACTTGGTCGTGTGGAGACCGCAGGAGGGGAACTGGTACATCTTGCAAAGCTCGAACGGAGTCGTCCGGCTGCAGCAGTGGGGGGTTCCCGGCGACAAACCCATGTGAGCGATGGACGCGAGCGCTTCTCAATTCGAACTTCACGAGTCCATCTCGGGTGCCGGGCATGCCTCGACGCTCGCGCCGGCAAGGTGCGCCGCGTCCACGTCTACCGCCTGCTATCGAAAGCGCTTTGCGCCTACGGATTGAGCAGTGGGATCGTCTTCGGGTCCCGCGCCTTCGGCACCGACTGCAGATAGGCGTAGATGTCGGCGAGGTCTTCGTCCGACAGGATCGCCTTTTGATAGGGCGGCATCGCGCCGCCGGTGGTGCGCACGAAGTCGGAGAACGCCTCGAAGGGCAGCGGATTCGGCGCAATCTTCGAACCTGCGATGCTGCCCTGGCCGTCGAAGCCATGGCACTGCCAGCAGCCGTGCCTCACGTACGTGGGCCATCGCGACCGCTTCCTTGAGCGCGGGACCGAACTCGGACGGGTTCTTGATCGGGCCTTTCGCCCACCAGCCCATCGACTCGGCGAGCTTGCGATAGTCGATGTCGGGATTGTGGATGCCGGTGCCGACCGGGCCCATGTCCTTGCCGGTGTTGACGACGCGATTGCGGAAGTTCGACATGCGCTGCACGTGCATGACTTCCTGGTGGTAGCCGCGGTTGTTGTGCATCACCGCGAGCAACGGAATCTTGTGCCGCGCCGCCGTCCACCGCACGCCGGGCGCGTACATGAGATCGCCATCCGGCTGGAAGCAGGGAGACGTGGAGACCGCCGAGCTGCGGTTCCGAGAGGTCACGGGGAAGAGGCCCTGAGGGGCCAACGGAGGCGACATGGCAAAGAAGAAGAATCCTCACACCAGGCGCAGCCTCGACGAGTTCATCGGAGATCAGCGCGCGAAGGATCCCGAGTTCCGGCTGAGTTCGATCGGCTGCAGCTCGCACGAAAGGTGAAGGGACTTCGTGAGAAAAGGAAGATGAGTCAGGTCGAGCTCGCCGCGCTCGCGGGTACGAAGCAACCGAACATCGCGCGGCTCGAGAGCGGCAAGGTGGTCCCGAGGCTGGACTTTCTCGAGAAGGTCGCGCGCGCTTGGTGGACACCTGGACGTCCGCATCGTTGAGCGGAAGTCGAACGCGTGATGGACAGCCGGCTGCCCTCGGGAGGATGCAAGGAACCTTGTTCCCCCGCCTTTGCCCCCGACGGGGTCAAATCGCGTGTGTCATCGCTGAGTTCCGTGGAAGTGCCTGGTGAATTTCGAATCTCCGTGGGGACGCCACTTATCTAGGTGTGGTTCGGCAGATCGGCCTGCTACCGAAGCTCGAGGCATGGCGCGGCACCGCTTGACGCCGCGCCCATCGCGCTGGACGGTTCCGTTTATTTCAGATACTGCGACACGAAATCGAGGACGTTCTGCCGGTCGAGGCGGAACACTCCCCCGGTGCCGCCGCGCGACCCGTTGAGCCCGAACGAGGTGACAGCGATGACGTTGCTGCTCCCGAGGTAATTCGGACCGCCGGAGTCAACGAAGCAGGTACCGCCGGTCGACGCGTTGTTCGAGAGCAGCAGCGGGAAGTCTCCGGTGAATCCGGTGTCAATCTGGATCAGATGCGGCGTGGCCAGCATCCGGATCTTTTCCGCCTCGATCGACGACGACGCGCCCCGGCTCACAGACGACGAGGACGAGTAGCCGGTCAGAGCGGCGTCAGCGAGTTCCCGTCCAGGCTCCCGATCCACAGGCGCGTGCCGTCGAAGCGAACGCCGACGGCCCTTTGATCGTGAAGGAGGCCTGCTGTGACAGGTTCGCCGGATTCACCTTGACGACCGAGCCAGGCACCAAGCCGAACCAGAGGGACCCGCGGGCGACCGTCATGCCCTGGACGTTGGCGCCGTTGCCGATCCTTCCGGTCTGCAAGAGCCCGCCCGAGGTGGTGTCGAGCTGCGTGACCAGGCCGGCGTAAAGGCTCGTCACCCAGAGCTCGGAGCCGTCGGCGATCACGAACCACGGCGCAGGCCCCACGTAGACGTTCCCCAGGTTGGCTCCGTCGCTGGGCCGCACGCAAGTGACAGTCTCGCCGGCGCCCCCGGGCGGTGGCCGGTCGTGATTGGCGACCCAGAGGTTCTTTCCATCGAACGCGATCCCCGCCGGTCCCCCGGGGACGGGGAAGGTGCCTAGGATGGCTCCGTCCGAGGCTCGCAGCTTCGTGACCGTCCGGTCTCCGCGATTCGTGACCCAGAGATTCGTTCCGTCGAAGGCGCCGGCGATTGGCTGGTTCCCGACAGGGAACGTTCCCAGATTCGCGCCGTCTGCGGCGCGGAGCTTCGTGACGGAATCGGCTCCGGGGTTGATGGTCCACATGTTCGTCCCGTCGAATACGAGCGCGCCGACACCGTGATTGACCACGACTCGACCCAGCGGCGCCGCATCCGACGGGCGGAGGATCAGGACGTCCAAGTCCCAGGCGCCCGCGACCCAGAGCCGGGCGCCGTCGAAACCGATCGCCACCGGACGGCGTCCAACGGGATAAGAGAGGCGAGGGTGTACCTTCAGGACGGCGCGCGCCTTGTCGCTCCCGCGCGACGCAGTCACGGTCACGCTCTCGGTCAGGTCGAGGCTGTCGGGCGGCAGATACTGCGTCGTCTGTCCCGTCACCCCCGACAGCTTACCGGGCCCGAGCAGGCTCCAACTCGCCTCGCCCGGCGCCGCCGTCAGGGTCACCGGGGAGTCACCCACGGTGACTTCGTCGGCGCTCGCGGTGATCGTCAATAGACCGGAGGAACCGGAATCGTTGGATCCGGTCTCCGGATCCCGCATGCCGGCGCAGGCGGCCAAGAGGAGGAGCGCGATCCATCTGCAGTCGATGCGCATGATTCACCCCGGGCGCGTGGGTCGGGATCCCATGGCCATGCGCGAGCGGTTGCGGGAGGCACGTCCGGACGCAAAGGACCGCTAGTTCACTCTTGCCCCAGCGTCTGCCAGTCGACGGTGGAGGGCGTCGGGCTCGTCGACCTGCAGCAGCAGGGTGTCGATGTCTTCCGGATTCCGAAATCGTGCGTCTGATGGCAGGCGGATACAGCAAGAAGGAGACCCACGCGCTCGAAACGGCCGAAGGCTCGATCAAGAATCACGTCTCCAGCATCCTGGCCAAGTTCGGCCTCCGCGAGCGCAACCGCGCGGTCCTCAAGGCACTCGAGTCGCGCCCGCTTTGAGCACTGCTGGCGTCAATGGCTCGAGGGCGGTTCTTCACGCGTCGCCTGCCAGCTCACGACCTGCCACCGGCCGTCGCGCTTCACGAACGCGCCGCTGTTACGAAAGTAGTTCGTCTTGTCGCCGACGTGCTGGACGAGGCGGATGTTGAGCATGGCAACGCCGGCACAGAGCGGACGGACCTTCACCTCTTGTGCGGAGTACGTCGTCTTCGGCTCTCCGGGCTTCCTGTCGCGAACGCCGGGCGTGTCGCCAGCGCGCATCGACTCGAGGATGTTGGCCTTGCTGCGTACCTCGCCCTTGGCGCTGACGTAGACGAGATCGTCGGCCCAGAAACGCTCGTGCATCGCAATGTCGTCGACTCTGGTGAGAAACTCGTTCAACAGCGACGCGATCTCGTCGTGCGGTGTGGCAGCCGTCGCCGCGAACGAGAGAGCGACGGCTGCCAGGACCCTCCGCATCCGGCGGACCCTATCACGACCCGCGCGTCATCGCCGTCCGACGGGGTTCTCCGGCGTCAGCCCGCGCCACTCGAGCAGCGGCTCGGTCGATGGACAACGGCTACATCGAGGGTTTCAATCGCGGGCTGAAAAGGGTGTAGCCTCGCCGCCAACCGGAACAGGACGGGAATCGTGGCTGGAAAGCGGTTGGTACCGTGGATTGGCTGGGCATGGACTGTCTCGCTGGTTGCCTGTGCTCATCGGCCGCCACCGACGGCGCATTTCACGCCGTTGGTTGTCGAGAGCTCCAGCGCAGGCGGTGTCCGCCCGCTCGTCCGCGCGACGGTGGCGGGTCATCCCATCACTCTCCTGCTGGATACGGGATCATTTCGGAGCATGCTTCCATGGGGATTCGCCAAGACGCACGGCCTGATCGCGAAGTCGCGCGATACCGAGGAGCGGGTCGTGGATGCAACCGGAAACATGGTCGGATTGCTGCGCGTCTTCGACGTGTCGATCCAGTTCGCAGGTGAAACCAGCACTGACACGCTCGATTTCTTCATCAATCCCTCGTTGGGGACTGAGGGAATCCTGGCGCCACAAGATCTGGTTCGCTCCGGGTGGGCGCTGATCATCGATCTAGGACGCGAGGAGCTTCGCTACGAGCCGGAAGAGGCGGCCTTGAAGCGGATTGCTCGAGGTTCTTCTGCGCCAGTGCGCCAACTGGACTTCCATCGCTGCCTGAATGAGGGTCTTTTCCAGGAATACCACCGCATCGTCACCGCGGCCATCAATGGCGTGGCGGCTGACATGTTGATCGATACCGGCGCATCGCACACGGTGCTCACGCGCAACAATCCCGCCGTGTCCACCATGCTCGACAAGAGAGGCAAGCGCGACACAGTGACGGCGATGACCTCGCAGGGACCCATCCTTGTGGTCGACGATGTTCCCGTCGTGTTTTCAGGGACCTCGTTCGTGCTGCCAATCCTGGTATCACCGAACTCATCCCTCTGCTGGCGGGGAGCCGTCGGCGCTGACCTGCTTCGCCACTGCACCCTCGTTTGGGGTTCGGATTCTTTGTGGGCGGCTTGCGATGCGCCGCATCGATAATCCATCTCTCTTCAATCTATCAAACTGGACATCATCGAAGGACTTCACTGATCCGTCCCAGAACAGCACGAATCGCTGGCCATTGTGATTCACTCTCTTCTCGACGAGTACTTTCGGATCTTTGGTCATGAGGTAAACGCCATCGAGCCTGCCTGGTAGAACCACTCGGGTAGACGCCGAACAGCTCCACAGCACATGCCAATGGGCCATAGGAGCTCGAATCCTGGCTGTTGACGCGACCCCAGCCGAAGTGGCTGGCTCTTTTCCCCTCACGAAGGAGACTTCGACACCATGCATGTCCGCACCATCCTGATCGTGTTCGCCGCGCTGGCTGCATCGTGCAAGCACGTCGAGTCGAGCGCGTCCCCTCTCGTTCCCCAGTCCGAGCCCACCGGGCTCGCCGTGTTCACGCGGCCCGCGATGGTGACCGCGGCCAAGCTGTCTCCGAAGGGTACGTTCGTCGCTGCATTGTCGGAGGAAGGCGGCAAGCGCACCCTCTCATTCATCCGGTTGGCCACGCGTCAGATCACTTTCTTGTTCAGGCCCGAGGGCGACTCCACCATCGGCGACTTCTATTGGGCGAATGACGAGCGGGTCGTGATCGAGATGGTGGATTACGAAAGCTATCTCGCCGCCCCTGTCTCGCGCGGTGAGATCTACGCGGTGGACGCGACAGGGACGAGCGGGCGCGTGATCTTCGGCTATCGCGCAGGCGAGCAGCAGGTGGGTTCGCACATTCGCAAGGCAGCGAGCGAGAGGGCCTGGGGATTCGTGATCGGCCCACTGCGGAAGGATCCGCGCAAGATCCTCATCCAGCAGACCTACATGGACGACGTCGGCGACCGCGTGCCCGAGGTCCACAAGCTCGACGTGTACACGGGCCTGAAGACGTTCGTCGCGCGCAGCCCGCTGCGCAACGCAGAATTCCTCACCGACGAGAACGGCGAACTGCGCATCGCCGCCGCATTCGACGAGAACGCGAACGAGAGGTATTTCTACTTCGAGGGCAGCGCGGGCTGGCGCGAGCTCCGGTCGATCGGCGGTCTCTCCAGCCAGAGCACTCCCATCGGATTCGTCGCGAGCGAGCGCGCGCTGTATGTGAGCGAGCCGGCCGCCGAAGGATTCGCTCTTTATCTGGTCTCGATCGACACCGGCGAACGCAAGCTCGTGAGCAAGAGCGAGACGTCCCCCATCTCCGATGCGGTCCAGGACAACTCGAACGGGCGCATCGTCGCCGTGGAATACGAGCCGGATCTACCGACGTACGAGTATCTCGACGCCGCTCATCCCCTCAGCCGCATCCTGCAAGGACTGCTGGTGACGAACCCGAACGAGCACGTCCGGATCGTCAGCACCACTGACGACGACCGCAAGGCATTGGTCCGCGTATACAGCGACCGGGACCCGGGACGCTATCTCCTGGCCGACGTGGCAACGATGACCGCGGAGACGATTGCGGACGTCCGGCCCTGGGTGAAGCCCGATTCGATGGCCGAGATGTCGGCGTTCCACATTCCCGCAAGCGACGGGTTTCGCATCCACGGATACATCACCATGCCCCCCAATGCGCAGCCCGGCACGCCGCCGCCGCTGGTAGTGCTGCCGCACGGGGGGCCGCACTCCGTCCGGAATCAGTGGCGATTCGATCCCGAGGCGCAGCTCCTGGCGCACGAGGGCTTTGCCGTCCTTCAGGTGAACTACCGCGGATCGGGAGGGTACGGCCTCGCCTACGAGGAGGCCGGGTATCGCAAATGGGGCGATCGCGTCGTCCAGGACATCATCGATGCGACTCGATTCGCCGTTCGCAAGGGGTTCGGAGACCCGAAGCGCATCTGCATCTACGGCGCGAGCTTCGGTGGCTACGCGGCGATCCAGAGCTCCGTCCTCGCTCCAGATCTCTTTCGCTGCGCCGCGGGCTATTCAGGGATCTATGACCTCAACCTGCTGACCAGGATCGGCGACATCAGCCTCCGACGGCTCGGTCGCGGCTACGTGCGCACCGTCGTCGGCGAAGACAGCGAGGCGCTGGCGAAGGCCTCGCCCGTGAAGCACGCGGACCTGATCGCCGCCCGCGTCTTCCTCATCCACGGGAGCAAGGACGAGCGTGCCCCCATCCGTCATGCCGAATCGTTGCGCGACGCACTGACGGCGCGCGGAAACGCGCCGGAGTGGCTGGTCGAGTCGAAGGAAGGCCACGGCTTCTTCGACGACGGCGCGCGAGAGCGGATGTACGGCCGCCTCCTCAAGTTCCTCCAGGAGAACACGCGCCCAGGCACGTCGGCGTCGTCGCCGCGCTGACCCGAGGGCCTCGTTCGCCGCTGTTGAACCCGTTCGGCCCCCTCGCGCTAGGCCGATTCGTCGCCGCGAGGGCGCAGTCGATGTCGCGGTGCCGCGCATTCTGAGCGCCGGGCGACGCTGCCGCCTTCCTAGTGCATCCCGCACGGAGGGACGATTTCGGGTTCTCCCTCGCAACCGGGCCACTGCCTCAAACTCTTCGAGCCTTAGGGCCGAAATTCGGCGGACACAATACGAATTTCCGCTTCGAATTCACTATCGTGTCCTCGAATTCCCGTCCCGTTGACCTCGGGCCGGCGATCATCTGCAATGTCGGCGTCTGGTTGCGAAAGGCGCCGTGCAGAGACATGCGACCATCGCCCACGACCTCGTCGGCGGAGCCGCCCTCGCGAGCTGGAAGATTTCCCGCGGTAGCTCACCTGCCGGGCAGGCGTACGAGGGCCCGGTCCGATGAATGACGTCAAAATGGAGCTCCATTCGCTCATTCGTTACGAACTGATATTCGACCTCGCTTTGCCGCAGAGCGCCTTGACTGTTTTTTTTCAGCGTGCGTTTAAACGCGCTCAAGGAGGTTCCAATGTCCAATCGACTCGCGCTCATTGCGTGCATTGCTGCAATCGGCGTCGGCGCTCGTGGCGACGACGAAGAGGGTCTCCGCGCAGTGCCGTTCGTCTTCGTCGGCGACGCTGGAGACTGCGGGCCCGGGTACCCGCCGGGCAGCAACATCGTCACCTCGGCTTGGCTGCGCGGAATGGGCCTGCCGGACAAGAACGACCAGCAGTTGAATACGACCGTTCTTGACACCGGCTCAAGCAAAGGCGCGGCCTCCAGAAGGGATCCGCACTCCGGGCTCATTCTCAACAAGGACGGTCCCACGGCTGATTGCTCCTCCGCCGGCGCCACGATTCGCGGCGCGAAGGGACTCAGGGTCGCCGTCGACGGCACGTTCGTGCTGGGATTCGACTACCGCAACGGCACGCATTGTGGCGCCGGCTCGCCGCGGTTCAATGTCGTGGCGCGCCAGGGCCACAACGACCCCACGTTTCATTTCATCGGCGGGTGCGCAAACGGCACCCCGACACCTGCGCCGCAGGATCCGACCGAATGGACGCGCGTCCGTTTTGCGAACGGCGCGGCTACGGCGTTCCCGCCCATCCCGCCCGGTAGCAACATCGAGAGCATCGATCTGATCGTCGACGAGGGCACCGACGCTCCCAGCGTCGAAGACCCGCGGGGTGTTGGCCTCTCCGTCGTCGACAACATCTTCGTGAACGGCCAGTTCATCCGAAGCGGCCACGGTATCGCGGAGCCGCATGGGGACGGCGATCACGACGATCGAGACTAATCGAGCCGCGCGAGACGACCGCGGTCCAGCGCGCGCCGTTGCCTCTGACACGGGCCTCACGACAGGACCGGGCTGGGACAACGTGACCGGCCTCGGCGTTCCGGATGGAGCAGCCTTCGTCAATGCGATCGCGCAGCAATAACGTCGGCGCAAGACCCGGCCCCGGTTCGCCGTCAGGCGGCCGGGGCCTTCTTACGAGCGCGCCCGGTCCTTGCGGCCTGACACGCCCTCCGTTAGCTTCCCGCGCCATGAAGCGACGTGAACTGCTCGGTGCCGCGGTCCTTGCGGCCCTTCCCTGGCGTCGCCTGCGTGCGGAGTCGGGCTGGCGCACCTTCGAAGTCACGACCCGCGCGGAGATCTCCAGACCACAGGGCGTCTCGCGTGCCTGGCTGCCCATGCCGCTCCTTGCCGACACCGACTGGCAGCGCGCGGCGAACAGCACCTGGACGGGCAATGCAGGTCGGATCGAGCCGATGCGCGTCGGCAGGTACAGCGTACCGTTGCTGTACGCCGAGTGGTCCCCCGGGCAGGACGCGCCCTTTGTCGAGCTGACGAGCCGCTTCGCCACCCGCGATCGCGCCGTCGACGTGTCGAGACCGCGCCGGGCGAAACTGAGCAGCGCCGAGGTGGCCCTGTATACCGCTCCAACCGAGATGATCCCGTGCGATGGCCTCGTGCGCGAGACGGCGCTCGTGAAAGTTGCCAGGGGCGCTCGCACCGACCTGGAGAAGGGACGCGCCATCTATGAATGGGTCGTGCAGAACACGCTGCGCGATCCGAAGACCCGCGGATGCGGCACGGGCAACATCAAGGCGATGCTCGAGAGTGGCAACCTGGGCGGGAAGTGCGCCGATCTCAACGGCCTGTTCGTCGGCTTCGCCAGATCGCTGGGCGTTCCGGCACGCGACGTCTACGGCATCCGCGTCGCGAGCTCTGCATTGGGCTACAAGAGCCTCGGCCCATCGACGCCAGTCATCAGCAAGGCCCAGCACTGCCGCGCCGAGTTCTTCGCCGAAGACGTCGGCTGGGTCCCGGTCGATCC
>Ga0209473_1000352_pt1 | contig 28322 bp, 29 predicted proteins | sample GraSoiAngelo_133_FD_185890 | JGI IMG/M metagenome (GOLD analysis project Ga0209473, IMG submission 185890) | Grasslands soil microbial communities from the Angelo Coastal Reserve, California, USA - 14_0929_05_20cm (SPAdes) (version 2) | ecosystem: Environmental > Terrestrial > Soil > Grasslands ...
CACCAGCGCCGGGATCCACGCGCCCGCGAGCGCGCTGTTGTTGGAGGCGCCGGCCTCGATGATGCCCTCGATGTGACCGGTGCCGAACTTTTCGGGCTCCTTGGAGAAGCGCTTCGACATCGCATAGGACATCCACGCCGCGATGTCGGCGCCCGCGCCGGGCAGTGCGCCGATCGCGGTGCCGAGCACGCTGCCGCGCAGCGCCTGGATGGGATAGCGCTTCGTGAGCGTCCACATGCCGCGGAACACGTTGCCGATCTTCGTCTGCGCCATTTCCCAGGGCTCATCGATCGAGCCGATATTGCGGATGATTTCCGACACCGCGAACATTCCGATCATGATCGGGATCAGCGTGAAGCCGCCGGCGAGCTCGGCGTTGCCGAAAGTGAAGCGCGGAAACCCGGCCGGATTGTCGAGGCCGATCGCCGAGACGAGCAGGCCGAACAGGAGCGACACGATGCCTTTCAGCGGATTGGCGTGGGCGAGGAACACCGCGCTGAAAAGTCCGAGCACCACCAGCCAGAAGTACTCGAACGACGAGAACTTGAGCGCCACCTCGGCGAGCGCGGGCGCCGCCGCGATCAATACCGCGGTGCCGAAGAGCCCGCCAATGACCGAGAACACCAGCCCCGCGCCGAGCGCGAGCTCGCCCTGACCTTTCTTCGTCAGCGCGTAAGCTTCATCGGTATAGGCGGCCGACGCCGGCGTTCCCGGCATCCGCAACAGGCAGCTCGGGATGTCGCCCGCGAAGATCGCCATCGCGGTCGCCGTGACGATCGACGCGATCGCGGGAACCGGCGGCATGAAGAAGGTGACCGGCACGAGGAGCGCCGTCGCCATCGTCGCGGTGAGGCCCGGCACTGCGCCCACGAAGAGACCAAAGGCCGCCGACGCGAGGATGACCCAAAGCACGTACGGGTCGAAGACCAGCGCGAATGCTTGAGCTAGAACGCCCATCGTTCGAGCACGCCCCAAGGCAGCGGCACGCGCAGCACCCTGTAGAACGCGAAGTGGATCACCACTGTGGCAACGACCGCGACCAGCGCGGTGACGCGCCACGATGCGCCGAGTGCGCGCATCCACACCGCGAGGATCAGCACGCCGGTGATATGAAATCCGAGCGCATCGGCAAGCAGGATGTAGGCGACCAGCCCTGCGAGGACCATGGCAACCGCGCGGCGCGGGCGCTGCCGCTGCATCCACTGCGGCATCGCGAAGAGCGGCGCGTGCTCACGCAAGCCGGCGCGAACGAGAAGCGCACCGCAGATTGCGAGACCGATGGCGATCAGCCCGGGAAACCACGCCGGGCCGAATTTCTGGCCCGGCATGGCGGGAAACCCCTGGATATGCCAGAGGATGAGCGCGGCAAGTGCGACCAGCGCCGCGCCGGTCAGCGCATCGTTGACTTTTATTTGGCCAGCCCTACCGCTTTGAGCGCCGCTCCGAGGTTCGCGTCCGAGGCGGCCATGAACTTGGCAGTTTCCTGCGGATCGGCCCAGACCACGCCGAAGCCGCGGCTCGCCATGAAGTCCTTGTACTCCTTCGAGTCATAGACCTTTTTCAGGGCGGTGACGAGGGTGCGCTGCGCGTCGGCGGGAATTCCCTTCGGGGCGGCAATCACACGCCAGGCTGCGATCTGCCAGTTGGTGCCCAGCTCCTGCTTGAGCGTCGGCAGGCCCGGGTAAAGCGCGGGCGGGCTTGCATCCATGATGGCGAGCGCGCGCACCTTGCCCGCGTCGATCATCGAGCGTGCTTCCGGAAGCGAGCACGGCACGACGTCGACGCCGCCGGCGACCATGTCCTGCAGCCCGGGCGCGGCGCCGTTCGAGGGCACCCATGGGAGCGCATTCGGATCGATTCCCTGGTCCTTGAGGAGCCCGGCGATGGCGAGATGCCAGATGCCGCCCTGCCCGGTGCCGGAGGCCTTCATCTTCCCCGGATTGGACTTGATGGCCTGGAGCAGATCCTTCATCGACTTGTAAGGCGAGTCGGCGCGCACGTTGACGCCCGCGGGATCCGCATTCACCAGCCCGATGGGCGTGTAGTCGGTGTGCCTGAGCTGCGTGAGACCCACGTGGTGCATCATCGTGATCTCGACCGTGATCAGGCCGAGCGTGTAGCCGTCGGGCGCCGAAGACGCGATCGCCTGGTGGCCGACCACGCCCGAGCCGCCGGTGCGGTTCACCACGTTCACCGGCTGCTTGAGCTCCTTCTCAAGCAGGCTTCCGATGATGCGCGCCGTCGCGTCGGTGCCGCCGCCCGCGCCCCAGGGCACGATGAGCTGGATCGGGCGCTGTGGATACTGGGCAAAAGCGGACGATGCGGCGAACAGCAATGCCGCGAGCAGTAGTTTTCGCATGACCCCTCCTACGTTCAGGTACGGTGCTTAAGTCTTAGCCCTCGCAAACCGGGAGCATCAACGCCTGGAGCACCTCGCTAGTCGAGCGGTTCTGCACGAAGGCCGCAACGCCCAAGTTCTTGGCGTTCGTGCCCGGGAGCAGCGGCAGCGCGCGTTTCTCCTCGAGCTTCGGACCTTCGCCGAAGCCGATCGGGCCGATCCATTCGCGCACCACGAAATCGTGCTCGAGCCGCCTGCCGCGGTTCTCGCCGGCGGCCACGTCGCTCGCGAGCTTGTTCTCGTAGGCGGCCAGATACACCGCGGCGTTTTTCTGCTCGGCCGGATCGACGAGCATCGCGGAAAGCTCGGCGTGGATGGCATCGGGCGCGATCGCGCGGATTGCGAGCGCGATCCTCGCGCGCGCCGGGCGGGAATTGATGCGCGTCACCTGTTCTGCGAATTCGCCGTCCGACCAGCGGCGGAAATCCTGCCCCTGCAGCAGCACCTGCGGAGTGTAGACGATCACGGGGCGCTTCAACTGCGCGAGCTTGCGCTGACGCACGGAGAATTCGCCTTTGGCGAACGGATCCTTCCAGCCGATGTAATCCCAGTAATCGACGTGGAGCGCGAGCGGCACCACCTGATCGGGCCTGAAGCCCTGCCCGAAGAGCGAGGACAGCCAGTGGTCGGCCGCGGGGCAACTATCGCAGCCCTCCGACGTATACAGCTCGACCAGCGCGGCGGTGCGCGGCCCGCTGGTGGCCGAGCACGCCGGTTCGGCGGCGCGCGCGGCGAAGGTAAAGGCGAAGGCGAGCGCGACTGCGATCGTTGCAAGGGCGTGTTTCGATTTCATACTTGTCTTGCGTCGGCGGGACGGGTTCCTTCCTTACAGCGGCGCATGGTACACGCAACTGCGCACTAGTACCATCTGCGCATGGATTCTTCCGCGAACCGCATCTACGCGCCGTTTTTCTCGAGCGCGTTCACCTGGAACTTCGCGCTCGGAATGACCCAGCTGCAGATCCCGCTCTACGCACGGGAACTGGGTTACTCCGGCGTCGAGATCGGCAGCCTGATCGCGCTCCCCATCGTCGTGCAGATGATCTTCAACCTCGTCGGCGGAGCCTGGACCGACCGCCTCGGCGGAATGAACGTTTCCCTGGTCGCCTTCGTCGCCACCGCCGCGGCCGGAACCATGTTCGCCGCGTCGTCGAGCTTCGCGGGCCTGTTCGCCGCGCAGATCATGATGATCGTTGCGCGCGCCGTGTATTGGCCGGCGAGCTGGGCGCTGGTGAGCCAACTTCCCGGAGCGCGCGGCAGTTTGATGGGGACGCTGAACGCGATCACGAGCTTCGGGCAGATCGCCGGTACGGTCTGCGCCGGCATGATCATCGCAAGCTGGGGCTTCGGCGCGGGTTTTTGGACCGTGGCGGCGATGGGCGCCGTCTCTTTCGCCCTGGGCCTCGCGTTCCGCTACGCGCCCCCGTCCCGCCGGAAGGCGCCGCTCCCGCTGCTTGCGGGCTACCGAGTGCTGCTCGGACGGCGCTCGATCTATTACGGCGTCATGTGCGCCTACCTCTCGGCGCTGCCGTTCTCCTTGAGCGTCTCGTTCTATCCGATCCTGCTGATCGAGCAGGGGTTCGGCTCGGAAGCCGCCGGCTGGCTCGTCGGAATGCGTCCCCTGGGCGCGATTGCGGCGGGCGTCGTGCTCGCGCGTTTCGTGAAGCACGCGGACGATTCTTCCGTGCCGCTCGCCTCGGCCCTGGCGGTCGCGGCCTCGGTCGGCCTGGTCGCCCTTTTCACGAACCCCGCGATCATCGCGTTCTTCCTCTTCGGCGTGGGGCTCGGCTCGGGCGTGATGACGATTTATTTCCAGATCCTCGTGAGCAGCCTGTCATCCGACGAAACCCGCGGATCGGCGATGGCGCTCGCCGGGATGGGGTGGAGCATCTCGCACATCTCGACGCCTCTCGTCATGGGCGCTCTGGCCGACCTGTACGGCATTCACGCGGCGTTCTACGCGCTGGGCGCCTTTGCGTTGCTGCTTTCGCTCGCTCTTCCCCCGGTCCACCGCTGGTCGCTCGCCGGCGGCGAGCCGCGTTGAGCACCCGAAGCGAGCTTTCTCCGCTTCCGAAGTCCGGTAGACTACGGGCTTGCGCTCCGTGGAGCCCGACTGTGAACCCGATCTACAAGTGGATGGGAATCGTCCTCGCTGTCGGCGTAGCCCTCATGGTGATCGAGTATCGCTTCGCGAAAAAGAAAAAGGAAGGCGTCACCCCGACCGACAAGCAGCGCATCGTCGGCATCTTCTGGATCGCGATCTTCATGAGCCTCCTGGTAGGCGCGCTCATGCTGATGTCGGACTGAAGGGATGAGGGTGCCTCTGGGGGTGCTCGATCAATCCCCCGTCATCAGCGGACACAGTGCCACCGAAGCGATCGCCGAAACCGTTTCGCTCGCCCGGCTCGCCGAAGAGCTGGGGTACGGCCGCTACTGGCTCGCCGAGCACCACGCCATCGCGGCGCTTGCCGATCCCAGTCCCGAGATTCTCGTCTCGCGCGTCGCGAGCGCCACTTCGCGCATCCGCGTCGGTACGGGTGGAGTGCTCCTTCCCTACTACAGTCCGCTCAAGATCGCCGAGCAGTTCCGCATGCTCGAAGCGCTTTTTCCCGGGCGCATCGATCTCGGCATCGGCCGCGCGCCGGGCGGGGACCCGCGCACGGCGCTCGCGTTGGCGGACGGCGAATACCAAGGCGCGGAGCACATGCCGCAGCAGGTGCAGGACCTGATCGGTTTTCTGGACCGGACGCTTCCCGCGGGTCATCCATACGTCAAGGTCAAGGCCCAGCCCGCCGGAGATACTTCGCCGGAAATATGGCTGCTCGGCTCCTCGGATTACAGCGGCGCGCTCGCCGCCCAGCTCGGCCTGCGCTTCGCGTTCGCGCATTTCATCAGCGCGTTCGGAGGCGAGGCCGTGGCGCGCGCCTACCGCGATCAGTACCAAGCGTCGGAGCGCGAGCCGCAACCCCGGTCGCTCGTATGCGCGTTCGTGATCTGCGCGAAGACCCGTTCCGAGGCCGAGCGCCTCGCCGCAAGCATCGACCTTCGGCGCCTGCACATGGCAAAGGGCATCGATGCGCCCGTGCCGACGCTCGAGGAAGCGAGGGCGTACCGCATCTCTCCGCAGGAGCGCGCCTACATCGGGCAGCAGCGCTCGCGCCTGGTGCACGGCGATCCGGGAGAAGTGCGCGAAAAGCTGCTGGCGCTGAAGGAGAAGTTCGCGGCCGACGAGCTGATGGTCATCACCATCACCGGCGATTACGAGAGCCGGCGCGAATCGTACCGGCTCGTAGCGGAGGCGTTTGCGTAGGGCCGGGACTGGAGCTTCTAGCGCCCTGGCCACTCGGTGCGATTGCGGCCGGATTGCTTTGCCGTGTAGAGCGCGTCATCGGCCTGAGCGAGCAGCTTCTGAGGATTCGCGCCCCTTTCCAGCGCGACCAGCCCGAGCGAAACGGTCACCTGGGGCAGCAGGCGTCCATCGTAGTTGAACGAGGCGGAAGCGACCGCCTCGCGCAGCCGTTCGACGGCGCTGATGGCGCCCGGCAGCAAGGTTTGAGGGAGGATCAGCACGAACTCCTCGCCACCGATGCGGGCGGCGGAGTCGGCGGGCCTCAGGTTGGCGCGCACGAGCTGCCCGACCTGCAACAGCACGGCGTCCCCCGCGGCATGTCCGTAGCCGTCGTTGATCTGCTTGAAGTGGTCGATGTCCATCATGGCGATGCACAGCGGCTCGGACGCGTGGAGGTGGCGTTGGATGATTCGAGGCAGCGTCTGGTCGAGCCAGCGCCGGTTGCGGAAACCGGTGAGGGCGTCGCTCAAGGCCGCCTGTTCGAATTGACGGCGCAGAACGATGCTCTCCTGTACGGCGTCGTTGTTCGAACGCAATCGCTTTGCAAGCCGCACCAGCAAGCCGACCGAGAACTCGTGCGAGGACTCGGCAAGCCACCAGAAGGTTTCTTCGTCCAGCACGAGGAGCTGCGCGGGTTTTTCCGCTGCGACCGTCGCAGTTGCGGAGCTGCCCGCGAGCAGCGACAGCTCCCCGACGGTCTCGCCCTGTTCTATGTAGGCGAGCGGCGAGTCATCCAGTTCCACGCGCAGCAGGCCCGAGAGCAGGATGTAGACGCGCAGATTCGGCTCACCCCGCCGGAGCAGGTGCTGGCCCGCTGCTAGCTGCAGCAGCCGGGCGCGGGGGACGAGCGCGTCGAGGATCTGGTCGCCTATTCCCTGGAGCGCTTGGAGCTCGCGCAGCACCGCGACGCTCACCCCTGGCGCCCCGTCGCGGGACGACTCCTCGCTCGCGACAGGCAGCCCGGGTTGCAGCGGTTTGCGTGGTTTGCGTAAGAAGCCCACGTGGATGGCCCGGCTGATCTCTCCCCAGAATATCCGAGGGCACCGTGGTCGGCAAGAAAAACCCCAAAAACATCCGAAAGAACCAGACTGACCGATCCGCCTGCAACGTACCCTGCGCTACAATCATGCGCGGGGAGGTCGAAGGAGGATTTCATGAAACTCTCAAAGCGCGTCATGGCGATCTTGGCATTGACTCCGCTGCTGGCCGGTGTCACCACCTTCGGCTCTTGCCAGACACCGCCGCCCGTCTCGCAGCCGCACATCAAGACGGTCTTCATCATACTCATGGAGAACAAGAACTGGGCGCAGATCGCCGGCAGCAGCAGCGCGCCCTACATCAACAACACGCTGCTGCCCATGGCGTCCCACGCAGAGCTGTACTTCAATCCGCCGCTGGTTCATCCCAGCCTGCCCAACTATCTGTGGCTCGAAGCCGGTGTCAACTTCGGCGTCTTCAACGACGACCCGCCCAGCGCGAATCACCAGAGCACGACCGAGCATCTGGTGACCTTGCTGCAGAAGAGCGGCATTTCCTGGAAGACGTATCAGGAGGACATCAGCGGCGCCGACTGTCCTCTGGTCAGCAATGGGCTATACGCCGTGAAGCACAACCCCTTCGTTTACTTTGACGATGTAACGAATGACCAGGATCCCAATTCGGCCAATTGCATCGGCCACGTGCGGCCGTTCAGCGAGCTGGCGACGGATCTCGCCAGCAATACCGTTGCGCAATACAACTTCATCACCCCGAACGAGTGCAACGACATGCACGACAGCTGCGCTCCGCTCAATGATGCCATCCGGCAGGGCGATACCTGGCTGTCCCAGAACCTGCCCGCGATCCTCGGCTCAGCGGCCTACCGGAACGGCGGCGCGGTGTTCGTCACCTGGGACGAAGGGGCGGCTTCGGACGGTCCGATCGGAATGATCGTGCTGTCGCCGTTCGCCAAGGGCAACGGCTACCGCAACTTCATCCGCTACACGCACGGATCGACCTTGCGCACCTTCCAGGAAATCTTCGGCGTCAGCCCGTTTCTGCGCGATGCCGCCATCGAGGCCGATCTGAGCGATCTCTTTGCGGTCTTTCCCTGAAGCTCAGAAGAGGTGCACCGCGGTCGGCCAGAAGGAGCCGATCAGGCTGAACGCAACGCCGATCGCGCCCAGGGCGTAGGCGATCCAGAGGAGCGCCGCGACGCCGGTGATGATCTGCGCCGAGGCGAGAACGATCGCGATCTGCACCGCGGCCGAGGCGATCTCGTAGTTGTGGTAGGCCGCCATCGCGCGGTCGCGTTTTGTCTCCATCTCCTTCGCGCGCGCCATGAGCTCCTTGCGGCCTTCGTTGGTTTCGGGCTCGGATTGGTAGCGTTCGGCCGTCTTCTTCCAGGTCTCGATCTGCCTCCTCACAGCCTCCGGCGCCTTCTGCCCGAATTGCGCCTCCATCTCCTCGGCGGCGGTGCGCACCGTCGTCTGGCGGATGGTCTTCGCCTGGAAGAAAGCCCACAGGTTGGAGGCCTCGATGTGGCTGGCGAGCGCGCTCGTCTGCGAACCCTTGCCCAGGGTCTCGGCGAACGCGAGAACGAGCGCGAGGACCGCGATGAAGAGGGCGACCTTCTTGTTGGAGGGATCGACGTGGACGTGGGCTTCGGACATTCCGATTCTCCCCTTTTTTCAGACGCCCGAATTCTAGCTCAGCGCCGCACGCCCGGCGTCTCGATCGGCAACCCTTGAGCGCGCCACGCGAGATACAGCTCGAGATCCAGATATTCCTGCGAACCGTAGGGCAGCATCTCGGCGCGTATTCCCGAGAGGCAGGCGCGCAGGCGGCGCTCGAGCGAGCCCATCGTCTGCCATTCCATGCGATACGCCGGGTAGGCGTTGGGATGTCCCTGGCTGATGGTCTCAGAGAGCAGCCGCTTGCCCCATTGCGCGTCGTGGCAGTGGGCGCACGAGAGGTTCATCTGTCCCCGCCGCAGATGGTAGGAGGCGCGCCCCGCCTCGAAATGCGCGCGCGCCGCGCCGGCTATGCTCGCAGCGATCGGAGCGCCGAGCGACTGGCGCGCGAGGTAGGCGGTGAGCGCGAGCAGGTCCTCCGACTCGTAACGCAAGGGTTCCGCTCCAATGCGTTCGGTGCGGCAAAGATTGATGCGGCCCTCGAGGTTGAGGAGCTTGCCGCTCGCCTTGTCGATTTTCGGATAGCTCGCGGCGACCCCGCGCATGCTCGTGTCCTTGTGGCAGCCTGCGCAGGCAAGGTTCTCTTTTCCCGCCGGCTCACGCCAGAGTTTTTCGCCGCGCTCCACCCACAGCATGCCGGGATTGGCGAAGTCGTCGTTCTGAAGGGCGCGCAGGTCCGAGCCTAAAAACGCGGAGCCCGATTTGAGCTCGCCCGGCGCAATCGCGCGCTCCTGCGCGAGCGCGACGCCGGCGGCGAGCGCTACGGCGGCAAGAGCGAGCCGCCTCATCCCTTGACGACGATAGCCTGGCGCTCCGAGCCCCGCTGGCCTTCGTCGTCGGCCCAGGTGAACTCGAGATCCCCGCTCGCCTCGGCGACGGTGTAGAACTGCACGTAGGGGTTGGCGGAGATGCCCGAGGACAGGTCGGCGCGGAACACTTCCACTCCGTTGTAGCGGCACGACAGGACGTTGATGACGTTGCGCTTGATGAGATGGCCGACGTCGTCGTGGCGGTAGCCGGTCTCCATGGGGTGCTGGATGAGGATGCGGACTTCGATCACCTCGCCGCGTCTCGCCTCGCGCGGAATCTGGATTCTTGCGGCCATGGTTTCCCGTTTCGTCCCGGCTCAGCTCTCGTCGAGACAGGCGGAAAGCGTCACCACGATGGGCGCAGCGGCGTACCAGAACGAGCCGTCGGAGAGCTTCGCGACGGCCGTCACGCGCTGGCTGCCGGCGAGCCGCACGCGCGAGTTGATCTCGGCCCTGCCCGCGCGCGGGCTCAGATAGAAATTCGCCATGTTGGGCACCGGGTTCCTCTCCGAGTACAGGTGGATGCTCTTCACGTGATCGGCCGGGGTCATCGGGCTGTCCACCGTGATGCGGATGGGAACGGAGTTGCCGTTGTCGGCGAGCTGCGGCAGGACGAGCGCGACCTTGCCCTTTCTCAGCGGAGCGCCGTTGGCGAGCGCCCGCACGAGCGGATCCACGGGGTCGGCCTGCGCGAGCGCGGCGCCGGGAAGCGCGAGGGCGCCGACTGCACTGGCGAGGAAATCGCGGCGCCTCACTGCGGCTCCTTCAGGCTCGCGAGCCAGGCGACGACGTCCTCCACCTGCTGCGCCGAGAGCAGGGGCTTGCCGCGGAAGGCGGCGGCGACCTGATTCAAGCCTTCGGTCCTGTAGTACGCCGGCATGGGCGACTCCGGATTCACGCGGGTGGAATCGGCGACGCGCAGGCGCAGCTGCGCGGGAGAAAGCCGCGCGCCGACGCCCGCGAGCGTCGGCGCGATGTTCCCGGAGGTCTTCTCGCCGGGCACCGCATGGCACAAAGTACACGCTCCCGCATCCCGATTCACCACGATGCTTCGACCGCGCGCCGCATCGCCGGGTTCGGCAGTCAGAGCCCGCGGAATCGCGTCCCCGACCGCCTCGAAGCGCACCGGCTCACCCTGCGCGCAGACCTGCGAGCACGCGAACAGCATCGCAACGGCAGCCACCCTTGTCATTCTGAGCGTAGCGAAGAATCTGCTTTTGCCGTAACAGCAGATTCTTCGGGCTGCGCCCTCAGAATGACATGCAACAACGTGCGTGCGCGTCAAGCCAGCGTCAGCCCGAGGTTCTTCAAAGGCAGCGAGCGCACGCGCTTGCCCGTGGCGGCGAAGATCGCGTTGCAGACCGCCGGCGCGATCGACGCCTGGCCGGGCTCGCCGACGCCGCCCCAGAATCCGCCCGAGGGCGCGAGCACCACTTCGACCTTGGGCATTTCGCGCAGGCGCATCATGCGGTAGTCGTGGAAATTCGACTGCTCGACGCGCCCTTCCTTGATGGTGATCTCGCCCCAGAACATCGCGGTCAGCATGAACACCGAGCTGCCCTGCATCTGCGCCTGGATGTTGTCCGGGTTCACCGCGTAGCCCGGATCGATGCCGAGCACCAGGCGCCGGATGTTCACTTCGCCGTTCTTGTCGACCGAGAGCTCGGCCACGGCCGAGGTGTAGCTGCCATAAGCTTCGGTCTCGGCGATGCCGCGGAACACTCCCGCGGGAAGAGGCTGGCCCCAGCCGGCCGCTTTCGCGGTCGCCTCGAGAATGCCGAGATCTTTCGGCGAATTCGCGAGCAGCGCACGGCGGTATTCATACGGGTCCTTGCCCGCGGCGTTCGCCAGTTCGTCCATGAAGGACTCGCGCACGAACGGATTCTGCGAATGCCCCACCGTGCGCCAGAATCCGACCGGAACGTGCGCGGTGCGCTGTGCGTACTCGACCTTGACGTTCGGAATCGCGTGCGGCAGATCGTACAGCGAGGCCACCGACTGGGGATCGACGCCGTCGGCGGGCGCGAACGGCCGCTTGAGCGGCACGCGGGCGAGCGTCTCGAAAATCGAGGTCGCCGCGACGCGCGAGTACCAGGCGACCGGTTTCCCCGAGCCGTCCAGCCCCGCCTTCATGCGGACGAGGCTCGCCGGCCGGTAGAAGTCGTGCTGCGTGTCTTCCTCGCGGGTCCAGAGCATTTTCACCGGCGTGCCTTCCATGGCCTTCGCGATCGCGACGCCCTGGCGCACGAAATCCTGCGCTCCGCCGCGCCGCCCGAAGCCGCCGCCCAGCTGCACGCGGTGCACTTCGACGTTCTCGAGCGGGACGCCCGCGGTCGCCGCCGCCACGGCGAGCGAGGCCTCGGCATTCTGCGTTGAAGTCCAGAGTTCGACCTTGCCGTCCTTGACGATTGCCGTGCAGCCCATCGGCTCGAGGCACGAGTGTGCGAGATACGGCGTGTAGTACTCGGCTTCGATTTTCCTTTCGGCGGAACCGAAGGCCTGGTCGAAATCGCCGTCCTTGCGCGCGGTCGCGACGTCGCTCTGGACATCGAGCCCGCCTTTGTAGAACTCCATCAGGCTCGCGCTCGAGACGTTGCCGTTCGCGCCCACGTCCCATTCGATGTGGACGTCGCGCAGCGCTTCCTTCGCCCGCCACCAGTTGTCGGCGACGACTGCGACGAAAGTCTCCAGGGGCACGACCTTGACGATGCCGCGCCGGCCCTCGACCTTGCTCGCGTCCATCGACTTCAGCTTGCCGCCGAACACCGGGCACTGCGCGATCGCCGCGTAGAGCATGCCGGGCAACTGCACATCGATGCCGTAGCGCTGCCTGCCTACGACGGTGTCGGGAATGTCGATGCGCTTGACGGACTTCCCGATCAGCTTCCAGTCCTTGGGGTCTTTCAGCTTCACGTCCTTCGGCGGCTCGAGCTTGGCGGCGGCGTCGGCCACTTTTCCGAAGCTCAGCCTGCGCCCGCCGGCACCGTGGGTGATGAAACTGTTCGACGCCGAGCATTCGGACGCCGGCACGCCCCACTGCTGCGCCGCCGCGGCGATCAGCATCTCGCGCGCGGTCGCGCCCGCCTTACGCAGATACTCCTGGGAATTGCGGATGGTCCGGCTTCCCACCGACGCCATATCGCCCCAGGCGCGCTTGCGCTTCACGTTCGCGTTCGCCGAGGCGTATTCGATCTTCACCCTTCTCCAGTCGCACTCCAGCTCCTCGGCGACCAGCATCGGGGCGGAGGTCATGCTGCCCTGCCCCATCTCGGAGCGCGCGTAGCGGATGATGATGGCGTCGTCGGGACGGATCACGACCCAGGCGTTGATCTCCACGGCTGCGCCGGGCTTCTGCGCGAGCGCGCCCGGGATGTTGAATCCGACGGAGAGGCCTCCGCCGATCGCGGCGGATTGCTTCAGGAACCTCCTGCGCGCAGGCTCGAATTTGCAGGCGAATCTCGTTTTCATGGCCGCTCCCTATGCCTTCGTCGGCTTCAAGGTCTTCGCCGCGGCGTGGATCGCCGTGCGGATGCGCGCATAGGTTCCGCAGCGGCAGATGTTGGTCATCGCCGCGTCGATGTCCTGGTCGCTGGGGTCGCGATTCTTTGCGAGCAGGGCGACCGCCGCCATGATCTGCCCCGACTGGCAGTAGCCGCACTGCGGCACTTCGTGATCGATCCACGCCTTCTGCACCGGGTGCAGCTGGCCGCGCTGCGCGAGCCCTTCGATGGTCAGCACCTTGTGGTTCGCCGCGGCGGACACCGGCACGGAGCACGAGCGCACCGGCTCGCCGTTCAGGTGCACGGTACAGGCCCCGCACTGCGCGATGCCGCAGCCGAACTTCGGGCCCTTCACGTCGAGCACGTCGCGCAAAACCCACAAGAGGGGCATCTCCGGCTCGACGTCGACGTTGTGCTTCCTGCCGTTGACGGTGAGTTCGATCATGGAATCTCCTTTGGCATGGCTGACCGGCGGGTTTCTCGAAAGTCGCTGAAACGGCTGCGCCTAGTTTACCCGATCACGCGAGGCGCAGTCCCTGGTTCTTGAGCGGCAGCGACCGGATTCGCTTGCCGGTCGCGGCGAAAATCGCGTTGGCGAGCGCGGGCGCGAGCGGCGCGAGCGGCGTCTCGCCCAGCCCGCCCCAGAAGCCGCCGCTCGGGACGAGCACCGCCTCGATTCTCTTCGGCATCTCGGCGATACGCATGATGCGGTAGTCGTGGAAGTTGGACTGCTCGACGCGGCCTTCCCTCAAGGTGATTTCGCCCCAGAGAACCGAAGTGAGCCCGTAGGCGACGCAGCTTTGCACCTGTGCTTCGGCGGAGTCCGGATTCACGACGTAGCCCGGATCCACCGCGACCACCACGCGCCGGATATCGAGCTCGCCCGCTGCGCTCACCGATACCTCGAAAACGGCGGCCGCGTAGCTGCCGTGGGAATCCTGCACGGCGATGCCGCGGTGCGCGCCTGCGGGAAGGGGCGAGCCCCAGCCCGAGACCCGAGCCGCGGCATCCAACACGCCGAGATCCTTGGGCTTTTTCTGCAGCATAACGCGGCGAAACTCATAGGGGTCTTTGCCTGCGGCGTGCGCCATCTCGTCGACGAAGCACTCGCGCATGAAGGGGTTTTGCGAGTGGAACACGGTGCGCATGAAACCCACCGGCACGTGGCTGTTCCTCATCGCGAACTCTATCCTCAGGTTCGGCACCTCGTAAGGCATGTCGACGATGCCGCCGAGCGCGTGCCGGTCTATACCCTCCTTGATCTCCTGCGGCCGCACGCCCGCCATGATCGAGTGGCTCGCATCGCGGACGCGCCAGGCGGTGAGCTTGCCGCTCGAGTCGAGCGCTGCCTTGAACCGCATCAGCGTCATCGGGCGGTAATAGTCGTGCTGCATGTCCTCTTCGCGCGACCACAGGAGCTTCACGGGCCTGCCTTCCACCGCCGTTGCGATCGCAACGGCCTGCCTCGTGTAGTCCTGGAAGCCGCGCCGTCCGAAGCCCCCGCCCAAGTGCGTGAGGTGCACCTCGACGTTCTCGAGCGGAACGCCCGCGGTCGCGGCGGCGGTCGCGTGCGTCGCCTCGGCGTTCTGCGTCGGCGCCCACACCTCGACGCGGTCGCCTTTCACCAGCGCGGTGCAGTTCATCGGCTCCAGCGGCGCGTGGTTCAGAAAGGGCGCGTAGTACTCGGCCTCGACCACCTTGGCGGCGGAGGAGAAAGCCGCCTCGACGTCGCCGTCGTTGCGCGCGACCGGGACGCTGGAATCCTCCAGCCCGAAGCGCACGAACTCGCGGATGCTCTCCGTCGTCGCCCCGCCGTTCGCGCCCGCGTCCCATTCGATCGCGAGGAGCTTGAGCATGCGGTTCGCTCGCCACCAGTTGTCGGCGACCACCGCGACCGCGTCTTCCAGCTTCACGACCTTGATGAGCCCCCGCAGGCCCTTGATTCTTTCGTCGGCGACGGTCACGAACCTGCCGCGAAACACGGGGCACTGCGCGATCGCTGCGTACGCCATGCCGGGAAGCTGCACGTCGATTCCGAATAGCGGCTTGCCCGTCACCTTGTCGGGGATGTCCAGCCGGCGCGCGGGCTTGCCGACGAGATTCCATTCCTTGGGGTCCTTCAGCTTCACGTCCTTGGGCGGCTCGAGTTTCGAGGCGGCTTGAGCCACCTGGCCGAAGCGCAGCTTCCTTCGCGACGGCGTATGCGTGATCACGCCGTTCTCCGCGTCGCATTCGGACGCGGGAACCTTCCATCTCTGCGCCGCTGCGGCGACGAGCATCTCGCGCGCCGCGGCGCCCGCCTGGCGAAGATATTCCTGCGAGTCCCGGATCGAGCGGCTGCCGCCCGTGGCCATCGAGCCCCACACCCGGTTGCGGCGGACCTGCTCGGCGGTCGACACGAATTCGGTGCGGACCTTCGTCCAGTCGCACTCGAGCTCCTCGGCGACCAGCATGGGAAGTCCGGTGGAGCTGCCCTGCCCCATCTCCGAGCGCGCCACACGGATGAGGACGCTGTTGTCGGGATTGACCACGATCCACGCGGTGAGCTCGGGGCCTTTCGTTTTTGCGGCAGCCTGGGAAAGGACTGGCGTGGGAACGCATAGTTCGAGCGCAAGGCCGCCGCCGACGGCAGTGGACACTTTGAGAAAATCGCGGCGTGATCTGCGAAATGGGATCGTCATGATTGGACCGATTGATTCTGCGCTTAGGCCTATTCTGCTGCAATACGCCTTATGCAGTGGGCAATTTGTAATCCCTGAAGTCCTGCCGCAGCTTGGTCTTGAGGAGCTTCCCCGTCGCGGTGTGCGGCAGCTGCTCGACGAAGACGACGTCGTCGGGCATCCACCACTTCGCCACTTTGCCCTGGTAGAACCCGAGCAGGTCCTCGCGCGTGACGCTCGCGCCGGGCTTCCTGACCGCGATCACGAGCGGCCGCTCGTCCCATTTCGGGTGGCGCACGCCGATGACCGCGGCTTCGGCGATCGCCGGATGCGCCACGGCGATGTTCTCCAGGTCGATCGAGCTGATCCATTCTCCGCCCGACTTGATCACGTCCTTCGAGCGGTCGGTGATCTGCATGTAGCCGTCCGGGTCGATCGTGGCCACGTCGCCCGTGGGGAACCATCCCTCGCGCAAGGGACTGCCGCCCGCGCCCTTGAAGTACTCCTTGAGTATCCAGGGCCCGCGCACCAGCAGATCGCCGAAGGCCTTGCCGTCGCGCGGCAGCTCCTTGCCTTCGCCATCGACGATTTTCATTTCGACGCCGTAGATCGTCCGGCCCTGCTTGCACTCTACCTCGTGCTTTTTTTCGCGGGGCAAGGCTTCGTGCTTGGCCTTGAGCGTGCAGAAGCTGCCGAGCGGGCTCATCTCGGTCATTCCCCAGGCGTGCTTGCAGTGCACGCCGAAGCCGTCGCGGAAAGCATCGATCATCGCCGGGGGGCAGGCCGAGCCGCCCACGACCACCGACTTCAGCGTGCTGAATCTGAGATTGTTCTGCTTCATGTGGGCGAGCAGGGCGAGCCACACGGTGGGCACGCCTGCGCTCGCGGTCACTCTCTCCGCCTCGAACAGCTCGTAGAGGCTCTTGCCGTCGAGGCCGGAGCCGGGGAAAACGAGCTTTGCGCCGTTCAGCGGCGCGAAGTAGGGAATGCCCCAGGCGTTGACGTGGAACATGGGCACAACGGGCAGGATCACCGAGCGCGCCGAGCAGTTGAACACGTCTGGCAGGGAGGCGGCATAGGCGTGCAGGATCGTGGAACGATTGGCGAAGAGCACGCCCTTCGGGTTGCCGGTCGTGCCGGAGGTATAGCACAGGCCCGCGGCGGTCCATTCGTCGAACTGCGGCCACTCGTAGTCCCCGTCCTCGCGTGCGATCAGCTCCTCGTAGCAGAGCAGATTGGGCAGATTCGCCTGCGGCATGTGGGCGCGATCGGTCATCGCCACCCAGCCCTTGACGCCCTTGCACGCCGGGGCGAGCTTCTCGGCGAGCGGCGCGAACGTCAGGTCGAAGAAGACGTAGCGGTCTTCCGCGTCGTTGACGATGAACACCAGCTGCTCGGGAAAAAGCCGCGGATTGACGGTGTGGATCACGGCGCCCATTCCGGCGACGCCGTAGTAGAGCTCGAAGTGGCGGAAGCCGTTCCAGGCGAGCGTGCCGACGCGCTCGCCCTCTCTCACGCCCAGCCGCGCGAGCGCCTGGGCGAGGCGCTTCGAGCGCCGGTGCGCCTCGCCGTACGTATACCGGTGGATCGGACCCTCGACGGTGCGCGAGACGATTTCCGTGTCGCCGTGGCTGCGGTCGGCATGCGCGATGATCGACGAGACGAGCAGCGGCATGTCCATCATTTGGGCGTGCATGGTTGGTCTCCTGGCAGCCGGGGGCCGGGGAAAAATTACCCTGCGCGCAAACCCGTGTCAATCTACAATCGGGAAGAAGCGTAAGCTCACACCTTTTGCCATGAGCGTAAAGAAACTCCTCGATCTCACCGGAAAGATCGCTCTCGTCACCGGCGGCTCGCGCGGCCTCGGGCTGCAGATTGCCGAGGCGTTGGGCGAAATGGGCGCGAAGCTCGCGATCTCGGCGAGGAAACCGGAGGAGCTTGAGCAGGCGCGCGAATTTCTCGCCAGGCAGCGTATCGAGGCCCTGCCGCTCGTCTGCGACATTTCCCGGCCCGAGGCGATCGAACCGATGGTCTCCCAGGTGCTCGAGCGCCACGGGAGAGTGGATGTGCTCGTGAACAACGCGGGCGCCACCTGGGGTGCGCCCGCCGAGGAGCACCCCCTGGATGCATGGCGCAAGCTCGTGGACCTCAACCTGACGGGAACATTCCTCGTCACCCAGGCCGTGGGAAAACGCTCGATGATCCCGAACCGCTATGGCAGAATCATCAACGTCGCGTCGATCGCGGGGCTGCGCGGCAATCCCGTGGACATGCTGGAGACGCTCGGATACAACACGACCAAGGGGGGCCTGGTGAATTTCACGCGCGCGCTCGCCGCCGAATGGGGCGAACACGGCATCACGGTGAATTCTTTCCTTCGAAGATGACGAAGGCGTCGCTCGAGAGGCTCGGCGAGAAGATCGTCGCGCGCACGCCGCTGCGCCGGCTCGGCGACGCGGAGGACCTGAAGGGGCTCGTGGTCCTGCTCGCCTCGGACGCGTCGCGCCACATCACCGGGCAGATCATCGCTGTCGATGGAGGCGCGAGTGTCGCCTGAAGGAGCCTCAACGACGCCGGGCGCCGCCGCCATCAAGATCCCCTTTACCGAGCACCTCGGAATCCAGCTCGTCGAGATGACGAAGGAGCACGCGGTGGTTTCGCTCAAGAAGCGCCCGGAACTCCTGAACAGCTGGGGCGCGACTCACGGCGGCGTGATCATGACCATGCTAGACCTCGTCATGAGCTGGGCGGTGCGCGGGCACTACGGCGTGGCCGGCGGCGTGCTGACGGTCGACTTGAGCGTCGGCTTCATGAAAGGAAGCTTCGGCGACAGGGTGACCGCCGAAGGAAAGGTCCTCCACGGCGGCAAATCCACCGCGTTCTGCGAGGCCGAGGCGCGCGACGACAAGGGCGCGCTCCTCGCCAAGGCGATCGGGACTTTCAAACTACTTGCGGATAAAGACAAGAAAAACGGCTAAGCAGCTGCTCACCGGCCCGTCTCGATGCGACACTTCATCAATACTCAAGATTTCACCGTCGAGGAATTGCAGGCGCTCCTCGATGAAGCGAAAGGCCTCAAATCCAGTCCTATACAGCCGCTTCTGCAGGGCAGGACCCTCGCGTTGCTGTTTCTGAATCCCTCGCTGCGCACGAGGGCCTCGTTTCAGATCGGCGCCGCGCAGTTGGGTGCCACAGCGATCGTTCTGGAACCTGGCAACGGCGTGTGGGGGATCGAATTCGATTCGGGAAAGGTCATGGACGGCAAGGCCGAGGAGCACATCGTTGAAGTCGCCGAAGTGCTGTCACGCTACTGCGACCTCATCGCGATGCGCGCATTCCCCGGTTTCAAGAATTGGCAGTATGACCGCGAAGACCCGCTGATAAAGGCGCTCGCTCGGCATTCCCGAGTTCCCGTGATCAACATGGAGACAATCATTCACCCATGCCAAGAATTGGCGCTCGCCATGACGCTCCAGGAGAGGTTGGGCCGGCTAAAGGGAAAGAAGTTGTGTTTGACGTGGACATGGCACCCGCAGCCCCTTAGTACTGCGGTGGCCAACTCCGTGACGATGATCGCCACAAAGTACGGGATGAATGTGAGCCTGCTTTGTCCGAGTCCCGACTACGTCCTCGATGAACGCTTCATGAAGGTGGCGCATGAGAACGCCGCTTCTAACGGCGGGCGCTTGGTCGTTACCCACGACATCAGCGAAGGCTACGCGGATGCGGACGTGGTCTACGCGAATAGCTGGGGGTCGCTGCCCTATTACGGTAACCCAGAAAGGGAATGGGAGCTCTCGAGGGCGTACGGGCGCTTTATCGTCGACGAACGGAAGATGGCGCTAACCAACAATGCGATTTTCAGCCACTGCCTGCCCGTGCGCCGCAATGTCGAGGCAACCGACGGGGTCCTGGACGGTCCGGGCTGTGTGGCAATCGATGAAGCGGAGAACCGGCTTCATGTACAGAAGGCCCTCATGCTGGAGCTGCTGCGCGTTACAGGACGCTGAACGAAGTTCGGCTTTTACTCGATCTTCGGCGCGAGCAGCATCTCGCCGCCGCCGAGTATCAGCCGGTTCCAGGTCGGCGTGACGACGATCTCGTTTACGCACACGTGCGCGGGCGATTCCGCGACGAAGCGCACCACGCGACCCACATCTTCCATCTTCAGCATGCGTACCTGATCCTCGGGCGATGGCGGCTTGGGCCGCGCCTTCTGCAGCGGCGTGACCGTCTCGCCGGGGTGGATGGCGCAGCCGCGGATTCCGTGCATGCCTTCCTCGATGTTGATCTGGTGGACCAGCGCGATGAGCGCCTGCTTGCTCGCGTTGTAGGCGGCGCCGCCGACATAGCTCTGGTAGCGGGCGAAATAGGACGCGACGTGGATCACCAGGCCGTCGCGCCGTTTGCGCATCGAAGGCAGCACCGCGAGCGTGCAGTAGAGCGCCCCGTTCAGGTTGACGCCGATCACGCGGTCCCACTCCCCCGCGTCGAGATCCTTGAAGAAACGCTTCGGGATGTTGGTGCCGGCGCAATTGACGAGGATATCGATGCGGCCATGCCGCGCGAGGATCGCGGCCGCGGAGCGTTCGACCGCCTCCTTGTCGGAGGTATCGACCGCCTCGGCTTCGCCTTTGCCGCGGGCTTCCTTGATCAGCGCCGCGGTCTCGGCGAGCGCATCGGCCCGCCTCCCCGACACGACCACCGTCGCGCCGCCTCTCGCGAGCTCGACCGCCGAGGCTTGCCCGATGCCGCTGCCGCCGCCCGTAACCCAGGCGATCTTGTCGCTCAGTGCCGCCATGGGCCCGATTCAGTCGTCTTCGTCCTGGATCACCACGGTTCCGGCGAGCTTGTCGTGCCAGCCCTGCTTGCGCTTGTCGAAGGCGATCCAGATGAATCCGAGCATGAAGATGCAGGAAACGATATAAGCGAAGTAACGGCCGATCAGCTTTCCCGTGGAAGGCGTTCCGAATGTCTCTGCATCCACTATCTTGGCCGAGATCAGCATCTTCCCGGGGGTCGCGCCGCGGTAGCGCCAGAAGACGATCACCGCCAGCGCAGGGAGCAGCCCTTGCACGAGCAAATCGAACATTAGGGTTTTCCCCTCGGAGGAGAGCCGCACGTATTGCATGCCGTAGACCGCAACCACGATCAGTCCGATCACGACGACAAGGATCAGGGTATCGATGATCGAGGCGAAAACCCGCTTCCAGAAACCCACGTATTGCGGCTCGCGCTTGACGGTGGTGTCTTCGGCCATGGAAACCTCCCTCGGGTGCGATGCATGGTAGCCCCACAATTGTAGCCGAGGCAACAGGACGGCTATGATGCCGGCATGATCGCAATAGGGCGCGCATGAAAGCCGTGCTGTGCAAGAGCTGGGGGCCGCCCGACGCGCTGGTGGTCGAAGACATCCCGTCGCCCGCGCCGGGCAAGGGACAGCTTTTGGTGTCTGTAAAGGCGAGCGGGGTGAATTTCCCCGATGTCCTCCTCATCCAGAACAAGTACCAGTTCAAGCCCGAGCTACCCTTTTCGCCAGGGAGCGAGATCGCCGGCGTGGTCAGGCAGGTCGGCGAAGGCGTGCATGGTTTCATGCCGGGGGACCGGGTGATGGCGCACATCCGCTGGGGCGGCTATGCGGAGGAGGTCGTGGTCGACGAAGCGCTCGTCACGCCGGTTCCGGCCGGCCTCGATTTCACGGTCGCCGCCTCCTTCGGCCTGGTCTACGCCACGGCCTACCACGCGCTCAAGGACCGCGCGGGAATCAAGGCGGGCGAAACGCTGCTCGTGCTCGGCGCGGCGGGCGGCGTCGGCCTTGCCGCCGTGGAGCTCGGCAAGCTCTTCGGTGCGCGCGTGATCGCCTGCGCTTCGTCCGACGAGAAGCTCGAGACCTGCAGGCGTTTCGGCGCCGAAGTCACGATCAACTACGAGCGCGAGGACCTACGCGAAGCCCTCAAGAATCTGGGCGCCGCCGCCGACATCGCCCTGGATCCGGTCGGCGGAAAGTATTCCGAGCCCGCCGTACGCGCGATGGCCTGGAAAGGGCGCTACCTCGTGGTCGGATTCGCCTCAGGCGAGATCCCGAAGATCCCTCTCAACCTCGCGCTGCTCAAGGGCTGCGCTATCGTGGGCGTTTTCTGGGGCGAGTTCGCGCGGCGGGAGCGCGATCTCAACGCGGCGAACCTGAGGGAGCTGACGGCGTGGCTGCGCGCCAAGAAGATCAAGCCGCTCGTGAGCGCGAGCTATCCCCTCGAGCGCGCGGCCGACGCGCTCAAGGACATGATGAACCGCAAGGTTCAGGGAAAGGTCGTGCTGACTGCGGGCTAGTCGTGGAGGGGCTTACTGCGGGTATTCGCCTGCGTTCGCAGAAACCGGCACCCACTGCGAGGGGCAGCTGGAAACGTTGGGGTAGTAATCGTTGTAGTCAGGGCAGTAGTAATACACGCCCCCGCTCTGTTCGATATAGGCCGGCGGTTCCGCATACGGGGCCGCGTACGCCGGAGGGTAGTAGGGATAGTAAGGATAGTAAGGATAGAAGAACGGCGCACCGATCACGACCGTGCTCCCGACGAATACGCGGTGGCGGAAGAAGGGAGGACGGCCGACGAACCCGGGGCGAACGCCCACGAAGGGCCGTCCGATGGGATGAGCGAAGCGAGCGCCGACCGTGGCTATTCCCCCGTGCCCGCCGTGAAAGCCCATCGATGTACCGCCACCGTGAAAACCCATCGATGTACCGCCACCGTGAAAGCCCATCGATGTACCGCCACCGTGGAATCCTCCGCCGCCCGCATGACCCCCGCCGCCTCTTCCGCCGCGCGCGAAGACGGCGTCTGCGCTCAGCAACAGCGCCACACCCAGCAGAATCGCAATCGGTCGGTTCATCTTGAGCCTCCTTTCAGGGAGAACTCTCGGCTCGGTAGAAGTGTAACGCCAGCGATGAGCCGGCGTCGACCTTTTACACCTTTTACACCTGGTTACATCCGGGCCCGCTCAGCACTCCGGCTCGCCCGCCCGCGGCGCGGGCCGTGCGACAAATCCGAACCGGCCGGGAACGTCTGCCGCGAAAATGGAAGCGATCGGCAGCTTCCTGCCCTGCAGCATCGCCTGCGCTTCCGCGCCCCGCTCGACCTCTTCCAGGAGCCGCTCGAGCCCCCGCCCGCCAACGTCGGCAACGCGCTCGAGAAAACCCGGGAGATCACGGTCGAGCAGCACTCCGATGCCGATTTCCGTCTTGAGAAGGAGCGCGCCCGCGTCGTCGAGAAACACCGCTTCGAGCGAGCGCGGCACGGCCCCCGTGTGCGCGAGCAGCCCCTGCCCCGCGTCATCGAGCCGGTAGACCCAGGGCGTGTAATCGAGCGCGACGAACACCCGCTGCGGGCCGTTCTGAAAATACCAGCGGCCCTCCGGATCCGACGCGTAATTCCTGCCGATGAACTCCCTGACCGCGGCATGGGCGATGCGCTCGAAGCGCCCTGCGACGGTCTTGATCATCCAGTTTCCGCGCCGGTCGAGCGAGAGCCAGCCGTACACCGCCGGCACGTCCGGCCACTTCAGCATCGAGCGCAGTACGATCTCGTCCATCGGGGCTCTGGTATGCTCGAAGTCTAATCCACCGGCCGCTCCTGCCCCGAATGAAGCGCGAGGATTTCACCTTCGTCCACAGCCTGCGGGTGCGCTGGGCGGAAGTCGACCGGCAGGACGTGGTCTTCAACGGGCACTATTTTCTCTACTTCGACGTCGCGGTCGCGGAGTACTGGCGCGCGATCGGCTTTCGCTACCCCGAGGACATCGTCGAGAAGTTCGGCACGGACATCTACGCGGTAAAGGCGAGCGCCGAATACCACGGCTCGGCGACCTACGACGAGCTGATCGACATCGGCTGCCGCGTCGGCCGCATCGGCCGCTCCTCGATGCAGCTCGTGTTCGGCATCTGGCGCGGCGCCGAGCACATCACGAGCGGCGAGCTCATCTACGTCAACGCCGATCCGAAAACGAGAAAATCGGCCCCGTGGCCCGAGCCGCTCAGGCAGGCGATCCTCGATTTCGAGCGCACCCGGCCTGCGGAAGCGAACGCCTGACGGTTTCCTTGAACGGAAAATTCAGCGAGCTGATTAATATCTGGCAGCGAGCCACTCGGAATAAAAATCGAAAGTCCGCTTGATCGTATCGCCCCAGTAGGCGTTTGCCTGCCCTTGCGTCGTGATCGCGGGATCAATGAGCGTCGCACAAGGCAAACAAGGCGTGCCGCCGTGCACCGCGCCTTCTTCAAACGCGATCGTTTTATCGTGGGCAACTGCGTTGTCATAGAGAATTTCGTCCGGTCGCACGAAGTAGTGCCCCGTATTGGAAATAATGACCAGCGGTACGGTAATTCCCTTGGCGTTGCTGACCGAGGTTGCGTTGGATGAATCGTAATCAATCCCGGTGATATCGTCCGCGCTCTGCGTGTACAGACCCGGGGTCGCGCGCAACGCATGGGCGCCGAGCCAGATATGAACGTTCTGAGTGGTGGTCGACCTAATGCAGTCGAGCCCGTTGGCAGCGCGTCCCATGGGATTTCGAACCGACTGAATAATCTGCACGGGCCGCGTGCCGTCTCGAGCTAAGAGCGTATGCGGCTTCTTCGTATACCTGAGCAGACCCGTATCCGGCTGCCACAACCGCGCGTCGGTAGAGCCGACGACGTTGAACGGAATGTCATCGCCCAGCTGTGTTGGGTCTCCGGTTGCGTTGATCCTTTCGCGCAACAAGCTTAGAGCATCGTTCAGCAGATCCTGATTGCGTATTGCTTGATGGGTCGTGAACGTCTTTGCGAATTGTTTGGTGTACGTGGCACCGTTGGTCGCGGAATCGTAACCATTTTCCGAGCTGAACAGATCGAATTGCGGGTTTCGCGGCAAGCACTCGTTGCCGTGAATCGCCGGATCGACATAGGTAAACGTCGCCAAGGAATCTCCCAAGTGGGCGTCGAAGAGCATTACGCCGTCTGCCTTCGGAAGATTACCGAGATTGGTCGCGACGCAAGGAATGATTTTCTCCGGCCCCTGGCACGCTCCAGGGCCGTTCTCCGCGATATTTTGATAAAAGGTCATCAGCGGCGCGCCCGCGCTGTGGCCGAAAATAATCAGTTTCGCAATCGCCGGGAGAGTTGCCGTGGCTTGGAGCTTTTCGAGATACTCCAATCCCGATTTGATGCCGGGCGCGTGCTGCTCGTAACCGTAGTAACCGTATTGACTGCCGTTGAATATGCTGTTGGCGCAGAGGGTTGTATAGCCTCTCGATGCCAGTTCTGCGCAGCCTTGAAAATTCGCGTAGCCCGAATACGGGTGCATGATGAAAATGCCGACATGTGCCCTTCCGAGCGCGTTGCTGTCGGGTCTGCGCAAGGTTGCCGCGTTTAGGTCCAGACCCGCGGTTGTACAGGTTGCCAGTGTCGTGCATACCACGGTCGTCGTGATCGCCCGCGCGTCGTTGGAGTATCCAACGATGCCCACCGGCACCGCCAGCATTGTCAACAAAAACAAGAACCGTTCAGACATAAAACCTCCTCAATGATGTTCGATTGTTATCAGAAGCGGGCGTTGGCCCAATCCCGGACATAATTAAAGAGATTCGTGCGCGCATTGCTGTAGTCGGCTCCCCCATGAAGCGCGGAGCACGCCGTGCATGGCGCCAAACCGTGGGTGGCGCCCTCGATCACCACATAATCCTTATCGCTGCTTGTCGACATTTCGAAGATTTGTTCTCCGTCGCGAATGAAGTAATGACCCTGCATCGATAGCACCAATACAGGCAACGAGGGCGATAAGTGCGATACGGCGCACGGAGTCGAGTTGTTACTCGAACACCAGTCGATACCAGTCAAGGAATTCGTGGAACGAATCGCGTTGGCACTTAAAAACGACGTTAGATTCAAGAACAGACCTCCGCTCAGTTGCGAGTCGGTGTCTCGATTACCGGGACCGTCCGGAACCCTAACCGTATTGACAACCTTCGTCGCATCGATGGTCCCATTATTCTTAAGCAATTTCGCCGGGTGTAGCGTGCCTCTCCAGACGCCCGTGCTGAAGTCGGAAAGTCTTGCGCTATCGTGGTACACGATAAATGCATCGTTATCCGTCGGCAGACTCTTGCCGCTTGCGATGTCTTCTTGCATTTGCTGGGCGGCGGCGATGAGATCATTCATTCGCTGCGATTGGGTATCGGTGTAGCGTTGCACGAACGCTGACGAGTAAACTGAATCGCCCTGTGGGTTAGGATGGAAACCATTTTTTTCATCGAACGGATTGAGTGCGGTGTTTAGCTGCTTGGGATTATTTTCGCTCGAAACCGCGGCATTGAGGCTACGCAACCCGTTCACTGTGTTGCCTGGATGCGCGTCCATGAACACGATCGCATCGGCCCTGTCCGTCGGTAAAAAGCCCGATAACTGGCTGCTCGAACACTGGCTGAGCTTGTTCGCCCCTTGACAGTAACTCGGGCCGTTTTCAGCCACCGCCTGATAATACGAAGTGGTGGGACCGCCGCCGCTGTGACCGATCAGTATGACTTTGGTGATGCCCGGCTGGCTGCGCAGAAACCTCACTCCGGCACGCACGTCGAGTGCAATGAGTTCCCAGTTGACCGAAGCCTCGTTATTCTTGAACCGGGAATTCATTCCAAGAACGCTGAATCCACGCCTTGGCAATTCCTGGGTCGACACATGGCTTAAAAAGTCGCCCGTACGATGAATCACCAAGAAAGCGGTGTGCGAGACCGGTCCGCTGCTCGGAACCCAATACAAACCCTGTCCCCCACCGGAAAATTGGGAAAACTGTTTCATGACCGCTGTTTGAGCGAAAACTTGAGAGATGAATAGGACCGATATCAAAGTGACACGAACTGAAAAAAATCCAAACCTAGACATATGTAACGCCCCCATTAACGATAGAACGATAGGAAATTCAATTCGCGACTTCAAGCCTGGTGATATGGACCTCGGCCGAAATGCATAGCGCGCACAGCGCGGCTGCGAAAGCTCGACCGATTCTGGTTCTCATGCGAGATACCTCCCTATTGAACATGGTTTTGAAGCCATCGCTGGCGCTCATCGCGCTGTCCGCGTCGCCGGACGTGGCCGTGCCGACATCTCTATGTTCCGAATCTGGTCTTGATCCAATCCGCCACGTAATTATAGAAATTCTTCACGACGTTCGGATAAGGTCCGCCGGTGCAAGCGGTGCACGGGCCGATGCCATGAGTCGCTCCTTCGATCGTAATGAAATCCTTGTCGACGCTCTTCGCCTGGCTCAAGAAGTACTCGCCGTCGCTCATGAAGTAGTGCGCGCCCATGTTGGTTATCAGCAACGGCTTGGTGATCACTCTAAGCGCGCATGGCGTGGAGTTATTGCTGGAGCACCAATCAATTTGGTCGTTGTCCAATGAATCCGTCGCGCGAATCGCGTTCGCGCTCAGAAATGACGTCACCGTGAGGTCCTTGGCGCCATCGTCGAAGGTTGCGTTACCGACCGACCGAGTCGGGTCGCCTATCCGCACGCTCTTGATGATCTGTGTAACGATCGTGCCGTTGTCTTTGAGAAGTTTTGCCGGCTGATTGGTGCAGCATGAAATCGTAGGGTCCATTACGAACAGATTCGCTCCCGACCCTCCGCCGGCCTGCGAGCCACCGCCGCGCCCAATGGTAATGTCGTCATTGTCTGGATAGATCCATTTGCCCTGCTTGATTTGCTCCCGGACGTAGAGGGCATGATCAATCCATTCGTTGAATCGCCGGGCCTGTGCAGAGGTATACGCTTTTTGAAATTCCGGGCCGTAGTGCGAGTCACCGTTGGGGTTATAACCGTTCTTGGGATTGAATGGGTCAAGCTTACTCTGAAGTAGATCCGGCCGGTTTTCGTTGCTAACGGCGGGATTGATGGCTCGCAGCGCGTTGACCGTGTTTCCTGGGTGCGCGTCGACGAGCACCAGGCCATCCGCGGGCGTCAACCCATTATAAGCATTGTTGCTGTTGTCACATTCGGTGAGCTTGTTCGCTCCCTGGCAGTAGGATGGCCCCGCCTCGGCGACGGCTTGATAGAACGTCGTCGTCGGCCCGCCGCCGCTATGACCGAAGAAAATAACCTTGTTCATGTGCTGGGTGTTTCGCAAGTAGTCCACGCCGCGCTTCACGTCGAGCGCGATCAATTCCCAATTAACGAGCGCTTCGTTGTTGTCGAAACGAGAATTCATGCACAAGACCATGAAACCGCGCTGCGATAGCTGGGTACAGCCCTGATGCTGTAAATAATTGGCAGTGCGATGAATGATAATGACGCCGACATGGGGCGACGGGTTGGAATCGGGCCGGTAAAGGACGGCCTTCACTCCGCCACCTAGAGGAATATATTCAGGATGGCTCTGTGCGGATGCCGGCGCCGTAGCGATGGCGAAAAGCAGCGCAACGAGCAGATGGGTTGCCGGAAATCTTGCAGTTCTTTGCATGATGCCGTTCCTCCTTTGGTTTTACCACTAGGGCCGCTCATCAGGCGGCGGTTGGCAATCGGCGATTAGCACTTAAGGAAGGCGATAGAGCAGCAGGCGATAGGCCTTGTAGCGCTCGAACACTTCCCTGCTGCGGTGGCCGGAGAAATATTTGTAGTTGAGCTTGTCGAGCTTCCTGCGCAACAGCCCGAGCGCGAGCCGCGAAAGGAGCGGATAGCGGCCCTCGACGTAGCGCCCGATCGCGAGCGTCGCCGGCTTGATCCTGTTCATCAGCAGGTCGTTAACCAGCTCCATGTTCGGACTTATGCGCCGCGTGATGTCCTCGTCCTTGACGAGGACGAAGGGCGTTTGCTTCATCGTAGCGTAGAAATCCTTCAAAGGATGGCCGCCGCCGAAGCCGGGATCGAGGGACTCGCTCTCGGGCGCATCGCTCTTGAAGAAATCGGAGATG
>Ga0209473_1000354_pt1 | contig 28171 bp, 23 predicted proteins | sample GraSoiAngelo_133_FD_185890 | JGI IMG/M metagenome (GOLD analysis project Ga0209473, IMG submission 185890) | Grasslands soil microbial communities from the Angelo Coastal Reserve, California, USA - 14_0929_05_20cm (SPAdes) (version 2) | ecosystem: Environmental > Terrestrial > Soil > Grasslands ...
CAACAGAAAAATGGGAAATCGTCGAGGTGCTTGATCCGAAGCAGGCACTCGCCTCTGAATGCGAGCGGCGGGCACGGTTGCTCGACGCCGCGATGCCAGACGCGCGCGAAGGTTTCGGGGCCGAATTAACGTTTGCAGCTGATCAATTTGTCATCACGCCCGCTGGTCGTTTTGAGGAAGCCGCACGCGCGCATGCGGCTGGGGATGAGGTGCGCACCGTCATTGCCGGCTACCACTGGTTCACCGATTGGGGACGCGACACGATGATTAGCCTCGAAGGTTTGACCTTAACGACCGGTCGCTGGCTCGAAGCTGGATACATCCTGCGAACCTTCGCGTACTACATTCGTGACGGTTTGATTCCGAACATGTTTCCCGACGGCGCGAAGCAAGGTCTCTATCACACCGCTGACGCGACGCTCTGGTTCTTTCATGCGCTCGCCCGTTATATCGACATAACGAATGATCGCACGACGCTGAAGCTTCTCTTGCCCGCTTTGATAGACATTATCGAGGAGCACTTGCGTGGAACGAAGTTCAATATTCATGTCGATCCGACCGACGGTCTGCTTACGGAAGGCGAAAAAGGTTATCAGCTTACTTGGATGGACGCGAAGATGGATGATTGGGTCGTGACGCCACGCCGCGGCAAGCCAGTCGAGATCAATGCTCTCTGGTATAACGCGCTTCAATTGCTCGCGGATTGGTTGGGCCGAACTGGTAGCGCTACGACTGCGCAGCGTTATCAAAAACATGCGCAACGCACGCGTGCGTCATTCAACCAGCGTTTTTGGTTCGCCGATGGCGGTTATCTTTTCGACGTTGTCGATTGCAACGGCCAAAAGGAAACCCACGATGTTTCTTGCCGCCCAAATCAAATCTTTGCCATCTCGCTCGATCATCCGGTGCTCGATCAGGAACGCTGGAGGTCCGTTGTCGATGTCGTCAAAAACAAACTGCTCACCCCGCTCGGATTGCGGTCGCTTTCACCCGATGATCCGGAATACAAGCCCATTTATTCCGGCGATCTGCGTTCGCGGGACGGCGCTTACCATCAGGGCACGGTCTGGGCGTGGTTGATTGGCCCGTTTATCGACGCCTGGCTGAAAGTTCACTCGGACGATAAACGAGGCGCCCGTAAATTTCTTGAACTCTTCCCGGTGCATTTGAGCGATAATGGGCTCGGCACCATCAGTGAAGTTTTTGATGCTAACGAACCACACCTAGCCGGCGGCTGCATCGCGCAAGCGTGGAGTGTCGCTGAAGTGTTGCGCTCTTGGGTGAAGACCGCTTAGCGGTCAAAACTACTGGCAGGGCAGGGTCGAGCGCAGATCTCAAATTTGCGGCGATACGGCCTCCTCCTACCAGTGGAAAGGTGGCGCTCATCGATGCGGACTGATGCGATTCATAAATTGATGCCCGAGACCGCACAGCAAATTGCCGAAAAACCGGAAGTCCGCAAAGAACTGGCTCGGACCACACGCGAAAAGAAGCCTGGCGAAAAGGTCAAGGCGCGCGGGACGGACAAGTTTTGGTTCGTTACGCATGCGCTCCTGCTGATTGGCTGCGCCGCTCTTTACTTTTTTCTCGGTTCGATGCTGATACCGCTCTCGCCATCGCATCTCGAACTAGGGCGTCGAATTATCCGCGCCGCCGCGCTCATTGTCATCGTGATTGCGATTGCAAAAGCAATTTCGGTGTATGCCCTCGGTCGAATCGAAGACGCTGCTATCCGTTTCACCCTCCAGCGAGTCGAACATTTACTCGTTGCGCTCGTGATCGCGCTTATTGCCGTCTCGATGATTTTTGTCAATTGGTACGCCGCGCTCACTGCGCTCGGCGTTGGGTCGATTATCATTGGACTGGCCGTGCAAACCCCAATGAAGAGTTTCATCGCCTGGATCTATATTCTCGTTCGTCAACCGTTCCGTGTGGGTGATCGCATCAAGATCGACGATGCTACCGGCGATGTGATTGACGTTGGCTATCTCGACACGACACTCTGGGAATTTGGAGGCCAATACATTTCCGGCGATCACCCGAGCGGTCGCACGATCAGATTTCCAAATGAGAAAGTGCTCGACTCAATCGTTTACAACTATTCGTGGCCGCTCTTTCCTTACATCTGGAACGAAATCAAATTTCAAATCGCCTACCAGAGTGATTTGGAGTTCGTCGCAAAAACCATGCAAAGAATCGTTGAGGAAGAACTCGGTGAAGAAATGATGGAACGCGTCGCCGTCTACCGCGACCTCCTTGCCCGGACCCCGGTGGACGAACTGGAAGTACGCGGGCATCCACGCGTTATTTTTCGCGTAGATGAAGTGACCTGGATCGACGCCATCGTTCGTTATCTGATCGCGCCGCGCGAAGCTGGGTCGACGAAGAGCCGCCTGATTCCGAAATTACTCGCGGCCCTTAACGCTGCCCCTGAAAAAGTCATGTTCCCGAAAGGCGACGCGCGATAAGTCGTTTGTCATTTCAAGCGAAGTCGAGGAATCTCCGGTCGTTCACGTCTTTGCTTATGAAGTTCCTTTTGCTCACGCTCCTCTTTGTTACGATCTCGATCTTCGCTTTCGCGCAGGAGAGCACAACACCGCCGCCGAGAGTTTATCCGGTGGCGTTGCCGAACTACGACGAGGAGACGGCGACGCGTCTCCAGATTTTTTTAGATAACAGTGATTTCGGGCCGGGCAAGATCGACGGGCGGATGGGTGAATTTTTTCGTAAGGCGCTCATTTCCTATAAGCACGCGCACGCCATGCCAAAGACAGGCGCGGTCGATTCCTGGTTGCTCGATCAGGTGCCGGTGACGTACACAACCTACACGATCAGAGACGAAGATCTGAAATTGATAGGCAATTTTCCCAGCAGTCATGCCGAACAAGCAAACTTGAAATGGCTGCCATACGCCTCACTGCTCGAGTTCGTCGCCGAGCGTTATCATTCAGCGGAGTCTTACATTCAGAAACTGAATCCCGGAAAAAACTGGGAACATTTGCAGCTGGGGGAAATTCTCAAGGTGCCGAATGTTTTGCCATTCGAGGTCGAAAAATTCACCGAGGGAAAAGTGCCTGAAAATCCGGCATTCGCTGCTCGCAAAACTTTCGTCGATACGAAAGAACATCTGCTGGAGGTGTTCGATAGCGACCAGCTGGTCTGCGTTTTTCCCATTACACCGGGCTCGAAAACGCTACCTGCGCCTGTCGGAACATGGAAAATCCTCGGCGCGACGATTTGGCCATGGTTCCGCTATGATGAGGGCATGCTCAATTACGGCGTGCGCACCGAGAATTATTACAATCTTCCGCCCGGTCCGAACAATCTCGTCGGCGTTCTCTGGATGGGTTTGAACAGACCGGGCATTGGGATTCACGGGACGAATAATCCAGAGACCATAGGTCGCGCCGCGAGTCACGGTTGCATCCGATTGGCAAACTGGGACGCTGCTCGAGTGAAAGACCTCGTGACCGTTGGCAATACCGTGATCATTTTCTGATCTCGGGAGCGCATGTCCGCGCGGGCTGTTGGGGGCGCCTCGCCGCAAATTCTCTAAAATATTTCGCGCCGAATCGCGATCCGAAGCGTCTAGGCTTTACATCGAGATGATGGATGCCAATGAGCGAGAAATGTATCGGGCGGCCATTCACGGCGATCGGGACGCTTTTGAAATGATCATTCGTACACATAGCCGCGCGCTCTTTGCCATCGCCTACGGTATTTTGCAGAACCGTGAGGAAGCGGAAGATGCTGTGCAAGATGCGTTCGTCAAGGCGTGGAAATCGCACTGGCGTCTGCGCGATCCGGGAAAATTTCCAGCCTGGCTTTGTATGATCGCCCGGTATCGCGCCCGAGATGTTTTCCGTAAACGCCGCACAGTTCCAATTTCCGACGAAATGACCGAGCCAGTTGAATCCGAAACGACCGACACAACCGCGTTAGATCGACAATTATATTTCGCGCTCGCCGCGTTACCCGAACTTCATCGGAGCGCGCTTACGCTCCGTTATTTCGAAGAAATGGACTATCAATCAATCGAAAAATTATTGGGGCTAAGCAATGGCGCACTGCGCGGAATTCTCGGACGCGCACTCGCGTCGATGCGCGAACACCTCAAACCAGCATTGGCCTCATTGGAATAGCGATATGGCGACGATTCACGACGAAATCGATAACTGGCTCGCTGCCGATGTGCACGCGCAGCTTTCAGAAAAAGAGCGTCACGAATTGCACACGCATCTCGTCGAATGCCCGACCTGCCGAAAACTTTATCAAGAGAACAAGATTATGAACCAAATTCTAGAAGAAAAATTCATGCAAGAAAAACAGGATGCGGCTTTTGAGCAGCGGATGGTTGCCCGATTCCATGATCGCATTCCAGATCCGAGCGGCGGCATCTCGAAGTTGATCGTCGATCTTATGCGATTGCGCGCGATGCAAATCACCGCAGTTGCTGCGGTTTTGCTTGCGCTCATGCAAGTCGGGCACTTGATCACCCGCGAACAACCGTCGTTTAAAGAGCCCGCTGCAACAGCCGGTTATGCGATGGTCGATAAACTCGAGACGCGAAACAAGCAAGTCGCAGCGACAAACGCACCGCCGAGTTTCGGCGCGTTAGGCAAATCAGATAGTCGCCGCGCCGATGAAGCAACGACCTTCGCCACTGGATCCACGGCGCCGCAAAATGTTCCCGTTCCCGCTGCAAAGTCTCCAGCTCAACCAGACAAAAAGGTCCGGTCCGCCGAGATCGAGCGAACGATCGTTCCTGGATCGAATGAATCAGTCGCGGAAGGATATGGTACAAGCTCCGAAACGGCGACTACGTCATCAAGTATGAATCGCAAGCTCATACGTAGCGCGGAGGTCGAGGTTGAAATTGCTAGTTTTGACGACGCGATTCAGAAGATCACTGCACTCACGAATGAAGAACGCGGTTATGTGGCGACGACAAGTTCTGAAAAGCAGGCAAACGGAAAACTGAAAGGCAAGGTCGTCGTAAAGGTTCTGCCAGAAAATCTCGACCGGTTTCTTCAAAAAATTCGCGGGCTGGGCGAATTGAAGAATCAAACCCTCGGCACGGAGGACGTGACTAAAGCGTACTTCGACACCGAATCGCGCCTGAAAAATGCGCGCGTGATGGAACAACGCTTGATCGACATGTTGAAAAAGAAAAGCGATGACATTAACGACCTGCTCCAGGTCGAGAAGGAACTGGGGCGTGTGCGTGAGCAAATCGAGCAAATGCAAGGCGAGCTGAAGTATTGGGATTCACAAGTGCAGTTTGCGACCGTCACCATCCAGCTCAGCGAAAAAGATATGGAGGAGCCAGCGGCGTTCTTGCTGAAGGAACGCGCTCAGCTCGCACTCTACGCGCCGGATGTGGAGAAGATTTACAACGACATCAAATCCCTCGCCTCGCCGAAGACGCAGATCAAAAACGCACAGCTCGATCGCGATAACACTGGTCGCGTTTCGGCCCGCATAAGCATGTTGATCGCCCCGGAAGAAAGTGACGCCCAAATCGCGCACGTAAAAACGATGGGACGCGTTCAGAACTTCCAGGTCCAAACGGAACGTGTGGCGCAAGGCGGAAGCGGCATGTCGGAAAACGCGCGAACCAAGCGTGACAAAGTGGAATTGAACATGACAATTTCGCGCGAGGAACAAGAGCAAGCGTTCCAGGAAACGAGCTTGCGCATTCGCACCTCAGCGGTGGACGACAGAGCAAAAGAGCTGCGCAACCTTGCGGAGAAACATAGCGGCCGCATTCGCAGCTCAACGTTTTCGCGAGATCCGGACGGTCGCGAATTTGCAAACGTCACACTCCGCGTCCCGATGAGAAATTATAACGCGCTCATGCAATCCCTGGGCGCGCTTGGGAAAGTGGAGAACGTCAGCGTGCAGCGGCAGGATCGTAGCGGCGCACAGGTCGACGAAGCAAACGCCCCGGCTGACATGTCGATCCAAGTTTACAGCCAGGGCAACATCGTTTCGTCCGAGACCGGTCTCATCGCCACGTTGCGAAATACACTCGGACAAGGCGCAGCAGCGTTGGCGTGGAGCCTGCGAATGATTGGCGTAGCCCTGGCATTTCTCGCACCGTGGGCAATTGCACTGGCAGCCATAATTTGGGTCGTGAGACGAGTTGTGCGTGTACGAGCAGGTAGGGGCGATTGACCTCAATCGACCGCACGCAAACGAGAATCCGCGCACGAGCGAGCGTTTCGGTGAATCGCCATACCTAATCCCCTTGCCCGCTCGGCAAACGAGTCATATTTTATTCGTAAGGAGGGATGCGAATGAAAGCTACCAGCGGTATCAGCTTCGATAATGCAGCGGTCGCTGCCACACCAAAGCATCTTTTGCAGTTCGCCGTCGATCAGCGCTACGATGATTACACGCCCGTGGATCACGCCGTGTGGCGCTTCATCATGCGGCAAAATATTTTCTTCCTTAAAGAATACGCTCACAAAGTTTATTTTCAGGGCTTGCTCGATACAGGCATCTCCTTTGAGCGCATTCCGCGCATTCAGGAAATGAACGACATTCTCGCCAAGATTGACTGGGGGGCTGTGGCGGTGGACGGGTTTATTCCGCCGGCGGCGTTCATGGAATTCCAGGCCTACAAAGTTCTGGTCATCGCGTGCGACATGCGGCAAATCCATCACATCGAATACACGCCGGCGCCGGACATTGTCCATGAAGCAGCCGGCCACGCGCCGATCATTGTCGACCGTGAGTACTCGAATTACCTGCAGCGCTTCGGCGAAATCGGCGCGAAAGCGATGTCATCGAAAAAGGATTTCGAGCTCTACGAAGCCATCCGGCACTTATCGATCTTGAAAGAGCAGCCGAACAGCGATCCGAAGAAAATCGAAGAAGCAACAAAACTGGTGGAACATCGGCAAAAAACTTTGGGCGAACCTTCCGAGATGGCGCTGCTGTCGCGGCTGCACTGGTGGACAGTCGAGTACGGACTCATCGGCACCTTGGAGAATCCGAAGATTTACGGCGCGGGATTGCTTTCATCGATCGGTGAATCGGTCTCCTGCCTTGAGCCGCACGTGAAGAAAATCCCCTACTCCATCGAGGCCGTGAAAACGCCGTTCGATATCACGACGAAACAGCCGCAGCTTTTCGTCTGCCGCGATTTCAAACATCTGCGGGATGTGTTGGAAGAATTCGCAAGCAAGATGGCTTATCAAGTCGGCGGGTTCGAAGGCATTAACAAAGCGATCGAATGCCGTAACACCGCGACTTGTGAGTATTCATCCGGATTGCAGGTCACCGGCGTCTTCAATGAAGTGATTGTCGATCCAAGCAACAATCCGATCTATCTGCGCACGACCGGGAAGAGCGCGCTCGCGTTCAAGGACAAGGAACTTGCGGATCACGGCATCGATTATCACAAGGACGGCTTTGGTTCGCCCATCGGAAATTGGAAACAAACGGAAGTTGCCGAAGGAAAGAAAGCCAAGCTTGAATTCGAGAGTGGTATCGTCGTCCAGGGTAAAGTCGACAAGATTTTGCGCCGCGACGGCAAATTACTGCTGATCACGTTCTCGAATTGCCGAGTAAGATATGGGGATCGCGTCTTGTTCAATCCCGATTGGGGAACGTACGACATGGCCGTCGGCGAGCGGATCACTTCAGTGTTTAACGGCGCGGCCGACAAGGACGCTTATAATCAAGTCGCGCTCGTGCCGAAGGAGCGCACGATTAAAGTTCCATCGGACGCGAAGCGCAAGCGCCTCGAAAATCTCTACGCGCAAGTTCGCAAGATCCGTGAGAGCAAAACCGGTTACGAGCGGCTTGGCGAGATTTGGGAAACGCAACAGGCCGAACATCCGGCCGACTGGTTGTTGTCGATGGAAATTTTCGAAATCCTAGACACGACCAATCAGCAAGATCAGTTGAAAGGGAAGATCGGCAAATTCCTCAACGAGCAAAAGGTGAGCACAAAGGATCTTTCGACGCTGATTGGGTGGGGATTCCGGCTAGTGGAATATCACAAGAAACCGGAATATCAGGCCAAGATACACGCCTCGCCGAAGTAAGTTAGCCCGGCGGGTCCACTAGCTAAAACGCGTCATCTTTGAAGTGGCGTTTGCCCTTCAAGGCCTTCGTATATTCGTCCTTGCTCAGAATGTTTTCATCGAGCTGCATGTCCATTCGACAAAAGTTTTTGAAGAATGCCTCAATGCGTTCCTTGTTGTTCACCACTTCGTCCGTCAGATAGTTCACATCCACATTGATGCAGATGGCACCGACGATTCCAAAATCCTTGCGCGAAATCGGGATTGTCGTGCATTTGAATTTACGAGCGCCGATATTGAGCTCGTAATTTAATTTGTCTTCGTTTTGCAGTTGCCTCTTTTTTAAATCGATCAACAAGTTCGTCGTGCCGTCGCGTAGGTGCCGGCCGGTCACATTGTTTTCCAACGTGATCAAAGAGTGGGCGGGATCGGCCAGATTGTGCAATAAAATCTCGATGCCGGTATTCGGGAATGATTTCCCGATGAGGCGCACAATCCGCACATAGTTTTCCAGGAATTCGGTTGTGTCGTCGGCGATTTTTCGGCCGTTATATTTCTCGAACAACTGCGCGTAGACTTTCTGTTCCGCCGGTTCAAGCTGACCGCGCACGTTATTTTGTTCGCCAATAAAGATTAATTGCCGCGCTGCGGTGTAGTCGTTGTTCTTGAGAAAATAATGCATCCCCAGACGGAAGTCTTTCAGGCTGAATTCGCCAAAATTCTCCCGGGTGACCGTGAATGGATAGAAGTCGTACTCTTCAAGATTCCTCCCAAATCTGCGGCGGCGTTCCTTGTATTTTCCCCAGAGAAACCCCGCGGCCAGAAACACGAGCGATACGATGATCGAGGCGATGACATTGATGCTGAGCTCGCTTTGCAGAACTTTAATCATGCTCTCGGCTTCAATTCCGTGACGCAATTTTCCAAGATCCGATCATTCGCAAATCGGAAACTTCGACCACAGATCACAGGTTTCCAGTTAGGTTAGAGAGACTGATATTTTCAAGAGCAACAGCCACGGGGCGGGAAAGGGCATAGGCGACGGCGCTAGCGACATCATTCGGCGAGATCATTTTCTTCCGCGGCCAATCTCCCTCCACATTATTCCAAATATTGGTATCAGTAGCGGCGGGGTAAATGTTAATGACTCGAATTTTATGTTCGCGCAATTCTTCCCGCGCTGATTGAAAGAATCCCTCAAGCGCAAACTTGCTCATGCAGTAGGCGCTCCAATTGGCGAACCCGGTCTTCGCGGCGACCGAAAGGATATTAACAATACTTGCGCCCGGCGGCATCTCCGGAGCGAAGCGCTGGGTTAATAAGAATGGTGCGGTCACGTTCACGCCGAGTGTTTGCTCCCATTCTATGGGTGTGATTTCTCCAAATGGTTTTACGACAGCGATGCCAGCGTTGTTAACCAACAGATCCAGCGGATCGTTTCCAGCCGCCGCGATCAGATCGGACACGCCAGATGGAATAGAAAGGTCATGGATCAGTTGAACAACATGTGCACAGCGCGACTTAACCCTCTTACATACTTTCGCCAAGGCAACCGTGTCGCGACCGTGGAGAAGCAGTGTGATGTCCCGCGCAGCCAGCTTCTCCGCAATGGCGCGGCCAATTCCACGGCTGGCGCCAGTAATCAAATATCGTTTCATGAATTGCTAGACCGTGAGCGGTAGGAACGCCGATCGTCCAAAGAACGGAGGGTTCGGCGGTCCATCCTTACCAATTGCGCTACATCCTTCGCAACGTAAACCGATTATTCGCGGTTTCCCACAAGCGCAGCCGCACGAGCTGATGGTCGAGGCGGTTATCGATCTTTGACCAAAGTGCGCGGACAATATTTTCGCCTGTCGAAGGGGCATCTCGAAAGTTCTCTGTTTCGAGATCGAGGTGTCGATCTTGCCAGGGCCTAAGCGAGTCTTCGATCGCATTCTTGAAAGCCGCAAGATCCCGGAGCGTTCCGCTTCGGCTGTCATACTCGCCACCAATCGTTGTCTCCGTCAGATAGCGATGGCCGTGACCATGGAGACTATTGCACTTGCCGTAAAGCTTAGCGTTCTCGGCATCGGAAAGAGCAGCGGCATGCAGGCGGTGCGCAGCATTGAATGGCATCTGCATTCCAAGAAAGACAGTTTTGTCATTCCATACTTCCGAAAAAAAATCGGCTCGTTCGTGCAAGCGTACGCGATGCAGCTGCAAATTCACACTCACGTGCTGGTAGATATAACCTGCGAGGCTTTCAGTCGTTATCGGGCGATCCTTTAACCCGGCGACCTCCTGGTTGAGGTAGCGATGATCGAGTTCGGAATGCAAGGAACGCAGACAGGCATCGACCTCTTCGAATCGGGCCACAGGCATTTCACCGGTGAACTTTTCGGTTCGAAAAGTGAGACGCACCCGATAATTATGACCATGAATTGAAGTTGCCTTGCCAAAGAACCGCGCGTTTTCTTGTTCACTCAGATGGGGCGAGACGGTTCGACGGGCAGCGGAAAACTCGAACCAGTAATTCGCGTCGCAGGTACCGTTTGAATAGAAAGTCGTGCTGCGGTCGGGCGATTCAGAGAGATGACAAGCGACGAGTTTTGCATCGGAGAACAGCGGCGCGATTCCAAGATAAAGTTGCTTCGCTATATTTTCAGCAGTGGGTGGAACCTCCCGGAACGAAGGATTGTCCTCGTTAAGGAACTTGTGATCGAAACGCTCACGCACAACTTTCCCGGCGCGCTCCTTGATTTCGCTGATGTTGATAAGCATTCCGTTGCTTGGATTGACTGGCCCGGTGAAAACAAAATACGCCACGTAATTACGGCCAGTGCCGTGACGTGCCCCGGTTTCAGGACCAAAAGCGGCGAGATTTTCCCGGGCGCTCCAATGCTTGACCTGCAAGCGCCGCGATGCCGAGAACTCGAGACGTTTGCTGACCGTCAACAACATGAAGCAGCAAACACACTAGAAATGGTCTCGCAAATAGCGGAATGCCCTTTCTTTGGAGTGCGCGGACATGTCCGCGCTTTCAACAGCGACGATACGTCGCCGCGCTCCAAATTCTAAAAATCGTCCGGCACGTGAACACGATCGATCTTAAAGCTCTTCACAGCATTCACAAAAGCGGGCGGGGCGCTGCGTGCAAATCAAGAGGCAGAGCACCATTTGTAATTTTCCGCCAGCGGAGCAACGCCGTGTCGCGCCGGATTATGATGAACGTAATTCAGTCGCGCCAGATACGAGCGCTCGAATGTGATGCGGCTCTCCCAAAATTGAAACCACACTTTTCGCTCGGGCGTGTTATCCCAGAGATTGAGTTGCTTGCTGGTCTGCATGTGAAGTTTACCGAGAAATTTTCGTAGCGTGTTGGGGTCCGATGACGAAGCGGCAACGAAATGGTAATGATTGGCGAGTATTGCCCAAGCGCGCAAGTTCCAGCCAAATTCGCTAGCGCATTCGAACAAGGACTCCTGAAAAAACTCCAGCCGCAACGGCGAATCCAAATGCGGCAATCGGCGATAAGTGCCGGCGGTAACTATGTAAAGGCCGGGTTCAAAGAGCCAGTGCGTCGGCCCGTGCGGCCAATTCATAGCTGAAGTGATTGCCTGAATTAGAGCCTCTCAGCAATAAAATTTCCGAGTGCGCCGCCATGCACCGCGCTTTCGAAAGCGGCAACATGTCGCCGCAGTCCAAATTAATCTTTCAACAGCGAGAGAAATTCCGAACGAGTTCGCGCGTCGTCCTTAAAAACGCCAAGCAAGCAGGAGGTTTTCATGACGGAATTTTGCTTTTCAACGCCGCGCATCATCATGCAAAGGTGTTTCGCTTCCATGACAACGGCCACGCCGGATGGTTCAAGACATTCCATGAGCGACTCGGCGATTTGAGTGGTAAGATTTTCCTGGATTTGTAAGCGGCGCGCGAAAACATCGACAATCCGTGCCACTTTGGAGAGACCGATGACTTTCCCATTTGGAATGTAAGCCACGTGCGCGCGTCCGATGAAGGGGAGCAAATGGTGCTCGCACAGTGAATATAGTTCGATGTCCTTGACCAAAATGATTTCGCTTGCGACCGAAGCAAAGACAGCATCGTTGATAATCTCCTCGAGATCCTGCCGATAGCCTTGCGTTAGAAATTCCAAGGCGCGGGCGGCACGGTCGGGCGTCCGTCGCAGACCTTCTCGATCCGAATCTTCGCCGACACTTTCAAGCAGTTGCCGGTAAGCTTTCGCGATCCGATCAAGATCTTTTTCCGGCAACCGATTAATATCACGCGTAAATCGCTCCTCGATATCGAGATCGGAGTTACGGCGTTGAATCATAAATTGCGCAAAGCCACGTCACTCGCAGTTCTTAGTCGAGCCAGCTCTGGGGATATTTTGGGTCATCGAGGGCGAGCGATTCTTCCGTAAGTTCAAGCGTGTGCTGTGTGTCAAACATGACGGCGAGCTCTTCCGTGCGGGTGGCATTCTTGCTGGCCATGATTGTCCCAGGATGAGGGCCGTGGGGAATTCCGCGCGGATGCAATGTGATCGACCCGCTTTCAATCCCGCGGCGCGATCCGAAATTTCCGCGCACATAAAATAAAACTTCATCGGCTTCGACGTTGTCATGCACCCATGGAATTTTCACAGCCTCGGGATGGGTATCGAGCAGGCGCGGCGCGAAGGTGCAAACAACATAGCCGCGAATCTCAAAGGTTTGATGGATCGGCGGCGGTTGATGCACGGTTCCGGTGATCGGCTCGAAATCCTGAGCGTTGAACGTGAATGGATAAAGATAACCGTCCCAGCCGACCGCATCGAAGGGATGATGCGCGAGTGTCACCCGCGTGAACCGCGGGCCATCCTTCACCAAAACATCGACATCTTCCTCTTTGTCGACGGTAAGCAACTCGGTCGGCGCGTGGAGATCGCGCTCCGAGTAGGGCGCACCCATTTTAATTTGGCCTTCGTGATTCAAATAACGCTGCGGAATGCGAACGGGGCCCGAGGATTCGAGGATCAGATAATCTTCTTCTTCAACTTCGTTCGGCACAATCCGGTAGGTGATGCCGCGGGGAATGACGATGTAATCTTCCGCGCGATAAGGCAGTTTTCCGAAAAGCGTCTCGACCACGCCGCCGCCTTTGAAAACGAAGATGATTTCATCGGCGCCGCCGTTTTTGTAATATTCGAACTTGTCATACGCTTTCGCCGGTTTCGCGCGGTACGCGGTCATGTCCTGGTTGAAGAGCATCGGAATACGGCTGGTATAGAGATCGCCGCGACGCGGGATGTTCGCCGTTTTTAGATGATGATGGCGTAGTGGACTGTCGGTGACTTTTTTCGGCTCCCAATGTTTGATCAGCTCAACCTTGCGCACGCGAGTGGGCGGACGGAGGTGATACATGATCGAATAAGCTTCGTCGAATCCTTGCGTGGTGAAGACGTGCTCGTAGGCAATGCCTTCGCCTTTGTAAGTCGGCATTGCGCCGTTGCGATGGAACCAGATGTGATGTTTTCGCGGAATTTCGCCAAGTTTTTGATAGTACGGCATTGTCAGTCCTCCTTTACAAATTTCCTCGTGCTTCCTGTTCTCGCTCCAATGCTTCGAATAGCGCTTTGAAATTGCCTTTGCCGAAACTTTTTGCCCCCTTGCGCTGGATGATTTCGAAAAAGAGCGTCGGCCGGTCCTCGACCGGCTTCGTGAATATTTGGAGCAAATAACCTTCATTATCGCGATCAACCAGAATACCAAGCCGCTTTAACGGCTCGAGATCTTCATCGATGTGACCGACGCGATCGGGAAGCGTGTCGTAATAAGTCGACGGAATGTTCAGGAACTGGACGCCGCGCTTCTGCAATTCGGTCACAGTTTTCACGATGTTCTTCGTCGCCATGGCGATGTGCTGGACGCCTTCGCCGTTGTAAAACTCGAGATACTCCTCTACCTGCGATTTCTTTTTGCCCTCCGCAGGCTCGTTGATCGGAAATTTTACGAAACCATTTCCGTTGCTCATCACTTTGCTCATGAGCGCCGAGTACTCGGTCGAGATGTCTTTGTCGTCGAAGCTGAGGATGTTTCGGAAGCCCATCACATCCTCGTAAAACTTCACCCACGGATTCATCTGGTTCCAGCCGACATTGCCCACGCAATGATCGACATACTGCAAACCGGTCTGAGGCGGATTGTAATGCGACTCCCATTTGCGGAAGCCCGGCATGAATGGGCCATGATAATTCTGCCTTTCGATAAAGAGATGGACGACCTCGCCGTAAGTGTGAATGCCACTCATCACAACTTCGCCATCGTCGTCCTTCAAGGTCTTTGGCTCCATATAACTCTTGCCGCCGCGCTTGGTCGTTTCTTCCCACGCTGAAGTTGCGTCCTCAACTGTCAGCGCGAGCACTTTTACGCCATCGCCGTGTTTGTGATGATGGTCGGCGATCGAATGACTCGGCCGCAACGGCGTGGTCAAGACAAGAGTCAATTTATTCTGACGGATTGCGTAGCTCGCCCGATCCTTCGTTCCCGTTTCCGGGCCGGAATAAGCTAGGCTTTGAAAGCCAAACGCTGTCTTGTAAAAATGCGCCGCCTGTTTTGCGTTGCCGACATAAAATTCAATGTAATCGGTGCCTTGAAGCGGAAGAAAATCCTTTTCCGCTGCCGGAGCCGTTTTCGTTTTTGGAGCAGCAATCGTTGTTGGCATAATGACCTCCGTATTGGTTGGCGCCGAGCGCGCCTTCTAAATATAAGATCGACAATCAGACCTCGCAAGGTCGTGCGGTAGGGACGCAGCGCAGCGCGCTGTGCCTTTCTTTCAAACTCACTGTTTCGGCGCGAGCGAGGCGACGATTTTTTCGAAGCGCGGATCATTCCGGAGCGGATCGAACATGGGATCGAGCCGGAGCAGCGCGGGAGTGAGCGGCACGTTTGAAGCCCATGGGCCCTCGTACGGTATCGAGAGTAGTTTCTGTAAAGCGGCGATGGCGCGCTCGGGCTCTCCTACCTGCCCCGCCACCCGGGCGAGGATCTCGATCGGAATGGGACCCTCCAACGCGTCTTTCTCGATCGGGATCGCGGCTATCGCCCGCTCTGACAAAGCCAACGCGGCGGCTTTGTCACCAAGGCCCATATTGGTCAGCGCGAGATCTCCAATCAAAGCAAAATTTTCCGGCTGTTCTTCGAGGAAAGGTTCCAGTTCGCTGCGCGCCTGTCGCCAAGTTTCCTGCGCGGCGGCAGGGTCGCCCGCGACTTCTTCCGCCCAGCCTAAGAAAAAGCGCAGTTCGCCATTGATGTAACCCAACGCTGGATCAGGCTGGGCAACCATTTCCTTTAGCCGAGGGATGATTGGTGCAGGGCGGCGCTCCAAGATCGCTTGGTAAACTTGTGTTTCCAAGGCAGTGGTGTCTTCGGCAGCGGGGTGAAGCGGAGCGAGGAGTGCCGAGGCGCGCGGAAGGTCGCCTTCAGCTTGTGCAACAGCCGCCTTAAACACGAGGGTATCGAGGTCGTCCGGGGTGATATCGAGAACCTGATCGAGCTTTCGCAGCGCTTCGGCGAAACGACGAAGGCAGATATAGGACCCTGCGTGCTGGGTAAGCAGGTAAACGTTGAGCGGGTCCAGCCGCTCGGCTTCATTGAAGAATGACTCGCTCCGATCCCACTGGCCTCGCCTCCGCGCGACATAGGCCAGCGATTCAGGAATGCGGTTGCTATTCGGCAGAAGCTGACGTGCTTGCTCAAAGTAACGCACCGCGGTTTCGTAATCTTTCAAGCAGCCGTAGTAGTAATATCCCTTGGCCAATACGGCCTCGCCGAGATTGGGCTGAAGAGTGAGCGCGGTTTCGGCTGCCTGCCGTGCCTCTTCACGGAGGGCGACCGTTGGTTGAGGACTTAGTGTGATGTACCCGAGCGCATCCACGTATGACAGCAGCGCCCAACTGAGGGCGAACTTCGGGTCCAACCTCACCGCTTCTCTGAGATATTTCTGTGCGCCAAGGGCATTGGCGGGTGTGGCTGCCGTTTTCAGTGTATAAGCCAGACCACGCAGGTAGGCATCGTAAGCCTCAGGATTGTCCGTCGGTTTAGCGGCGATGACTTGCTCTTCCCGACCGCTCAGATGCACTCGCAACTGATCGGCGATGGCTTTGGCCACCTCACTCTCGACCGAGAAGATGTCGGTCAGTTTGCGATCGAAGGTATCGCCCCAAAGATGGGAATCATTGGCTGCTTTGATCAGCTGCACGTTCACGCGCACGGCGTCGCCGCTCTTTTGGACGCTGCCTTCCAGGATGTGGGCGACGCCAAGTTGCCTGGCGATTTCGGGCAGGTTTTCCGGCGCGCTTTTGTAATGCTGCGTGGATGTACGCGAGATGACCTTCAGATCGGCGATCTTGGATAAGCGCGTCAGAATCTCGTCCTGAATGCCGTCAGCGAAGTAAGCGTTGGCTTTGTCTTCGCTCCGGTTTTCAAACGGAAGCACCGCAATACTTTTTTCAGGCGCAGCCAGCACTGATCTGACGCGATTGGGGAAAAACATTACGATACCAGCGACAATTGCCGCGAGCGCAAGCAACGCTGCCGAGATCGCCGCCCAGCGCATTCGCGTCCGGCGTTTCTTCACGGTCTCGAATTTCCGCGGCAGTGTCGCATTGCCGAATCGATCGTCATAGAGGTTTACGACCGAGACACGCACTCCATGTTTCACTTCGCATGCGCCGAGGTCGTGCAGGAGCGGTCGCCACTGCTCGTATTCTTCCAAATCTTCGGCAACATGTTTGGAGAGAAGAATGTGGCCGGCGTCGCCGCAATCCATTATCCTTTGCGCAATGTTGATCCCAGCGCCCGCGAGATTGGCCCGTTCGTTTACATCCGCAACCCCGCTGACTGGACCGCTGTGGATTCCCATCCGAAGTTGCAGGCGCGGATGTTCCTTGAGCGCACGGCTGATCTCCACTGCACATTGCACAGGCGCTTCCGGACTCGTGTAAAATACCAGTGCCATCCCGTCGCCGGTTGCTATTTTAATCAAGCGCTCAGACGCGTCGGCTCTTCGAAATTGCTCAGTCGCGCGAACAATTTGTGTCAGCTCATCGACGGCCGCGTTTTGCTCGTTAATCGACAGCTTCGAATAACCAACGATGTCGATGAAGAGCACATGCGCGATTTCGAGCTGGATCTCTTTCTTGATCTCCGCAGACATGTTTATTTCGGCGCGAGGGAGGCGACGATTCTTTCGAAACGCGGATCGCCACCCAGGGGGTCCCAAAAGGGAAGCAGACGCAGTCGGCCGTAGGTTAAGAGGTAACTAGGGAACTGCGTCGCCCTCGCGAGCTGCTCGCACGCCAAGTCTTTCTCGCCAGTCCAGGCACAGATCATCGAGAAGACATGCATGATATCGGGAGCTGCGAACGCATCTCGGTCAATTGAAAGCAGCTCAAGCGCCCGCCGACCTTCTCGCAATGCGTCGTCTTTTCGTCCTAGTCCCGCGTCGATAAGTCCGAGCACGCAGAGTCCCAATGCGTAATCGGGTTGAACGCGAACTATTTCCTCCTGTTGACCGCGGGCTGCGTCGAAAGCAGAGCGCGCCGCGACGGCGTCGCCGCGCATGCGCGCGATCAAACCTTCTGCGAATGCATGATTCAGATAGATGTTTGGCGATAGCAGGAAAGCATTGCCGGAGAGGGCCACGAGTGCCCGGTCCGCAGCAACGAAGTCCCGTTCGTACAATGCCAGATACAGCCAACTGTTCGCGACGAGCGGTGCAGCCGACGGATCTTCAGCCAGAATGGTTTCAATTACGCGATGCAACGGCTTGGTATCGGCGTGCCACTCGATATCGACCCGCGCGCGCGCCTGCCTAGTCGCCACATCCCTGGGGAAGAGCTCAAGCGCGCGGTCGAGAACCGCAGCCATCTGTTCATACCGGCGCAGGCATTGGTAGCTGATCGACATGTGATGAAAGAGGGAAATATTGCGTGGGTCAATTTGGAGGGCTCTTTCAAAGTTGCGCGGTGAATCCTCCCAGTGACCTTGGCGACGATCGATGACGCCAGCGACCTCGAAGACCTGCGAGCTGTTGGGTAGCATCCGTTGCGCGATGGCCAATTCTTGTCTGGCGTGATCGTAATCGAGGTAGCAGCTATAGAAATGTTGCGCCGATGCGAGGTGCGCTTCACCGGAATCCGGTTGTAACTGCAAAACTTTTTGGACAGCAGCATCGGCCAAGGCGCGACGGGCTGGCGTGTGATCCTGGTTAGTAATGTAAAGGAAGTCATGGGCGTATGCCAATCGGCAGTAAGCAAGCAAAAAGTTAGGATCGCGCGCGACTGCCCGGTTAAGCAGTTCAATGGCTTGCAAGAGGTTGTCCTTGCTTCGCGCACCTATGTAGCTAACCTGGAGCGTTAACGTCTTAGCACGAGTATAGAGATCGAACGCGGCGAGATCGGCGGTTGGGGGTCGCTCGATCGCAGCCTTCTCACCCGACGAAAGTTTGACCCGGAGCTGCTCAGCGATCGCCTTTGCGATTTCGCTCTGAATCGCGAATACGTCATCCAATGGCCTATCGTAATGTTCGGCCCAAAGATGAACATCGTTCCGCGCGTCCACCAATTGCCCGCTGACGCGGACCCGATTGCCGGTGCGCTGGACGCTGCCCTCCACAATGTTCGCGACGCCGAGCTGTCGAGCGATTTCACGAACGTTCCGTGCAACACCGCTTTTGTATTGGATCACGCTTATCCGGCTGATCACCTTCAGATCCGCAATCTTTGCGAGATTCGTAAGAATTTCATCTTGAACCCCGTCAGCGAAATAGGCGTTCGATTTTTCTTCGCTAAGGTTTTCAAACGGCAGAACGGCAATGCTCTTCTCAGGAACTGGTAATTCGGGGGCGGTAGGCGGCTGTTTGTAACGAAAGAGAAGAAAACTGATCGCAGCGACTGCAACGAGCAGACCCAGCACGCCTAACGACAACCGTCGGAACGTGGCACGTTTTCTACGTGCAGCCGCAGCGACACGCGCCGCCTTGAGCTTCTCCGGCACCGCCGGATTTCCAAGCTCCTCAGTGTAAAGATTCACCACGGAGACGCGCACGCCATGTTTCACTTCACACTCGCCCAGTTCATGCAGGTACGGCTGCCAGTGAGGATATTGCTCCAGATCCTCCGCCACATGCTTCGACAGCAAAACGTGCCCCGCATCACCGCAGTCCATGACGCGCTGTGCCATGTTAATGCCGGCGCCAGCCACATTCGCCTTGCCGGTCACGTCGATCACCCCGCTTACCGGTCCACTGTGAATTCCCATTCGCAGTTGAAGTTCCGGATGCTTCTTGAGCGCACGACTTATTTCCAGCGCGCATTCGACGGGCGCTTCCGGGCTCTGGTAAAAAACCAACGTGATACCGTCGCCCGTCGGGATTTTAATCAAGCGCCCCGCTGTCTCTGCCGCTTGGAATTCATCCGTGCTTCGGACAATCTCGTTTAAGCGCTCGACTAACGCACGTTGCTCGTTAATAGGCAGCTTCGAGTAACCGACGATGTCCGTGAACAAGACATGCGCGATCTCGAGCTGGATTTCTTTCTTAACTTCAGCGGGCATGTTCCGAATGCGCCGTGGAATCGCGCCCAGGCAATTATCTCATTTTTCGTTCGCCAGTCGAGCGCAAACGCAGAACGCAAGGAATCGCTCGCCTCGCTGCGCCGCTATGCTCGCGGCTCATCGACAATCACACTCTACAAGGGTAACGCATGCGTCTCGCGTGCTGACGAGCGTGTTCTCGCGATCGCGAACTTCCCCGCGGACAACATCGCGTCGATTGGACGCTTAGCCCAATATCTGGTAAAACGTGGTGCGATGAACCGCCTTTATTTCGGCGAGCAACGTGACGTTGCATCCAGTTGTCATTCCGAGCGAGTATACGAACGGCCCTCGAAATGAAAAGCTTATGCAAAGTCGAACCGTAGCAGTTCTAACCGTAACACTGGCGATCACAGTTTTCCTTGCGGCGGGTCCGCTCGCCGCGCAGGAGTTGGACGTTTCCCGGAGTCACGACGTAGCCAATGAAGTTTACGCACCATCCGTAACCGCCGCCGTCTACCTCGTAAATTTCCTGCTCCTCTACATGGCGAATCCCGACCTTGCCGCGTACATGCCCGCATATAGAGCGCCCATTCCTCAAGCGGTCGTCGATTGCCTGGAGCAAAATCCAACGGGCTGCCCCTATGCGTATTACAGGCGATACTTCGATGAGCAGGCTTTCGACAACAGGGAGTGCTTCTGGCCGGACGTGTGCCAGGAGAACGCAAGATGGGCGCGCCTGGCGCCACGGAAGGTCAGACAGCCCGAACAGATCAACGAGCCATTGGGAAGGAGGCGGGCCGACCAGCTCGCTCACCTCCTAGCCATGGACGAAGGCATGATCCTGACCGACGCAGAGTACCACTGTGTGATCGGGACACCTCCGAGACCTCCAGACCGAGAGACGATCTTCCGTTGCATCTATAACCTTACTAACTCGAACGGAAACGCAGCCATTCCCCTTTCTAGCTACGGGCTTAACGTCACTGAGCAGGGATATGTTCGAAGTATTTGCGCGCCCGGTTCGCCGTGTCTCGAGTTCAACAAGTTGTTTGGCGGGCCCTTGGAGGCAATTTTCGCAGAGTGCGGATGCCTGGACAAGTTTCTACGGGTGGTGGCCGAAACGCCGTTACTTCAGCTCATCGAAGATGCGAATCCCTGCCAGGAGCATGGCGAACCCGCATGCCTGATTGAAACCACCTGTGCGGGAAACTGCCACTAGGGAAGAGGCTGCGCCGACTCGATTCGCCACGACAAGCTTGGTGCGGCCCGTTTTCGTCGAGGCACTACCCAGAGCGGCTGTCTCGTACGGCAGTGCGCAGTTTTAATAGCAGCGCATTTAGACGAACGAATCCGGTGGCTTCAGTCTGATGGTACGCGGAGGCGTCGCCTTCGCTGCAGGCGTTTGTCACGGAAACGCAGGGTGACGTGAGGCGGCAGGTGAATCGTCGCGACCATGCAGCGTGCACTCCCGCCGCCAAGCTCAATCGTAGGGAGTTCAAGCGGGATGAGCCGCGCATAGCGGCTCAATCTTTTGCGTTGGCTCTCCGTCAATGCGTGACCGGCGCGATTGGAAAGCACCAGCAGTTTCTCTCCACTCTGATTGTGTAGTTCAATGGCATTGCCTGCGAAATTCGCGATCTGATCTGCCGATAGCTCCATGATCACCTTTCCGGTCTTCTCCAAGCGCGCTCGCACCCGTTGCCGCTCGGCTTTGTTCGGAATCATTTCCAGACCAACCATCGCGAAGGCCGTGCCGATGCACATCATCACGTTGGTGTGATAGATCGGCTGGCCATTGGAGCCGATGCTGGTGAAAGTGACCGGCTCGTAGCTGAAATCCTCGGCAAAGCGTTGGATCACGTTCGGATTGGAGCGATTTGAGAGCGAGACGTACGCAATTTTGTTCGGGTGATCGAACACTAGACTGCCGGTGCCTTCGAGGCAGGAACGGTCATCCTCGAATGCCGAGTAATCGATCACCTCGGTGACCCGATAGTGCTTACGTAGTTCCTCGACGATATCCTGCCGGCGCTCGCGTCGCCTCAGGGCTGAATACATCGGGAAAAGGGCGATCCGCCCATCATGATGCGTCGAGATCCAGTTGTTGGGGAAAACCGCGTCTGGCTTTTCCGGCTCAGCTGTGTCTTCAAAAACATGCACGTTGACCCCGGTCGCGCGCAGCGTCTGCACGGCTGCGTCGAATTCCTTTCTCGCGACCAGCGTCAACGCACCTGAGCCGTGCTCGGCGTTACGTTGGAACGCATTATCTGTGGCCGTCTCCGGATTGGGATAAAACCGGGCTGGGCGGATCATCAGCACCGAGTTGGTGCTTTGCGCATGCGCAGCACTTTGCGTCATTAGACAGCTGTATACTACCCCACTCGCCTTGATGCCGCATGAGCCACCAGAGAAATTATCCATGTGTCGAGGCTGCCGGAATACGCGAGAACAATTTTCATGAAGCTTTAATCCCCTTTTGTTCGGTTGGCGCCAATGCTTCGCACAGCGAAGCGGCTACAGCAATCAGTCGCCGAAGGAAATGTCCGCCTCACGCGCGCTGGAACATCAGTTTGTAAAGACGCATGGGGAGACTCACCAAAATAGTTCGACCAATTTCTCCACGATTGGAGAAATCTTCGCATCGCGACGATTGGTCAGCACGATCACGCTCAGTCTTCTTCCCGGAAAACGTTCGACCCTTGTGGAAAATCCGCAGGTGCCTCCGTAATGCCAGATGCGTTCCGTGTCGCGGAAGTCTCCAACATACCAGCCATAACCATAACCGCTGTCTTTAAAGTCCGACTGGCTGGAATGCGCGGTAAACGCGTCGGCGAGCATCTTTAGGCTGATGAGTTTTTCGGTATAAAGCGCCAGATCCCATTTAAAGAGATCCGCAACCGAAGAATAAATGCCGCCGTCGCCCAAAACCGCGCTGGTGACGCTTTGATCGCTCAATTCCCAGCCGCTTGTTCCATTGACGTAACCATAAGCGCGATTTGGCACGCAGGAGAGTCCTGCCACGTAGGCGATCGAATTCGTCATGCCCAGCGGATTAAAAATCTTCTCTTTTACGAACGCTGGAAAAGTTTTTCCGGAAACATTTTCAACGATCAACGCGAGCAAGGCATAAGCGGAATTGCTGTAATGAAATTGCGCGCCGGGCGGAAAATCAGTTTTGCTTTGGTGGCGCAAAATAAAAAGCACATCGCGGTCACTCAACGGAATCGTAGTGCCGTGCGGGATGTGATCTTCATAATCCGGAAGGCCGGAAGTGTGGGTGAGCAAATGATCCAGACTAATCGTTTTGCCGTATGCCGGGAACTCGGGAAAAAATTTCGGCAGATGATCTTCCAAGGAGAGCTTTCCCTGCTCCGCCAGAATAAGCAGGGCCATGGCTGTGAATTGCTTCGTGACTGAAGCGAGCCGGAAATTCGTATTCGTCGCGCACGGAATTTTCTTTTCCAAATCTGCCAGGCCATAGCCTTTGGCGAAGAGAGGTTTGCCCTCCTTGATCACGATGACAGCGGCACCGGGCGAGTTCGCCCGGTCAAAGTCGTGAAACAATGCATCAACAACTTTTTCATTTGTCTGGCTCATCGCGCACAAACTCAACAAAGAGGTCCCCAGAAAGGCAAACAGCCACCGCTTCCTGCGGATTCGAAATCAAAGGTCACCAACGGCAAGCTTTCTTCTTCGCCTTCCGGGCCGTACTTCAAAAGACTGTCAGAAATAAAAATCGGCAAATGGGAGCGTTTGTGTCTCGCGCGCTCTAATCGCCGAAAGAGATTTCGACGTCACGCGCGGTTTGCACCATCTCGCCATTGGGTGGAACGAGCCGTAACCGATTGACCGCCTCGGCAACTGGAACGTGACGCACCTGATAATTTTGGTAGCTCACCATCGATCCGAAGTGTCCTTCATTGGCCAGTTGCACGGCTTTCACACCGAAGCGCGTTGCGAGGATTCTATCGAGTGTGGTCGGCGCGCCGCCGCGCTGCAAATGGCCGAGCACGCAGGAGCGCGTTTCCTTGCCAGTTCGCTTCGCGATCTCGGTCGCTACGATATCGCCGATGCCTCCAAGGCGAAATTCACCCTCTTTACTTTCGCGCATGACTTGTTGGCCATCCTTGGGTTTTGCGCCTTCTGCCACGACCACCAGCGAGCCAAGATTTCCGGCGGCATCCCTCGCCTTGATCGTGGATGTGATCTTATCGTAGTCAAAGGGGATCTCCGGAATCAAAATAATATCCGCACCTCCGGCGATTCCTCCGTGCAGTGCGATCCAGCCGGCGTGTCGCCCCATCACTTCCACCACCATGACGCGTTTGTGACTTGTCGCGGTAGTGTGCAATCGATCGAGCGCATCCACCACCGCCGCGACTGCGGAATCAAATCCGAATGTCATGGCCGTGGCTTCTAGGTCGTTGTCAATCGTCTTTGGAACGCCGATGCAATTGACGCCGGCTTCCTGCAACTGAAGCGCCGTGGTCATCGAGCCGTCTCCCCCGACAACAATCAACGATTTGATACCAAGCTTGTTCAAGATCTCGCGAGATTGTGCGATGACCTCTGGTGGAATGATCGTGCGATCCCCCGCACCTACCTTGGCAACGAAATGGCCGCGATTCGTCGTGCCGATGATGGTACCTCCAAGCGCCATGATTCCTTCTGTGCTCTTGCGATCCAGAACCACGTGGTCGCCTGGCCGAAGAAGTCCTTCGAATCCGTCACGAAAACCGATCACTTCCCAACCGAGCTTTTCCGCTGCGAGCACAACTCCGCGTAAAACGGCGTTAAGCCCCGGGCAATCGCCACCGCTGGTCAAAACACCAATCCGTGGCTTCATTTCGGTAACGTCGGTCAGAGCAATTTTTTTGGATTAGCAAGACGTCCCGAAGCAGCCCATTGGTCGAAGAGCTGCCAGCCCCGTGCGACAAGTCCGGCGCCTTCGCCGAACCGGTTCGTGCTACCGAGCAACACCACGATCAAATGACGCGGATAGACAGTTATCGCCTTACCTTGGGTCACGACTTCCGGCTCGCGATTGGCGGAGAGAATCAAGCAGTCGCCGGCTCGGGTTGTGCGGCCGGTTTTCACTCCGTCAATACCATTTTTCCCGAGAAGTTCATTCGTGCTCCGGAGCATATAATTGGATCGGTGCCCGCCGCGATCGAATGAGATTTGACGTTCCTTTTGTGAAACATAAAAGCGAAAACTTGCTTTGTTCATGGCGTAACGCGTCAGACGGGCCATGTCTTCTGCAGTCGAAAACGGCATCGGTCGAACATTGGTGTCAATGCCATGCGGATTGACAAAGCGTGTGCGCTCCATCTTTAGCTGTTTGGCCAGCGCATTCATTTGAGTAACGAACGCATCGACCGGCGTCATTTTCGAGCCAACCTCAGTCGGCAAGTGCGAGCCAACGTGCTGTGCCAACGTGTAAGCCGCAATATTGTCCGATTGAACGAGCGCAGCATAGAGAAGATCGCGCATTGTTATGCTGTCTCCCGGCTGAAACCCGACGTTATTTTCAAGTGTTCCGACAAACGCCTCGGGCGGAATCGTGATTGCTTGATTGAGATCGCCTCCTTTTCGTTCCGCCCAATCGAGCACGACACTCGCGGTCGCGATTTTTGTTAAACTTCCAATTTGCAGTTTTCTCCTTGGTTCTTGCTCTTCCAGAAGGTAACCCGTCTGCGAATCGACAATCACGAAGGCCTGCGCGCCAACAGCCGAACGAAGAGAAGCTGCGGTCGCGATCAACGAGATCGAGGCGGTAAGAAATCGGTGTGAAAAGCGCATAACAGAGTCGAATCGCAGCACCTTAATCGAGGCATTCTGATTGGCAACACGTTCAGGTGAGAAAAACACGTTCACGCGCCCAGCGAGCTCGTTCGTTCAGACTATTTTCTCGGGCATCCGCGCGCGGCTCACCAGTATTCGCATCAAAAAGTAGACGGTGATCGCTGACGGAATGGCAAGAAAGAGCGAGCCAACAAATGCAGGCCAAAAGGTGGGCCAAACGACCCGCGAAAACACATGCCAATCCAGGTAATCGCGCAGCCCGAATTGCCGGAAACGTATTCGATGCGCCACAGGACGATGCAAGCTCCAGCAGCCCAAATGGTATTCGGCAAAATAGATCGCGGGCATCGCCCAAATGACCACGTCATGCAGCGTAACCGCAATGGCGGCGGCAATCTTGTTGCAGCGAGAAACCCAGGCCACGGCGATCGACAATAAAGTCTTGAGAGGGTACAAAGGGGTGAAGCCGAAAAAAATCCCGATGGCAGAACCGAGCGCTACCGAATGCGGCGTGTCAGCAATCGTCATCAGCGTCATGTGATGCGCGACGAGCCAGCGTTTGAGCCGCGCCAATGGCTGTGGCAACCTCGACTCGTAAACGGGCTCCGCCGTTGGGCGTGACTCCTCCACTTTTGAATCTAACCTAAAACAACTCCGGTGTCTGCGACCGCAGCGGGATCACCTGGCCAAGCGCGGTGCGTAAGCGCGTGGCCGCCTGCGGCGCGTAATCGAGGTTATTGTTGTTGAAAATCACGTGCAGATCGCGCGTTTCCCGGGCCAGCTTTTTGCTTCGCTCCGCTACTTTGGCGATCTCGCTATCGCTGTAATCATAATCAAACCGAGCAGCCACCGTTTTCCCCGTGAGATAGGCGCGAGCATTTCGCCCGTGAAGCCGCAGGTAGCCAAAGCTTGGATTGGTGATTTCATCAAGATCGGAGGGCATGATGGTGAAATGTTCCGCGACTGGGCCATCGACATTGACAAAGATCGCATTGTGTTGCCTCAAGAAATCGATTGTCGATTTTAACTGTTCGCCGATCGCCCAGTTACGATTTCGAAACTCAATCGCCAGCTGATAATCTTCCAGCATGTTAATCAAACGCTCAAGCTCGCTAAGCTGATGCTTTCGCGGAGAAAATGCAGGCGAGAGTTGCAATAGCAGCACGCCAAGTTTCCCCGCGGCGCGCAAGATCGAGACCGCGCGCAAAAAGACTTTGATCATCGCTTCTTCTAGCGCCAGCGTGCGCTTTACCCTCCCCTTTGCATCGGTCTCCGCACGCTGTTGCAAATCCGTCGGTAATAACTTAGCGGCTGTCGAGTGGAACGAAAAGAGCTGATGGAGTTTCACATCGAAGATGAATCCGTCCGGCGTGGCAGCACACCAGCGCTCGACCATTCTCAAATCGGGAACTGAATAAAATGTCGAATTCACCTCAACCAGCTCAAAGTGTTGCGCGTACCAGCCGAGTCGCTCGCTCGCGCGCATCCCTTTTGGATACCAACGTTGAACAAAACCGGGATCCGACCAGCTTGCGGTCCCGACCAGAATTTTTCCATTCTGAGGCGTGATAAAAGTCATCTCTGGTTTCTACCATTAATCCTGATTCTGAGTGAGAACGAAGAATCGCAAAATTGAGGTCAAGTAATCATTTTTGCGTTTGATTTCACGATGCATTCCATGATATTGATTTTCTCAAGACGCGGGGTGGAGCAGCCTGGTAGCTCGTCAGGCTCATAACCTGAAGGCCGCGGGTTCAAATCCCGCCCCCGCAACCAAACGCGCGATGAATTCCTACCGCGTTTACGTTCTTCGAAACCCCAAAGGCCATTTTTACACTGGTTTTAGCGAAAACGTCGATATTCGCGTCCAACAACACAATGCTGGAATGTCTCGCTCCACTCGCGGCAGAGGGCCTTGGAGAATAATCTGGCAAAGTGATCTTCTCACGTTGTCCGCCGCACGGGCACTTGAGCTCAAGCTCAAGCGACAAAAAGGAGGGAACGGCTTTTATCTGATAACAGGTCTGCAGAGATTTTGAAGGCCGCGCCCCGCCGTGGCGGGGCCGCCCCGCAACCAAATCACTTGCCGCGCTGACTCGGCTGCGCAAAGTTCAGGCCCTCGCGAGCGACCCAAAAATTCCAGCGTAGCTCAGTGGTAGAGCGGTCGGCTGTTAACCGATTGGTCGTAGGTTCGAATCCTACCGCTGGAGCCAAAATTTAAGCCGCTCACGACGAGCGATTTCTCCAGCTGGCAGGACCGGTTTAAAGAGAAAGGCCAGCAGAATTGCCAGCAGAGGGGCCAGCGAACCCACAATTCGCACGAACTCTCATGCAACTCTGCGACTACTCGCTAACGGAAAAATTTCGGTGCGTTCATTCTCCTCAACGTGGGGAAAAACGCGCAGCTCAAGTATCGACTCTACCGCCGGCGTAGCGGCGTTTTCTATTGGCAGGAAAACCATTCTCGAAAACAAGGCAGCCTTAAAACGCGCGATCGGCATGATGCCGAGCGCCTGCTTCACGCGATGAATGAATCGCATCGCGTCCCGACGCTGAATCTCAATATCGCTCGCCGCTCACGATCCGAAAATGGCGCAACGAACTTGGCGGGCAGTCATGGACGAAATGGCGACGCATGGAATTGCGTCGCCCGGTGCACAGGATGAACGAAGCTCAAAGGCATCTTGCTGCCAATTTGCGTATTGAAGTTGTCATGTGCGAATCTTCTAAACGGTCAGCGTTTGGCTGGAGCGCTTAATTAGGCGTTAA
>Ga0209473_1000355_pt1 | contig 28165 bp, 23 predicted proteins | sample GraSoiAngelo_133_FD_185890 | JGI IMG/M metagenome (GOLD analysis project Ga0209473, IMG submission 185890) | Grasslands soil microbial communities from the Angelo Coastal Reserve, California, USA - 14_0929_05_20cm (SPAdes) (version 2) | ecosystem: Environmental > Terrestrial > Soil > Grasslands ...
CGCGGGTGTGAACCTATCGGGCGGCGAGTGGCAGAAGGTCGCACTGGCCCGCGCGTTCATGCGCGAGGATGCAAGGATCCTGCTGCTCGACGAGCCGACTTCGGCCCTTGACGCGCAGGCGGAGTACGACCTGTTCGAGCGTCTGCGCTCGCTGACGCATGGGCGCACGGCCGTGTACATCTCGCACCGCTTCTCAACCGTGCGGCGCGCCGACCGGATCATCTTCCTCGAGCATGGCCGCCTCGTCGAGGAAGGCACGCACGAAGCGCTGATCCAGCTGAACGGCCGCTACGCGAGGCTCTTCCGCATGCAGGCCGCCGCGTACACCGGCGAAGATGTGGAGATCCTTCCGGAAGAAGCCGTTTATCCGTAGGTGAGAAGGGCGGAGGTCTGGAGCGGCCTCCTCCTCGGCGTCGTCACTTTCGCCGCGTACATGATCGGTTCCAACCGATCGTTCGGCTACGACGCCGCGGCGACGTTCGCGAACTTCATCGCAACGCCGTCGATCTGGGACGCCTTCGCGGTTCGCAGCGTGATCCCCACAATTCCCGTGACCCAGGTCGCCACCAACGATCATGTCCTGCTTTCGTTGGTCAGCCACCTCATCTACTCGGCGACCGGGAGCCGCAGCGAGGTGGTCTACAGGCTGATCCCCGCACTCGCGGCCGGCGCGACGGTCGGTGTGTCGACCAGCGTCCTGACGCGGCGTTTCGGCGTGCTGGCCGGAGTGTGCGCCGGCCTGTACATCGCGACCGATCCGCTCTTCGTCGACAACAGCCGCGACCTGCGCGGCTACAGCCTCGCGGCGCTGGGCTCGGTCGTGGCAACTCTGCTCCTCCCCGTTCAGGGAGACGGCGAAGCCGGACGGAGGGGCCGACTTGTCGCCTACGCGGTCATCATGGGCCTGGCGATCTCCGCGCAGCTCTTCGCGGGCGTCGTGCTGTTGCTTCACATCGCGTGGATCCTGACCCGAAGGTCAAGGCACGACGTCCTGCAGCTCGCGCCGGCCTGGATCGCTGCGCTGGTGATCGGCGTCACCGCCAACGCGACCATCCAGGTCACGGAGCTCACCCAGCATGGTTTGCCGCCCCAGATGTTCAATCCGACTTTTCCGAGCGACACGATCTTCTTCCTGCTCGGCGCGCCGGTGCTGCTGCCGCTCGGCTTGTGGCTGTCGAGCGCCGGTCTGGGCCTTTGGCTGGAACGGAGACAGGAGTGGTTGTGGTCGTCGCTGGCGGTGCTGGCCGCGGTGGTTCTGGTCCTGTGGCTCGTCCTCCGGCCGGCCTTTCTCTATCCCCGGTTTTTCATCTTTCTGGTGCCGGCGTGCGCGTACCTGATGGCCGCCGCGATCGCGCGCTGGTGGGTGCTGGCGCCGGTCGTCGCGCTGGGCGCCGCGGCGGCGCTGGTCAGCCAGGCTTCGGGGTACACGCAAGATCCTCTTGCCCTGCCCCAGGCCGCCGCGGCCGTGGCAAGTATCCATGCTTCTGGCGGGCGGGCCTGCGTCATCCACAGCGATGAGCAGGTCCTCTCGGCTTACACGAGCGATTTCACGGTCGTCACGCGGGCGGACCAGCTGAGCGACTGCGACGCGGTGGTCGTCGTGAGCTGGGGGGTCGACCTGGCGCTGCGCGACCAGGCGGCGCGGCAGTTCCCGCGACTCAGGACGCTAGCGGCGTATTACCCGGCTGTCGTTCTAGAGAGGTGAGTGGGCGCTGCAGGCATACATGCCCTGAGGCGTCATCTGGAGGACCCGGACGGCGCGCCCACGCATGCGGTCGCAGCGCCAGCAGAAGACCACCGCGTCGATGCCCCAGGGGAGGATCCCCCTCAGGAGCACCTCGCGCTCCTTTTGGTGGAGCGCCCAGCAAATAAGGAAGTGCATCAAGCCGGAAAACTGTATCCGTAAGGTGCCGACAAAGCAAAGGAATGGCGGTAAAGAAAGTGTGAAAGGCCGTCAGGAGGCCTGGATCTGGTCGATCTTGGCCGCCAGCACGAAGTCGTTCTCTGTCAGCCCACCCGCGACGTGGGTCCAGAGGTCGACCCGCAGCGAGCCATAGGTCAGGTGAAGGTCCGGGTGGTGGCCCTCCGCCTCGGCGATGGGCGCGATCCGGTTGATCAGCTCGACCCCGGGCATGAAGCCCTTGAACCGGAAGGTCCGGGTCAGCAACGGGTGGCCTTCCCCCTGGACCACGCTCCAACCGGACAGCTGCTGGAGGAGCTTGTCGATTTCGTCGGAGCCGAGGGTCGGTGTCTCGGGCGTGCATACGGTGCAGCGCCGCTCGGCGAGCGGAGTTTCCATCCAGTGAGCATCGTACCGAGGGTGGGTAGAATTGACTCTCCCATGGGGCGGCTAGCTCAGTGGGAGAGCGCTTGCCTCACACGCAAGAGGTCATTGGTTCAAACCCAATGCCGCCCACCAGCAGCGGCCCCGTCGTCTAGCGGCCTAGGACGCAGCCCTCTCAAGGCTGAGATCGCGGGTTCGAATCCCGCCGGGGCTACCAGAACGCCTGTTCGACATCAAGCCACCTGAATCACATGGTGTTGGCATTGCCAGCAAGCTCATGCAAGCGTTTGCAGGATGTCGCCCCAATGTTTGGCGATTCCGAGGTGACCGCAATCAGGCCAGACCACGACTTTGCAATCAGGAATTTTGCTGGCCATGAAATCGATATAGGCCTCCTTCACGACCGGGTCCTGTCGGCCGTGGCAAACGTGGACCGGCACCGATATGTCCGCCAATCGAAAGCCCCACGGAAGCCACGCGTCGATCAGCTCCCAGCGCACCCCATCCATCCCTTGTCGGAAGCACTCCCGTCGCGCGGCATCGAACGGCACCATGCGAGCCTCATCCTCGAAGAACCATCTGTCCCCTTCGGCCTTCATTAGAAAGTCATACAGGCCTTGGGGATGGTCACGCTGGTTTGATATCAATTGCGGATTGTGCGCGGCGACCAATTCCGCGGCGGCGTACGGATCGGCCTGCGCGAGGTCGAATTCAGCTCTTTCGTTGGAATCGAGTTCGTCGTACGCACCGGGTCGCTCGATAAAGTTGTACTGCCCGAGATGACGGCTGTTGACGATGGCGACTCCCGTCAAGCGCTGGGCAAGCAAGGCAGCACAAGCTCCTGCATACGGGCCGCCGCTAGACCAGCCAACCACAGCGAAACGCTCTATCCCAAGGGCATCGGCCAGACTCGCGATGTCCGACGGCCAATCGCTGTATCTGCGGGCCTCCTTAACGTCAGACAGCCCGATTCCAGGACGGTCGGGCGCGATCACGCGAACGTTGGCGGATCGGGTTGCAGCCTCATCCGGACACCAGAGACGCGAGTGCGGTGTGCCATGAAAATAGAAGACCGGGAATCCATCTGACCTCCCCCATTCGGCGTAAGCAAGACGCCGACCGTCGGACATTCGAATGGATGAATCGGTGAGCGGAGTCATTGAGACAATTTCGAGCAGCCTACTTCAAGCGCGCCGGCCAAATTCGGGACCTCAATGCGATCGGGCGATTCGTTCACAATCCGCAATCACTGGTACGGCATCGCTCGAGTTCATTTTGGTGGTTCGAATAGCGTCCCGCTTTGGGCTATTTCTCTTGGAACCGCTGATCGGATGAGTGCGAGGAATGACCACATCAATCGACCAGAGCGGCCCGGGCCCACATCTCCATGAGGCCCTCGGGGCCAAACGCAGCTTTCGACATGAATGCGATGGCACCTGACTCCGCGATTCGAACCGCGAATTCCTCGCGGTCGTAGGTGGAAAGCAGCAAAACGGCTACTCTCGGATAAGCCGCCCGGATGCGGCGGCTTGCCTCGAGTCCGTCGATGCCCGGCAGGTGGACATCCATGAGCACCATGTCGGGGTGAAGGCGGCCGGCAGCCGCAACCGATTCTTCGCCGGTCTCGGTCTCGCCCACGACTTCGAAGCCCTGCGTGGCGCTGACGACCTCGCGTGCCGCGGCGCGAAAGGCCTCCTGGTCGTCGCAGATCAAGACTTGTACCGGCATGGTGCCCTCGCAGCTTAGCCGCGAAACTGAGCATGCCCAAGGGTGCCTGCACCACTGCATCGGTGAGGCCAGCCCTATCCTTTGGGCGATGCCGATCAGGATCGCGCTCGCGGACGACAGCTTCATCGTCCGAGAGGGCATGCGCGAGCTTCTTCAGTCCGTCGACGAGCTCGACCTCGTGGCCACCTGCAGCGATCTCGATTCACTGCGAGCGGCGATTGATCGAGAACGCCCTGAGGTCGTGTTGACCGACATCAGGATGCCGCCGACCAACACGGATGAAGGAATCCGGATGGCCGATGAGTTGAGGCGGAGTGCACCGTCGATTGGAGTCGTGGTCCTGAGCCAGTACGCAGACGCCGAATACGCGCTGGCGCTGCTCGACAAGGGCGCCGCGGGCCGAGCCTACCTGCTGAAGGAGCGAGTGTCGGACCTGGATCAGCTCGTCAACGCCATACGCGAGGTCGCACGCGGCGGTTCCGTGGTCGACTCCAAGGTGATCGAGAACCTCATCGCCGCCCGCTCCCGAAGCAAGCCATCGGTACTCGCCGACCTGACGCCTCGGGAACGAGAAGTGCTCGTCGGCGTGGCCGAGGGCAAGAACAACGGTGCGATCGCAGCTGGCCTACACCTCACCGGGGGGGCTGTCGAGAAGCACATCAGCTCAATCTTTTCCAAGCTCGGGCTGAGCGAGGAGAACGACGTTCACCGCCGCGTTAAGGCAACTCTCATCTACCTGGCTGAAGGGCAGGAACGCGAAAAGCGGTAACGAGTTCCTTCCGGCCCTTGACGTGCGCGGGGCCGATCTGCTCAGCCTGGGGTCGTCGGCTCAGGGCCGCATAAGTCGCCTCGCTGAGGACGCTCTCGCCGCTCGAGGCGAACTGCTGGAGGCGCTGCGCAAGGTTGACGGCGTCGCCCACCACTGAATATTCAGCCCGCTCCTCACTGCCGATCAGCGCCGCCGCGACCAATCCGGTGGACAAGCCGACACCGAGCTCAAAAGCCGGCAGTCCGGCCGACGCCCAGCGCCGGTTCAGCTCGAGCTGAGCTCCGTGCATGGCTTCGGCGGCGTGGAGCGCGCAGTCGGCGTGATCGGACTGCGGTTCGGGGGCGCCAAACACGGCCATCACGGAATCGCCCACGAACTGCATCACGGTGCCATGCGCCTCGAGAAGGGCGTCGCTGGCAATGGTGCGGTGCTGCATGAGCTGGCCAGCGAGGCGGCTTGGATCCGATTCCTCCGCGATCGCTGTGTAGCCACGCACGTCGGAAATCAACACTGTGACGATCAGCCTCTCGGTGTCTCCGACACCGCGCCCGCCTCGGCGCAGCCGGTCCGCGACTCCACCAGGCAGCAGGCGGCTGAGCATCTCGCCCTGCTCCTCGCGATCGACGATGGCCTGATGCAGCCGGCGCAGGTTCCGAAGGCCTGCATCGCCACCCCCGGTCGCCTGCTTCGCCAGCTTGAAGAAGAGCTGCTCGATTGACGTGGCAACGTCGGCGCCTGTGGTCCTTCGCTTGATCGCGATCGCCTTGATGGGCCTGCCTTCCGCCACCAGGGCGAGCAGCTCCTCCTCCACGGGCGACAGGTCCGCCTCGCCGAGCGGACGGACCAGCGCCGCCACGATCTTGGGATCGAGGACCGAGCCTCCGCTGGTCACGATGCGGATGGCCCTGGCCAGCTGATCACCGGCGGCCACACCATCCTTGAGCAGGTAGGCGCAGCCGGAGGCGCCTTCGCTGAGCAGGGCGACCGCGTACTCGGGGTCGTCGAATTGAGAGAGGATCACGATCCCTGTACCGGGGTGACGCTTGCGCACGAGCCTCGCGGCATCGATACCTTCGCGCTGGAAAGTAGGCGGCATTCGAATGTCGGTGACGATCGCCTGCGGGGCGAGCGCGTCCGCGCGCGCGATCAGCTCGTCGTAGTCGTCGGCCAAGCCCACAACCTCCATGTCGTCCGTCATGCCCAGCAAGGCGCGTAACCCCTCGCGCACGATCACACTGTCGTCGGCGAGCAGCACGGTAATCCGTCCCACGATCCAATTGAACGTGGCGATCAACCGCTGAGCAAGGCAGCCAGCATCACGGCGGCCATGCGGCTGACCCTACCCAAAGACGCCAGCCGCCACCATCGACCGCAACTTCCCGCGGGCCTACGTTGCTCACATGAAATTTGAAAGTTCGGTTACGGCGGTTTCCTGGATTCCATTGGAGGCTGTCAAGGGCTTCCTGGCCATGCCTTTCACCATGGGACTGGCCCACTACGACGAGCCGCTCCCGGCCAGGCTAGACGACCTCGACCAGTGGCACAGGCAGGACCTCTTCCGCGAGGCCAACGAGCTGCGCGGATGGATCGAGGTCGAGGACGGGAAGATCACCGGCTACGGCCAGGAGGGCAAGGGTCGAATCGGCGTGACCCGCCTCAAGCTCGGCCCCAAGACGGTGACGGTCAAGGCGAAGGCGATGCCCGACATCCGTCCGGAGCCTGTGGTCACGGATACATACGTGCGCTTCACGCAAACCTGCGGCGGCCGCACAGGAGTGCCGGCGCCGCGACCCGTCAGCCGCAAGCCGCTGTTTCAGATCGATTCCGCGGTGGCCTGGACCACGCTCTCTCTCACGATCCATGCCGACGGCCACACCGAGCGCGAGCTCGTCGGAGCCAGCTGCTTCCCACGCCACTGGATTTACGACGACGAAGGCGAGCTCGTCATGCAGACGGGCCTGACCGACTTCAGCACCTGGATCAACGACGCGTTCGGCGAGCGCACGCCATGGGGCGACTACGACTCACCCGCGATGGTCCAGCCGGTGGAGAGCATGCTCGAGCGCGAGCTGGCCTCGATCATCACCGGCGATGGCAAGGAGAAGAGCCGCGAAATCTCCAAGGGCAACATACTCATCGAGCAAGGCGCGGCCGGCGACGAGATGTTCCTGGTGCTCGACGGCACATTTGCGATCGAGGTCGACGGCCAGCCGGTCGCACAGGTGGGCCCGGGCGCGATCATCGGCGAGCGGGCAGTGGTCGAAAAAGGTTCACGCACGGCCACGGTGCGGGCAATCACGGCCTGCCGGGTCGTTCGGGTGCCGCGGCGCTATGCGGACGAGCGCGAGCTATCCGAAATCGCGCGTGGCCACCGCAGGGAGGAGGCCTGATAATGCGCCAAGCTATGGACGCCCCCATCGTCCAGGCCAGCCGCTTGCGCAAGGTCTACCAGGGGGCAAACGCGGTCGAGGCCCTGCGCGGCATCGACTTCGAGGTCGAGCGCGGCGAGATGGTCGCCATCGTCGGGCCATCCGGTTCCGGCAAGACCACGCTGCTTAACTGCCTTTCCGGGCTGGATTCTTTCAACGGCGGCCAGGTGGTGGTCGACGGCCAGGACCTCTCCACCATGTCTGATCGCGCCCGCACCGCTTACCGCCGGGACCACATGGGCTTTGTCTTCCAGGCTTTCAACCTGCTGCCCGTGCTCTCCGCGGTCGAGAACGTGGAGATTCCGCTCCTGCTCCAGAACCTCAACTCGCGCGACTCCCGCCGCCGCGCGCTGGAGATGCTGGAGACGTTGGGTCTCGCGCATCGCGCCAACCATCGGCCGGACCAGCTCTCCGGGGGCGAGCAGCAGCGTGTGGCTGTAGCGCGGGCTTTGGTTCACAAGCCCGCAGTGGTCTGGGCCGATGAGCCTACCGGCAACCTCGACACGGAGGTCACGCAGGTCATCGTCGAGCTGCTCGTGCGCATGAACAAGGATGGCCAGACCATCGTGCTGGTCACCCACAACCCACAAGTTGCTGAGCGGGCGCGGCGCACAGTCCGCATGCGTGATGGCCGCATCGAGAAGGCCGAAGCAGGACGGGTGGAAGTATCCGCATGAGCCTCGCGACGGTTGTGATCGGACTCTTCGGGCTGGTTTATGCCGCGCTCGCGGTCGTTGCCACTCGCCGGCCACTTTTGGCCCGGCTGGCCGCGCGCGAGGCGGTCCGCAGGCCTGGGCAGTCAGCTGTGGTCGTGCTGGGCCTGATGGTCGGAACGGTGACCATCTTCTCGAGCCAGGTTCTGGGCGATTCCTTCCTCGAGTCCCAGACGCAGGCGGCCTACCTGGCCTGGGGGCGTGTTGACCTGGTCGCCGCCAACGGTGGCAAATTCTTCGATCCCGCGCTGGCCAGCGGGTTGGCTGCCGATCCGCGACTGCGCTCCACGCTCAGCGGTGTTCAAGCGGGAGTCGAGCTGCCCAGCTCGGTGGTCGACCTGGATCGTGACAACGCAAAGCCACTGGTCATGCTGATCGGTTTCGACCCGGCCACCCAGGCCCCGTTCGGCAGCTATCAACTAGCCGTCGGAAAGACCACCCTGGGTGAGGACCTTGCACCGGACCAGGTGCTGGTCTCGTCGTCGCTGGCCGATGCGCTGGAGGGCAGGATCGGTGACCGCCTTCGCATTTCGATAGGACCGAGTCAGGTGATGGAACTTCGCGTGGCGGGGATCGCACAAGCCCAGGGGCCGGGCGCCTACACGCTCCGGCCGGCTGTCTTCTCCCCGCTCGCCAATTTGCGCCCGCTGATCGGCGATCGGGGAGTCAACATAATCCGGCTGGCCGCCCCCGGAGAGGGCCGGGCCGAGCTCGACCGGGCCCATCAGCTGGTCCCACAGGTTCTTGCCACCCTCCAGGCCCTGCCCGGCGGATCGAGCCTCGCGGTGCGGGAATCGAAGCGCATCGACGTAGACGGCAAGACCAAACAGGCTGAGGGAGATCGAAGCCTTTTTGGAGGTCTCAGCCTGTTCATCGCCCTTGCTGGGGCCGCGCTCGTGGTGAACCTCGGTCTAGCTCTGTCTGAGGAAAGGCGGCCGCGACACGCTGTGCTCCGAGCGCTGGGGTTGACTCGCACAGGCATGATCACCCTTTCAGTTCTTGAAGGCGCGCTCTACAGCCTGGCCGCCGCGGCGCTAGCCCTCGGCCCAGGGACGCTCTTCGGTGTTGCACTGGTCCGAATCTTGCAGGGCGGCAGCCAGCTTTACGCCGGCCCGGTCGAGACCCGCGCCGGCCTGGTGCTGTACTCGATCGCGCCAGGTTCGGTGGCGTTGACGATCGCGATCGGCGCCCTGATCGTCCTGGCCACCCTCTTCGCGACCTCCATCCGGAGCTCCCGAATGCAGATCTCGGCGGCGATCAAGAACCTGCCTGAGCCCGCGGGCCGCCGGAAGCCATCGATCTGGAGGACCGCACTCCTTGCCGGTTTGGGCTTGGGCTCGCTGGCGGCACTGGTCGCCGGCGACGAGTCGGTCCGGCTGGCTGGCGGAGTTGGCCTCGTGATCGTCGCGGCAGGCTTTGTCCGAGGCCGGATCTCGGATCGATTGCGAGTGACTTTGGCCGGAGCCGCCGCCACCGTTTGGTCCGTGGCAGCGGTGGGCGCTGTCGCATCTTCCAAATCGTGGGCGTGGAATCCTGCGATACTCGGCCTCGGAGCCCTCGTGGCGGTCTTCGGGCTCAGCCTGGTCGTGGCTTCCAACCTGCGTGTCCTCGAGATCCCAGTTGGCTGGCTTCAGGGCGAAGGTCGGGCGACACTGAGGCCGTCCCTCGCTTACCTCACGCGCCGGCCGCTCCAGGCGGGCTTGGGTACCGGCGCGTTTGCGCTCGTGCTGGCGCTGATGACCATGTCCTCGGTGTTCGTCGCGACGTTTCTCGCCCAGTCAAGCAACGCTGTGAGCGAATTCGACATCCGCGTCAGCGCGCCAACGACAGCTGGAGTGTCGATTCCGGATTCGGTGCGTACCGAGATCCAGCGGGAGGTCGCGATGCCGACGCGGCCCTACCGCGGAGAGGTGAGAGTGCGCGACCAGAATCCAAGCCAGGATGCCTACCTGCCGTTGTACTCGCTCAGCCGGGCCCAGCTGGCTGCCGGGCCGTTTGAGCTCATCCAGCGAGAGAGTCGCTACGCGAGCGACGCCGAGGTCTGGCAGGCCCTGGCAGAAGATCCGCATCTTGTCATTTCGCCCAGCTACACCCCCGGCGCCAAGGTAATCCTGGCGGGACCGGACGGGCCCCTTGAGTTTCGGGTGGCGGCTGTCGTGAGGAACGTTGGGCTGTGGGGCTTTGCCGGCTCCGAAGCGGCGATGGCCCAGTTTGCCACCTTGCCGGTCGGCACAACCATCCTGGCCAAGTCAGCGCCGGGCGCCGACGTCAAGGCCGTTGCCCGCGACATCCAACGTGGAGTCTTCAGCCAGGGGGCGGAGGTAACGACCGTCAAGGAGATGATCGACGCCACGTCTCGCGGTCCGCAGTCAGGCGTCGATGCGATACGGCTGATCATGGGAGTCGGACTCCTGGTCGGAATCCTGAGCCTGGGCATCCTTGCCCTCAGGGCGATCATCGAGCGCCGCCGCGCGATTGGGATGCTCCGTGCCCTCGGTTACCGGCCAGGCCAGGTGCTGGCCGGAATCGTTTCTGAGGGGCTGATAACAGCCACCTGCGGCGCGCTGGTCGGGATTGGGGTCGGGGTCCTGATGGGCGCGATTTTCATGGGCGTTTACCTGCCACTTAGCCGCATCGAGGTCGACGCCTCGACGCTGGCCCTGATCGTCGGCCTCATCTACCTTTCGGTGCTGGCCGTCACGATCCCGCCGGCCCTGCGCGCCGCCCGCCTGCCCGCCGTTGAAGCCCTGCGGCTGGAGGACTGAACCCGTGCGTGGCGCCGTGACGAAATGAACCGTGCCTCAGTTGTGATCGCGATTTTCGTTCTCGTGTACGCCGCGCTTCTCGTGCTCGCAATACGCCGGCCGCTTTTGGGCCGGCTGGCACTGCGCGAGGCGGTGCGGCGGCCGGGCCAGTCCGCCGTGGTGGTGTTTGGCTTGATGATCGGAACCATCGCCATCTTCGCGACGCAAGTCCTGAGCGACTCATTCCTGGAATCGTCGACGCGGAGCGCATACCTGGCCTGGGGCAACGTCGACCTGCTCGCCGCCGATGGCGGCCGTTTCTTCGATCCCGCGCTGGCGGCTGGGCTCGCTGCCGATCCGGTTCTGCGGTCTTCATTGAAGGGAATCCAGGCAGGTGTCGAGCTGCCCAGCTCGGTGGTCGACCTCGATCGCGGCAATGCCAAGGGCCTCGTCATGCTCGTCGGGTTCGACCCGGCCACTCAGGCTCCTTTCGGCGGCTACCTACTTACAAATGGAAAAAGCACGTCGGGACAGGATCTAGGTCCAGGCCAGGTCTTGGTCTCGTTGTCGCTTGCGACAGCGCTTCAGGCAAGCGAAGGGGACCGGCTTCGAGTCACCGTGGGTTCCAAGCCAACGGCGGAATTCCGCGTGGCCGGCATCGCCGAGGCCGAAGGGCCAGGCGCATACACTCTCCGGCCGGCACTCTTCTCTCCACTCGCCAACTTGAGACCACTGATTGGAGGCCAGGGCGTCAACGTCATCCGGCTGGCGGTTCCCGGCCAAGGCCCGGCTGAGCTGGACCGGGCCCATGAGCTGGCCCCACAAGTGAGGAAGGCCCTGCAAGGCCTGGCCGGCGGACCGAGCTTGAAGGTGCTGGAAGCCAAGCGCGAGGACGTCGACCTGCTGATCAAGAGGGCCGAGAGTGATCGAAGCATCTTCACCGGCCTCAGCCTGTTCGTCGCCCTGACCGGATCGGCCCTGGTGGTGAACCTCGGGCTCGCTCTGGCTGAGGAGAGGCGCCCGCGACATGCCGTGCTGCGCGCCCTGGGGCTCAGCCGGACGGGCATGGTCACGCTGTCAGTCCTTGAAGGTGCGCTGTACGGCCTGGTTGCGGCGGCGGTTGCGCTTGCGCCGGGATCGATCGTCGGCCTCGGACTTGCGCGGTTACTTCAGGGCGGAAGTCTGCTGTACGCCGGCCCGCTGGCCGCCCCCCCTGGGCCGACCCTGTACCCGATCACTTTCGGTTCGATGGCCTTTTCCATTGCAATCGGCACCCTGATCGTGCTCGTCACCCTCTTCGGGACCTCCATCCGGAGCTCACGGATGCAGATATCGTCGGCGATCAAGAACCTGCCCGAGCCGGCCCGACGCCGGAAGCGATCGATATGGGGCACCGCGCTCCTTGGAACCCTGGGCCTGGGATCGATCGCCGCCCTGGTGACCGGGAACCTTTCGATTCGGATTGTGGGCGGGGTGGGCCTGGTGATCCTGGCGTCCGCGCTGATCGGCCGCCGCATCTCCGAGCGATTGCGGTCGACGCTGGCCGGGGTTGCACTTACGGTGTGGGCGGCGGCCGGAGTGAGCGCCATCGCCCTCGGAAAGTGGGACATCCTGGTCATCGTCGTCTGCGCCGTCGTCTCGGTCTTTGGGCTGAGCCTGGTCGTGGCCTCGAACCTGCGCCTCCTCGAGATCCCAGCCGGCTGGCTTAAGGGCGGGACCCGCGTGACGATGAGGCCGTCTCTGGCGTACCTGACTCGGCGGCCCCTCAGGGCCGGCCTGGGCACAGGAGCATTCGCACTCGTGTTGGCCATGCTGACAATCTTCGCGCTGGTGATTCCGAGCTCCTCGGCGCAGCAACGCGAAAGCGTCGGTGAATACAACATCCGGGTCGACGCGCCGACCACACCCGGGCTGTCGATTCCGGATTCAGTTCGGCCTCAGATCTCGCGCCAGGTCGTGATGCCGACCCGGCCGTACCGAGGGGAGACGAGGGACAGCAACGGAGACACCAGGAAGGACCAGTACGTGCCCCTCTACTCGCTCAGCAGCACAGAGTTGGCGGCACAACCCTTCGAGCTCGGCGGCCGGGAGAGTCGGTACAAGAGCGATGCAGAGGTCTGGCAGGCCCTGGCATCCGACCCGCACCTGGTCGTATCGCCCATTTACGGCACCCCCGGCTTGACCGTCACGCTTACGGGACCAGACGGACCCGTGCCGCTTCGGGTGGCGGCGGTGGTGAAAAACGTCGGGCTCTGGGGCATCGCCGGGTCCGAAGCGGCGATGGCGGTCTTCACCACGCTCCCGGTCGGCACGACCATCATGGCCAGGACGGTGCGTGGCACCGACGCGAGTGTGGTGGCCAGGCAAATCCAGCGGGAAGTCTTCAGCCAGGGAGCAGAGGCAACGACCATCCAGGAGATTTTTGACTCGGCCTCCGCCGGAACGGTGGCGATCGTGTGGACAATGCGAGTGCTGATGGGGATCGGACTCCTGGTTGGAGTCCTGAGCCTGGGCATTCTCGCGCTCAGGGCGGTGGTCGAGCGCCGCCGCACAATCGGCGTGCTGAGGGCCCTGGGCTACAGGCCGGCGCAGGTGCTGGTAGGGATCGTCTCGGAGGCCCTGATCACAGCGACGTGCGGCGCGCTGGTCGGAATTGGGGTCGGGGCGCTGATTGGCGTGACCTTCTACAAAGTCTTGCTTCCCAGTGCCGCCGTGGTGATCGATAGCTCATCGCTGGCGCTCACCGTCGGGCTCGTCTTTCTGGCCGTGCTGGTGGTGACCATCCCGCCTGCCCTGCGCGCGGCCCGCCTACCCGTCGTTGAAGCCTTGCGCGTGGAGGACTGAAGAGCTAAGCCAGACGTGCCAGACCTGAGCCCGCTCGATCGCCCGAACATTCTCCTGGGCGCGCTGGTGGCGGCGATCCTGGTGATCGCTGTGGCCACGTCCGCGGCCTCAGCCCTGGCGCGACGGCGCAAAGAGACTGCCAGCCTCTCAGCGATCGACTTCGTGCGCAGCTCGTTCGCCAGCCAGCTGAATCGAGGAGTTCCGATGGACGAGCTGCTGCTCCAGATGGTGGAGGCGTTGAGGGACGGGTTCAAACTGGACGCGGCCGAAGTCTGGCTCTGCGAGGCCGGCGCCTTGCGACTCGCGGCGGCAGAGCCGACCACAGCGCGAAGTCCCATCCCGATCACTCCTGCCGAAGAGACCATTGCAACCAACGCTCGGGTCTCCAGCGCCGCGTGGGCAAAGGTCTGGCTGCCAGCCTTGCTCGACAGAAGGAACGGAACGACCTTGCGGGTTGGCCCGGTCAGCCACAGCGGCCAGCTCTTCGGGCTGGTAGTCGCTGAGCGCGCGCGCAAGGGCGACAGCCTTGCGGCCGAGGTCGACGAGACCCTGCAAGAAGTAGCTCGAGAGTTAGGCGTGGCGTTGAACAAGGCCCGTTTGGACTCGTCGCTGCAAGATTCGCTCGAGCGACTGCGCCGCCAGGCCGTCGAGCTGCAGGCATCGCGCGGGCGTTTGGTGGCGGCCGCCGACGCCGAGCGGAGACGGATCGAACGCAACCTGCACGACGGGGCGCAGCAGCACCTGGTTGCGCTCGCCGTCAAGGTGCGGCTGCTCGAGCAGCTTGCCGAGCGCGACCCCGAACGGGCGCGGTCGCTCATGACCCAGCTCCAGGATGACGTCAGGTCGGCGATCGAAGAGCTGCGGTCGTTGGCCCACGGCATCTACCCGCCGCTGCTCTCGAGCGCCGGGCTCGGCGTGGCGATGAGTGCCGCGTGCCGGCGAGCACCGATTCCGGCGAGCCTAGAGGCGGATGGCGTCGGTAGGTATGCCCCCGAGATCGAGGCGGCCGTGTATTTCTGCTGCCTGGAGGCTCTGCAGAACGTCGCCAAGTACGCCGGGGCCGCGGCGTCAGCGCGCGTACGGATTTGGGAGGACGCGGGCGGCTTGCTGTTTGAGATCTGTGATGACGGCGCCGGCTTTGAACCCGATCGGAATGCTGAAGGCGCCGGACTCACCAACATGCGCGACCGCATTGGAGCGGTCGGCGGAACGCTGCGGGTGGAGTCTGACGGCGGCGGAACACGGATCCGCGGTGTCGTGCCGCTGAGCGGAACCGGTATTGATCCCGCTGGTCCTCCCGGCTAATTCCCCAAACTGATGCGGCGGGAATCGCTGCACATCGGCGCCAGAGTTCGTTCTGTTCGCGGTTACGTCGATTCCGGTTGCAAGTGCCGGCTGAGTTGGTCCAGTGGTTCGAGTAGCGTCCCGTTTGGGCTACCAATTCGGGCCGGTCGAATTTCCGCACGCCTGACGCCGCCCGGGCGGAATCATGCCCGCGGATGCGCACCGCTGACGCCACACATGCGGAATTTGCCGGGCTCGGAAAAACTACTCTGGCTCCATGAAGTTGTTGAAGCGCGACGAAGTGTTGAACCCGGTACCGGACGGGAAGGCCAGATAGGTCGACAGGTAGAGCGACCCGTACTCTGCAGGATTCCCGCCGAAGCTGTTGGTGGTGTAGCCGTTCATGCCTGCGTTTCCCGAAGCCAGCACGATCGACGATAAGCTCTCGCTGATGACTGAATATGGCATCACTCGCGTCGGTGCCGCCACCGGAGTCGTGTCGGTGGTCGTGACGTTCGTCGGCTTTGGCGTGCATGGCGCTCTTCCAACGGATACCACGGCCGAGGCCGTCGAAATCTACGTCAAGGGCGTGAGCGCAAGCCAGGCGGGAATCGGCAATTACCTCGAGCTCCTGGGCTACCTGCTCTTTCTTGCCTTTGCGGCATATCTCTACGCCGTCGGTCGAGCCGGCGCCACGAATTCGTTGCATTGGCTGAACGTCCTTGGCTTGGCCGCCGCAATAACCTACATCGCGGTCAGCGCGTTCGCGATAGCCGGACAGGTGGTCATGGTCAACTGGGCCAAGGCAGGCGCCGACCCGAAGACGGTGCTCGGTGCGTACATGCTGGACAGCGCAGCTTTCACGCTGAGCTTCGAAATCGCGGCCCTCTTCTTGCTGGCGGTTGGCATCCTCTTGTGGACCAGGCCTATCGCCCTGCGGCTGATCGGGGCCTCCGGCATGCTCGTCGGCTTGGTGCTTTTTGTCACCGGGCTCATAAGTACCGCATCAATTCAGAGCTCGAGCAGCCAAATCGGCTACATGGTATTCAGCCTCTGGACCGTCGTAGTCGGGATCTACCTGCTGATACGTCCTGCCCGGATTACTCGAGCTGCCTAGCGCTCCGCGTCTTTCTCCACAATGGGAAAAAAATTAGTGGTGCGGGGCGACGCCATTTCCGCGCCGCCCCGCCAGCGCCGCTCTATACAGAGGCCCCGCTGGGTGCCGGCAGCGCCCCTAGCTGGATGAGCATCGAGTAGACATCCACCACATCTCAGTGCTCGGCCTATGTCCGCTTTGCCGGAAGTTCGCCGCCGCCGTCGCGGTTAGAGGATCGCCGTTTCCTCAAACACTGCGGCTACCATGTGCGCGACTTTGGCCACATCGCCGCAGCATCGCGTTCCACTACGTCGCTTTGCTCCGCTGCTCCCGGCGTTGCTGATCACCCCGCTCGCTCTCTCAGTCCGATACACCGCCGACTTCGGACTCGCGTATCGAGGCGGGCTCGAGGCCTGGGCGACCGGCCACCCGCAGCGGCTTGCCAGCTGGACGGCGATGCCCTTTCTTGCCGTCCCCATGGCGACCATCACGCGCCTCGCATCCGAAGAGACCGCGGCGCGGTTTTTCATGGCCGCCAACGTCATGCTCTGGGCCGCTCTGCTCATGGTGGTTTGGGGCCGGCTCGACGGCCGCCTCCCATCGCGCTGGTGGTGGGGGAGTTTGGTCGCGGCGGCCGTGTTCGCGCCCGCGATCGCGACCATCTTCTGGCTGCAGTTCAACCTCATCGTCTTTGTCCTGGCATTGGGCGGATTCGTGCTGATCGGCCGCCACGGTGGGTGGGCCGCCCTGCTGATCGGCCTCTCGATCGCGCTGAAGCCGATCCTGGTTCTTCTACCTCTGGTGCTGTTGATTCGCGCTCGATCGCGCTGGGTCGGCGTCTGGTCGATCGCGGTCGCGGGTGGGCTGAGCATCGCGGGCCTCGTCTTTCTCGCCTGGCGGGCGAATGACATTTCGCTGATCAACCCGATGCTCTATTTCGCCGAGTTTCTCAACAAGGGCGGTGGCGCGATGTTCGGCTGCGTCCCCGAGAACTATTCGCCGGCTGCCCTGCTCTGCCGCCTCGGCCTGCCCACATCGGCAGCGATCGACTTCTCGCTCGCCGCGTGCGTGTTGGTCATCGCCTGGCTGCTCGCCCGAGGCGTGCCGGAGACGAACGAGCCGAACTGGCAAGTATTTGCGGCCGCCTGTCTCCTGTCCCCGATGCTGGGCCCGATCGAGTGGCTGAGCTACTGGGTGCTCTCAGCGCCCTTGCTGCTGCTCCTCGTCTATGAGTTCTGGAGTCGACATGCCCCGGCCCGGCTCTGGATCGGGCTAGCAGTCGCTTACGCGCTGATGGAGCTGGTTTGGGATCCGTTGGAAAGCTTGGCGAGAACACCGGTTCCGATCGTGGTCGTGTCCTACACGATTGGCCAGTTCGCTCAGTACGTTCTCTTGCTGGTCTGGGTTCGCTGGCTACTGCTGCGACGTACAAAACCGGTCTTCTCCACGGTACCTGCGGTCCCTGCCGTCTGATCAGCCGGCCACATTGGCCGGCATGAGTCCGAGAGATCGAGCGGGAGCTCCAGACCTTTCAAGGCGCCACCGGATTCGAAGCACCCGCCGAGCTCGTCGTCGGCGCCGGGACCAGATAGGAGAGGGGCCGATCACCGGCCGTGCACGAGTCGGCCCGTGCAAAATACCGGTGTGCTGCAACACGCCGAGCTGAGCCTGCTCGAGGAGAGCCTCGATCACATCCGAGCAGCGCCCGCGGACGGGGGGACTGTTGAGCTGATCGTTCGGCGGCCCGGCGTTGACGAACGAGAAGTCCTGACCGAGGCTCGGCTTGATATCCACGATGGTCTGGAGGGCGACACCTGGCGGGTTCGAGGAAGCACCCACACCCCGGATGGTGGTCCGAATCCAGATGCCCAGCTGACGCTCATGAACTCGCGGGCAGCGGCGGCGATGGCGGGGAATCGAGACCGTTGGGCGGATGCAGGCGACCAGCTCTATGTCGATCTCGACATCAGCCGCGCCAACCTGCCTCCGGGCAGCCGGGTTCAGATCGGCTCGGCCGTGATCGAGTTCAGCGAGCCACCGCACACCGGCTGCGCCAAGTTCTCGGCGCGATTCGGCGTGAACGCGCTGAAGTTCGTCAACTCTCCGATCGGTCGTGACCTTCGCTTGCGCGGAGCGAACTGCCGCGTCGTCGTTTCAGGAACCGTGCGCGCGGGCGACGCGATCAGGAAGCTGCCGCAGTAAGGCCGCCACGCGGCAAGCAGGATTCGTCGTTCGCTAACGGAACGCATTCAACATCCATCGGATCGATCACATCTACGAGGATCCTCATCCGCCCAGTCCGTACGGCGTTTCCAAGGTCTTTGCGAATAGACGGATGACTGCGCAGAGTTAAACTGCGGCCGTGCCGTGTCCGCGGTGCGGTCAGGACAACCCGGCTGGAGCTCGGTTCTGCCTCGCGTGCGGCGCAGCGCTGAAAGAAGAGGCGGCGAAGCAAGAACGCAAGTTGGTTTCGGTGCTTTTCGTGGACCTCGTCGGCTTCACGGGCCGGTCCGACCGAGCGGATCCCGAAGACGTCAGAGACACCCTGCATGCGTACCATGCGGCCGCCCAAGAAAAGATCCAGGACTTCGGCGGGACCATGGAGAAATTCATCGGCGACGCCGTGATGGCTGTTTTCGGAGCGCTCATATCCCACGGTGATGACGCAGAGCGTGCCGTCAGAGCCGGCCTTGCGGTGCTCGAGGCGGTCTCGCAGCTGAAACTCGAGGCCCGCGGCGCAGTCAACACCGGCGAAGCTGTCGTAAACGTCCAAGCGGGTCGCGCCACCGGAGAGGCGCTCGCCATGGGCGACGTCGTGAACACCGCCTCGAGGCTGCAGAACTCAGCGCCCTCCGGCAGCCTCGTGGTGGGGGAGGAAACCTACCGGCTAACTCGAAACGCGATCACATACGAGGCTCTGCCGTCGGTCGTGGCCAAGGGAAAGGAGGATCCGGTCCACGCGTGGCTTGCAGTCGGAATCGTCGATGCGGGTAGGGCCCGACCCGACCTCCCGATTGTGGGACGCGAGCGCGAGCTCACGCTCATGGCCTCGATCTGGGATGGCGCGGTCGCCGACCGCCATCCCCATCTTGTGACGGTGGTCGGCCATCCCGGCATCGGCAAGTCAAGGCTCCAGCGCGAGTTCTCTCGCCGCGTCCAGGAAAACGGGGCCGCGGTAGCGCGCGGGCGGTGCCTGCCGTATGGCGAGCGTGCGGCATACGGCGCGTTCGCGCAGCTGGTGCGAGGCATCGCGGAAATCTACGAGAACGATCCGCCGGGCACGGTCAGGGCGAAGCTCTACGCGGCCGTCGAGAGGTTGCTGCCGGCGACGGAAGTCGAAGAGACGACCCGCTACATCTCGCTGCTCACCGGCATCGGTGTCGACGAACCGGCCCGTGATCGGGATTACCTGTTCTTTGCAGCCCGGCGGTTGCTCGAGGGTCTTGCTTCGATCCAACCGCTGCTTGTCATCTTCGAGGACCTGCACTGGGCCGACGCCGCCCTTCTGGATCTCATCGAGTACCTCGCAACGCATATAAAGGATGTGCCGCTGGTGATCGTCGGGCTGACCAGGCCGGAGTTCGTCGACCGCAGACCAGCCTGGGGCAGTGGCCTGTTCGCTCACACCACGATTGGACTCGAGCCGTTGTCCAGCGCCGAGTCGTTCACCCTCGCGGAGCGACTCGTTCTGAAATCGGCCGGCCTCAAAGGGGCGATCGAGCGATTGGCCGAGGCCTCCGAAGGAAATCCTCTTTTCGTCGAGGAGCTGTCTTCGGCGCTCACCGAGGGGCACGAGCTCGGTTCCGACCTTCCGACCACAGTCAGAGCAGCGATCGCGGCTCGCCTTGATGCTCTGCCAACCACCGCCCGCGCGGTACTCCTGGACGCATCCGTCGTCGGCCCGACCTTTTGGCGCGGCGTACTTTCCGCGCTTCGCGGCCAGCGAGAGCTGGACGAGGCTCTGGCTGCGCTGGAGATGCGGAACTTCATCCGTCGGGTGCCATCGAGCAGGGTCCGCGGCGACATCGAGTACCTGTTCAAGCACATGCTCATTCGAGACGTTGCGTACTCGACGCTTCCCCGCTCCCTCCGCCGCGAGCGCCACGCGGCGGTCGCGAAATACATCGAGTCGGCAGCTGGTCAGGCGAAGGATCTGGCCGCATTCCTGGCACATCACTGGCGAGAGGCGGGGGAGCCGAACAAGGCCATCGATTACTTGATGCTTGCCGCCGAGCAGGCGCTCGACGGCTGGGCGCTCGAGGAGGCGGTCGCTCACTACAATGCCGCGCTCGAGCTCGCGCCTGACGACGCCTCGCGCCGCCGGATTCGACTGGCGCGCGGGCTCGCCCGATCAAGGCTCGACGAGTACCAGGCGGCGGTCGACGATCTGGGGGAGCTGCTGCCGGAGCTGAGCGGTCGGGAGCGCGTCGAAGGACTCCTGGGATGGATCTGGGGAACCGAGTGGACAGAGCGCAGCGAGGAGACCATCACTGGAGCCGAGGAGGCACTCGGGCTCGCCCAGTCGCTAGGCGACCAGGAGCTCGTGACCGTATCGAGTGCGCGCCTGAGCCAGGGTCTCGCGATGAGAGGTGAGGCGGGCGACCTCGATCGCGCAGCGGAACTGGGCCAGAAGGCACTGGACACCTGGGTTCCGGGCAGCCGGCCCTGGGATCTCATCAACCATCAACACATGTTTGGCGAACAGCTCTACTGGATGGGGCGCCTGACCGAGGCCGGCGATCTGATGGCCAAGGTGACGGAGTCGGAATCTGATCCGCTGAGTCTCCAGGCCCGCCTGAGGAGCGCATCCCTGAGGGCCATGGTTCTCACCTCGACAGGGCGTTATGAAGAAGGCCTTGCATTGTTCGATCAGACACTGGAGCTTGCACAAAAGCTCGGCCGGTCGACCCGGATCGTCCAGAACTACTCGACGCTCCCGCTGCGCGACCTGTTTCTCCTGGAGGAGGCAAGGCGCCGGACCGAGGACGCGTTGGTCGGGTCCGAGTTGCTGACCGGATTCACGATGCCGAGGGCGATGGCAATGGCCGACCTCGTGCAGACCGCCCTTTTGCAGGGTGACATCACGACCGCAGAGAACACATGGCGTATCCAGTGGGAGGGTTCGATCAACACGAGGGGCTGGGCCCGCTGGCTGGTCGGCATTCGCCTGGCCGCCGCTAAAGCAGAGCTCGGCCTTCTGACCGGACGGACCGAGGATGCGGTCGAGTGGGCGCGAAAGACCATCGAGCTGTCCATACCCGTCCGCCGAGTGAAATACGAGATCGTCGGCCGCACGCTGCTGGGTGAGGCCCTCGTCGCCCTTGGAAAAAGTGGCGAAGCACTTCCCGAGCTGCGTCTTGCGGTCGAGCAGGCCGATCGCCTGGGCAGTCCGCCTCAGCGCTGGCAGGCGCAGGCGTCACTGGCCCGCGCCTTGTACGCAACCGGCGACGACAACGGGGCGGAGCGAGCCTTCGCCGCCGCCTCGACGGTAATCCAAAACGTGGCCGCGGGTCTATCGGCCGAGCGCTCCGCTCGCTTCCTGCGTGCCGAGCCAATCCAAAGCATTCTTGGGGGCCTGACCAAGGCTCGCCAGTAAGCGCGCTCTACGCAGCGGTGAAGAGCGTCACCGCGCCGCTCGCGATCAGGACGAAGCTCCAGCCCAGGTCGAGATTGAACCAGCCCCGGCGCAGAATGCCGAGCCCGACCTTGTCGTATATGACTACCGAGACCACACCCATCACGAGGAGCATCGCTGCGACGTGGAGCGATGCCGCCGCCACCGCCTGCAGAGAGATCTCGCTGAGGCTGTGATAGGTCGCGTAGACCTGGAGCCCGAGCAGCACAGGGGCCAGCATCAGGCCGGCGCCATGCGCGGAAGACATCAGGAACGACCACATCGTGAGCCCGGCGGGGCCGACTCGGATCCCGAAGCCGCCGGGGTGCGAGCGCGGTCGCACAAGCTTGTAGAGGCCGAAGGTCACGAGCACCAGCGCCGCCAGCAACCGCACGAAAAAAGGCGGCACGACCTGCGCGGTCAAGGAGACCGCGATCACCACCATGACGATCGATGCCTCATGCCCGATCGCGATGGGAAGCAGTGACCCCAGCACCGCGCGGCGGCTCTTCTCCTGCAGGCCGCGCGCGACCGCGAAGAGCCAGCCCATTCCGGGATTGACGCCGTGGTAGGCCCCGAGCAGCACGAGCGCTGCCCAGGGCCACAAGGCGCTGCTCACGAGTAGCAGTACGAGTCGGACGAGGCGTCGCCGCCTTCGAGGTGGACCTGGTGCGTGCGCTGCTCGAACGTGGTGAAGAACCCGCCGTCGAGACTGAGTCCGCCGTCAGGCTTGGCGTCGATCAGCGTGGCCCAGCTGTTGATCCCGTCCGGGTAGAACTGCTCGTCCCAGCTCGCGTACAGAGAGTTGGTCAGGTAGGCTCGCTTGCCGTCCCGACTGACCTCCACCATCTGGGGGCCGCCATTGAGCGGACCGCTCGTCGGATGCGCCGCCTTGCGCACGATTCCTCCTAGATGGACGCTTCCGGTTTTCTTCGGCTTGAAGGGGTCGCTGACGTCGAACTGAAGGAACTCGCCCGTACCCCACGCAGAGACATACAGCCAGTGGTCGTCGAGCGTGAGATTGATGTCGCTGACCAGCGGCGGCACCGCCTTGAACCCCTTTAGCAGCGGCGGCAGATCGTCAGGGTCCGCCGGCTCCGCTGGGATGTCGATCACCTTCTCGATCTTGTAGGTCGAGCCGTCGAGGTACCAAGTCCAGATCGATGCGCTGAGGTCTTTCAGGCAGGTCACGACGCCGACGAAACCGTAGGCCTTGGCCGGGTCGTGCGCGGGCCGAAGCTCGAGGACCATCTGGTATTCCTTGCCGAGGTCGATCTCCTGGCGGTGGCGGCGCTTCGGCAGGTCCCAGATGTGGATCTTGTGGCCGTACTCGCCGGCCAGCAGGATCTCGGGATTGACGCCGCCCTCGACCATGTTGGGCGTGCCCCACTCGCTCGTGATCGCCGTGTCGTAGCCGAGGTGCCACCAGAAGTCGTACGCAAGCTTCTGGGGGCCGCGGTCGATCTCCCAGCGGCCCTTGACCGCGAACGTGTCGTGGTCGATCACGAAGACGCCGCCCGGAGTGTCGCCGTCGGGGTTGCCGAGCGCGCTCACGTAGATCCCATCCGGACCGCAGTGGATGGTGTGGGGTCGGCTGTAGCCGGCACGGTCGGCGATCTCTTTCGCTTCGATCGTATGGACGAGCTTGGGCTGCTTGGGATTGGGCTTGACGTCGAAGATGTAGATGCGCGACGAACGCAGCCCGGGAACGAGCAGGTAGCGCCGCTCCATGTGCGGATGAGACGCGTAGGGGCACAGCGCGGAGCTGCACACGTTCCATCCGAAGTGATGGAACTCGTCGCCGACGTTGGGTGCGTCGACGCGTCCGATCTGCCGGCCGAAGCTCTTGGATTTCGGATCGACGTCGAGCGTTACCAGCCCGTCAGGCGTCTTCCGTGTCGGGTCGAACGTGACCATGTAGGCGAGCGTCTCGACTGGCGCTTCCGCCGCGAGACGCGGCGACGGATAAAAGGTTTGATCGGGTCGGAGAAGTGTGGTTGCCATTGTGTTCCAGCGATTCCTCCTTCAGACATAGCCGTGCGTCTGGTTCGCAACGAGCCTATGCAGCTGGACGATCCAATGGTGTGCCGTGCAGCACAGTGACGGTGTGTTGTTCGACACCTTGCCCCAGCGCTTTCCGCCCGTCTCGCCTATCGCGAATCATACGTTCGAGGAGGCGCGATGGCGAAGGCGGTCGCGGTCGAGCAGGGTGATCGAACCGGCAGATCGGCGGATGTAGCCGAGTTCGGAGAACCGTCGAAGCGCACGGTTCACGTTCTCCCGGCTGGCGCCGACCATGCCGGCCAACACGCGCTGGCTGAGCGGTAAGTCGATGACAATGCCATCAAGTGTTTGCCGGCCTCTCGCTTCGGCCAGCTCCGCCAGCTTTGATGCGACCCGACCTGATATGTCGAGGAATGCGACATCGCCCATGGCAGCGTCCTTCCGTCTTATATAGATGCTCAGGCTGGCGATGATTCGCAGGAGCAATTTCGGTTGGACGGTGAGGAATCGGAGTAGTGGCGTCTTTGCGATGACCAGGCAGACAGTCGGCTTCAGGGCCTGAGCATCGGCTGTCCTTTCGCCCTCGTCGTCGAACAAAGACAGCTCGCCAAAGACCTCGCCGGGCCCCGCGATTGCGAAAACCACCTGACCACCTCCCTCGCCAACGCGTCCGATCTTTACCTCGCCCTCCACCACCATGTAGAGGTGTGAGCCGGGGTCGCCCTCTCGGAACAGATACGCGCCTTTAGCGAAACTGCGCGTGCGTATGGCAGTTCGCAGCGGTTCCAGCTCAGCCGGCGCTAGACCTTCGAAGATCGGCGCCTTCGTGAGCAGCTCCATCGGGTCCATATGGCGCCAATCATGCGCGGTGCGCGTCTTGTTCTCTGTGGCGACGCTCGACCCGTCCGGCTATCGCAGCCGGTCAGCGGAACGCGATGGGCGGTTTCGTAGGTGTTGCCTCGAATCCCGCCGGGGCTACCGCTGCTAGATCCATCGCGGATGGGAGCGTGCATGCAAGACCAGCATCCCCCAGCCTGCGGCCAGTGGACTGGTGCCCTGCCACCTTACGCCCAAATCGTGGATTGGCCAGAACCGGAATTTCCTGGGCGCCGACCACGCGTTGCCCGAAACGGCAACCGCTGATAGACTCCGCCGTCTACCGCCATGACTTCACCTATGAGCCGTCGGACGTTCATGCGAATGCTCGGTGCCGGCATCGTGGCTGGAAGCGCACTCGACGCTTTACAGCTGTTCGGCTCGCCGCGCGTGTACGCCACGGTTCGGATCAAGACCAGAGCTCACGAAGAAGAGCGAGACGTCGACAACGACTCGATTTTCGCTTTGCCTTTCAAGGCATCCCACATCGCAGTGCACTGGAAAGGCAACCACGACGCGCTTGTTCAAGTCGCATTCGACGTCGGTGCCGGTTTTGGAGCGGTCTCGAGGGTGCTGCACGACGAGGTCGGCGAGCACAAGAACGATGGCCGAACTTATGGAGCGGTCATGCTCGCCGGTGGCGCAGGTGCGGTTCGCATCGTCACGGACCGTCCTCTTATTGGACTGCGTGTGCTCGCGATGGTCGACGGGGAGCGCACCGTGACCCACGAAACGGGGAGTTCAGTTCTAGCCGCGCCCAGCATGCCGGCCGTAATCCCACGTGCCGGGTGGGGATGCGATGAAAGCCTGATGACGTGGCCGCCCGAGTTCTACGCGATCCAGAAGCTCATCTGCCATCACACCGCGACCCAAAACCGAGACCCAGATCCGGCAGCGACCATCCGCTCGATCTACTACTACCATGCGGTGACCCAGGCCTGGGGCGACATCGGTTACAACTTTCTCGTAGATGAGGCCGGCCGCATCTATGAGGGGCGCTACTCACGTCCATACCCCGCGGGCACCTATCCGACAGGCGAGAACGCAACAGGTCAAGGAGTGACGGGCGCGCATGCCTATCAGTTCAACTCCGGAACGGTCGGGATCGCGCTTCTCGGCACGCTGACCAACCAAGACACCACAGCCGCTGGACGTAATGGAATCGAGCAGATGCTTGCGTGGAAAGCGTCGATGCAGGGCATCGACCCGAAAGGGTCCAACCGGTACACGAACCCGGTCAGCGGCGTCAGCACCACCTTCGCCAACATCGCCGGTCATCGCGATGTCAATGCGACGGAGTGCCCCGGCGGAGCCTTCTATCAGAACCTGCCGATCGTTCGGAGCGACGTGGCCGCGATGATCAGCGGGACGCCATCGCCATCGCCAAGTCCGACAGCCGCGCCTTCACCGACACCCAGCCCTTCGCCCAAGCCGACACCGAGACGAAGTCCAAAGCCATCGCCCTCCCCAACTCCTACAGGCGGCGCCAACAACTAGCCGCGTCGTGCGGGCGCCGGGCCCCAGATCGAGGCTCCGAAAAATTACTCTTGCCGCATGACCACCACCGAGATCAGCGATGCAATGAGTCGAGCGGTCGATTATCTGAGCGATCATCGAAGCGAGGCCAAATACACCGACAGCGCCGCGACTGCCGTCCTCGAAGACAGGCTCCGCGTGACGGTGACCGGGCCCGACGAGTCAAAGCTCACGACCGACATGCCGAAATCCATAGGTGGGCGGGGTGAGTCGCCTTCGCCCGGATGGTTCCTCCGCGCTGCACAGGCGAGCTGCCTGGCGAGCCTGATCGGAATGGAAGCTGCCCGAGCCGGCGTGGTCCTCACCCGGGTTGAGGTCGTCGTCGACAGCGAGTCCGACGACTACGGGATCCTGGGCATGGACAATTCCGTTCCGGCGGGTCCGCTCAGGTCGAAAGCCAGGATCCGCATCGAGGCCGAGGCTCCGACAGACCTGAGCGCTCTGGTCGATACAGCGGATCGACATTGCCCCGTGACGGACGCCGTGCGCCGGGCGGTGCCTTGGGCCATTGAGCTGGTGGGGTCCGCGCGCTAGACCACGACCCTATTGACAGCCTGGCCCGGAGGGCCAATAGTCGAAGCGACTGGGACGCCATGGGAGGCGCCGTGCTCCAAGAACACGATTGCATGGGGAGGAGCTATGGAACGGACGCTTTACGAGCGACTCGGTGGTATGGACGCCATCACGGCTGTCGTCGAAGACTTCAGGGACCGAGTAGCCGCAGACGATCGGATAAACCTGAAGTTCGCGCGGACCGACCTTGCGCGCCTGAGGAAGATGCTCATCGATCAGGTCTGCGAGGCGACCGGCGGTCCTTGCCACTACAACGGACGCAGCATGAAGGAAGCCCACGCCGCGATGGGCGTCACCAAAGGTGAGTTCAACGCCCTGGTCGACGATCTTGTCGCGACGCTGAAGCAATTCAAGGTCCCGAGCGCAGAACAGGACGAGCTCCTGGCGATCCTCGGCCCACTCAAGTCGGAGATTGTCGAGGTGGACTCGAATGAGGTTGGAACCGCGCTTCCGGACGCTTTCCGACCTGCGCCGGCTTTGATGACCTGATCCGGCCGGCGGCTAGCCGCTTCGCGTAACACGATGTTAGGAACCGGCGCCGGCTCACAGGTGTAGTGATGTCGTGAGGACCAACACAACTCGTGGCAGCGTCGGCGTCGCTGCTCTCGTCCTGATCGTGTTCATTGCATGCACGACCTCTCCGGCGGCCCCCGCGCACGTACAAACCAGCCCAAAGGCAACCGTTCACACTCTTGCCGGCGGCTGCGCAGGCACCACTCTGACCGATGCCGAGCCGCCGGTCTGGGCGCAGAGCGGGTGGAGCGTCGCGAAGGGAGCGCCGTGGCCCGTGCCGTGGGCGTCAGGCACCAACGGCGACGCCGTGGCCTACGTGTTCGCAACCCAGCTCGTAGCCGGGAGCAGTCCTCGGGTGGATGGCAGCAGCAACAAGGTCCTCTGGCTGGCCAAGGACAGCTCCGCGGCCGCCAATGTGTCAGGTCATCCCCTCGGCAAGTCGCAACCTGTGGTGACGATTGCGGGTGGGCCGAGCATCACGGACGTGCCAACAGCGGGCTGCTGGACGTTCCGGCTGACCTGGGGCTCCAGCGGCCAGCACAGCAGCACGATCAACCTGGAGGTGCTGCCGGCCGGCACGCTGCCCTGACCAGCGCGTTTGCGCGGACAATTGAGGGGTGATCAGGACCAGGTTCACGGACCTGATGGGGATCGACCACCCGGTCGTTCTGGCCGGAATGAGCGGTGATACATCGCCCGAGCTCGTCGCGGCCGTGAGCAATGCCGGAGGCCTCGGCATCTACGGGGCGACCAGCGACACACCCGAGCAGATGGCCGCGGCGGTCGCGGCGATCCGCGAGAAGACACGGGCTCCGTTCGGCCTCAACCTTCTCCTCGCCTTCGTGGAAGACAATGAGATCCGGGCCGCGCTCGAAACGAAGCCGTCGGTTCTCTCGACCGCCTGGCCGCGAGACGACCAGGATCTGAAAGCAATATTCGCTGCGGCTCACGAACGCGGAGTCAAGGTCCTGCATATGGTTGCGGCCGTGGGCGACGCAGTCCGCGCGGCGGAGGCAGGGGCCGATGCCGTCATCGCCCAGGGCACGGACGGCGGCGGTCACATCGGTCTCATCGGCACCACGGTCATAGTCCGTCAGGTCGTCCGAGCGGTCTCGTCGGTTCCGATCCTCGCAGCCGGCGGGATCTGCGACGGATCTG
>Ga0209473_1000359_pt1 | contig 28057 bp, 24 predicted proteins | sample GraSoiAngelo_133_FD_185890 | JGI IMG/M metagenome (GOLD analysis project Ga0209473, IMG submission 185890) | Grasslands soil microbial communities from the Angelo Coastal Reserve, California, USA - 14_0929_05_20cm (SPAdes) (version 2) | ecosystem: Environmental > Terrestrial > Soil > Grasslands ...
GATCGCCGGCCCGGGGCCGAGCCGCGGCATGGTGTTTCAGGATTACGGCCTGTTTCCCTGGCTCAATGTCCGCGACAATATCGGCTTCGGCCCGAAATCGCGCGGCCGCGCCAGGGTAGAAGTTCGCGAAACGGTCGATCGCTTCATCGAGCTGGTCGGCCTGCAGGACTTCGCCGACGTCTACCCGCACCAGCTTTCCGGCGGCATGAAGCAGCGCGTCGCAATCGCGCGCGTGCTGGCGAACGATGCCGAGGTCGTGCTGATGGACGAGCCGTTCGGCGCACTGGACGCCATGACGCGCGAGCGGCTGCAGGACGAGTTGGTCGAGATCTGGTCGCGCACCGGCCTTACCGTTCTCTTTGTCACCCATTCGATCGAGGAAGCGATCTTCTTGGGGGATCGCGTCGTGGTGATGTCGCCGGGACCCGGGCGGATCGACAACGAATACCTGATCGATTTGCCCCGGCCGCGCGATATCGCCAGCGCCGAGTTCAACGAATGGCGCAGGTTGTTGTCGTCACAACTGCACAGCCATCACGCGCGCAAGGCAGGCTGAATTGCCCAACTCCCGCAGCGGACCGCTTCTCCCTCGCCCCGCTCTTCGCGGGGAGAGGGTTGGGGTGACGGGCTCTCACCACAGACCGCGCTCGTTGAGAGTCCCCCTCACCCGTATCGCCGAAGGCGATCCGACCTCTCCCCGCTTGCGGGGCGAGGTGATCCGAGCCGACTCGTCTCAAAGCCATGCGCTACACGCCGCGCTCCAGCAGGATCCTAAAATCCGCCCGCGCCTTTTGCGCCTCGGCCCGCGCGACCTCGGACGCTTCGCCGAGGCCGAAATAGCCGTGGATCAGGCCCGCGCCCTCATAATGCCTGACCGGGACACCCGCCTCCGTCAGCATCGCCGCATAGGCCGTGCCCTCGTCGCGCAAGGGGTCGAACCACGCCGTGGCGATGATCGCGGGCGCAAGCCCGGCATGGCTTGTGGCGCGCAACGGCGAGACCCGCCAATCGGCGCCGTCCTTGGCTTCTGCAAGGTAATGGCCGCAAAACCACGCCATCACCGCGCGCGACAGGAAATAACCTTCGGCGTTCTCGGCGCGCGAGGGATAGCGCGCGTTCTCTTCGACGTCGGCGTAGCTGCCGAAAGCGTCGGTGACAGGATAGACCAGCAATTGACCGGCGAGGTGGATCCCGGCGTCGCGGCAAGCGATCGCCGTGCAGGCCGCCAGATTGCCGCCGGCACTGTCCCCGGCGACGCCGACGCGACGAGGATCGCCGCCGAACTCGCCGATGCGCTCGATAACGTCGCGCAGGGCTGCAAAGGCGTCCTCGAACGCGCCCGGAAAGCGCGTTTCGGGCGGGCGGCGGTAATCGACCGAGATAACGGCCGCGCCGGTCTCGATCGCGAGCCAGCGCGCCTGCCGGTCATGGGTATCGAGATCGCCGGCGACCCAGCCGCCGCCGTGGAAGAACACGACCGTCGGCGATCTTTCGCGGGAAACGCGATAGAGGCGCGCGGGAAGCGGACCGGCCGCCCCCTTCACTTCCGTATTTTCCACGATAGCAACGCCCGGCGGAGGCACGTGGGCACGCGAAGCGGCGAGCGACAGCAGCGCCTCGCGGGCGCTTTGCGGGGTCATGACCTCCGGATCGCGCAGCGGCAGCAGTGGAATGATCTCGGCGATCACGGGGTCGAGCGGTGCGATCATACGAAAATCCTCAAGAGTGCGCGAGCGAATCAGCTTAGGTTCCTCGGTCGGCGTGGGCAACTGGCGCCTCGCGGCGTCGCGCGTGGCACCTTCGATACAGTGGCACCTTCGATACAGTGGATGTGGAAAGCTCTGCATATCCTGTTCGCAAATGCGAGCGTCGCTGGCGAAGCGGTTTGGCGCGTGTCATGTTCGGCCAGCCGCAATGTGATTGCATCCGATGAGTGGAAATGAGCCATCAGCCGCGTATGAGCAGCTGAATCGAAAAAGGCGCCGCACAACATGACTAGCCCGGTCCCGACTGGCGCTTCGGCATTGCTCTCCGCCCTCGACATCTGGTCGACGGGCCCTGCTGCACCTCCGGTTCAACCGAAAGCGCCGGCCGTTGCACCGCAACCGCCTGTATCCGTAGCAACCGAGGCCAGGCTGCCCGAGCCTTTGGTTCAACCGGCTGCCGCTGCGAGCATCGCAACCGAAGCCAAGCTGCCTGAACCCGCGTCCCCGCCCGCCGCCGACGCGAAACGCATGAGCCTGAGCGCGAGGCTTGCCGCGGTGGGCGCCGCTGCTAGTTATCGCCAGTACACCGCCGCCGCGGCGCCTCGCGCCTGGCCGCCGCGAAACCTGTCGCTGGCCTTGCAGGGCGGCGGCTCGTTCGGCGCGTTCACCTGGGGCGTGCTCGACCGGCTATTGGATGAAGGCGAATGCAATCTCGACGCCATCAGCGGCGCCAGCGTGGGTGCGGTCAACGCCGTCTTGCTGGCGTGCGGATTGGCCGAGGGCGGCCGCACCGGCGCCCAATCGCGATTGAAGCGATTTTGGACCCGGATGACGAATGACGCCTCGTTCCGTGCGCTGATGCTGGTCGGCGGATTTTCCCCGGCCGGAAGCTCGGTGGCGTTCGGTCCGGCGCTAAGGTCCGGCCAGTTCGATCCGTTCGATCTTGATCCGCTCCGTCAGGTGCTGGCGCAGGAGATCGATTTCGCCGCGTTGCGGCGGCCTGACTGCCCAAGGCTTCTGGTCGCGGCGACACGGGTTCGCGACGGCAAGCTGCAAATCTTCCGCAATCGGGACATCACCGCCGATGTCGTGCTGGCGTCGACCTGCCCGCCGCTGGTGCACTGCGCCGTCGAGATCGAGGGCTGCTCTTATTGGGACGGCGGCTACGCCGCCAATCCTCCGGTGCTCGGGCTGGCGCATGAATCGAATGCGACCGATTTGCTCGTCGTCCAGATCACGCCGGCGCGCGACCGCTACATCCCGATGACCATGGCCGCGATCGACCGCCGTCTCGATCAGATCACGGCGAATTCGACCCTCAATGCCGAAATCGCCGCGCTTGAGCTACAGCGTGACGCCGCAGCGACGTCTTTGCGGGTATTCAGGATCGCGGCGGAAGACGAGATCGACGGCCTTGCGCAGCGCAGCCCCGTCGACCTCGGGCGCAGTTTCATCGAGATGCTGCACCGGAGCGGCCGCGCCGCCGCCGACCGCTGGCTAAAACAGGGCGCGGAGCCAAGGCCATCGGCGATCCAGGAAATGCCAGCCGGATTTGGCGCATCGCTGGCGCGGCATTCGCTCAAGGACAGTTCAGTCAAGGAGACCCTTGAAGCCTGAGGGCTTCCCGTAGCGAAGGCCAATCCTGTAGCGCCAGCCAAAGGTTCGCCGCTTTACCGAACCTTCAGTAGTTCCCCATAGGATTTGCCGCCGGCCAGAACAGGCCCCTTTGAAACGCTCAGGACGAGCGATGCTAGACTCAAACCGATCCATCGCCGATGAAGTCGAAGCGGCCATCAACGCCGGTTCAGCGGAAAAACATCTCGAAACGATCAAACGCGTGACGGATCTCTTTCTGTTGTCCGCCGACAACTGCAACGGAGAGCAAATCGAGCTGTTCGGCGACGTGCTCGAGCGCCTCATCAAGACCATCGAGCTTCGGGCGATTGCCGAAGTCAGTGTCCGCGTCGCACTCGCCGAAATGAGTACTCAGCTCGCTTCTGTTTCAAAAGCGCCGCCTGCCGTGGTCCGGCTGCTGGCCCGGAACGACGAGATCGCGATCGCCGGACCGGTTTTGACGGAATCGGCCCGCCTGACCAATGAGGATCTCATTGAAGTCGCGCAAACGAAAAGCGAGCCGCATCTGCTTGCCGTCGCGGGCCGCTGGTGGCTGCAGGAAATCGTGACCGACGCGCTGTTGGCCCGCCACTATCCGAAAGTCAGCCGCAGGCTCGTCAACAATCCCGGCGCGCGGGTTTCCGCCGCAGGATTTGCGGTCGTGTTGAAGCAGGCCGAAGCCGATCCCGAACTTGCCGTCGAAACCGGCCTTCGGGTCGATCTGCCGCACGCGCTGCGGCATCAACTGCTGCGCCAGGCGACGGAGGCTGTCAGATCGCGGCTGTTGTCGCGCGCGCCGCCCCATCTGTTCGAGGAAACCCGCAACGCGATCGCGACCGCATCGGCCGGCGCCGATCGCGAAATGGCCGTCGTGCGTGACTTCGGCGAGGCCAGGCGGCTGATAGCCGTGCTGAACGAGAACGGTAAACTCAACGAGGCAGCTTTGCGCGCCTTCGCCAGGCAGCGGAAATATGAGGAGACGGTCGCAGCACTTGCCGAGCTGTCCGGGTCGAGCTTGGAGGTGGTGCGCCCGCTGATGCAGAGTCTGCGTGACGACGGCGTGCTTATTCCCTGCAAGGCCGCCGGTCTAGGCTGGGAGACCGTCAGCGCCGTCCTCAACAGCCGCTTTACCTCCGGCTCGCTGGGGTCGCACGAATTGGCCAAGGCCAAAATGCAATTTGCCAAGCTGACAATGGAGGACGCGCGCCGCATGCTCAGGTTCTGGCAGGTCCGGTCGACCTCGCTCAATTGAAACGCGGGGTGCGCGGCATTGCCGCAGCGCCCCGCGGATCATTCCGTGCCTCACGCCGCGCGACCAAGCTCCGCGCCGAGATGCTTCAAGCGCGGCATCACTTCGTTCTTCAAAAGCGAAAGCGAATGACGCCAGGCCTCGGGCTTGTGCTTGTAGTCGAACCCGAACACCAAAAGCGTGCCGAACCCGCCGACCTCGCGATAGATGTTCTCGATCTTCTCGGTGACGGTCGCGGGCGAGCCGACGATCCAGTTGTGGCGGGCGCAATATTCGACCGTAACATCGCTATCGGGCACGTCGGGCGCGGCCTTGAGATAATCCTTGAAGCCGAAGTGACCGAGCAGCGGCAAGAAATACTCGCCCATCATCCGCCCCATCATGTCGCCAACCGACAGCCGCCACGCCTCTTCGTCGGTATCGGCGATAAACACCTCGCGCACCAGCCGCCAGTCTTGCCGGTTCGGCTTGCGTCCGGTCCTGGCCGCGCCGATCTCGACGGATTCCCAGTGGCTTCCGACATAGGCCGGGTTCAGGTTGAGGCTCATCGGGATGAAGCCGCGCTCGCCCGCCAGTTTCAGCGTGTCCGACCCTTTGCTCAATCCCGCGACGCCGATCGGCGGATGCGGCGCCTGCTGGGGCTTGAGGTGGGGTTTCAAGAAATCGAACATCGGCTCAGGCTTCGTCACCGTCCAGAATTTGCCCTTGTGCGTCCACGGCGCATCTTCGGTCCACATCTTGAGGATGATCTCCAGTGCCTCGCGCGTCATCTCGCGGTTCTGGCCACTCATTCCATCGACATTGAACATCGCCCAGTCGCTCGGCAGGCCACTCGCGGCGACGCCGAAATTCAACCGGCCGCCGGAGAGGTGATCGAGCACAGCGACGCGGTTCGCAAGTTCGGCCGGATGATGGTAGGGCAGCAGGAAGCCGCCTGGTCCAAGGCGGATGTTCTTGGTTTGCAAGAACGCTTGAGCTAGCAACAGATCCGGCGCCGGATGCGGCTCCCAGGGTGCGGTATGATGCTCGCCGATCCAGGCTTCCTGGTAGCCGAGTTCATCCAGCCATCGCAGCACCTGAAGGTCGAAGTCGTGACCCTCTTTCAACCCGCACTCCGGCGGATGCGAGGGCATGGCGAAATATCCGAGTTCCATGGGGCTTTTTCCTCTCGTCGTTACCTGGCGCGTCGTTGCGCGCGGAGGAAAGTACCCGCCTGGCTTGCGGCTGAATTGTGACGTGAGCATTGCACGACGCGGCATCCGAGCTACGCTGCCACGCCGCCACCGGTATTCGTCGCCGGGCTTTGAAACATTATCCAGCTACCCGCCTGAAGCAAGGAACGCATCATGAAACGACTGATGATCCTGAACGGTCCCAACCTCAATCTGCTGGGGGTGCGGGAGCCGCATATCTACGGAACGACGACATTGGCGCAGATCAAGGAGAACTGCGAACAGCATGCGGCGCACCTCGGGCTCGCGCTATCTTTTCACCAGTCGAACCACGAGGGCGAGCTCGTCGACTGGATCCAGTCGGCCAGGCAGACCGCCGACGCCATCATCATCAATCCGGCCGGTTATTCCTTCACCTCAATCGCCATTCTCGATGCGATCAAGGCGTTCGAGGGGCCCGTGCTTGAAGTCCACATTTCCAACATCCACGCGCGCGACGAGCATCACCGGCATTCGAAGATATCTTCGGTCGCGACCGGCGTGATCTGCGGACTGGGGCCTTACGGCTATATCGCCGCGATGCAGGCGCTGGGGGAGATGACGAAGCAATCCTGATCGGCTCTACCGCGTCCCGAACCGCGTCTCGCCGAACAGCGCCTTTTGCGTCGAGGGTTGCGAGCGCCAATATTGCGGCGGGGCTTCCACCTGTCCGCCGAGTTCGGCGGCGGCGTGCCAGCCCCAGCGCGGGTCGTAGAGCATGCCGCGGGCGAGCGCGACCATGTCGGCCTTGCCCGATGCGACGATCTCCTCTGCTTGTTTCGCCTCGGTGATAAGGCCGACCGCCATGGTGTTGACGCCAACCGCCTCCTTGAGGCTTTTTGCGAACGGCACCTGATAGCCGGGTGAGAGCGGAATCTTCTGCAATGGCGAGACGCCGCCGGAAGAGGCGTCGATCCAGTCGGCGCCGCGCTTTTTCAATTCCTTGGCATATTCGATTGACTGCGCGAGGTCCCAGCCGCCCTCGACCCAGTCAGTCGCGGACAGTTTGACGCCGATCGGCTTGTCCGCCGGAAAGACCTCGCGGATCGCGTCGAACACTTCCAGCGGATAGCGCATGCGGTTTTGCAAGGAGCCGCCATATTGGTCGGTGCGCTTGTTGGCAATCGGGGAGAGAAACTGATGCAAGAGATAGCCGTGGGCGGAGTGCATCTCCAGCGCATCGAGGCCAAGCCGCTCGGCGCGCTTTGCGGCCACGACGAACGCGTCGCGCACACGCGCAAGACCGAACGCATCGAGCGCCAGCGGCGGCAACTCGCCTTCCTTGTGCGGCACCGCGGATGGACCTTCGGTCTGCCAGCCGCCTTCGGCGACCGGGATCTGCTGCCCCCCGTCCCACGGCACATGGCTCGATCCCTTGCGGCCGGCATGCGCGAGCTGCATCGCTACCGCAGTCCTGGAATGCTTGCGGACCGAGGCGATGATCGGCTTCAGCGCCGCCTCGGTGGCATCGTTCCACAGGCCGAGGCATCCCGGCGTGATGCGGCCGATGGCCTCCACATGCGTGGCCTCGATGCAGAACATCGCGGCCCCCGACAGCGCGAAGGTGTTAATGTGCGTGAAGTGCCAGTCATTGGCCTCGCCGTTCGCCGCCGAGTATTGGCACATCGGCGCCACCATGATGCGGTTGGGAAGGGCAAGGCCGCGCAGCTTTATCGGGGAAAACAGGGCGCTCATGGGGGATGTCCGGTTGAGGGGAAGGGTTGGTTGCTTCTATCTAGCGATGTCCCGTTCTTTCCTCAACCGCGCCAACGGAGGAGGAAGCGCGGGAGCAAGTTCACTCCACCAGCGTGAATTGCAGCAGCAGTGTGCGCTGGATCGGTGAGAAATTGTCGTCGGAGACCATCGTCAGAACGGTATCGCCCTCCGCCGTGACGTGCGCGTCGATACCTTCCATGTTGTCGACTTCCTGGCCGAGATCGGCATTGAAGATGCTGGGGCCATCGACCACGGCACCTGGACCTATCGATTTGAGCGGGATACGCCGGATGCGGATGCCGAGACCGCCGAGCCAGGAAAACTTCCGCTCCAATATCAGGAGATCACCTGATGGCAGCAACACCGCATCGCTGACGTCGAAATTATCGGTGCGGCGAACGCTGAATTGACCCGGCGCAGGCCCTCCGACCAGGAACGCGAGCAAGTTGCCCTGACCGTCGAGCCCCCGTTCGGAGATCGCGATCAAGGTGCCGGCGAGCGGCATGCCCCTGGGCACCATGACGAGGGCTTCCAGTCCCTTGTTGAACGGCAGCTTCTTCACTGCCGGCGGCATCGGCACCACCTCGCCGCGCGAACGGGTAAAGCCCTTCGCAAAATCGAAGCGCAGCACCTGGTTGACGCGCTCCAGCCCGATGTAGACCAGAGAGCCGTCGAGCGCGATCGATTCCGAATCGAACCAGCCTCGCGCGGTGATCGGCCTGCCGTCCGGCCCCAGCATCGGCGCGGCCTCAACGTCGGCGAGCGATGTCATCTCGCGGCCGGAATAGACGATGCGGCCGGTGAACCAGCTCCCCTTGTCGCTAAAGGAGATGAAGCGTTCACCCTTGGCATCAAGCCTGATTCCCGATAACCCGCCAAAACCGCGAAAGCCCGAGGTCAGCACCAACCCGCTGCGATATTCAAGCGAACCGAAGCGCACGTGCTGATGGTCGCGGGTGTCGAACGAGGGCAGCCGGCTGGCCTTGACCTCGATCGAAACCGGCGCAGCGACCGAGAATTCGTCGGGCTTGATCTGTTTCGCCGGCTCGACCGCGATCTGCGCGCACGCAACGCCGGGCAACGCGGCGAGCGAAAGCCCCGCCGCCGTGGCCTTCAGGAGGCCCCGGCGGCTCGCGCGTGCATCCATGGATTCAGGAATGCAATTTTCGCCGCTGGCTACTCGAGGCCGGCGGCGCGCCATGGGTCTCGCTGAAGAGCTCGGCAAGCTTTTCGGTGATGGCGCCACCGAGCTCTTCGGCGTCGACGATGGTGACCGCGCGGCGATAGTAGCGTGTGACATCGTGACCGATGCCGATCGCGATCAGCTCGACCGGGGAGCGGGTCTCGATCTCCTCGATGATGTGACGCAGATGCCGTTCTAGGTAATTTCCGGGATTGACCGACAGCGTCGAATCGTCGACCGGCGCACCGTCCGAAATCATCATCAGAATCTTGCGCTGTTCGGCACGGCCCAGCAGCCGCTTGTGCGCCCAGTCCAGCGCCTCGCCGTCAATATTTTCCTTGAGCAGCCCCTCGCGCATCATCAGGCCGAGATTCTTGCGCGAGCGCCGCCACGGCGCGTCCGCCGCCTTGTAGATGATGTGGCGGAGATCGTTGAGGCGGCCCGGGTTCGGCGGCTTGCCGGCCGCAAGCCAGGCTTCGCGGGATTGGCCGCCCTTCCAGGCGCGGGTGGTAAAGCCGAGAATCTCGACTTTGACGCCGCAGCGCTCCAGCGTCCGCGCCAGGATGTCGGCACAGGTTGCCGCGACCGTGATGGGGCGGCCGCGCATTGAGCCGGAATTGTCGAGCAGCAGCGTCACCACGGTGTCGCGGAAGGTCGCTTCCTTTTCATGCATGAACGACAGCGGGTGATACGGATCGGTGACCACGCGCGACAGCCGCGCCGGGTCCAGAATGCCTTCCTCGAGATCGAATTCCCAGGCGCGGTTCTGCTGCGCCATCAGCCGGCGCTGCAAGCGGTTGGCGAGGCGCGCTACTATGCCTTGCAAATGCGCGAGCTGCTTGTCGAGATAGGAGCGCAAGCGCTCCAGCTCATCATGGTCGCAGAGATCTTCGGCTGCGATCACCTCGTCGAATTTCGGCGCAAAGGCGTGATATTCCGGCCCGCGCGGCTCGTTGGTACCCCGCGCATTCGGCCGCGTCGCTTCCCCCGGGGTTTCGTCGTCGCCGAGTTCGCCGTCGTCGAAGGTGTCGCTGGTCGAAGCCTGCGCGCTTTCCATCGCACTTTCGGACATCTCGTCGGTGGTCGCCTCTGCCTGATCGGCACTCATTTCCTGCGCGGCATCGGAGTCGGGCGCGCCTTCAGCACCGGACTGGTCATTCTCGCCGTCTTGATTATTGTCGTCGTTGTCGTCCTCATCGGCTTCCGCGTTGCGCTCATCGCCAAGCTCAAGCGCGGACAACAGGTCATGCACCGCGTCGCCGAATTTGGTCTGATCTTCCGCGATCCGATCGAGCCGATCGAGCCTTGTGCCGATCTTGTCTTCCAGGATCGGACGCCACAGGTCGACCATTTTCCGTGCGGCCTGGGGCGGCGCGAGCCCGGTGAGGCGCTCCCGCACCAGCATCGCCAGCGCATCCGATAACGGCGCGTCGGCGCGGTCGGTGATCTCGTCGAACTTGCCGCGATGGAAATGATCGTCGAGCATCGCGGTGAGGTTTTTGGCAACGCCCGCCATCCGCCGCGCGCCGATCGCCTCGACCCGCGCCTGTTCGACGGCCTCGAACACGCCGCGCGCCTGGGGATTGCCCGGCATCAGCTTGCGATGCACTTTCGGGTCGTGGCAGGCGAGCTTGAGTGCGATGGAGTCGGCATGGCCGCGCACGATGGCTGCATCGCGCCGCGTCATCTTGCGCGCCGGCTCAGGCAGCCGCGCCTTGCCGGGTGCGAGACCCGGCCGCTCCGCGGCGAATGTCACTTCCAGTTCCGGCGTTTTTGCGATCGCGCGCAGGCAGGCCGTGACCGCGCGCTTGAACGGCTCGGTCGGGGCCTCCTTCGCGCCGGTCCGGAATTTGATGTTCGACGTCGTCATCGCGCCTCGCCGCGGGCCGCTATTACGAGAGCGCCACGTTGACCGACGATTCCGCAAGCTCCGCGTTGAAGCAGCGCTGATAGAATTCAGCCACCAGCGGCCGTTCCAGCTCGTCGCACTTGTTGAGGAAGGTGACGCGGAAAGCAAAGCCGATATCGCCGAAGATTTCGGAATTTTCCGCCCAGGTGATCACTGTGCGCGGGCTCATCACCGTCGACAGATCGCCATTGGCGAACGCGTTGCGGGTAAGGTCGGCAAGCCGCACCATCTTGTTGACGATGTCGCGGCCTTCCTGCGTGCGGTAGTGATGCGCCTTCGCCAGCACGATCTCGACTTCCTCGTCATGGGCGAGATAGTTCAGCGTGGTGACGATCGACCAGCGGTCCATCTGGCCCTGGTTGATCTGCTGGGTGCCGTGGTAGAGGCCGGAAGTATCGCCGAGGCCGACGGTGTTGGCGGTCGAGAACAGGCGGAACGCCGGATGCGGCTTGATCACCTTGTTCTGGTCCAACAGCGTCAGCCGGCCGGATACTTCCAGCACGCGTTGGATCACGAACATCACGTCGGGGCGGCCGGCGTCGTATTCGTCGAACACCAGCGCGATATTGTGCTGCAGTGCCCAAGGCAGGATGCCGTCACGGAATTCCGTGACCTGCTTGCCTTCCCTGATGACGATGGAATCCTTGCCGACGAGATCGATGCGGCTGATGTGGCTGTCGAGATTGACGCGTACGCAAGGCCAGTTCAGCCGGGCCGCGACCTGTTCGATATGGGTCGACTTGCCGGTGCCGTGATAGCCGGTGACCATGACGCGGCGGTTCTTGGCGAACCCTGCCAGGATGGCGAGCGTGGTGGCACGATCGAAGCGATAGTCCGAATCGACTTCCGGCACATGCGGATCGACTTCGGAGTACGCGGGAACATCGAGGTCGCTGTCGATGCCGAAGACCTGCCGGACCGACACCTTCATGTCGGGCATACCAACGGGCTCCTCAATTCTGGTCATGGCGGCGGTCGTCATCAATCCTCCGAGGTCTCGGGCGATCCCGAAACCGTAATTTTGCGGCATGGCTACGGATGGGCTTTAAATTGACCCTATCAGAGAGCAACGGTCGGCAGAAGCCCGCCCGCCAATCAAAGTTCCGTCGCGTTATCATCTAGATAGGTACGAGGCGCGGTTTTCGGAAGGCTGCCCTGCGAATCACGCCGTTCTTGCGCCCGGCGGCCCTTGCCAATCGACCGCAATGGCACTTTTCGTGGCGATAGTTAGTTATGCTAGGGCGAGGCCCGGACCGGGCGATCAAGCCAGCACAGGGGTCTTGTGACTTCATTCATCGATCAACTGATTGCATTCGTCTCGGCAAATGCCTGGCTTGCCTATCTGACGCTGTTCCTCGCCGCCCTGCTGGAAGCCGTTCCAGTGGTAGGCTCGGTGATACCGGGCTCGACCATCATCCTGGCGCTGAGCGCGCTGGTGCCAGGCGGAGAGCTGAAGCTCACATGGGTGCTCGCGGCGGCAATCGCGGGCGCGTTGCTCGGCGACGGATCGGCATTCTGGGCCGGGCATCGCTCGCAGCGCGAAATCCTCAACACCTGGCCGCTGGCGAATTATCCGCGCCTAGTGGCGCAGAGCGAAACGTTCTTCCGCCGCTGGGGCACCCTTGCAGTGTTCTTCGCGCGCTTCGTTCCGCCGATTCGCGCATTCGTTCCGATCACGGCGGGCGCACTCGGCATGCAGCCTGCGCGATTTTACCCCGTCAACATCGCGGCGATCGCGCTGTGGGCTCCGGCCCATGTGCTGCCCGGAGTGGTGGCGGTGTCCGCGCTGCACCAATATGCCGGACTCCCTCATCATCAGGGGGTCGCCAGACACTTGTGGATGCTGGCCGTGATCGGCGGCGCCTTGATCGTCGCACTGGCCACCTGGACGATCCGCCGCCGCCATGGCAGCGGGCGGATCGAGCCGGCGACGAAAGAATCGCGCTGATCGTTTGGCCTGTCGCGACGTCGCCGTAAGCGCAGCTACGCTTCGCGGACCACGGTCTTGAGATAATTGTACGCCTTGATGATCTCGATCAGGCGGTCTTCCGTCGAGCGGTCGCCGCCGTTGGCGTCGGGATGGTGCTGTTTCACCAGCGCCTTGTACTTCACCTTGACTTGTTCGAGCGTCGCCTCGGGGCCGAGCCCCATCACCTGCAACGCCTTGCGCTCGGCATTGAAGACCTTGCGGGTCTCGCTCTTGGGCGCGGCCTCCGGGCCGGGCCGCCAGCGGCCGCGGCCGTTGAGCTCGCTGAACATGCTGAACGGATCGGACGCGCCCTCGAAATCGGCCTCCGCGCTGCCCTTGGCTCTTTTGGCGCTGGTGTTGGCGCCCATTTTCCAGGTCGGACGATGGCCGGTCAGCGCGTCCTTCTGGTAGCGCGCGACGGCTTCCGGGTTCATGCCGGAAAAGAAATTATAGGACTGGTTATATTCGCGGACGTGGTCGAGGCAGAAATGCCAGTACTCGCGGGAATTTTCCCGGCCCTTGGGCGCACGGTGCGGCCCCTTGTTCTTGCAGCTCGGCCATTCGCACAGGACGGAGGCTTCGCGCGCCTGCGCCTGTTGCTTCGCGCTCAGCTTGTTGGGCTTGATGCGAATACGGTCGAAGAATTTCGATGAATCAATTGGCATCGCTGACTATGACAACGCAACGCGAAAAGCTTCAAGTCTTGACATTGCGAATACCTCACCTTCGATGCGCCATTGACGAAATGCGAGCATGGACGTATTGCCGCTACCCATGAGCGCCGGAAAAACCATGCAGTCTATCATCACAAACAAGCTGCGTGAAGCTTTCGCGCCGGAAAGCCTCGACGTCGCGGACGAATCACATCTGCATGAGGGCCACGCCGGCCACAGGCCGGGCGGCGAGACGCATTTCCGAGTGTATATTGTGTCTCAGGCGTTCCGGGGGAAGAGCCGGATCGAACGCCACCGCATGATTAACGCGGCGCTGGCTGCGGAACTTGCCGAGAGCGTGCATGCGCTCGCCATTCACGCGCAGGCGCCGGGGGAAACCGGCTAAAGCTAAAACGCCGTTCCTGCCCGCTTCGGCTTTTTCTCCTCGATTTCGGCCTCGCCGCGGGTCACCGGGACGATCCGCAGCGCCGTGATGCGGTTGCGCTCGCGGCGCAGGACGCGGAAGCGGAAGCCGTGGAAGGTGAAACTCTGGCCGCGCTCCGGGATCGAGCGTGCCTCGTGAATCACGAGCCCCGCGACCGTGGTCGCCTCCTCATCCGGCAACCGCCAGTCCATGGCGCGGTTGAGATCGCGGATCGGCACCGAACCGTCGACCACGACCGAGCCGTCGGGCTGGGCGCGGACGCCTGCGACCACGACGTCGTGTTCGTCGGAGATGTCGCCGACGATCTCTTCCAGAATATCCTCCAGCGTCACCATGCCTTCGACTTCGCCATATTCGTCGACGACGAGGGCGAAGTGGGTCTTGCGGCGGCGGAACGCCTTGAGCTGCTCGGAGACGGTCCGCATCTCCGGCACGAACCAGGGCGGTAGCGCGATCGTCGAGACATCTATCCGCGATGTATCGCCTTCGGACGCGCGAATGGCGCGCAACAGGTCCTTGGCGTGCAAGACGCCGATGATGTTTTCCGGCTTGTCGCGCCACAGCGGAATGCGGGTATATTCGGTCGCGAGCACCTCGCGCACCAGATCCTCCGGCGGCAGGTCGGCGTTGATCATCACCATCTCGGTGCGATGAACCATCACGTCGGAAACCTGAAGCTCGCGCAAGTCCAATAGGCCGCCGAACATGTCGCGGTCCTGCTTCTCCACCTTGCCTTCGTGGTGAAGCAGATCGACCGCGCCGCGCAGACGTTCGGTCGGCGACAAAATCGGCTGGTTGGCGCCGATCTTGATGCCGAGCATCTTCATCAGCAGACGAACGACCGCCTCGACGATGGTGAGCAGGGGCCCAAGCAGATACACCGTCAGCTTCATCGGGCGCGCGACCAGAAGCGCCACCCGGTCCGGCGCATTGATGGCGATGGTCTTCGGCAGCACTTCGGCGAAAATCACGACCATGACCGTCATGACGCCAGTGGCGTAGAGCACGCCGACTTCGCCGAACCAGGCGGTAAAGATGCCGGTCGCGAGCGCGGAAGCGCCGATATTGGCGATGTTGTTGCCGAGCAGCAGCGCGCCGATCAACCGATCGCGCATCGCAAACAGGCTGGAGACCACGCCGGCCTCCCGGTTACCCTGCTTCGACAGCCGCAGCATGCTGGCGCGCGAGGCGCCGGTCAGCGCGGTCTCGCTCGCCGCGAAGAACGCCGACACCAGAAGGCAGGCAACCACGATGGAAAATGTAAACCAGTCCATGACCTGTTTATTTTTTCCGCGCCAGCTTTTCTTTCAGAAAATCGCGAACCAGCGACGGCTCGACGTTGGGCGCAATCACGGCGCGGCCGATCGCCTCAAGCAGGATGAAGGCAAGCTTGCCGCGCTTGACCTTCTTGTCCTGCGCCATCAGCGTCATCAGCGCATCGGCGTCCGCAAGCCCTTCCTGGGCGAAGCCTGCGATATCCTGCAGATGGGTCGGCAGACCTGCTTCAGCAAGGTGACGTTCGACGCGTGCCGCGTCGGAAGCGGAAATCATCCCGAGCTGCGCGGAAAACTGCGCCGCCAGCACCATGCCGATCGCGACGCCTTCGCCGTGGAACAGCCGGTCGGAAAAGCCGGTCGCGGCCTCCAGCGCGTGGCCGAAGGTATGGCCGAGATTGAGCAGCGCGCGTTCACCGGTCTCGCGCTCGTCGCGCGACACGATCGCGGCCTTGGCGCGGCATGAGGTCGCAATCGCGTGCTCGCGCGCGGCGCCGCCCTTGAAAATGTCGGCGCGATTGTTTTCCAGCCAGGTGAAAAACGCTTCGTCGCCGAGCACGCCGTATTTGGCCACTTCGGCATAGCCGGCGCGGAACTGGCGCGGCGGCAGCGTATCGAGCACCGCCGTGTCGGCGATCACCAGAACGGGCTGGTGAAACGCGCCCAGCAGATTCTTGCCCTGCGGCGAATTGATTCCGGTCTTGCCGCCGACAGACGAATCGACCTGCGCCAATAGCGAGGTCGGTACCTGCACGAGATCGACGCCGCGACGCAGGATCGCCGCGGCGAACCCTGCGAGATCGCCAACCACGCCGCCGCCAAGCGCAATCACGAGATCGTTGCGCTCGATCCTGGCCTTAATCAGCGCTTCAGAGACCTGTTCGAGACCGGCATAGGTCTTCGAACCCTCGCCTTCGGCAACGATGATCCGCGAGCTCGCAATGCCGGCCGCCGACAACGACGCTTCGGTTTTTTCCAGCCAGTGGATTGCGACATTGCGGTCGGTGACGATGGCGGTGCGCGCGCCGGGGCGCAAATCGGCGATGCGCGCGCCGAGCGATGCCAGCACATCGCGACCGATGACGATGTCGTAGGCACGCGTCCCCAGCGCGACATCGACGATGACGGCGTCGGAATGTTTCAACGGCGCGGTCATCGCGAAACGCTCATGATGCCGGATGGCTGTTCGGCCTCGGCGTTGGCGCGCAAACGCGCATGCAGCGCATCGACACATTCATCGACGATTTTCTCATGCGGCACGTCGCGGGACCAGATCGTCAGATCAGCATGCTGATAGACCGGCTCGCGTTCGCTGATCAGCCGCCCGAGGGTCGCTTCGGGATCGGGGGTCTGGAGCAACGGGCGATCGGCGCGCCGTCTCACCCTGCGCATGATGATATCGGCATCTGCCTTGAGCCAGATCGAGATCGCCTTGGCGCCGACGCGGTTGCGGGTTTCCTCGCGCATGAACGCGCCGCCCCCGGTCGCGAGCACGGCCGGACCGCTCTCGAGCAGCCGCGCGATCACGCGCGCCTCGCCATCCCGAAACTGCGGTTCGCCATGGGCTTCGAAAATGTCCGGGATCGACATGCCGGCCGCCGCCTCGATCTCGGAATCCGCGTCAAGGAACGGCAGGCCCAGCCGCGCCGCGAGGCGCCGGCCGATCGTGGATTTGCCGGCTCCCATCATGCCGACGAGCACAATGAGTCGCGTTCCCAGCGTGGCCAGAATTTCGGCCTCGCGGGATGCGCTGACGTCCGCCGGTAAGACCGTCTCAGGCATTTCGTTGCTCGGTTGCCGCACAATGCGGCACTTCTCACGCCACCTATACTACCCCCGCCGATCGCCTTGCCAGAGTCTCTTGCAACGGCAGGGCGAACATGTTGGATAATTTCAATGGTTAATGAGGCCCTGCCATGCCCAGTTTGTTCCGCTTTCTGACGGTTATCGCCGTGATCGTCGGGGTGGTCTATGGCGTGATTTTCGCACTGGCGAATTTCGTCAGCCCGAAACCGCGGGAAATGACCGTGACCATCCCGCCGGATAAATTTCTCAAGAGATAAGCGGTAACCTCGCCGGATGCCCGCCAGGACCTCAGACGCGAAACTCATCGGCCTGTTCCTCGACATGCTCGCCGCGGAACAGGGTGCAGGGCCCAACACGCTGGAGGCCTATCGCCGCGATCTCACCGATTTCTCGAGCTTCCTCGCCCGCAAAGGGCTTGGCTTTGCCGGCGCGGAAACCCAGTCGCTGCGGGACTACCTCGCCGACCTCGACACCCGCGGCTTCAAATCATCCAGCGTGGCGCGACGGCTGTCGGCGATGCGGCATCTGTTCCGCTTCCTCTTGAACGAGCGGATTCGCAGCGAGGATCCGGCAGCGATCCTGGCCGGGCCGAAACGCGGCCGCGGCTTGCCAAAGGTATTGTCGATTGCCGACGTCGATCGGATGCTGACGCGCGCCAAGGAGCTTACGCAGGCGAGCGAGGCGTCGAGCTCGCAGCGGCTTCGCGCAATGCGGCTTTATTGCCTGCTCGAGGTGCTCTACGCCACCGGCCTTCGAGTGTCGGAACTGGTAGCGCTGCCGCGCTCGGCGGCGCGGATCGACGCCCGCATGATCGTGGTACGCGGCAAGGGCAACAAGGAACGGCTGGTGCCGCTCAATGAGGCCTCGCGGCAGGCGATGGCCGACTATCTCGCAGCAACCGAAGCCTTCAAGGCGGAGAAAAAGAAAAATGCCGGCGTCTCGAAATGGCTGTTTCCCTCGTTCGGCGAGAGCGGACATCTGACACGGCAACATTTCGCGCGGGACTTAAAGGAGCTTGCGGCCGCATCGGGGCTCGCGCCGCGGCTGGTCTCGCCGCATGTGCTGCGTCACGCCTTTGCGAGCCACCTCCTGCACAATGGCGCGGACTTGCGCATCGTGCAGACGCTGCTCGGCCACACCGATATTTCGACCACGCAAATCTACACCCATGTGGTGGAAGAACGGCTCAAGAGCCTGGTGCGCGACCTCCATCCGCTAGCGGAAAAATAGGCCTGGCGGACCTCGCGCCTTGACTTCGGCGGCGATCTTTCGTGAAAGGGCCACGTCCCGCCCGCGAGCCACAAAACGCGCTTTTCGCCTCTCGCCCTGAGATACGCACTAAGCCATTGAACATGCGCGCTTTCCGCAAGCAAACCGAAACCGTTTCGCCTCAAACCGCGTTCTTACCTATATTGCCTTGATGCTGGACCAGATGCGTTCTTATCTCGATTTCGAAAAGCCCGTTGCCGAACTCGACTCCAAGGTCGACGAGCTGCGCGCGCTGGCAGCTTCGGGCAGCGACATCGGCGAGGAGATCTTGCGGCTCGAGGACAAGGCCGGCCAGGCGCTCGCCGAGCTCTACGCCAATCTCACGCCGTGGCAGAAGACGCTGGTCGCGCGGCACCCGCAGCGGCCGCATTTCACCGATTTCGTCACTGCGCTGATAACCGAATTCACGCCGCTCGCCGGCGACCGCAAGTTCGGCGAGGACGAAGCGCTGATGGGCGGCTTCGGCCGTTTCCGCGGCGAGAGCATCTGCGTGATGGGACAGGAAAAAGGTGCCTCCACCGACTCCCGCATCAAGCACAATTTCGGCATGGCGCGTCCGGAAGGTTACCGCAAGGCGGTTCGGTTGATGGAGATGGCCGAACGATTCGGCATTCCCGTGCTGTCGATCGTCGATTCCGCCGGCGCCTATCCTGGCATCGGCGCCGAAGAGCGCGGCCAGGCCGAGGCGATCGCGCGCTCCACTGATGCCTGCCTGTCATTGGGCGTGCCCAATGTCGCAATCGTCACCGGCGAAGGCATGTCGGGCGGCGCGATCGCGATCACGACCGCCAACCGCGTGCTGATGTTCGAACACGCGATCTACAGTGTGATTTCGCCGGAGGCGGCCTCATCAATCCTGTGGCGCGACGGCACCAAGGCCCAGGAAGCTGCCACCAACATGAAGATCACGGCGCAGGACATGCTGCGTTTCGGCGTCATCGACACCATCCTGAAGGAGCCGGTGGGCGGTGCGCACCGTGATTCGGCGGCCATGATCGCGACTACAGGCGAAGCGATCGCGCAAGCCTTTGATGAATTGCGCAACCTCGACGCCGAGATGATCCGCAAGCAACGCCGGCAGAAATTCCTCGATATCGGCCGGAAACTGGGCTGAAACCCCCAAATCCTGCGGAAAACTGCCCGTTAACGGGGCGTTAACGCCCTTTTTTGCCAAAATTAGCCATTTTGGCCGCAATTAGGCCCAGACCGCATTATTTAACTTCTATTGACTATGGCGTCAGGGAACCCGGTGCGAGGCTCTGTTCGGGTTGCGAGCAGGGCGGCGTTAAGGGTAAGATTTTAGTCAATGGCTTCAGGGCATGAACGCTAGAGCATGATCCGGAAAAGTGGGGTTCCGGTTTTCCGACAAGATCATGCTTGAACAAGTGTTGGGGTTGCGAACATTGCCCGGTGGGTGTGGAGCTTTGCATTGAACTATCGCACGCTTGTTCGCGCGCTTATCGCCTCTGCCGCGCTTGCGGCCGGTGCGCTATTGGCCGGATGCGATAGCGACGAGATTTCACTCGCGGCCAACGCGAAGGCCAACCAGCCGGTCCCACCCAAACTGATCGCGGCGATGACCGAAAAGGACATGGATCTGCAATCGCCGATCCTGGTCCGCCTGTTCAAGCAGGAAGCCGAACTCGAGGTCTGGAAGCAGGATCGCTCCGGCCGCTTCACGCTGCTCAAGACCTATCCGATCTGCCGCTGGTCGGGAGATCTCGGACCCAAGGTGCGCGAAGGCGACCGCCAGGCGCCGGAAGGTTTTTATTCGATCACGCCGGGCCAGATGAATCCGCAGTCGGCGTATTATCTGTCATTCAACACCGGCTACCCCAACGCCTATGACCAGGCGTTAGGACATACCGGGTCGCAGCTCATGGTGCATGGCGATTGCTCCTCGCGCGGCTGTTACGCGATGACCGACGAACAGATCATGGAGATCTATGCGCTCGGCCGCGAATCCTTCTTCGGCGGCCAGAAGGCGTTTCAGTTCCAGGCCTATCCGTTCCGGATGACGCCGATCAACATGGCGAAGCACCGCAACAACCCGAACATGCCGTTCTGGAAGATGATCAAGGAAGGCTACGATCATTTCGAGGTCACGCGGCAGGAGCCAAAGGTCAATTTCTGCGAGAAGAAATACGTGTTTGACGCGGTCAAGCCGCCGGATGCCAAGCAGGATCCGATGTTCCAGGCTTCGGCCAAGTGCCCCGCCTATGTGATCCCCGACGAGATTGCCGACGCCGTGCGCGAGAAGCAGGAGCAGGAGCAAGCCGAATACGCGAAGCTGGTTGCGAAGGGCACGCCGGTTGCCAAGCTCAACACCGGCATCGACGGCGGCATGAACCAGGTGTTCGCCGCGCGCGTCCCCGGCGGCAATACCGGGTTGTCGGAGGGCGGCGAAGGCCAGAGCCTGTCGCTTTCCGGGTTCTCCCGCGCGCCGGGCACGATCCCCTCCACCGTCAATCCCCCGCACGCCCCCGGCGCGGATGAGCCTGTCGTCGCAGCGCCGGCGTTGACGCCCGCCCCGGCACCGGCACCGCCGACCCGGGTGGCGTCCGCGGCGCCAACCGCGCAGTCCGACGGTTTCTTCAGCAACCTTGCGCGCAAGATTGGCCTCGGCGGTACAGCCGACACCACCGCGGCCACACCGCCGCCATCTCCGGCAAAGCCGAAGCCGGAGGCCAAGCGCGGCGAGCAAGCGCCGCGGTCGGAAGCGGCAGCCCCCAAGGGTGCGGCATCGAAGCCCGCCGAAACGAAGCCGGCCGAGACCCGGCAAGCCGCCACGCGCCCGCAACCTAAACCGTCAGTGAGCGATAGCGCGCCTGTCGCCGAAGCACCCGCTCCCAAGGACACGCTGGTCGCCGGTTCGCAGCCGATCGTGCAGACAAACTCGTTCGACAGCCGCTTCTCTGCCGCGAAGTAAGAGGCACTCGATCAGAGAAGTAGTGGGCAAAAGCGCCGTTCGCGCCGTGCCCACCAATTGAAGCTGCAGAACGACGGCAGATGGTGGGCTCGCTTCGCTTTAGCCTACCCTTCGAAGCTATCGGTCGCTAGCGCTCACGCATACTTGCCGTGGCAGTGCTTGTACTTCTTGCCGCTTCCGCACGGGCAATCCTCGTTGCGGCCGACCTTGCCCCAGCTCGCCGGATTCTTGGGATCGCGGTCGGCAGCAGTGGCGGCGTTGGCCTGAGGCACCAGCGAAACATCGGCGAACGCCAATTCGTCCTCGCCGGTATTGGGATCGAACTTGTGCGCCTCCATCGGCGGCAACGCCGGCTGCTGCTCTTCCGGCGGCACGATCTCGACCCGCATCAACTGCGCCGTCACCGCCTCGCGCAGATGCGCGGTCATCGCCTCATAGAGGCCGAACGCTTCGGACTTGTACTCCTGCAGCGGATCGCGCTGGCCGTAGCCGCGCAGGCCGATCACCTGACGCAGATGATCGAGCATGATGAGGTGCTCGCGCCAGAGATGATCGAGCGTCTGCAAGAGAATGGTCTTCTCGATGTAACGCATCACATCGGGGCCCCACTGGGCGACCTTGGCCGCCATGTGCTCGTCGACGCGTTGCTCGATGCGCGTCAGCAATTCCTCGTCGGCAATGCCCTCTTCCTTGGCCCATTCGTCGACCGGCAGATCGATGTCGAGCACCCGCTTCAATTCTTCCCTCAGGCCGGCGACGTCCCACTGCTCGGCATAGGCATGTTCGGGCACATGCTTGGCGACGACATCGTCGACGAAGTCACGGCGCATGTCCGCGACCATGTCGGCCACGCTGTCGCTCTTCATCAGATCGACGCGCTGGTCGAAGATCACCTTGCGCTGGTCGTTCTGGACGTTGTCGAACTTCAAGAGATTCTTGCGGATGTCGAAGTTGCGCGCTTCGACCTTCTGCTGTGCCTTTTCCAGTGCCTTGTTGATCCAGGGATGGATGATGGCTTCGCCCTCTTTCAGCCCCAACCGCGTCAGCATCGAGTCGAGCCGGTCGGACCCGAAGATCCGCATCAGATCGTCTTCCAGCGAGAGAAAGAATTTCGAGCGCCCGGGATCGCCCTGGCGGCCGGAGCGGCCGCGAAGCTGGTTGTCGATGCGCCGCGATTCATGGCGTTCCGAGCCGATGATGTAGAGGCCACCGGGCCGGCTCGACGTCTTCGCGGGCTTGTTGCCCTTGGCCGGTTCGATCTCGATCGCGTCTTCCGCCTTCAGCACGATCTCGCGGAACCGCTCGACGTCGGCCTTGATGCGCTCGATCCTCGCGGCCTTCTCGGGCTCGTCGGCAATCGCAGCGGTTTCCTGCTGGATCCGCATCTCGAGCGAACCGCCGAGTTTGATGTCGGTGCCGCGGCCCGCCATGTTGGTCGCGATCGTGATCGCGCCGGGGACGCCGGCCTCCGCCACGATATAGGCTTCCTGTTCGTGGAAGCGCGCATTCAACACCGCGAACAATTTGGCCGGCTTGCCCGCGCGCGCCGCGGCATAGAGCTTGTCCAGCGCGCCTGGACTGCCGAAATCGATCTGCTTGTAGCCGTGCTTCTTGAGGTATTCGGCGAGCACTTCGGATTTCTCGATCGAGGCGGTGCCGACCAGGACCGGCTGCAGCCGCTTGTTGGCGCGCTCGATCTCGGCAAGGATCGCGGCATATTTCTCGTTCTGGGTGCGATAGACCTCATCGTCCTCGTCGAGACGCGCTACCGGCAAGTTGGTCGGGATCTCCACGACCTCGAGCTTGTAGATGTCGAACAATTCGTCGGCCTCGGTCGCGGCCGTACCGGTCATGCCAGAGAGCTTTTCGTACATCCGGAAGTAATTCTGGAAGGTGATCGAGGCCAGCGTCTGGTTTTCCGGCTGCACCTGCTGATGCTCTTTCGCCTCGAGCGCTTGATGCAGGCCTTCCGAATAGCGCCGACCCGGCATCATGCGGCCGGTAAACTCGTCGATGATAACGACTTCGCCGTCGCGGACGATGTAGTCCTTGTCGCGCGTGAACAGGGTGTGGGCGCGCAGTGCCTGGTTGATGTGGTGCACGACGGAGACATTCTCGACGTCGTAGAGCGAATCGCCCTTGAGCTGGCCGGCATCGCGCAGCAGGGTCTCGATTTTTTCCATGCCCGCTTCGGTCAAGGTCACCGTGCGCTGCTTCTCGTCGACCTCGTAATCGGTCTTATCGAGCTTCGGGAAGAAGGTGTCGATGGTGTTATAGAAATCCGAGCGGTCGTCGAGCGGACCGGAGATGATCAGCGGCGTGCGCGCCTCGTCGATCAGGATCGAGTCGACTTCGTCGACGATGGCATAGAAGTGGCCGCGCTGGACCATGTCCTCCAGGCGGTACTTCATGTTGTCGCGCAAATAGTCGAAGCCGTATTCGTTGTTGGTACCGTAGGTGATATCGCGCGAATAGGCTTCCTTGCGCTCGGCATCATCCAGCCCATGGACGATCACACCGACGGTGAGGCCGAGGAAATTGTAGATCTGCCCCATCCATTCGGAGTCGCGGCGGGCGAGGTAGTCGTTGACGGTGACGACATGAACGCCTCGGCCAGCCAGCGCGTTGAGATAGACCGCTAGGGTCGCCACCAGCGTCTTGCCTTCGCCGGTCTTCATCTCGGCAATGTCGCCCTCGTGCAGCACCATGCCGCCGATCAATTGCACGTCGAAATGCCGCTGCCCGAGCGTGCGCTTGGCGGCCTCGCGCACGGTGGCAAATGCCGGGACCAGGATGTCGTCGAGCGTCCTGCCGTCTGCGATCTGTTGCTTGAATTCGGCGGTGCGGGCCTTCAGCGCCTCGTCGGACAGTGCGGCGACTTCCGGCTCGAGCGCATTGATGGCGTCGACGCGGGCCTGATAGCCCTTCACCCGCCGGTCGTTGGCGGAGCCGAAAAATTTGCGGGCGAGCGCGCCGATCATGCCGAATTCCTGTCTTCGCGGTTCATGCGTTGCAGCCGTGACGTGGTCCACCAAGTTGCTTATCAACTCACCGTGACGCGTCGCGGCAAAATCCCCGAACTTGGGGAACATCCGCCAATGAGTGGGAATTAAGCAATCCAAGGTTCAACGGCCAAAAACGCAGCAAAATAAGCGCCATCGCCATTGACACGATGACGGCAGAGATATGGCCGGGTGGCAGGCTTGTCAACGGCGCCAAGGCCTTGCCGATGGCGCGAAGCTGTCAAGGAATTCATGATTTTGACAGACTTTTCGCGTTGCCAAGGTCGCATGATTGGGCGAGTGTCCGGCCGGTCGATTTTACCCTTCTCCAAGATAAGGATTTTCCATGACCGCTTTGTTCCCGGTAATGAAAACCGGCTTGCGCCTTGGCTTGGCCTCCGCGGCGGTGGGCTGTCTCGCCATCGCGCTATACGCGGGCCCGGCCCGCGCCGAAGACAAAGTGCTCGCCAAGGTCAATGGCGCCGAAATCCGTCAGAGCGATGTCGCGCTCGCCGAGGAAGAACTCGGACCGAGCCTCGCCCAGATGGACCCGGCTACCAAGGACGAGAACGTGCTGGCGTTCCTGATCGACATGAGGATCGTGTCCAAGGCCGCCGAGGACAAGAAGGTCCAGGATGGCGAGGATTTCAAGAAGCGGCTGGCGTTCACGCGCAGCCGGCTTTTGATGGACAGCCTGCTTGCGAGCGAAGGCAAGGCCGCGACCACCGACGACGCCATGAAGAAGGTCTACGAGCAGGCCTCCAAGGAGATCACGGGCGAGGAGGAAGTGCACGCCCGCCATATTCTGGTCGAGACCGAGGATGACGCCAAGGCGGTCGAGGAAGACCTGAAGAAGGGCGCCGATTTCGCCGAGCTCGCCAAGAAGAAATCCAAGGACCCCGGCGCTTCCGACGGCGGCGATCTCGGCTTCTTCACCAAGGATCAGATGGTGCCGGAATTCTCCTCGGTGGCCTTCTCGCTCGAGCCTGGCAAGATCTCCGATCCGGTGAAGTCGCAGTTCGGCTGGCACGTCATCAAGGTCGAGGAAAAGCGCAAGCGCAAGGCGCCGGATTTCGATCAGGTCAAGGGTCAGATCGAGACCTATGTGACGCGCAAGGCGCAGGCCGATTATGTCGGCAAGCTGCGCGATTCGGCCAAGATCGAGCGGATGGACAAGACGGCCGACACGACTAAGACCGACACCAAGCCGACCGATCCGGCCAAGCCCGCCGACTCCAAGATGGCGCCGGCGAAGAAGTAAGAATTCGCTATCCCTTCTGCGAAGCCAATAGTATTTACAACCATCATGGCCGGGCTTGTCCCGGCCATCTACGTCTTGAAATTCGTTCAGCGAGCAAGACGTGGATGGCCGGAATAAATCCGGCCATGACGATCTATTTTGTTGGTCTTTTCGGAATTTCCCCATGTCATCCATCTCGCCCCTCGCGCCGACAAAAAATCCCGACATGCCTGTGATCGCGGGCGTCAGGCTCGCGACCGCCGCCGCGGGCATCCGTTACCAGGGCCGCACCGATGTGCTGCTCGCGCTGCTGGACCAGGGCACTTCAGTCGCCGGCGTCTTTACCAAATCCAAATGCCCGTCGGCGCCGGTGGATTGGTGCCGCGCCAAACTCAAGCGCGGTGAGGCGCGCGCGCTGGTGGTAAATTCCGGCAACGCCAATGCCTTCACCGGCAAGACCGGGCGGCAGGCCACCGCGCTGACGGCCGCGATTGCGGCGAAGGCCGCCGGCTGCAGCACCAATGAGGTTTTCCTCGCTTCCACCGGCGTGATCGGCGAGCCGCTCGACGCCACCAAATTCAACGGCCTGCTCGGAACGCTGGCGGAGCAAGCCGAGCCGACCGATTGGATGAGCGCTGCCAGGGCGATCATGACCACCGACACCTTTCCGAAGGTCGCGACGGCGACCGTGAAGCTCGGCAAGGCAAAAGTCACGATCAACGGCATGGCCAAAGGCTCCGGCATGATCATGCCGGACATGGCGACCATGCTGGCGTTCGTGTTCACCGACGCGCCGATTTCGGCCGGCGCGCTGCAATCGCTGCTCAAGGGCGGCGTCGAGGACACATTCAACGCCGTGACCGTCGACGGCGACACCTCGACCTCGGATACGCTGCTGGCCTTCGCCACCGGCACGGCGGCGGCGAACGGCGCGCCAAAAATCAGCCGCGCCGGCGATCCGCGGCTGAAGGCCTTCACCAAGGCCTTTCATGCCGTATTGGCCGACCTCGCTGAACAGGTGGCGCGCGACGGCGAAGGTGCGCGCAAGCTGGTCGAAATCATCGTCGAAGGCGCGGTGTCGAAGGCTTCCGCGCGCAGGATCGCGATGTCGGTGGCGAATTCGCCGCTGGTGCCGGCGAGGATGCCAATTGGGGCCGCGTGGTGATGGCGGTCGGCAAGGCCGGCGAGCCCGCCAATCGCGACAAGCTAGCGATCTCGTTCAACGGCATCCGCGTCGCCAAAAGCGGTGCGCGCGATCCATCCTACAACGAGGAAGAAGTCTCCTCCGCGATGAAGAATCCCAAGATCCAGATCAGAATCGCGCTCGGCCTCGGCAAAGGCCGCGACCGCGTGCTGACCTGCGATCTCACCAAGGAATATATCGCGATCAACGGCGATTACCGCTCCTGAAGCAGCGACGCATGGCCGATCTCAAACTTACTCTGGTGGTTGCCTGCGCACTGGTCGATGCCGACAAGCGCGTGCTGATCGCGCAGCGGCCGCAAGGCAAGGCGCTGGCGGGCTTGTGGGAATTCCCCGGTGGCAAGGTCGAGCCGGGCGAGCGGCCGGAAATAACCTTGATCCGCGAACTGCACGAAGAGATCGGCATCACCGTCAGCGAGGCGTGTCTGGCGCCGCTGACCTTCGCGAGCCATGCCTATGACAGTTTCCATTTGTTGATGCCGCTCTACATCTGCCGCCGCTGGGAGGGCAGCGTGATCGCACGCGAGGGCCAGAATCTCGCCTGGGTCCGCGCCAACAAGCTGCGCGAATATCCGATGCCGGCGGCGGATATTCCGCTGATCCCGCATCTGGTCGATCTGTTGATGTGAAGCGAGAGGGCCAAACGCCCCCGGTCGTCATACGCGGGCCTGACCCGCGTATCCATCAATCTTCAAAATATCCTTGCGAAGCATGATGGATTGCCGGGTCAAGCCCGGCAATGACATTGCTACTTCGGCTTCGTTTTCTTCACCGCCTCCGCCAAGCTCGCCGTCGCCGATCCCGGCTTGAGCGGCCTCTGTTGGCTTTCATGCGGAGCCCAGCCCGACAGCCAGACCACGTCGAACGTGGCGCGGATGCGGCCGTCGGCATCGGCGAAGCGCTTGGCGTAAAGCTGCGCCATCCGCAGCATGGTGGCGCGGCGGGTCGGCGCGCGTCGTCGCTCGACCAGGATATTGCTCGCGCCCATCCGCCTGATATCGGCCATTAGCGCGAATGCGCTGTCATAGCGGACCACGATGCGATCGACATCGGTGACCGGCAGCGCGAGCCCCGCGCGCTGCAACAGGTGGCCTGCGTCGCGCAAATCCGCGAACGGCGCGACCCGCGGCGACACCCCGCCTTCGAGCTGCGCTTCCGCCGCGGCAAAGCATTGGCGAAGTTCGTTAAGCGTATCGCCGCCGATCATCGCCGCCAGCAACAGCCCGTCCGGCTTCAGCGCGCGGCGGATCTGCGCGAGGACGCCGGGCAGATCATTGACGAACTGCAGCGCGAGCGCGGATACGACGAGATCGAGCGTTTCCTGCTGAAACGGCAGAACTTCCTGCGGATCTCCCAAGACATCGAGGTGTGTGAAGGATTTGAGACGGTCGGCGAGCGGCTTTCGCAAGGCATCGCCGGGTGTCCAGATGTCGGCGGCCTCGGCAAAATCCCGCTTCACTGCGGCCAGCCGCTCCGCCATCTCTTCGGCCACACGATCGAGCAGGAAGGTGACAGGCCCCTGTTTGAACGCACGGCTCTGCCGCGCCCGCAACAATCTGCGGTCAAACAAGGTTGGCGCGGCGGGGATCGGATGGGAAGCCATGCCGGTTGGTTACGCCGATCGATGGCACACTGGCAATCCAGCCTTTACTTTCCCTTCGCCCGGCTTGAGCGCCGCG
>Ga0209473_1000363_pt1 | contig 27755 bp, 22 predicted proteins | sample GraSoiAngelo_133_FD_185890 | JGI IMG/M metagenome (GOLD analysis project Ga0209473, IMG submission 185890) | Grasslands soil microbial communities from the Angelo Coastal Reserve, California, USA - 14_0929_05_20cm (SPAdes) (version 2) | ecosystem: Environmental > Terrestrial > Soil > Grasslands ...
CCCCGGCGACCGTGTCGCTCGGATTCCAGGCGGTCACCGTGCCGATGTACACACCGGGCGCGGTCAGAGCCGACGCCCGATAGACGACGGGGATCTCGGTTTCCCGCGCGCCCGCCACGACGGTGGCGGGCACCGCGAGCCACGGGACGTTGCTCTTGAGCAGGAACTGCGCGGCACGCAGGCCGGCGACGTGGCGCACCTGGAACGATTGCACGGTGTCACCCGGGTCGCGCAGGCCGTCCCGGTGAAACGCGGCCGAGACGCCGGCGGGCACGCGCACCACGTAGGCCGAGCCCTGGTGTCCGCCCACCAGCCAGCGGTACGCCGCGTCGATTCGGGGCTGACCCGCGCCGTCGTCGATCGGGCTTTCGCCGCGGAACGGGACCGCCGAGGCCCGCAGCGCCTGCGCGATGTCCGCCGCGCTGACTTTGCGCCCTTCCTGCGACATGGCGGACAGGAGACACGCCGCCAGGCCGGCCGCGTGGGGCGCGGCCATGCTCGTGCCGCCCTTGATCTCGTCGCCCGTGTTCCAGCGCGGCACCGACGAGAACGCCACGCCCGGTGCCACCAGGTCCGGTTTGGCGAGCTCGGCGCCGCGCGAGCTCCACCAGCCCATCACGTCGGGCGCGGGCGCGGTCCCCGGCTGCACCGGACGCGCGAAGACGCCGGGGTACGATGCGCCCACCGACAGGGCGAGGTCCGCCGAGCCGGGGAACCCGAGCGTGGAAAGGCCGGGGCCGTCGTTGCCCGCGCTGATGGTGAATACCACCGCGGGATGGGTCACGAGAAACGCGTTCACGATCGAGTCGATGACCGCGTGTCCCTCGCGCTCGTTCCCCACGCCGAAGCTCAGGTTCAGCACCAGCGGCATGTTGCGCTGGTCGGCATAGCGGGCGGCGTAGGCCATGGCGCGTTGCATGCTGCCCGTGACCGAGATCCCGCCCCGTGCGGCGTTCGCGATCTTCAAGCCAAGCAGCTGCGCGCCCGGCGCGACGCCGTCGAACCCGGACACATTGAACAGGCTGTGCCCCGCGGCGATGCCGGCGACGTGAGTACCGTGCCCGCCGTTGTCGAAGAACAGGTCCAGCAGCGGGACGCCGTCGGCCTCGCTGAAGTTGGCGGCGAGGGTGATCGGCTTGGACCCGAGCGCGATCGTCTCGCGCCCGTCGCGATAGTCGTGCAGCGGCATCTCGTCTTCGAACGAGCCGTTCAAGTTCGAGTCGAGGAACGCCACCCAGCCGTCGCTCGCCTTGACCACGATGACGGGAAAGGCGTCGGTGTTGACTCCGTTGCCGTTCAAGTCGCCGGCCGGTGGCTTGCCCAGGGGCAGCTCCCGCAGCATTCCGGCGTACCACGTCGTGGCGGTGGTGAGGCGCCCGATGCGGTGCGCGCCGGCCAACGTGTGCCCCCCCACGGCGATGGTGCCGTCGGCGGAGGGCGTGACGGGAGCGAGCGCCACCCGGCCCTCGCCGGAGAAGTCGCGCAGCTCGATGATCTTGGGCGCCCCGGTGCTGGTGGTGATCAGGCCGTCCACGCCCGGGTCGACCCCGGTGTCCAGGATCGCGATCAGGACTCCCCGCCCGTCGTACGTGGGGTGCAGCAGGCGGAACTGGTCGACGCCCGTGTCCTTGAGCGGCATGAGCCCGGTCATGAACGCGATCGCCGGCGGCAGCGCGGGCTCGCGGGGAGGGGGGGTGGGCACCGCGGTGGCGTCGGTCGCCGCCGCCGGCGTGGCGGGCGGCCGCCCGGCCGGAACGGCGGTGGTGGTGGGGTGCGCCGTAGTGCCGCCGCAGGCGGCGACCAATAGGGCCAGGGCGACGCTGCAGCAATTGCGTGTCATGAAGCGCTCGGTAGGGCGAAGGCCCCGAGGTGGGGGCCGGAGAATTCCGTGGTCGTCTCGAGCAGGAAGGCGAGGACATCGGGTGTGTCTTCCGGCGGCAGGATGGCATCGACGAAGCCCCGGGCGCCCGCAAACCGGGCGTCCAGCTGGCGCTCGTAGTCGGCGCGCATCGCCTCCACGGCCGGCGCGTTCTCCGCCTTGGCCACGCCGTTCCCGAAGACGGCCTGGACGGCGGACTCGCCTTCCATCACGCCCATTCGGCCGGTCGGCCACGAGACGATGAAATCGGGGTCGAAGCCCTGCCCTGCCATGGCGTAGTAGCCCGCGCCGGAGGCGTGGTTCATGGTGAGCACCAGTTTCGGCACCGTGGCCGTCGCCATCGCTTCCACGAAGCGCGCGCCGGCCCGGATGATCCCCGAGTGTTCGGCGTCCGTCCCGACCATGAAGCCCGACACGTCCTGCACGAACAGCAGCGGGATTCGCTCGCGGTCCGCGTTGGCGATGAAGTACGCCACTTTCTCGGCGCTCTCCGTGTAGATGATACCGCCGATTTTGGGGGGCTCGCCCGGCTTGCCCTTGATCACGCCCCGCGAGTTGGCGATGAGCGCCACGGGGCGTCCCGCGATGGCTCCGTGCCCGCAGATCATCTCCGGAGCTACCTCGGCCTGGAACTCGTCCAACGTGCCGCCGTCCAGCAGGCACTCGAGCACGGCACGCACGTCGTAGCTCATGCGGTGATCCGACGGGAGCAGGTCGTACAGGTCCCTGGGGCTGCGCTTGGGCTTGCCGCCCGCCGCCGGGGGCGGGCGCCCCGGCCGGGGCAGCCGCGATACGTATTCACGGATCCGCTCGAGGCAATCTTTGTCGTCGCGCGTGCGGTAGTGCGCCACGGCGCTGACGCTCGTGTGCGTGCGGGCGCCGCCGAGCGACTCAGCGTCCACCACCTGTCCGGTCGCGCCCTTCACGAGATTGGGGCCCCCCAGTCCCATGAACGACGTGCCGTCGACCATGAAAATCACGTCCGACAGGGCGGGCAGGTACGCGCCGCCCGCGATGCACGGACCCATCACGGCGGCGATCTGCGGCACCCGCAGGTAATGGCGCATGATCGAGTTGTAATAGAAGATGCGCGCCGCGCCGTACTGCCCGGGGAAGACGCCGCTCTGGTAGGGCAGATTCACGCCCGCGGAGTCCACCAGGTAGACGATCGGGATCCGCTGGCGCATCGCGATCTCCTGGGCACGGAGGATCTTGCGGATGGTCTCGGGCCACCACGATCCCGCCTTCACGGTGGCGTCGTTGGCGACGACGACCACGGGCCGTCCCGAGATCCGTCCCAGCCCGGTGACGACGCCGGCGGCCGGCGCCTGGCCGTCGTACTGGTCGCAGGCGACGAGCAGCCCGACCTCGAACCACTCGGCGCCCTGATCGAGCAGCGCCGCGACGCGCTCGCGCGCGGTGAGCTTGCCCTGCTCGTGCTGGCGGCGCACCTTGTCGGGTCCGCCGCCCTGCTCGAGCCGTTGCTGCAGCTCGCGGTACTGTGCGGTGAGGCTCTTGAGCCGGGTCAAGGGTGCGCGTCAGGCAGAGACATGCTCCGCCGCCCACTCATCGATGTACTTCACCAGGTCGGACGTCGGTGTGCCGGGCCCGAACAGCCTGCCGATGCCGCGCCGCTGCAGCGTCTCCATGTCTTCGGGAGGAATGATCCCGCCGCCGGTGACCAGGACGTCGTCGCGTCCCGCCTCGACGAGCAGCTGTTTCACGCGCGGGAACAGCGTGAGATGCGCGCCCGACAGGATCGACAGGCCCACCACGTCCACGTCTTCCTGTACGGCCGCCTGCGCGATCATTTCGGGGGTCTGGTGCAGTCCGGTATAAATGACTTCCATCCCCGCGTCGCGCAGCGCGGCGGCCACGACCTTCGCCCCGCGGTCGTGCCCGTCCAACCCGGGCTTTGCCACCAGTACCCGGATCGGGCGCCTCGGGCCTGCCATCAGCGGCGGAACCGCAGCAGGCCGGCGAGCCCGTCCACGACGCGGCGCGCTCGGTCGTCGTAGACGACGTCCAGCTGCACGCGCTGGGCGAGGCCATCCTCGACGGCATCGTCGATACGGAGGTCGTCGTCGCGGCCGTCCGCGACCAGGGTGCGCACCTGGCCGCGCTCGAGCGCCTTGAGCGTGGCCTCGACGCCGTTCACGGCCCAGCCGCTGCCGAGGCCATCCCGCACCGCCTCCGCGTGGGCCCGCTCCCAGGCGCGCTCGCGCTCCTCGCGCAGCGCCAGCGCCGCCTCCCGCACCTCGGCGGCGGCCACGCGCTTGGGGTTCAAGCGCACGACGCCGAGCACCAGGTCGTGGAGGTAGGTATGGAGGTGCGGCAACAGCGCCGCCGCGTCCACGCCGATGCCCGCGGCCACGAGCCCCGCGAGCGGGCGCTGCGTGTGGATCTGGAAGATCCGATCGGCCACCTGCGCGTAGTGCCGGTGCTTTTCCTCCCGAATGCGCATGTGATGACTGTGCTCGCCGAAGCCGCCCGCCAGCACGCTGCCCTTCTTGGCCTGCCGCTCGCCGTGGAACTTGCCGGAGCGCGTGGCGAGCGCCGTCAGGCTGGGCAGCTCGGCGACATCGTAGGCCGTCACGGCGAAAAACCGCGCGCTCGTGCGGTCGCACGCGGCCACGAGGATGGTGCCGAACTCTTCCTCGAGCGCCACCAGCTCGCGCACCAGGGGGACCGGGGCGACCGCCAGACGCGACCGGTGCACGTGGGGGAGCGGGAGCGCCTCGAACAGGTCGAGCGCGCCGCACGCGAACAGCGCGATGCCGCGCGCGGCCGGGAGGCGGCTGGGCTCCTCGAAGTAGCGCCGCAGGCGGTCGAGATCCGCCCGGACGCTCTCGCGCTGCGCGTGGTCCAGCGGGCGGCGCTCGAGGTCGGACGCGAGCTGCTTAATGCGATTCTTGATCTTGATCAGGTACTTGGCGCCCGTTTTGTCGCGCGGCTCGAGCTTCAGATAGCACGAGACGACCTCGTACGGACCGGGCGCGATGGCGGAGAGGCGTTCGACGGCCTCGCGCACCGCGCTCTCGCCGGCCGACACGGGCAGAGCGGTCATGGTCTAGAAGAACACCGGCTCGCGGTAGGCGCCGTACACGCGCTCGAGCGCGTGCCGGATCTCGTACAGCGTGCAATAGGCGCGGGCGCAATCCAGCATCGGTCCGATCACGTTGCGCTCCCCGAGAGCCGCCTGGCGCAGTGCTTCCAGGCGCTCGCCCACCAGCGCCTCGTCGCGCTGGGCGCGCAGCCGCGCCAGGCGCTGCCGCTGCAGGGCCTCGGCGTCCGTGGAGACTTTGAGGATCTCGACCGGGTGGTCGTCCTCGCTCAGGTACTCGTTTACGCCCACGATGACGCAGCGGCCCGCTTCGACCTCCCGCTGGAACTCCGTCGCCGAGCGAGCGATCTGACGCTGGAACCAGCCGCTTTCGATGCCCTGCACCACACCGCCCACCGACTGGATCTCGGCGAACAGCGCTTCGGCTTCGCGCTCGAGCTCGTCGGTGAGCGACTCGAGGTAGTACGAGCCGCCCAAGGGGTCGATGACGTCCGCCACGCCGGTCTCGTGGGCGATGATCTGCTGGGTGCGCAGGGCCAGCCGCACCGCCTCTTCCGTGGGGAGCGCGAGCGTTTCGTCGAGCGAGTTGGTGTGCAACGACTGGGTACCGCCCAGCACCGCCGCCAGCGCCTGGTAGGCGACGCGGACGACGTTGTTCATCGGCTGTTGGGCGGTGAGCGTGACGCCCGCGGTCTGCGAGTGGAACCGCATCATCCACGAGCGCGGGTTCTGGGCCCGGAAGCGCTCGCGCAGCTGGCGCGCCCAGATGCGCCGCGCGGCCCGCAGCTTGGCGATCTCCTCGAAGAAATCGTTGTGGATGTCCCAGAAGAACGAGAGGCGCGGCGCGAACGCATCGACGTCCAACCCGCGCGCCACCCCACGCTCCACGTAGGTGAACCCGTTCGCGAGCGTGAACGCCAGCTCCTGCGCCGCCGTCGCTCCTGCCTCGCGGATGTGATAGCCGGAGATGGAAATCGTGTTCCAGAGCGGCGCGTGCTCGGCGCACCACTCGAACATGTCCACGATGACCTTGAGGGCCGGCTCCACGGGATACACCCAGGCGTGCTGCGCCATGTACTCCTTGAGGATGTCGTTCTGCACGGTGCCCCGCAGCGCGTCGCTCGAGACGCCCTGCCGCTCGGCCGCGGCCACGTAGAAACAGAACAGGATCGCCGCCGGACCGTTGATCGTCATCGACGTCGACACCTGATCGAGCGGGATGCCGCGGAACAGGTCCTCCATGTCGGCGAGCGACGAGATCGCCACCCCGCAGCGCCCGACCTCGCCCTCGGCCCGCGGATGATCGGAGTCGTAGCCCATCAGCGTCGGGAAATCGAACGCCACCGACAGGCCCGTCTGCCCGTGCTCCAGCAGGAAGTGGTAGCGCTGGTTCGTGTCCTCGGCGCTCCCGAAGCCGGCGAACTGCCGCATCGTCCACGGCTTCCCCCGGTACATGGTCGGGTGGATGCCGCGGGTGAAGGGAAATTCCCCGGGGGATCCCAACCGCTCGCGGGGATCGAAGCCGCTCAGGTCGGTCCCCGTGTAGATCGGTTTCCGGCTGCTGCCGCTCATCGGGCCGCTCCCGCCGTCACTTGATCCAGGATTTCCGCCGCGACGTCGTACGGACTGCGGCGGCCCGCCACCACGTCGTCGAGCCGCTGGGCGAGCAGCTCTTCGGCCCTGGTGGCCTCCACCAGCCAGCGCTGCACCGCGCGCTCCAGCACGGCGCGCGTGCGCGCCGCCAGACGCTGGCGGCGGCGCTCGGCCAGCCGACCGCTCGCCTCAAGATAGGCGTAGTGGCCGTCCAGGGCAGCGGCAAGCTCGGCGATTCCCTCGCCGCGCGACGCCACGGTCGCGAGGACCGGCGGCTCCCACTGCGCATCGGCGCCCGCTTCCCGCGCCCTCCCGCGCCCTCCCGCGCCCTCCCCCCCCCGGGGCGGCGGAGGTAGGGGGGAGTGGTGAGGAGCGACGTGCCGGAACGCGTTCCCCCGCCGGATTCCCAGCATCACTTCGACCTCCTGGCGCAGCGTGTCCGCGCCGGGACGGTCGCTCTTATTGACGACGTAGACGTCTGCGATCTCCATCACTCCGGCCTTCAGCGTCTGGATGCCGTCGCCCGACTCCGGCACGAGCACGAGCAGCGTCGTCTCCGCGCTGCGGGCGATGTCGAGCTCGGTCTGGCCCACGCCCACCGTTTCCACCAGGATCCGGGCGAACCCGAACGCCTCGAGCAGATCGGCCACTTCTTCGGTGGTGGTGGCCAGGCCGCCGTGCGCGCCCCGCGTGGCCATCGAGCGGATGAAGACGTGCGGATCGAGGCTCGCCGATTCCATCCGGATACGGTCGCCCAGCAGCGCGCCGCCCGTGAACGGGCTCGTGGGATCGACCGCCACGACACCGACCGAGAGTCCCTGAGCGCGGTAATGCTGGATCAGCCGCTCGGTGAGCGTGCTCTTGCCGGCGCCCGGGGGTCCGGTGATGCCGACGCGCCGCGCGACGCCGCGCCCGAGCTGCGCGTGCGCATGGCTCAACACCCGCTCGAAGCCGTCCCGCTGGTTCTCGACGAGCGTGATCGCGCGGGCCAGCGCCGCGGGCTCGTGCCGGTCGAGTGCCTCGAGGATGCGCTCCACGCTCATGCAAAGTAACCAGACGCGTGGGGGGTCTTCACGTCCGCTCCTCCGCGCGGTCGAGCGGCACGGCCCGCACCGGGCCCGGTCGCACCGCGACGCGCTCCACCCGCGTTGGGGTGGCGGCGAGGATGTCGAATTCCAGCCCCTGCAGGGTGAAGCGCTCCCCCGCCCGGGGAATGCGCCCCAGCGCTTGGAGCAGCAGGCCGCCCACGGTTTGTGCTCCCCGCGGCTCGAGCGCGACGCCCAGCCCCTCCTCGAGTCGGCTGGCGGGGGCGTTGCCTTCGAGCTCGAGGATGCGGGCCGGCGTCTCGCTCGTGGCGGGCGGCGCCCCCGGCTCGAAGATCTCCGACACCAGATCCCGCAGCAGATCCTCGAACGTCACGAGGCCCGCCGTGCCGCCGAATTCGTCCAGCACGACGGCGAGGTGACCCTGGCCGCGCTGCATCTCCAGCATGAGATCGGCTGCACGAGTCGTGCCGGGCACGACGAGCGTGGGACGTGCGGGCACCGGCGCGTCGGCCGCGATTCTGAGAAGGTCGAAGGCGTGCGTCACGCCGATGACCTCGTCGAGCGACCCGCGGTACACGGGATAGCGACTGTAGCCCGACTGCATGCACACATGCGCGGCCTCGGCGGCGAGCAGGCCCTCGGGGATCGCGACGATCGCCGTGCGGGGCGTCATCAACTCCTTGACCGGACGGTCCGCGAAGGCCAGGACGCCGGAGACGACCGCCATCTCGTCGGCCGAGGCGAGCGCTTCCGTGTCCGCGTTGGAGAGCACGGCGGCGAGCGCGGTGCGCTTCGACGGGTCGCGCCACGCGACGAAGGGCGCGAGCAGGGTCCCGAGCTGTTGCAGCCGGGGGACCGCATGCGCCACGATCGGCTCCGCCCAGCGCCGTCCCACGACGCGCGGGACCAGGTACGCGGCGGTCACCAGGAGCGGGACGCCCAGCGCGACGGTGACGATGCCGAGCACGGTGGGCGTGGTGCGCGCCAGCAGCGCGGGGATCGCCGCCGCGGCGCAGATGGTGCCGATGGTCGTGAGCGCGTTCGCGGTCGCCAGCACGCGTCCCGGGTTCTCGACCGCGCCGGCCGCGCCCGCCGCCCCGCGCAGCTTGTACGACACCCAGCGCGTCAGCTCCAGCTGGCTCACCGCCGCTGCGGCCACGCCGACCGCCGCCGACATGGCCGCGAGCAGCAGCCCGCCGAGCAACACCATGGCCGGGAGGGTCACCGCTGCCTCTGGACGACGACGCGCGTGACACGGCGCCGGTCGACGCGCTCGACGACCACCTTGTATCCGTCGAGCGTAAGCTCGTCGCCGGCGCGCGGCACGCGTCCGAGCACGAAATACACCAGGCCCCCCACGGTCGAGACCTCGGGATGCTCGAACGGACGGCCCAGCGCCTGCGACAGGTCGTCCAGCGTGACCCGCCCGTCCACCCAGTAGCGGTCGCCGTCCTTTCGGATGGCGGGCGGCTCTCCCACGTCGTGCTCGTCGTGAATCTCGCCGACGATTTCCTCGAGGATATCCTCCAGCGTGATGAGGCCGGAGGTGCCGCCGAACTCGTCCACCACGATCGCCAGATGGGCGGGCGCGCGTTGAAAGTCGCGCAGCTGGCTGTCCAGCGTCTTGGTCTCCGGCACGTATGCGGCCGGCCGGATGAGGTCCTGCCAGCGGGCCCGCGGCGCTGCGTCCCCTTCCCCTTCTCCGAGACCCATGGCCATGGGCACCAGGTCCTTCGCGAACAGGACGCCCACGATGTTGTCGTGTGTGCCGTCGTACACGGGAACGCGCGAGTGCTCGCTTTGACGCACCGCTTCGATGACCTCCTCGCCGGTGGCGGCGAGGTCGACCGCCACCATGTCGAGCCGGGGCGTCATCACCTCGTCCACGCGCGTGTCGGCGAGGGTGAACACACCGAGCAGCATGTCGCGTTGGGCGACGCCCAGGTCCGGCTCGAGCGGTCGCGGAGTCGCGACCAGGGCGTGCAGACCCCTGTCGAACCAGGCCAGCAGCCACAGCAGCGGTCCGAAGGGCGCGAGGGTGCGGCGGGCCAGTGGGAGGGCGGCGCCGGCGAGCTCGGGAGCGAGGCGGGCGAGGCTGCGCGGCAGCGCGTCGCCGAGCACGAACAGAAACCCCACGACCACGCCCCAGGCCCCGAGGCCCGCCGCCCAGGGGCGGTCCCACCAGGCCGCGGCCTCGCCCGCCGCCACCGCGCCGAGCACCAACAGGGCGAGCCGGGTGACGTGGAGGGCGCGATGCAACGGTACGTGGCCACCGGCCGCGACCGGCGGCGCATCGCCCAGCGTGTGGAGCGCCTCGCCCACGGCGGCTTCCTCGCCGAGCGCGAGCAGGCCCGACCAGAGTGCCGCCGCCCCGGCCACCGCCGCGCCGACCAGCGCGACCGCCGTGTCGGCGAACGTCACGGCGCGTGGGCCAGCAGGCGGCGCACGTAGCGCTCCTGCCGCCGCCACATAGGGGAGCGCGTGCGTCCCGGCCCATCGGGGTGGTCGTACCCCAGCACGTGCAGCGCGCCGTGCACGGCGAGCCGGATGAGCTCTTCGTCCACTCCCCCCCCGTCCCTCGTCCCTCGTCCCCCGTTGTTCACCCAGCGCTGGGCGGCGTCGGGGCAGATATACACGTCGCCCAGGAGCGTGCCGTCGGCCTGAGGCAACGTGAACGCGATGACGTCCGTCAGCGCGCGGCGCCCAAATGCGCGGCGGTTGAGCCGCCGCATGGCTGGCGCGCCGAGCAGCGTGAGCTCGATCCGCGCGCCGCGGGCGCCCTCCCACGCCAGGACCCGCCGCGCGGCGCGCTCAAGCCTTCGCCGCGGGCTGCCAGGTCGCCGTGATGCCGCCACTGGACTCCGGATAATCGATGCGATTGTGGTACATCCCGCTGATGATGCGCACGAACTCCCGCTTCACCTGATCGATCTGCTGCAGCGTCATCGGCGCCTCGTCCAACTGGCCGGCGTTGAGCTTGGTCCGCGCGATGTGGTCGATGACTTCTTCGATCTTCTTCGGCGTCAGGTCTTCCAGCACACGCAGGGCGGCCTCGACCGAGTCGGCGAGCATGGTGATCGCCGTTTCGCTGGAGTGCGGTTTCGGCCCGGGATAGGTGTAATCGGTGGCCTTGAGCGACCCGCCGTCGCCGCTCTTCTTGGCGCGGTCGAGGAAGTACGTAATCTCCGTGGTCCCGTGGTGCTCCGGAATGAACGCGGCCACGGCGTCGGGGAGCCTCGCCTCGGCCGCGAGCGCGAGGCCGTCGGTCACGTGGGCTTTGATGATCTGGGCCGATTGGAAGGCCTTGAGCCGGTCGTGCGGGTTGTTGCCGCGCGTCTGGTTTTCGACGAAGTACTGCGGGTTCTTGATCTTCCCGATGTCGTGATAGTAGCACCCCACGCGCCCGAGCAGGCCGTCGGCCCCGATGCGGTTGCAGGCGGCCTCGACCAGATTGGCCATCGCGACCGAATGCGCGTACGTCCCCGGCGCCTCGAGCGACAGGCGGCGCAACAGCGGCCGGCTGGGATCGGACAGCTCGAGCAGCGTCAGGTCGGTGGTGATGCCGGTGATCGATTCCGCCACCGGCAACAGGAAGAAGGTCAGGCCGGCGGAGACGAGCCCGTTCGCGGCGCCCCACAGGCCGCGCACACCGATCTCGCCGACGCTCCAGCTGGAGGCGAGGCCGAGGGCCAGCGCGGCCGCGAGATAGCCGAGCGCGATGATCAGGACCGGGAGGTAGAAGTTGCTGCGGCGGCGGAGCACCCGGACGCTGAGGGCCGCGGTCACGCCGCCGATGACGCACAGGAACAGCGCGGGCACGTCGTGGGACACGGGCTGCAGGCCGATCACGATCGACAGGATCATGGCGGCGATCATGGAAACGCGCCCGTTCAAGAGCACGGTGAGCATCATCGCCAGGAACGGCAGGATCACGATCTCGGGGTGCTGCGGGAAGAAGTGCGCGACCGCGGCCGCCTGCAGCAGCACGAGCCCGAACAACGCCCCGACGAGCGAGACCTGACGCAGCTCGCGGTAGGTTTCGCGCCGGTAGAACACCAGCAGCACCCAGAAAATCGCGAGGGTCAGCGAGTCGCGCACGATGGGGCCGAGCACGCCGCCCGCCGAGCGGCTGGTGGCCGCGCCGCGCCGCACCAGCTCGTTGTGGAGCGCGACCAGCTTCTCGTGCGTTTCGCTGGTGACCACCTCGTGCGCACCCACGATGCGATCCCCGCCGCGCACGATGTACTTGCTCGGATCGACGCTGCGGCGCAGGTCGTCGCGGCGCCGCTCGGTCTGCAGCGTATCGGGTATGAGCGTCGGGCGGAAGAAGTGCCCCTCGAGCCGGACGTAGAGCTCGTCGCCCACGCTCGACCCCTTGTCCGGATGAACGGCACGCGCCCGCCTGAGATACTGGGCATACGACAGCACCTGGTCGCGCGCCACCGCCTGCTCGCCGCTGCGACTCCGCACGATGAGCTCCGGCGCCTGCTCGACCTGGAGCACGCCCGGTCCGGTGACGCCGAGCGCGAGCGTGCGCTCGAACAGCTCAGTCAAGGCCTTCTCGAGACCGTGCCGCTTCCCGCCTTTGGTGAGGTAGGCCGCCTCGGGCGGCGAGAGAGGCAGCCCCTGGGTCTTCGCCGCCTGCTGGATCGCCGCCGCCCCGCCACCCTGGTCCGCCGCCGACTCGAGGCTGGTAAAGAGGGCGTGCATGGCGATCTTCGCGCTGTCGACCGCCCGCTGCTGAAACTGGTAGATCGGCTTCACGGTCGCGGCCAGCTCCTCCGCCTCGCGCGCCAGCTCCTCGTCGGACTTGTTCACGGGGAACGTGAAGGGCGCGACCACGTCGCGGTCCGCGGGCTTCCCGACCGTCATCGGAGCCACGTTGGTCGCGCTCGAGGGGAAGGCCAGGTAGGCGAGCACCGCCAGGCCGACGACCCAAAACCAGCGGCTGCCGTGATAGCGCGCCTGCTCTTGTGTCGGGAGCCGCATGTCAGCCCTGTGCATCCTCCGCGTAGGCGCGGATGATGTCACGCACCAGGCGGTGGCGGACCACGTCTGTGTCCGCGAGATAGCAGAACCCGATCCCCTCGATTCCGGGGAGGATGCGCTCCACCTGCAGGAGGCCCGAATCCTCGCGGTTGGCGAGGTCGATTTGCGTCTTGTCCCCCGTGATCACCGCCCGGGAATTCACGCCGAGCCGCGTGAGGAACATCTTCATCTGCATCCCGGTGGCGTTCTGCGCTTCGTCCAGGATGACGAACGCGTCGGCCAGCGTGCGGCCTCGCATGTAGGCCAGCGGCGCGATCTCGATCGTGCGGTTCTCGATCGCCTTCTGGACGCGGTCGCGCGGCATCATGTCCTCGAGCGCGTCGTACAACGGACGGAGATAGGGGTCGACCTTGTCGTGCAGGTCCCCGGGCAGAAACCCGAGATTCTCCCCGGCCTCGACGGCCGGCCGGGCCAGGACGATCCGGCGCACGCGCTTGCGGGCCAGCGAGTCCACCGCGGCGGCCACCGCGAGGTACGTCTTTCCCGTTCCGGCGGGACCGATCCCGATCACGATGTCGTGCTGCACGATGGCCTGGAGGTACTCGCGCTGCCCCGCCGTCTTGGGCTGGATCACGCGGCGCAGCCCGGGCAGGATGATCTTGTAGTCCCCTCCCTCCGCCGGACGGCCGAGCGACCCCTGAGCCTCATCGCTCACGATGCGATCGATGTCGGCCACCTCCAGCGTTTCGCCCATGCGGGCGAGCTCCACCAGCGCCTGTGCCACCTGCGTCGCCCGCTCCACCGCCGGCAACGCGCCCTGCAGCATCAGCGTGTCGCCCCGCAACGACACGCGCACGCCCAGGCGACGCGCCAGCTCCACCAGGTTGCCGTCGTTGACGCCGGCCAGCGCCAGAGGATCCACGCCCTCCGTGGAGAGCCGGTGAGTGATCTCGTCGCTCATCGCTTGACCTCGATATGGAGCGCGGCCAGATCCGCCGGATTGGCGGGCGCCGGCGCGCCCTCGAACAGGGCCCGCGCCGCCGTCGTCTTCGGGAACGCGATCACGTCCCGCATGCTCTCCGCTCCGGCGAGCGCCATCACGACGCGATCGAACCCGATTGCAAACCCGCCGTGGGGCGGCGCCCCCGCCTGCAGGCCGTTCAACAGGAACCCGAACCGCGCCTCGGCCTCGGCCGGCGTCATCCCCAGGTGGGCGAACACGCGGCGTTGCACGGCGGCGTCCGTAATCCGGATCGAGCCCGACCCCAGCTCGTTGCCGTTGTAGACGGCGTCGTAATGCAACGCGCGACACGCGAACGGATCGGTGTCGAGCCGGGCGACGTCGTCCGGGTGGGGGGCCGTGAACGGATGGTGGGCGAACACCGGCCGCCCGGTCTCGGGATCGGGCTCGAACAGGGGAAAGTCCACTACCCAGCAGAAGGCGTGCACCGCCTGGGGAGCGGGCGCCAACCGGCGGATCACCTCCTGGCGCACGCGATCGAGCACGGGTGAAGTGACCCGGTCGGGTCCGACGGTCATCAGCGCCGCGTCTCCGTCACCCACGCCCAGGGCGCCCAGCAGCTCGGCCGTGAAGTGCTTGGCGACCGAGCCGGAGATCTGCTCGCCCTGACGTTTCACCCAGGCCAGGCCGGCGCCGCCCAGCTGCTTCGCCGCCTCGGCGAGCTGGTCCACGTCCTTGCGCGAGAGCGCGCCCCCGCCCTGCACGGCGAGCCCGCGGATGCGGGCGCCATCCTTGAGGGCCGGCTGGAAGAAGGGCACACCCAGCGGCTTGACCTGCGCCGTCCAGTCCGCGATCGAAAAGCCGAATCGGAGATCGGGCTTGTCCGTGCCGTAGCGCTCCATGGCATCGCGCCAGGTGAGCCGCGGGAAGGGGCGCGCGACCCTGTGGCCCGCCTCGTCCCACTGGGCCACCAGCACCTGCTCGACGTAGCCGATCACGTCCTCGACGCCCACGAACGACGCCTCCAGGTCGATCTGCGTGAACTCCGGCTGGCGGTCGTTGCGCAGGTCTTCGTCGCGGAAGCAGCGCGCGATCTGAAAGTAGCGGTCGAAGCCCGACACCATCAGCAGCTGCTTGTAGATCTGGGGCGATTGTGGCAGCGCATAAAATTCCCCGGGGTGCACGCGCGACGGCACGAGATAGTCGCGCGCGCCCTCGGGCGTGGGCTTGGTGAGGATCGGCGTCTCGATCTCGAGAAACTCGAGCTCGGCGAGGGTGCGACGGGCGCGCTGCAGCAGCCGGTGCCGTAGCATCAGGTTGCCCTGCATTTCGGGCCGGCGCAGATCGAGATGACGGTACTTGAGGCGCAGCTCCTCGGCGGGGAGCTCCTCACCCTTGCCGCGCGCCACCGGAATCGGCGGCGTGACGGCCGGCCCCAGCACGACGAGCCGCGTGGCCTGGACTTCGACGTCCCCGGTTGCGAGCTCCGGGTTTTTCATGTTCGCGGGCCGCGCCGTGACGTCGCCTTCGACCTCGATCACCGTCTCGCCGGCAAGGGTGGCCGCGACGCGTCGCACCTCCTCCGGCGCGCCGGGACCGACCGCGATCTGCACCAGGCCCGCGCGGTCGCGCAGATCGATGAACAGGATGCCCCCGAGATCGCGGCGCCGGTGGACCCAGCCGCCCAACCGCACCCGCTGGCCGACGTGCTGCGCACGTAGCTCGCCGCAGCGCAGGGTACGCCGGGATGTGCCGCTGACGCTGGTTATGGGACCTCCGACTCGCACAGCACGCGATAGAATTCTTCGGGCGTGCGGGCGCTCAACAGCTTGCCCCGCACCGGCTCCCGCCGCACGAGCCGTGAGATGCGGCTCAACGCCTTTACATGTGCCCCGGCGGCCGACTCGGGGCCCGCGAGCAGGAAAAACAGCCGCACCGGCTCGCCGTCGATCGTCTCATAGGGGACGGGTGCGGGGGTCGTACCGGCCACGATCACCAATGCTCCGAGCACCGGGGTCTTGCCGTGCGGGACCGCCACACCGTACCCGATCCCGGTCGGGAACTGCTTCTCGCGCTCGAGGATAGCCCCCAGAACCTCGTCGGACGGGCCGCCGTTCCCCGCCGCCGCGAGGTCCACCAACTCCCGGAGCACCCCTGCCTTGTCAGTGGCATGCAGGGGGACCCGAATGCGTTGGGGCGTCAGAAGGTCGGACAGGCGCACCGTGGCCCAAGTGTCCTAAACGCTTGAAGATAGTTAAGTTAGGCTTGACATGCAACGCATTCCCGGAGTGGCACTTACGGTGCCCGACCTGCTGAGCCTCCCGCCCGACGCCGCGCGCCAACGCGTCGCCGAGTGGGTCGCGCAGCGCGGCGAGCCGGCATACCGCTCGACCCAAATCGTGCCCCGTCTCTGGCAACGTCCGGTGGGTACGTGGGATCAGGCGACCGACTTGCCGGCGCCGCTGCGGGGCGCGTTGGCGGCGGCGTTCCCGCTGCGCCGGCTGGCGCTCGGCACGCGGCAGCTCTCGAGCGACGGTACCGAGAAGTACCTGTGGGATCTGGGCGACGGCGAAGCCATCGAGTCGGTGCTGATCCCGGAAGGCAAGCGGCGCACGCTGTGCATCTCGTCGCAGGTGGGATGCGCGTTGGGCTGCGTGTTCTGCGCCACGGGACGTATGGGGTTTCGCCGCAACCTGACCGCGACGGAGATTGCGGCCCAAGTGCGCGAGGTGATCCTGCTCGATCCGGCGCTCGCGCCTACCAACGTCGTGTTCATGGGCATGGGCGAGCCGCTGCTCAATTGGGACGCGGTGGACACCGCGCTCACCATTCTCAATCACCCGGATGGACTGGGCATCGGGGCGCGGCACATCACCGTGTCGACGGTGGGAATCCTTCCCGGCCTGGCGCAGCTCGCGCGGCGTCCCGAGCAGTTCCGGCTGGCCGTCTCGTTGCACGCACCCACGCCCGAGCTGCGGCACGAGCTGATGCCGATCGAGAAGAAATACGGGTTGGCCGAGGTGATTCGGGCGCTCGCCGGGTTCCGGCGGCGGGTGACGCTCGAGTACGTACTCATCGGCGGCAGGAACGACGCGCTCGAGCACGCCGATCGCCTGGCGCAGCTCGCCCGGTCGCTCGGCGCGCTCGTGAACCTGCTCCCGCTCCATCCCGGCGGGGCGCCGGATCTCACGCCGAGCACGCGAGCGCAGATGCTCGCGTTCGAGCGACGGCTCAAGCGGCACGGGGTGGAAGCGGTGCTGCGCCGGAGCCGCGGGCTCGACATCAGCGCCGCGTGCGGCCAGCTACGGGTGGAACTCGAGGCGCGGCGCAAAGTCGGCGCCGAGGAGCACGCTCGCGTCGAGTAGCCGGGTGGAGTCGGGCTGCAGGCTCACCCGCCCCACGCCCAACGGCTTGCGCACGCGGTCACCGACGGCGCTCGTGCCGCGCCGCACGGCGATGCGGGTCGAGTCCAGCGTTCCCACCGTCTCGGGCGCATTGCCGAACGCCACGACGTCGATTCCCGCGCGCCGCAGCAGGCGCGTGGCAACCTTGGCGAGTCCGGGCTTGCCGCTCGCGTTCAACACTTCGACCGTGATGTGCGGTCCGCCCATCTCGCCCGGGATCCGCAGGCCGGGGGCGCCCCGGTCGCCGCGACACGCGGCGAGCGCGGCCACGCCCAGCATCAGGAGCCGACGAGCGAGTTCCAGAAGTCCACCGTTTCGCGGACCAATGGCCAGCGGCTGTCGATCACGCGCCCGATACGACGCGCGGCGACCTGCTGCAGCACCGCGTCGCAGTCGTGCGGCACACGGGCCGCGAGGGACGCGCGCAGCTCGCGGTCGAACGCGCGGCCCGGTTCCAGATAGTCCGCCAGGTACAGCATCTTGCCGACGTCGTCCCATGCGGCGTAACCGAGGGAGTGGTAGCGCACCGCGTCGAGGACGCCGCGATCGGACTCCCCGTCGCGCGCCGCCCGCTCGGCTGCCATCGGTCCGTGGGCGAGCTCGCCGGCCGCGGGCGCGTCGCGCAGCGCGTCGTGCAGCCACGCCGCCTTGACCCAACGCGCCCGCTCGGCCTCCGGCGCGCGTAGCGCCGCCGCCCACGTCGCCAGCAGCGCCACCACGCGCTCGATGTGGGCGCGGCGCTCGGGGGTGACGACGGCCCACGGTGGCAAACTCACGTGGTTCTCACGGACAGGTCGTTGGTGATTCCCTCGCCCAGCACGACGTTGTCGATCAAACGCGTCTTGCCGACCTTCGCGGCAACCAGCACCACGGTGCGTGCGTCGACGCGGGCCACGGGGCGCATCTGCTCGTCCACCAGGGCCAGGTACTCGGGTGCCACGCCGGGCGCCCGCAGCACGTCGAGGCCCCGGCGCGCGAGCGGGCCGGGGTCGGCCTCACCGCCGCGCCACGCCTGCTCCACGGCGCGCAGCGCGCGCGACAGGGCGAGTGCGGCCCGGCGCTCGTCGCCTTGCAGATAGGCGTTGCGCGACGACAGCGCGAGGCCGTCCAGCTCGCGCACGGTGGGGGCCACATCGACCTCGAGCGCGAAGTTCAGGTCGTCGACCATGCGGCGGACGAGCATCGCCTGCTGGAAGTCCTTGCGGCCGAACACGGCGATGTCGGGCTCCACCAGGTGAAACAGCTTGGCCACCACGGTCAGCACGCCGGCGAAGTGCCCGGGACGGGCCGCGCCCTCGAGGCCGTCGGCCATCGGACCGGGGTGGAGGCGTACCCGCGGATCGGCGGGGTACATCGCGTTGGCGTCGGGGAGAAACAGGCACTCGACGCCGCGCTCGGAGGCGAGCTTCTTGTCCCGCTCGACGTCGCGCGGATAGGTCGTGAAGTCTTCTCCCGCCCCGAACTGAAGCGGATTCACGAAAATGCTCATCACGACGCGATCGGTCCGCTCCCGGGCGCGGTCGACCAGGCGCAGGTGCCCTTCGTGCAGGAACCCCATCGTGGGGACGAACCCGATACGGCGCCCGCGGGCGCGCTCGGCGCGCGACCAGGCGCGCATCTCGCTCGGGTTCGCGAGCACGTGCACGGCGGCCCTACTCGAGCTTCATCACTGCGCAATCGGTCAGATAGGGATTGGCGAACTTGGCGACCTCGCCCACCTTCCGCCCCGGCACCGGAAACAGCCGCGCGGAAAGCGGCTTGCGCAGCTTGGTCGACAGGGCCGCCATGTCGACGATCAGTCCCGCCAGCCGATCGGCCGGCGTGTCGCCCGCGAGCGGCACGACGTCGAGTCCCGTGCCGCACACGCTGGAGTAGAGCAGCAGCTCGCGCACGCTGAAGCGTCCTTCGGTGGCGCGCTGCGCCAGCACCGGATCTTCCAGGACGGGAAGCATGAGCCCGGAGTACCCGCAGGTCTTGACCCGCAGGGTCTTCAGGACGTCGGTGATCGCGGCGCACCCGGCGAGCGTCGATGCGCTCCCGAACGGCACGCCCGTCAGCGCCTCGATGGCCTCGCCGATGCTCGCGTCCTTGCCCGGCGCGGGCGAAACGTCGATCCCCAGGTAGGCGCGCTCGTCGTGGTGCGCGACGCTCCGCATGAGGCGCTCCAGCGGACCGAGCCGGGACTCGAGCGACTGGGTGAGGCGTTGCTTGGCCTCCGCCAGCGTGTTCGCGCCGGCGAACGCCGCCGACAGCACGGGCGGCGATTCGAGGCCGATGGCCACGGCGTCCGAGCCGTTGTGGTAGGCGACGGGAAAGAAGGGCGTGCCGGCGGGGACGCTGGCCGCGGCCGCGAACCGGAAATTGCCGATGCCTCCCGCCGTCGCGTGCGCGATCGCGACCATCGCTTCGCCCGCGGCGGTGACGCCACGCGGCGAGGCGCCGCGCTCGGGAGAGGCGACCCGCACCGTGAAACTGATGTTCTGCGTCGTCCGGACCAGCTCAGCGGCCCATGCGGGGAACTCGGGATCGTCGCCGTCCGGCCCGAGCGCGGGACCGATGCTCAGGAGCACGCCCTCGGCCACCATGGCGCGGTCGAGCGCTTGCAGCGCCGGGAGCGCATCCGCGCGCGCCCGAGTGGAGGCGCCTTCGAGCAGGGGCTGAATCGCGATGCGCAGGGTCTGGACCTCGTACCCCGCGTCGGCGACGGTCTGCTTCGCGCCTTTGAGAAAGGCGAACGCGGCGTGCAGCGGCTCCGTGTCGGTGGGGCCGCGCAGCGTGATGCCGGCGGTAATGGTGCGAATGCGGAAGCCCGGGCCGGCGGCGTCGCGCGCCGCCCCCCCGCGCCCTCCGGAGCGGACGAGCGGGCTCACCGCCGCCGCTCCCAGCATCGCGAGCACGTCTCGCCGCGTCCAGTCATTCACTTCGCGAACGAATGCTCCGGACCGGGATACCGGCCCTCGCGGACCTCTGCTGCATACAGTCGCACCGCTTCGCGCACATCCTCTGCGAGCGCGGCGTAGCGCTTCACGAACTTGGCGGTGAACCGGTCGTTCAAGCCGAGCATGTCGGGGAGGGCCAGGACCTGGCCGTCGCAGGCCGGTCCCGCGCCGATGCCGATCGTGGGAATGGTGAGCGCCTTGGAGATCTGCGACGCGAGCGGTGCGGGAATGAGCTCGAGCACGACGGCGAACGCCCCGGCCTCCTCGAGCGCCTTGGCCTCCGCCTTGAGCCGCTCCGCCGTCCGCTCGTCCCGCCCCTGCACCCGATAGCCCCCCAGCGCGTGCACCGACTGTGGCGTGAGACCCAGGTGGCCCATGACGGGAATGCCGACGTCCACGAGGGCCCGCACCGTCGCGGCCACCGGCGCCCCGCCCTCGAGCTTCACGGCGTGGCAGCCCGTTTCCTGCAGCACGCGGCCCGCGTTGCGGATGGCCTCGGCCGGCGAAACCTGATACGTCAGGAACGGCAGGTCGCACACCACCAGCGCGCGCACCGCTCCGCGTCGCACGATCTTCGTGTGGTAGATCATCTGGTCGAGTGTCGCGGAGAGGGTGGTCTCTTCGCCCGCGAGTATCTGGTTCACCGAGTCGCCCACGAGCAGCACGTCCACGCCGACGCCGTCGAGAAGCCGAGCGAACAACGCGTCGTAGCACGTGAGGACGACGATCCGCTCGCCGCGCTCCTTCATCGACAGCAGCTCGAGCACCGTGACGGGCTTGGGGGACGGCGCGTCAGCCACGGGCGGGCTCCCGGGCGGCGTCGAGCTCCGCCATTTCCCGCTGCCAGAAATCGCGGTGCGGGAGCTCCGGGTGCGGGATCGTCAGGTCCGGCTCGTGCACCCGGCGCTCGCCCCAGCGGATGATGTCCAGGTCCAGCGTGCGCGGCCCCCAGCGCACGCCCGCCTGGCGCTCGCGCCCGCGCTCCGCCTCGATCGCGTGCAAGTGGCCCAGCAGGTCGCGAGGCGCGAGCGTGGTCTCGAGCAGCACCATCTGGTTCAGGAAGGCTCCTTGGGGCACCGGGCCGATCGGCGCCGTCTCTTCGATGCGTGATGAGGCGGCGACCCGGGTGTCGGGCAGCGTCCCCAGGCGGTTCCGCGCGTACGCCAGGTGCGCCGCCCGGTCGCCCAGGTTCGACCCCAGGGCCACGTACACCAGCTCGGGCTTCGCCACCGCGGAATGGTAGCCGGCCTACGCGATGCTGGCAAAGCCGCGGGTCAGCTCCCGCAGCATGGCCGCCACGTCTTCCAGCTCGTGCGTGGCGCGTTCCAGGTCCGTGAGGCCGCGCGCCGCCTCGTCGGCGCGCGTGGCCACGTCGTCCGCTTCGGCGCGATTCTTCCCCGCGATGTACGCGACGGCGTGGATCCGCTCCCGCAGCTTCCCGAAGGCCTTGTCCTGCTCGCGGGCGGCCCCGGCGATCCGCTGTGCATGACCCGTCGCCTCCGCGGTGGCCGCGACGATCGCATCGAGCGCCTCGAGCGCCGCCGACGACAGCTCCTCCACGCCGCTCACGTTCACCTGGCCCCGCCGCATCTGCTCCACCACCTCGCCGACCTGGCGGTGAATGTCCTGCACCAGCTCGCCCGCCTCGAGCGCCGCGTTGCCGCTCTGCTCGGCGAGCCGGCGCACCTCGTCGGCCACCACGGCGAATCCCTTGCCGTGCTTGCCGGCGCGCGCGGCCTCGATGGCGGCGTTGAGCGCGAGCAGGTTCGTCATGTCGGCCAGCTCGCGGATCGAGGCGATGAACCCGGTGATGCGGCGGCTGACCTGCCCCAGCTGCTGCACCTGACTCGAGGCCTCGCCCACGAACGCCTTGAGCGCCACCAGCCGTCCGAGCGCGTCGCGGATCTGCGCCCGGTTCTTGTTCGCAACCTCGCTCGCCGTCGTCGAGGCCTGGGCCGCCTCGGTGCCGTCCTCGGACACCCGGCGCGACACCTCGGCCAGGCTCTCGGTGGCCTCGAGCCCGCCCGACACCTCTCCTTCCTCGGCCAGCACACCCTGGCGGATCGTGCTGGTGGACTGCGCCACCGCCCCGGCGGCCTCGCGCATCGACAGCGCGGCGCGGGCCAGGGTGGCGAGCTGCTGCGTGAGGGTTTCGACCGTCTCGACCAGCGGCCGGCGCAGCTCGGTGATGTGGATCGCGGTGGCGAGCTGATTGGCGAACGTGTTGATCGAGAGCACGTCCTTGGCGCGGTAGGTCTTGCGCTTGTGGTGCTCGAGCTCGAGCGTGCCGATCACCTGGTCGCCGAATTTCAACGGGACCATCACGAGACTCTGGATCACGAGCGGGGCATCGGCGAGGCGTTTGTCGCGCGTCACGTCGTCGATCACCACGGCCTCCCCGGTGCGCGTCACGTGCTCGCGCAGCGCCTCGGTGTCTGGCGTCGGCGGACCCCGGTCGGGCCGACCGATCTGCCCCCGGTACGCGAGCAAGATCGCGCCCTCCTGCCGCCGGTAGATGCGGAAGTCGCCCCAGTCGACCAGGCGGTGCGCCAGCCGCTCGATCCGGGCGAACGAGTCTTCGAGGCTGATGTTGCTCGTGATCACCGCTTCCATGGCGTGGATCTTGTTGAGCTCCTCGGCGGCAATCGCTTCCTCCAGGGTGTGCTTGAAGAGCAGGCCGAGCGCGCCCAGCGCCGCGGCCACGAACGGCCAGGCGAGTGGCGGCCAGTACGCGACGGTGCCCACGATGATGCCGCTGGCGATCAGGGTGGCGCCGTAGCCGATGCACTCGTAGCGCAGGATGAGCAGGCGCTCGTCCTGCTCCAGCTTGCCGCGAATGATGAGGGCGAAGTAGAACAGCAGCCGGCTGACCACGAAATAGGAGAGGGCGTAGAAGAACAACGCCGGCACGAGCTCCACGTGCAGTCCCGGGGCCGTCACGTCCGAGACCCGCAGCGCGCCGGCGTAGATGCCGTACGCGCCCATCACGGCCACGACCTCGCGACCCAGGTTCACCAGGGCGGCGCGGAACATCTTCTTCAGCCACAGCCAGTCGGCCGCGAGCACGCCGCCGGCCACGGCGAGCGCGGTCGCCGGGGCGCCCACCAACAGGCACCCGGCCAGGGCGACGAGGCCGGTCTGCGTGAGGTAGGAGTACTTGCTCAACGGGACCTGCGCGCCGCGCAGCAGGAACGCCGCGACGGTCATGACGACGATTTCGAGCAGCTGGCCGGTCCAGCGCGGGTCGACGATCAGGACGGCCACCAGGAGCAGCGGCCCGCCGATCGCGAGGGCGCGACTGTAGATGACGACCAGACGGTTGGCGGTCACGGCGCGCGCACCGCCGCGGCGAGCTCGCGCACCAGGCGCTCCGCCGCGGGGAGCCCGTCCTGCCCCAGCGCGTCCACGATCGCGCTGCCGACCACGACGCCGTCCGCCAGCGCCGCGGTCGCGCGCGCCTGGGCGGGCGTGCCGATGCCGAACCCCACGGCCAGGGGCAACGGGCTCGCGGCGCGCACGCGCGCGACGTTGTGCGCCAGGTCCGCCGGCACCTGGTCGCGCGCCCCCGTCACGCCGAGTCGGGAAATCAGGTAGAGAAAGCCGCTGGCGCCGCACACGGCACGGGTCAGTCGCTCCGGACTCGTGGTGGGTGCGATCAGCCGGATCCAGACCAGCGGGCTCGCCGCCACCAGCGCCTCGATGTCCGGGTCCGCGCCCGCGGGGAAATCGGTGAGGACCAGCCCGGAGACGCCGGCGGCCGCCGCGTCGCGCACGAACCGCTCCACCCCGAACGCCAGGACCGGGTTCAGGTACGTCATCACGATCACCGGAACCGCGAGGGCCGCGCGCTGGATCTGCTCCAGCACGCGCGCCACCGTCATGCCCTGGTCCAAGGCGGCCTGCGTCGAGCGCTGGATCGTCGGACCGTCGGCGAGCGGGTCCGAGAACGGGATGCCGACCTCGACGAAATCCGCGCCCGCCTCCGCCACGACCCGCAGCGCCTCGAGCGACAGCGCCGGCGTGGGGAATCCCGCGGTGAGGTAAGGAATGAGCGCGGCGCGCCGGGCAGCGCTGCCGCGCACGGACCGCCAGCGCTCGGCGATCGGGTGCTCAGACAAAGTAATCGGCGACGTTGATGCCGTATTTGACCGGATCGGTGACCTTGACGACGGTGCGGGGAAAGTTGCCCTGCGGGTCGCGCTGGGCGAGATCGACGAGAAAGCCCGGATGCACCAACCCGCCGTCCGGCGTGGTGACCACCCGCACCATCGGGCGGTGCACGTGGGTGACATCCGGGTTGGCGCCGTGGACGACGGCGACCTCGTAGGTATCGAGGATGACGCACGTGCCCACGGGGTAGATGCCGATCAGATTGATGAACGCCTTGACGACGACGGGATCGTAGCCGCGCCGGGGGTTCTCCCACATCTCCTTGAGCACCTGGTCGGGCTGGATCGGAACGGTTTGATAGACGCGGCGGCTCGTGGCGGCGTCGAAGCCGTCGGCGACCGCGACGATCTTCGAGTAGATGGAGAGGTCACGCGCCCGCAGCGACTTGGGGTAGCCCGTGAGATCGGTTTTCATGTGGTGCTCGTACGCGACGATCATGCCACGGTAGGGAATCTCGCCGTAGCCGCGCAGCCCGAACAGCGTGAGCACGCCGAGCCAGGGGTGGGCCTGCATGATGCGCCACTCCTCGTCGGAGAGGCCGCCCTGCTTGTTGAGCACCTCCAGCGGGACGCGCGACTTCCCGACGTCGTGGAACAGCGCGGCCATGCCGAGATCGTACAGCTGCAGCTTGCTCAAGCCGAGCTTGCGGCCCAGGGCGACGGAGAAGATGCAGACGTTCACCGAGTGAGTGAACGTGTACTCGTCGTAGTCGCGCAGCGTGGTGAGCCCCATCAGCGAGGCTTCGTTGTTCAGCACCTGATCCACGATGGCCTGGACCGCGCGCTTCACCTTCTTCACGTTGGCGGTGCGGCCCATGCGGATCGAGTTGATGACCTCTTTGGTCACCACCACGGACCGGGCGTAGGTGCGCTTCGCCGCCTCCTTCTGGCGCTCCTCGTCTTCGGCTTCCTCGTCGGTCTCGAGCGGGGGTTCGACGCCCACGTGGGTCACGCCCGCGTCCGACAGCTTCTGGCCCAGCTCGAAGACCTTGTTGGGCGTGACCTCCTTCGCGGCGTACGACAAGAGCATCGACACGAAGATCTGCAACTGCTTGCGCTCCACGCCCTCGTCGATACGCACGGCCCCCACCCCGCACTGGCGCAGCACGCCCAGGATGTGCGAGAACGACGCGTAGTTGTCGAGGTCGAGGCGCAGCCGCGTCGAATTGACGAAGATGAACTCGCCCTGGAGCCGCAGCTCGAGCTCCTTCTCGACGTCGAGCAGGTGCTTGGTGGTCTGGGCGAGGTCGTCCAGCGCCTTCTGCACTTGCGCGTTTTCCACCGGATAGAGCTTGAGGGACCGGAACGCGGTGTACAACACGACCAGGAAATCCCGTCCGGCGTGCCGCAGGAAGCCGTCGGTGGCCTGGACGGTATCGGCGATGGAGCCGCGGGGACGCGGGTCGCCGCCGGTCACGCGCCCACCTCGCGTAGCGCTCGGGTCACGGCATTGCGCACCAGCGGCTCTTTGTCCTGGGCCGCCCGCTCGAGCACGGCGCGCGCCTCGGGCGTGCGGATCTTGCCGAGCGCCATCGCGGCGCAGGCGCGCGTCTCGGGATCTTCTTTCCTGCCCAGGAGCCCCTTGGCCACCAGCATCTTGTCGAGCGTGGAAATGCCTTTGGCGCCCACCAGCGTGCCGTACGCTTCGAAGAACGCCATCTTCTCGGTGAGGTCGGCGCTGCGAAGCTTGGAGCCGCCCACGATCGCTTCGACTCGGGCGGCCGCGTTGCGGTAGCCCCGCGAGGCCAGAAAGCGTACCGCCGCGATGCGGACGTCGCGGTCGGCGTCGTCGATCGCCCGCTCGAGCAGGCGCAGCGCGGACGGGCTGCCGATGGCCGTGAGGGCGTCGACCACGGCCAGCTTGAGCGCGTGATCGCCCGACGCGAGCAGCGGCTCCATCCCGTCCGGCGCACCGGGGAGCTTGAGGCGTCCGGCGAGCCTCACCATCTCGAGCTGCGCGCCGCTGTCGTCGCTGCCCAGGGCTTTGAGCACTTCACCGGGGTTCGCCTGCGCCAGGCGGGCGGCGGCGGCCTGCACGAGATCCTTCACGCGCTCGTTGTGGAGCTTGGCGATCCAGCTCATGAGCGTCGGCAGGGCTTCGGGGCTGAGCTCCTGGAACAGCTCGGCGAGCTCCTCCTCGGTGGGGTGCATCGCCGCCTCGTCGAGCGATTGCAGCAGCTGCGACAGGGCGTCGGGCTGCGACAGGCGGCTGGGCAGCCCCTCGAGCGTCTTGCGGTGCTCCGGGATGATCTCGCGCGCGCGCTGCAGGATGGCCCGCGTTTCGCGGAGAATGTAGGCGACGGAGCGGAAATCGCCGGCGCCCAGCAGGTACGGAATGAAGTTCTCGACGATCGAAATCAGCTCCGCCCGCACGGTCCCGTACGTCTGCAGCTCGAGCAGGTCGAACAGCATCGCCAGGACGTTGCGACGCAGGTCCTGCGAGTACTCGCGATCGACGTCCTTCCTGAGGTACTCGACCTCGGCGTCTTCCAGGAAATAGAGCGTGGTGTCGAAGTCGTCGATCGACACCAGCCCCTCGCGCCTGGGCGGCGCCTCCTCCTGCACGCGGTGCTGGAGCTGGCTGGGCGGCGTCGACGAGGGGATCGTCTCGCCCTTCTCGATCGGGACCGCGTTTTCCGTGGCGAGCTCGCGGAACGTGTACGCCACGAACTGGAAGTCTTGCGCCCACAGGAGCGTCAGCAGATCGTCGGGCGCGTCGGCCTGGAGGTTGCGCGCCTGCTGCAGCACGCCCAGGAACCGTACGATCTCCGTCTCCTCCACGCCCGGCCGGAAGGTCAGCGAGCGGACCCCGTCTTTGAACAGCGTCCAGGCGATACTCTCGTTGCGTTGGTCCTGACTGTAGACGACGTTGTCTTCCCAGCGCAGCTCGGTCTCGCCCACGTCGAACACCAGATCGTCGGTCGCCTGCCAGATCTGACGGAAGGCCGCCCGGATGTTGTCGACCGCGCGCTGGTAGACCGGATTGTTCGGCATGTACAGCTGCGTGGCCCTGATCCCCTTGGACAGGACCTGCATCAGCTCTTCGACCTGCTGCGGTGGCAGCGCCAGCTCGGGTACGGGCGCGTTCGTCAGAGAGTGGCTCCCGTCAGTTCGGCGACCATGGCGACGTCTTTGTCGCCGCGGCCGCTCAGGTTCAGCACGACGAGGTCGCCCGCACGGAACCTCCCCCGGCGACCCAGCACCCACGCGACGGCGTGAGCGCTCTCCAGTGCCGGCAGGATGCCTTCGAGGCGTGAGAGCGCCCCGAACGCCTCCAGTGCCTGCCGATCCGTCACTGCCTCATACAATACGCGCCCGCTGTCCTTCAAGTAAGCGTGTTCGGGTCCGACACCCGGGTAGTCGAGGCCCGCCGACACGCTGTGCGCCGGCTGCACCTGCCCGTCGGCGCTTTGCAGCAGGTAGCTCAGGCTGCCGTGAAACACGCCGGGCCGTCCGCGCCCGAGCGACGCGGCGTGGCGATCCGTGTCGACGCCCTCCCCGGCGGCTTCGACGCCCACGAGGGCGACGTCGCGGTCGTCCAGGAAGGCGCTGAAGATCCCCATGGCGTTCGAGCCGCCGCCCACACACGCGACCACGGTGCCCGGCAGTCGACCCCAGCGCTCCAGCACCTGGCCGCGCGCCTCCCGCCCGATCACCGACTGGAAGTCGCGCACGATGCGCGGGAACGGATCGGGGCCCACCACCGAGCCG